>Ga0299912_10005847_pt1 | contig 10106 bp, 3 predicted proteins | sample RVTome_2_FD_207667 | JGI IMG/M metagenome (GOLD analysis project Ga0299912, IMG submission 207667) | Soil microbial communities from uranium-contaminated site in the Upper Colorado River Basin, Wyoming, United States - RVT95D214 (version 2) ...
GGGGCGCGCAATACGTGCCACGAGACGGCAGAGTTCGGGGAGAAAGGGCGAGGACGCGCGCGGATCGAGAAGGGCCCGTGTGAAGCGTTTGATCGCATCCTCGAAGGGTAGGTCGGGATCGGTCCAGCTGGTGTGCGCCCGCGCCTCCCGGGCCGCCTTGACGAGATAGGTCTCCACGCGCCGGCAAAGCGATTCGCGCTCGACGCCCCCCGGTAAGGCGCTCGTCCCCCACTCCGGCAGCGGCCAGACGGCCACCAGGGTCTGGTAGAGCAGGTACTCGGTATTCGCATCTGGCGCGAAGCGGTAGCCCAGCCGAACGCGAAGGGATCGGTTCAGCCGGCGCCAGCGCACCACCTGAGCGGACCACAGTTCCGGCAGCTCAGACAGCACGTGCAGGCGGGCGCGGCTGTCGGCGCTGCGCTTGGTGTCGTGCGTGGTGACGCAGCGCAGGGCGCCGGGCCAGCACCGCGCGCCCAGCCGGCTCAGTGCGTGCAGCGCGCGCGCCGCCTCGGCGGGCGACGCGCCCGGATCGGCGCCCACCTCGTTGCGTGAGGCCAGCGGGACGTACACGTAGAAAGCGGTGTCCTCAACCCCCTTCGCATGCACGGCGGGCGCGAGCTGCTGGAACCGCTGGACGAAACGCAGGCGCTCGACCCGCTCCTCCCGGGGGCTTTCCCCCTCCTGACGCAGCACCCGGCGCAGCAGAGCCAGTGCGCCCGTCTCCGCGCGCCCCCTTCGCCGAGCGGCGGTGATCGCCCGGCCTATCCGCTCGAGATCCTCCGCGCGAGGCCGCTGCTGGCGCCCATCGACGTAGGTCCGGTAGACGCGCAGGCATGCGATCGTCTCCGCGATCGCCTCGGAGAGCGCTCCAAGAGGGAGGTGGCGCGTACGCAGATCGCGCTGCGCGATCCGTTGCATCTGCCGGGCGAGGGGCTGGACGGGTGCCCGGAGCGGCCCTTCAAGGGATCGTCGTTGGGCGCGCAAGGCTATCTCTTCCCAGTCCGACGGTCGACCGAGGAACTCGGTGTAGAAGTCGCACAACGCTTCCATCCCTGCGGGATCGATGAACAACAGATCCACAGACGCCAGAAACTCGTAGCCCGTCGTCCCCGCGACAGGCCAGGCGGGAGGCAGATGTTCTCCGTGGGCAAGGATCTTTTCCACGAAGACGGGGATGGCTTCCTCCCCGGGCTTGTCCCGGGCCGCGTGCGTGGCGGCGCGAAGGCGCTGGAGATACCCCAGCGGATCCAGCAGGCCGTCGAGGTGATCGATCCGCAGTCCGTCCACGATACCGCGCCTCACCCAGTCAAGAACCCGTTCGTGCATGGCCTGGAACACCTCGGGATCCTCCATGTGCAGGGCGATGAGATCGTTCACGTCGAAGAACCGGCGGTAGTTGACCTCGCGCGCCGCCCGCCGCCAGTGCACGAGGGCGTACGCCTGGGCATCCAGGAGCATGGCCATGCGCTCCCTCCCGCGTCGTCCCTCCCCGAAGGCCAGCGACGCGCGCGTGAGAGCGTCGCGGATGGTCGGCGAGCGCCCGCAAAGCGCCGCCAGACGAGCAAGGGTCTCGTCGCCCTGCTGCGATCGGCTCCCCGCACGCGCGCTGCTCCGGGCGCGACGAGGTGGGAGGGCGCGAAGATCGCAAAGGACGGCCATGAGCGCCGCCAGGTCCGGGTGCCTTTCCCCCAGGCGATCGCGGCATGCGGGGAGCGCGCGCTCAAGGATCAGCGGCACGGTGGCGGGATCGAGGGGAAAGCCTTGATCGAAGTAGCAGACCCGGAATGCCCCGCCCTGGTAGCGTACTTGAAGCTCACCGCGGGCCAGCGCCCGCACCCGTCGATCCCGAAGGGCCGGCACGAGCACGCGGCCGGGTAGCTCGCGCCCCGAGCCCCGCCAGTCGATGTCAAACCACCGCGCGAAGGGAGAGGCGCGCCCGTGGGCAAGCACGTCTTCCCAGCGGAGGTTCCCTCGCCCCGTCGCCATGTGGTTCGGGACGATGTCCAGCACGAGGCCCATCCCGCGGGATCGAAGCGCATCGCTCAGGCGCTGGAGATCCGACTCGTCCCCGAGCGCGGGATCCAGCCGGGTCGGATCCACGACGTCATAGCCGTGTTCGCTCTCCGGGCGGGATTCGAGCAGGGGCGAGGCGTAGAGGTGAGTAACACCGAGGCGATCGAGGTACGGGACGAGATCAACGGCGTCTTCCAGTCGCATGCCGTTTCGGAACTGGATCCGGTAGGTCGCCAGGACGGGCGCGCCCATCACGCGGGCGGGCGAGCGGCGGGTCGGGGGAGCCCGCCGGTGCGACGTGGCGTCCGCCGCTCGGCGCCTGCGAGAGCGCGCCGCACCCCGGGATCGCGAACGAGCGCCTCCAGTGGCATGCGCGGCCGTCGCATCCAGCTTGGATACCGGTCGGGTGGAACACCGGGGAGGTTCACGGGCGCCTCTTCACCGAAGAGATCGTCGAGCGAGACCTCCAACAGCGCGCAGGGCGTCCGGGCCAGGAAGGCGTTCACGGCGGCGGCCAGGTCGGCGACCTCCGGCACAGCGCCCGGGGGCAATATCCCCTCCGCAACGAGACGCCGGATGAGGGACCTTCGTTCCCGTGCACGTCCCGCGAGGGCCAGGGCCAGGGCGGCCTCGCTTACGATGCTTCCAGTCCGGCGCCTGAGTACGAGATCCCGGCCTGACCAGAAACCCGCCAGCGGGGGATGGTCGTGGGTGTTCACGGCAACCAGCGCGCGGGGCAAGAATCGGCGCGACGATCGGTAACCCCCGCCCTTGTCGCGCTCGAAGTAGAGCACCCGCGTGGAAAGAATCTCCCACCGTGCCATGGTGGTGGACAGTCCGCGGGGAACGGTCCCCAGGTCCTCCCCGATCACCACCGCCCCGGCGCGCCGGCTCTCCAGCGCGAGGATGCCGAGTAGATCCGTGGCGGGGTAGCGTACGTAAGCTCCCTGGCGAGCGCTCCGGCCGCGCGGAACCCAAAACTGCCGGAACAGCCCCATGATGTGATCGATACGCAGGGCCCCCGCGTGGGCCAGCGCGGCGCGCAGGACACGGATCCAGTAACGATAACCATCCGCCTGCAACCGCCGCGGATCGATCGGCGGAAGCCCCCAATCCTGACCCTGCCGCGCGTAGTCGTCCGGCGGCGCCCCAAGCGATGCGCCGTCCAGGAAAAGCCCCGGGAAAGCCCAGGGATCGCACCCGTCCGGGGCCGTGCCGATGGCGAGATCCTCGTAGATCCCCAGGCCAAGGCCCGCTTCCGCTGCCGAGCGCGAGGCCTCGCCGAGCTGGCGGTCCAGCTCAAACTGCACGTACTTGTGGTAATCGACCGCCTCGGGATTGGCGGCGCGAAACGCAACAACCGCCGGCGACCTTGGATCCTGATACGCGGTGGGCCAGTCGCGAAAGGCGCGCGGGGCCCCAGATTCCCGTGCGATATCCTCGTCCATCGCCACCCAGGTGGCGAAATCCTCCAGGCACTCCCCCTCCGACTCGAGATAACGTCGGTAGGCCAAGCCACGCGGCGTGTCGCGGCCGCGATGGGAAGCCGCGAATGTGCGGTGCAGCGCTTCCAATACCGGCCGCTTGAGGGCCATCACGCGGGCGTAATCGATCCAATCCGCATGGCGGCGCTCGGCCAGGGCGTCTCGCATCGATGCCGAGGCAGCGAGGGCCCGTGCCTCTGACGACTCGGAAAGCTCCGGGACCTCTGTGACGTCGACATACAGTGGGTTCCGGTACAGACGGCTCACGGGGCTATAAGGACTGACGGCCCAGTCACGGTTGCGAAGCGCATGCAACGGGTTGATTCCAAGAAAGCCGGCGCCGATCCCTCCACTCCACTCGGCGAGGGTTCGAAGATCCGAAAGATCCCCCGCTCCCCAGTTTCGCGCGCTCCGAACCGCGTACAGGTTCACCGCGATCCCGAATGCGCGCTTCCCGCCGGTGCGCGCCGCGAGTGGAAAACACGATCGGGGAGTCACGATGAGCGACTGCTCGGCCTGGACAAGCGATCCGGGGACATCCAGGGTCACGCCAAGCCGGTGGTAGCCGGGCGAGGGGCGAACCGGTAGAGGAACATGAAGCACCCCTGCGCGCATGCGCGCCTTCCCCTCGTGCCGCGCGAGCGCGCCGTCCTCCGCATGCAGCACGACCTCCCACGCGACGCTGCCCCGAAGGTCGCGGGCGCTGATCCGTAGGGGACGCGCCGCCTCAGGCATCGACACCACGCGCACCGGGGCGATCTGCCGGGCCGCCGCCTCCTTTTCGATCACCCGCCGTGCGCGGGCCGCGGCGGCCTCGGTGGCGGCGTCCACCCCCATGGCTGCGAGAAGCGCCACCCGTGCGGTATTGGAGGTGGCGCGGCGGCGGCGGTCGTTGTCGAGGTAGAAGGGAAGGATCCCCAGATCATGGGCCAGGCGATGGAGGTGGGGCCGCGCCGCCATCGATCAACCCTCCGGCGCGAGGATAAGCGCGCTCAGGGGCGGAAGGGCGAGACGGATCGATTGGGGATAACCGTGCCGCTCGATGCGCTCCGTTTGAAGACGGCGATCCAGGGGATAATCGCTCCCTCCGTAGCGTCCCTCGTCGCTGGAGAGCAAGACGCGCCAGGAGGCGTCCCGCGGCACACCGATCCAGTAGTCGGGCCGGGGAACGGGGGTCAGGTTGATCACGATGACGCGCTCCTCTTCCCCAGAGCGGCGGAGGTACACGAGGACGGAGTTGTCTCGGTCGCTGCAATCGATCCACCGGAAGCCCTCGGGGTCGGGATCCGATCGCCAGAAAGCGGGGGACTCGAGGTAGACATGACCGAGGTCCTCGATGAAGCGTATGAGCCCGGCCCGGGCGGGATCCTCCGCCAAGTGCCAGTCCAGGCTCGCCTCGTGCTGCCATTCCCGTTGCGGCGCCAGCTCCATCCCCATGAAGAGCAGGCTCTTACCCGGGCGAGTTCCCTGGTAGGCGAGCAGGAGGCGGAGGTTGGCAAACTTCTGCCACACATCGCCCGGCATCTTATCCAGGAGCGATCCCTTTCCGTGCACCACCTCATCATGGGACAGCGGGCTGATGAAACGCTCGGTGTACTCATAGAGCATGGCGAAGGTGATCTGATCGTGGTGGTATCGCCGGTGCACCGGGTCCATGGAGAAGTACGCGAGGGTGTCGTTCATCCAGCCCATGTTCCACTTCAAGGTGAAACCCAAGCCCCCTTCCGCGACAGGCCGGCTCACGCCGGGCCAGGCGGTGGATTCCTCCGCCACGGTGATGCACCCGGGGTGGTCCATCCGCACGATCTCGTTGAGTGCCTTCACGAACTCGACCGCTTCCAGGTTCTCCCGTCCCCCATACCGGTTGGGAAGCCATTCCCCCGCCTTGCGGCTGTAATCGAGGTAGAGCATGGAAGCCACCGCGTCCGCGCGCAGGCCGTCGGCGTGGAATTCGGAGAGCCAGTAGAAGGCGTTGGCCAGGAGAAAGTTCTTCACCTCGTTGCGGCCGTAGTTGAAGATGAGGGTGCCCCAGTCAGGATGCTCTCCCAGCCTGGGATCCTCGTGCTCGTACAGGGCCGTGCCGTCGAAGCGGCGCAAGGCAAAGTCGTCCTTAGGAAAGTGGGCGGGGACCCAGTCGAGGATCACGCCGATCCCGCTCTGGTGGCAGATATCCATCAGGTACCGGAAGTCGTCGGGCGTGCCGTAGCGGCTCGTCGGCGCGTAGTAGCCCGACACCTGATACCCCCAGGATCCTGTGAAGGGATGCTCCATCACGGGCAGGAACTCAACGTGGGTGAAGCCGAGACGGCGGACGTGCGCCACGAGAGCAGGCGCGATCTCGCGGTAGGTGAGGGGCCGGTTCCATTCCTCGGGCACGCGGGCCCAGGACCCAAGGTGGACCTCGTAGATCCGCATCGGCTCCCTGCGCGGATCCCGCCCCCGCCGCCCCTCCATCCAAGCGCCGTCCCCCCACTGGTAGCAGGAGGAAACGACTCGCGAGGCGGTTCCGGGCGGTACTTCCATCGAGAAAGCAAAAGGATCGGTCTTGATCCGGATTGCCCCCTCGCGCGTCTTGATCTCGTACTTGTAGAGCGAGCCGGGCGAGACGTCCGGGATGAAGATCTCGAACACACCGGAGCCCCCGAGGGTGCGCATGGGGTAGAGGCGCCCATCCCAGCGGCAGAAGTCTCCGATCACGCTTACCCGGCGTGCGTTGGGCGCCCAGACGGCGAAGGACACCCCATCCGCGCCTTCGATGTGTCGCGGATGCGCGCCGAGCGCCTCCCAGAGCCGCCGATGGTTCCCCTCACCCAGAAGGTGGAGGTCCAACTCGCCCACGGCTGGGAGGAAACGGTAAGGATCGTCCCGCTCCCATGCACTCCCGTCAGAGAAGTGGAACCGGAGCCGGTAGCGCATCGGGAGCGTCGCGCGCGGTACAAAGCCGCCGAACAACCCCCCGTCCCCCACGGGCGCCATGGACACCGGAGCGCTCCCCTCGGGGAGGCACTCGGCCGCCACCGCGTCCGGGTGGAACGCGCGCACCACGACGCCCAGGGTTCCCTCGAAGGTGGCGGGGTGCGCGCCGAGAATCCGGTGAGGCTCGGGATGGTCCCCCGCCAGGAGGCGCGCGCGCTCCCGTGCACCGATCCCCAGGGGCGCCCCCTTGCGGGAGCCGCGCGCCTTGCGCTCCTTCATCGTCCGCTCCCGTAGGAAAGCAGGATGAGCGAGTGGGCGACCAGGTTCACCCCCTGCCCCTTCACGACGCGCGCTCCGGGGCGCGCGGTGTTCACCAGCTCCCGCCACACGCCGGGCTCTTCCATCTTGGGGAGGGAGAAGAAGCGCGATCGAGACCCCGAGTTCACCAGCAGAAGCAGGGAATCTCCCTGGATCGGGCGACCGCGTTCGTCCACTTCGTCCGTGGCCTTCCCGTGGATCTGCATGCCCAACAACCGGTTGCGCCGATCACGCCAGCCGGACTCCGTCATTTCGTTCCCGTCCGGGCAAAGCCATACGAGATCCTTCACTCCCTCCCTCGAGATCGCGTGACCTCGGAAGAAGCTTCTCCGCCGCAGGACAGGGTGGTCGCGACGGATCGCGAATATCTCGCTCACGAAAGCAAGGAACTCCCGCTCGCGCGGGCTGACGTCCCAATTCACCCAGCTGATCTCGTTGTCCTGGCAATACCCGTTGTTGTTTCCTCGCTGCGTGCGTCCAAGCTCGTCGCCGTGGGAGAGCATGGGCACCCCTTGCGAGAACGCAAGCGTGGCAAGGAAATTGCGCTTTATCCGTTCGCGCATACGCACGATGGGACTCGACTCCGTGGGCCCCTCGACACCCCAGTTCCGGCTCTCATTCCCGTCCGTCCCGTCCTGGTTGCCTTCCCCGTTCATCTCGTTGTGCTTGTGCTCGTAGCTGACGAGGTCCTCCAGCGTGAAGCCGTCATGGCAGGTAACGAAGTTGACGCTTGCTTGGGGCGTGCGGTCGGCCTGCTCGTACAGGTCGCTCGATCCAGACAGTCGGAAAGCGAGGTCCGCCACCTGCGCCTCGTTGTCCCGCCAGAAGCGGCGCACCGTATCTCGGTAGCGCCCGTTCCACTCCGCCCAGCCGGGAGGAAAGTTCCCTATCTGGTAACCCCCTTCCCCGAGGTCCCATGGCTCGGCGATAAGCTTGACCTGAGCGAGCACCGGATCCTGCTGGATGAGCGCAAAGAAGCGGCCCAGCCGGTTCACTTCGTCCAGCTCCCGCGCCAGCGCGGGCGCGAGGTCGAAACGGAAACCGTCCACGTGCATCTCCTGGACCCAGTACCGGAGGCTGTCCATGATGAGCTGCATCGTGCGTGGGTGGAGCATGTTGAGGCTATTGCCGCAGCCCGTGAAGTCCATGTAGGAGCGGCGGTTGTTGGGCTGGAGCCGGTAGTAGGACGCGTTGTCGATGCCGCGGAGCGAGAGCGTCGGGCCGAGTTGGTTCCCCTCGGCCGTGTGGTTGTAAACAACGTCGATGATCACCTCGATGCCCGCGCGATGGAGTGTCTTCACCATCGTCTTGAATTCGGAGACCTGCTGGCCAAGCATCCCCGTTGCGTAGCGCACGTCCGGCGCGAAGAAGCCGATCGAATTGTAGCCCCAGTAGTTCACGAGACCCTTCTCCGCAAGGTGACTCTCATCGACGAACGCGTGCACGGGGAGGATCTCCACAGCCGTCACGCCGAGTCGGCGAAAATGGTCGAGGATCGGATCCGAGGCCAGGCCGAGGTAGGTGCCTCGGAGCTGCTCGGCCACATCCGGATGGCGAATCGTGAGCCCCTTCACATGGCACTCGTAGATGATCGTGTGGCTCCAGGGAATGCGCGGCGGCCGGTCTTCTCCCCACGTGAAGGACGAATCGATGACGACGCAGCGTGGGAGGAACGGGGCACTGTCACCCGGATCGCAACCGAGGTCTTCTCTGGGGTCTCCCGGGGTGTAGCCGAAGAGCGCATCGTTCCAGCGCACCGTGCCGCTGATGGCCTTGGCGTAAGGATCGAGGAGAAGCTTCGCCGGGTTGAAGCGACGTCCCTGTTCCGGGGCGAAGGGCCCATCCACGCGGTAGCCGTACAACTGCCCCGGCTGAGCGTCCGGGAGGTACGCGTGCCAGATCATATTGGTGCGCTCCGTGAGCGCCACGCGCTCGGACTCTACCGGGGCCTCCGGGTCGTCGAACAAACACAGGTCCACCGCGGTGGCGTTCTCCGAGAAGAGGGCGAAGTTCACACCCTCGCCGTCCCAAGTCGCGCCAAGCGGATAGGGGCTGCCGGGCCATACTCGCATCATGCTTCCTCCCAGCAATACAGCGACGCCGATTTCGCGGGCACGGGCGCGGTGATCATTCCTCCCGGGGCCGGCAGGCGCGCGGGAGGCGGCGCCGACCTCCCCCCGTAGCGTGAATCCTCCGTGCACAGGCGCAGGCAGAAGGTGCCCCGCCCTTCAGTCTCGATCGGGATCTCACAGCGAACGTCCGACAGGTTAAAGAGAGCAAGAAGGTCCGGCGCCTCCCCCGGCGAGAGCGCCAGCGCGATCCACTCCGCCCGCGCGTCACATTCCACCTTCACCCGAGCGTTGCCGGGACGCAGGGAGGGCTCCTCCCGGCGCAGGTGGAGCAGGTCCCGGTGGAGGGTGAGCAACTCGGTGTGTCCGGGCTTTCGCGCGAGGCTTCGGTCCAGACGCGACCTTACGAAGGTCGCCTCGTCCTGCGGATCGGGCACCTTCCCGCTCCACCGGAAGGAGCGGAAATCCTGTGCCCGCCCGCGGCGCACGGCCTCCACGAGCGCCGGATCGCCGTGGCTCACGAAATAGAGAAAGGGGTTGATCTCGCCGTACTCCTCCCCCATGAACAGGAGCGGCACGTAGGGTGAGAGGAGAACAAGGGCGGCCGAGAGCTTCTGGGCTTCGAAGGGGACGAGAGTCGAGAGACGATCCCCCCGGGCGCGGTTGCCCACCTGATCGTGATTCTGCGCGAAGACCACAAATCGATCGGGCGGCACATCGCCCGCAGGAGCCCCGTGCCGCCGGCGGCGGTAGGCGGAGTGGGCGCCATCCAGGACGAACCGCTCTTGTAATGCCTTCGCCACCGGGCCGGTCCCACCGAAGTCGGTGTAGTAGCCATCGCGCTCGCCCGTAAGCGCGGTGTGGATCGCGTGGTGAAAGTCGTCGTTCCAGATCGCGTCGAGACCGTAGCCGCCGCATCCGTGCGGGCGCACGAGGCGTGGGTCGTTCAGATCGCTCTCGGCGATGACCTGGATTCTCCGTCCCAGGCGCTCGGCCTGCGCGTGAACCGCCTCGGCGATCTCATCGAGGATGTGCCGCGCGCTTCGGTCGAATATCCCGTGAACCGCGTCCAACCGCAGGCCGTCCACGTGGTAGTCCGTGATCCAGGACAGGGCGTTGTCCACCACGAAGCGACGGACCTCGTCGCTGTCGGGCCCGTCGTAGTTGATCGCGGGGCCCCAGGGGGTGAGGGTTCGATCGGTAAAGTAGGGGCCAAACTCCGCGAGGTAGTTCCCCTCCGGCCCGAGATGGTTGTAGACGACGTCCAGAAAAAGGGCGAGTCCCCGGACATGGCACGCGTCCACCA
>Ga0299912_10005848_pt1 | contig 10105 bp, 6 predicted proteins | sample RVTome_2_FD_207667 | JGI IMG/M metagenome (GOLD analysis project Ga0299912, IMG submission 207667) | Soil microbial communities from uranium-contaminated site in the Upper Colorado River Basin, Wyoming, United States - RVT95D214 (version 2) ...
TTAGCGACCATCCTGCCCTTTGGAGTTCGGACTTTCCTCCCCTTCGTCCCCGGTATCGGGTGAAGGAGCAACCGCCTCGCCTACTCCAGCAGTTATCTTTATACCATATTGTTCGAGTTTCTTGTAGAGGTTGCTCCTCGGCGTGTCGATCTCTCGTGCCGTCTGGGAGATGTTCCAGCCGTTGGACCGGAGCTTGGTCAGGATGAACTCCTTCTCGGCGATCTCGCGGAATTCCTTGAGCGTCCGGATGCCGGCCTCGTCCGGAAGATCGACCTCCTTCTCCTCACGGAACTGCTCGGGCAGGTCTTTTTTATCGATGACGTCCTTTTCCGTAAGGATGATGAGCCGCTCCACGACATTCCTGAGCTCCCGGACGTTGCCTTTCCACGAATGTTCCGTCAGGGCGGTCATGGCGTCGGGGCTGAATGTCTTCGGCCGGAAATTGTTCTCTTCACAGAATGTCCGCACGAAATACCCGATCAGGATGGGGATGTCCTCCTTCCTCTCGCGCAGGGCCGGCGAATAGAGCGGAACCACGTTTAGCCGGAAAAAGAGGTCCTCCCGGAAGCGCCCCTCCTTCATCTCCGCCCTCAGGTCTTTATTCGTGGCGGCGATCGTCCTGACGTCAACCTTGCCGATCTTGGCCGATCCGACCCGCTGGACCTCGCCCTCTTCCAGAACCCGAAGGACCTTGGATTGGGTCTTTAGGCTCATGTCCCCGATCTCGTCCAGGAAGATCGTGCCCCCGTCGGCCTGCTCGAACTTGCCCATCTTCCGTTCCGTGGCGCCGGTGAAGGCTCCCTTTTCATGACCGAAGAGCTCCGATTCGATGAGTTCCTCGGGAATCGCGGCGCAATTGACCTGGACGAATTTCTCCTTGGCCCGGAGGCTTTGGCCGTGGATGGCCCGGGCGATGAGCTCTTTTCCCGTTCCGCTCTCTCCGTGGATCAGGATCGTGGCGTTGGTTGGGGCGGTCTTAAGGATCTCCTTCCAGAGGTTTTTAACCAATTCGTGTTCGCCGATGATCTCATATCGCTTATCGGACCTCTTTTTTAGGTCCAGACACTCCGTCCGGAGCTTGTTCCGATCGAGGGCGTTGCGGATGCTCAAGAGAACCCGCTCACGGTGCAGGGGTTTCTCGAGGAAATCGAAGGCTCCAAGCTTTGTGGCCTCGACCGCGGCCTGGATCGTCCCCTGTCCGGAGATCATAATGACTTCCGGGGAAGACGGCCGCCCCTTGATCTCGGCCAGTATCTCGAGGCCGTCGCGTCCCATCATCTTGATGTCGAGCAGGACGAGGTCCAGCCCTACGGTCTCCTGAACGATGTCCAGGGCGTCTTCCCCATTCGAGGCTTCCAGGAGTGAATAGCCCTCATATTCAAGGATCATTTTGAGGGACTTGCGGATGTTCTCTTCGTCGTCCACGATCAGGATCTTGGCCTTGCGTTCGTTCTTCATCGCTCGTCCGTCCTTCGTCCCGGGATTCTATCACGTTTCCCAAACCCAACCAAGCCCGCCTTCCCGGGGTAAGGGATCATCTTTTTTCGTGCGATTGAATCGGCAAGGGCTGAATTCTTATTGGGCGGCACTGGATGCCGCCCCCAAGCCCCCGTAGCGGTGGGGGGGGACCCGTCGGGCTATCCGACGGGGGGGAACCGACGGGACTGGTTCCCCCGGGGGTCCGGGGGCCAAGGGCGGCTCCAGGCCGCTCGCAGTTCCCCTCGCCGGGCTAAAGAAAGCTTGTCCGGAAACACGGAATTGCTGTAAGATTCCATGAAGGAACGTAAAAGGAATTTACGGAGGCGCACCGGGTGGCCCTCGGATTTCGGTCAAGCCAAACGGTATGAATATTGCAATATTGACGGGACGATGATTAAAAAAGGCCTTCCGGCCCTTCGGTTTTTCACCCTCCTCCTGGCTGCCGCAGGACCCGCGTTCCTCGCGCCTTCGCCCCTGCAGAACGACAGCAAATACTTCGTTTTGGACAACGGCCTCAAGGTCATCCTTTACGAGAAGCCCGGCCTGCCGCTCGTCAACATATCGGCCGCCGTGAACGTCGGAACGAAGGATGAACCCGAAGGATCGAGCGGCCTCGTCCACCTCCTGGAGCATGGCATCCTCTTCCGGGGGACGGAATTCAGAAGCGGGACGGAGATCAGCCGCGATATCCGGCGAAACGGCGCCTATTTCAACGCCTACACGGGCCAGGACCTGGCCGTTTTCGAGATCTCCCTGCCGTCCGACCGGTTTGACTTTGGTCTGGCGAACCAGAAGGAGATCTTGTTCAACTTCGACGTTACAGCCGAGGAACTCGATAAGGAGAAGGACATCATCCTGGAAGAGATCCGTATGGTCCGGGACGACCCCAGGAAGCACGCGGTTTCGCTCGTTTACCAGAACCTGTTCAAGGGACACCCGTACAGGGGCCCGGCCTATGGGTCGGCGGAGGACCTCGGTGCCGTTACTCCGGACAAGCTCAAGACATTCTACGCGTCCTTCTTCGTCCCCGGCAACTGTTCCCTGTCCGTGGTCGGGGCCCTTCCGCTCAAGGACATGGAAGAGAAGGTCAGGGCCGTGTTCTCGTCCGTCAAGGCCTCTGACTTCAAGCCCGCGACGTTTGAAAAAGCCGGACTCCTCGGGAAGAGCGTAGAGATCCGGGAGGAGATGGACGTCAAGGAGGCTTATCTCGCCATTGGCCTCATCGGCCCCGATTATAACAGCCCTGACCAGTACGCGGTTGATCTGCTCACCGAGATCCTGGGCCGGGGGGTCAATCCGATGCTGAACTCCGCTTTGAGGGCGAGACGGGATCTTGTCCAGACGGTCAGCATGAACTACTCCGCCCTTAAATATGGGGGCGTGCTTATTGCTTTTTTCACGCTTGATCCGAAGGACGTCTCTATGGCCAGGAACGAGGCGATCCGCTTCCTGAACCGGGTCAGGGACCTGAATTTCGCCAAAGAGGACACCTTCGGCCAGGACCAGTTTTATGTCTTTGACTACTTGAGGAGCGCCAAGAACCAGGTCAGGTTCAGCTCCCAAAAAGCTCAGGAGACGGGCCTGCTTCTCGCCAGCTCCATGGCTCGCCACCTGCTTCTTCTCGAGGACAAGGGCGACAAAGAAAGCTTCCTGGCCAAGATCGATCGTGTCAATTCGAGCGACCTCCGGAAGGCCGCCGCTAAATACTTGAGTGAGGGAGAGGGTGTCGTTGTCACCATCGTGCCTAAAAAGAAGTCTTGAGGCCGGCGGGCTATTCGGGAAAATGGCTGGGCGCCTGTCCTCCGGTCTTCTCCTCCTCGCCCTGGCCGGCGGCTTCTTGGCCGGGCAAGACTTGGAACCATGGAAGAACCCGCCGGGCCGGAAGACTCTGGACAATGGTCTCACCTATATATTCCAGAAGGATGGTTCATCCGAACTCACCTGTCTCCTTCTTCTCATCCGGGGCGGGAAGAGCGCCGAGCCGACCGGGAAGAGCGGGCTGGCTTACCTGACCACACGGTTGGCGGTCGAGATTCCGGACGAGGGGAAGGTCCGGGACCTCATGCTCCAATCCACGCGCCTTTCCGTGGCCTCCCTCGAGGACTGCACGCTTATCAGCGTTCAGTGCCTCTCCAACAACTTCGAGGAGTCGCTGAAGATCGTCAGCAAGATCATTCGGGATCCGCTGTTCTCGGGACTCAGGATCGACGCCATCGTCGAGATTATGGGTCACCAGGGAAAAGCCGAGCTTGATTCCGCCTCCAATGCCGGCCACGCCGAGTTAATGGGGGCATTTTTCGGTCCCGAAGGATACGGGGGAGCGGTCTGGGGAACGGAAGAAAGCCTGAAGTCTATCCGTAAAAATGATATCACCCGATTCTATGAGACCTATTTTAAAGCCTCCAACATGGTCCTGTCCATCGCGACCGATCTGGACGAGTCTGTGGTCGCCGGTCATGTCAGTAAATATCTCGGCGGGATACAGACCGGAACCCGTACGGAAGCCAGCCCGGGTGCCATCGAGGTCCCGTCGGACAGGCGGATCTTCAGGGAAAAAGAGGCCAAGCAGTCGTATCTGGGCCTGGGATTCCCTCTTCCCGGTCTCTCGCCAAGGAATTATGCCCTTGCTTACCTAACCGAGGACATCGTCGGCGGGGGGGTGGGTTCCCGGCTTTGGGCCCTCAGGTTCAAGGAAAGTCTCGCTTATGATGTCAATTCAACGATCTCATACCCGACCGGCGAAGGCGTCCTCGAAGCCTACCTTGAAACCTCGCCTGAAAAGCTGGAAGCGGCCCGCTCGTCGCTCGAGAGGGTCTTCCGGGACCTCGCTGCGGCTGAGCTGACCGAAGAGGACCTTGGAACCTCCAGGAATAATGCCGGGGCTTCGTTCCTCCGGGCGAACGAGACCAAGGAGACTCGCGCCAGGACCGCAGCTCTCTTCGAAGCCCGGGGCCTCGGCTGTGAATTTCTGGAAAAGTTTCTCGAAGAGATCCGGAACGTAACGGTGGTCGAATGGAACGGGTTCATCAGGAACGTCTTCAATTTGGAGAGGTCCGTGGAGGTCATCATCGGGCCCAAGCAGGAATAGTTAAAAAAGCCACGGGGCTTGGGCTCGTGCGGGGAAAAGCTACTCCGCGAGCTTCTTGAAGTCCTGGAACCTCTTCTTGGCCTCTTCGGCGGCCTGCTGGAAGAGGACTTTGGCGATTTCGGGATGCTGTTGGGTGAGCGTTCTGTAACGGATCTCATTATTCAGGAACGTCTGGTAATCGAGCTTGGGTTCCTTGGAATCGAGGATGAGCGGGTTCTTGCCCTCCCTGGCCAACATGGGATTGTAACGGTAGAGAATCCAGTAGCCGGTGTCCACCGCGAGCTTCTCTTCAGCTTGGGTCTTGGTCATGTCGATGCCGTGGTTAATGCACGGGGAATAGGCGATGATCATGGAAGGCCCGCTGTAGGCCTCGGCCTCCAGGAAGGCTTTGAGGCATTGGTTCTGGTTGGCGCCCATGGCCACGGCCGCCACATAAACATAACCATAAATCATGGCCATGCGGCCGAGGTCCTTCTTGGCCGTCTTCTTGCCCGCTGCCGCGAACTTGGCCACCGATCCGGTCGGTGTCGACTTGGAAGCCTGGCCGCCCGTATTGGAGTAGACCTCTGTGTCCAGGACGAGGACATTGACGTTCCGTCCCTGGGCCAGAACGTGGTCCAATCCGCCGTAGCCGATGTCGTAGGCCCAGCCGTCACCGCCGATGGACCAGACGCTCTTTTCAATGAAGTTGTCCCGGAGCTCGGCGATCTTCATGATCAGGGGCTTCGTTTCAGGCTTCGACTTTTCCAGCGCTTCAGCCAGGGCGTCGGTAACCGCCTTGGCGGCGGCCCGGGCCTCGATGTCGATGGAATTCCATACGTCTTTCATCTTCCGCAGGGCTTCCGTGAGGGCCGGCGTCGTGCCCAAGGCAAGGAGCTTCTCGATCGCCGCGGCAAGCTGTTTCCGGTTCGAGTCCACAGCCAGCCTCATCCCGAAACCGTACTCGGCGTTGTCCTCGAACAGAGAGTTCGCCCATGTCGGGCCCCGGCCGTCCTTGTTCTTGCAGAAGGGCATGGTCGGGAACGTGGCGCCATAGATAGACGAGCAGCCCGTAGCATTGGCGACAATCATCCGGTCGCCGAAGAGCTGGGTGGCCAGCTTGACATAGGGCGTTTCGCCGCAGCCGGCGCAGGCGCCGCTGAACTCGAACAGCGGCTGAAGCAATTGGCTGCCTTTGATGGTATCTCTTTTGAGGCCGTCAAGGACCTCGTAGGGAAGCTTCTCGAAGAACGCCTCGTTGATGTTCTCGCCGGCCGCCCGGGCCTCTTCGATAGGCACCATCTTGAGGGCCTTGACCTTGGACGGGCAGACCTCGACGCAGTTCTCGCAGCCGACGCAGTCCTCCACGTAGACCTGGAGCCGGTAAGCCAGGTTCCGGTCGTTCCTGGCGTTTGACTTGAGGGTCGTGAACGACTCCGGGGCTCCCTTCAAGTCCTTGGGGTCGATCTGCTTGGGCCGGATGGCGGCGTGCGGACAGATCAGGGCGCACTGGTTGCATTGAATGCAGTTTTCAGGGATCCAGGATGGAACGTCGGGGGCGATGCCGCGCTTCTCGAGCCGCGTCGTCCCTGTGGGCACCTGGCCGTCCAGGGGCATCCTCGAGACCGGTATGGAATCGCCCCTGAAGTGCATGATGGGCTCAATGACGTACTTGGTAAATTCGTCGGCATCTTCGGGGACGAGCTTCGGGACGGGCGCGGAAACGGTAATCCGGGCCGGAACGGGCACGGCCTCGAGCCCTGCGGTGGCACGGTCGACGGCCGCCCAGTTCCTTTCGACGACGTCCATCCCTTTCTTGATGTAGGATTTCTTGATGGCCTTCTTGATGAGCTCGATGGCCTTGCCTTCTGGGAGGACGCCGGAGATCTTGAAGAAGCAGGCCTGCATGATCGTGTTGATCCGGGAGCCGAGCCCCAGCTCCTGGGCAAGCTTGAGGGCGTCGACGTTGTAAACCCTGAGCTTCTTGGCGATGATCGTTTGCTGCATATCCTCCGTCAGGTGCTCGAAGACTTCGTTCGCGGCCATATTGGAATTGAGGAGGAAGACACCGCCCTCTCGAATTCCCTCGAGGATGTCGTACCGGCCGATGTAGGACGCTTTGTGGAGTGCGACGAAGGAGGGCTTCTGGACCAGGTACTGGGATTGGATCGGGCTCTTGCCGAAGCGAAGGTGGGAGATGGTGACGCCGCCCGACTTCTTAGAATCGTACTGGAAATAGCCCTGGGTATAAAGGCCGGTGTTGTCGCCGATGATGGTGATGGAGTTCTTGTTGGCCCCCACGGTGCCATCCGACCCGTAGCCCCAGAACTTGCAGCTGACGACGTCGCCGGGTTCGGTATCGATGTCCTCCCCGAGCTTGAGGGAAAGGCCCGTCACGTCGTCGTCGATCCCGACCGTGAAGCCGTGGGTGCAGGCGCCGTCGAGGTGGTCATAGACGGCCTTGACCATGGTCGGCGTGAATTCTTTTGAGGATAGTCCGTACCGGCCTCCGACGACCTTGATATTTCGGCCGGACAAGGCGACGGCGACATCGAGGTACAGGGGCTCGCCGAGAGAGCCCGGCTCCTTCGTGCGGTCGAGAACGGCGACCTTCCTGACGCTCGCCGGGAGGGCGGCGGCCAGGGCCTTGGCGTCGAAGGGCCGGTAAAGCCGGACCTTGATCGCCCCGACCTTCGAACCCCGCTTGTTCAGGTAGGCAATGGTCTCTTCGACCGTTTCGGCGCCCGAGCCCATGATGACGATGATCTTGTCGGCGTCGGGGGCGCCTACGTAGTCGAAAAGATGGTAGGACCGGCCGAGGACCTTGGCCACCTTGTCCATATACTCCTGGACGATGCCCGGTGCGACGTCATAGTATCTATTAACCGTCTCGCGTCCCTGGAAGTAGACGTCGGGATTCTGCTGACCGACCTTGATCATGGGCCGCTCGGGGCTCATGGCCCGCCTGTGGAACTCCTCGAGATACTGCGGTTCCAGAAGCGCGGCAAGGACTTCGTAAGGGACCATCTCGACCTTTTGGACCTCACTCGAGGTCCGGAAGCCGTCGAAGTAGCACAGAAAAGGGATCTTCGACTTTAAGGTGGCCAACTGCGAGACAATAGCCAGGTCCATGACTTCCTGGACCGAACCGGCGGCCATCATGGCGAATCCCGTGTTCCGGGCAGCCATGACGTCGGAGTGGTCGCCGAAGATGGACAACGATTGGCAGGCCAACGAACGCGCCGAGACGTAGAAAACCGTGGGCAGCATCTCGCCCGCGATCTTGTGCATGTTCGGAAGCATCAACATGAGTCCCTGGGACGCAGTGAACGTCGTGGTCAGGGCCCCGGCGGAGAGGCTGCCGTGCACAGCGCCGGACGCGCCTCCTTCGGACTGGAGCTCGACGACGGTCAGCGGCTGGCCGAAGATGTTCTTTCTACCTTCTGCGGCCCAATCATCAGCCATCTCGCCCATGGTCGAGGACGGCGTGATGGGATAAATCGCCGCAACTTCGGAATACGCATAAGCCACATGCGTTGCAGCCGTGTTTCCATCGATGGCTTTAAAGATTTTTGTCATAATTCCTCTCCTATTATTGCCCAGCGGCGAAATTTATATTTATATTTAAAAACTACGAGATCCTATTCCTTCAGCTCAATCCGGCCTTCCAGGGCCTTCTTGATCGTGACTTGGTCGGCAAAATCGAGGTCCGAGCCCACGGGAAGGCCCATGGCCAGCCTCGTGATCCTGAGGTCGATGTCCTTCAGGAGCTTCACCAGATAAAGGGCTGTCGCCTCGCCGTCCACGGTGGGATTGGTAGCGACGATGACTTCCCGGAACTTCCCCGCCTCGATTCTCTTAATGAGCTTCTCCAGATGGAGCTCGTCGGGCCCCTTTCCCTTGAGCGGCGAGAGCGCGCCAAGAAGGACGTGATACCGGCCGTGGTAGACGCCTGTCTTTTCGATCGACGAGATGTTGAACGGCTCCTCGACGACGCACAGGACGTCGTCCTGGCGATGGGGGTCCGTGCACATTTGGCAGGGGTCCACGTGGGTGATGCTATTACAGACCGAGCAGGTGAAGATCTTCCTCTTGGCCTCCCGGATCGCCTCGGCCAGCCGATCGGCATCCTCCTGTGGAAGGCCGAGAACGTAAAAGGCCATCCGCTGGGCGGTTTTAGCGCCGATGCCTGGGATCCGCTTCAGCTCTTCGATGAGGTCGTGGAGGGGCTGGGCGTATTCGAACATCAGAACATCCCCGGGATCTTTAGGCCGGTGCCGAGGCTTCCCAGTTTTTGACTGAGTGCCCCGTCGACCTTGGTCGCTGCGTCGTTGAACGCGGCGACGACGAGGTCCTGGAGCATGTCGACGTCATCCCTGTTGACGACTTCTTTTTCGATCCGGATCGAGAGAAGGGTCTTTTGGCCGTCCATGACGACAGTCACCATGCCGCCGCCGCTCGTCCCTTCGACACGCATTTCGGCCAGCTCCTTCTGAAGACGGTCCTGCATCTCCTTGGCTGCTTTCAGCATCTTTTGCATTTCCGCCATATTTCTCATCGTTCGCTCCTCTTACGGTCCCTTCCCATCTACTCCCTGTTCCGGGGTTTCTTGACCGGGTCGACCGAAAGGACTTGAGCCTTGAAGGTGTTCATGAAGTATTGGACCGTGGGATCCTTGAGGACGGCCTCCTTCTCCGGAGAGTCGCCGCTCGGGGCGGCCTCATCCTCCCGTTCCAGGAGCCGGAGGGCCATTTTTCGTCCAGTGACCTCGGACGCGACGCGCTCGACGAGCCGAGCATCTCTCTTGACCGTATCCAAATAGAACCTCTTATCGCCGGCGAAAAGGACCTCGAGCGTATCCTCCTTGATCTTGAAGGACGAATATTGGGCCAGGACGGCGGCCAAGGCCGCTTTTCTCTTCTGGAGCTCTTCCAGGATCCGGGCAAAAGTAGCCTTCGCCTCGGAAGAGGGGCCCGCCGCCGAAGGGGTAGCCCTGGGCTGCGTCTTGGAGGGGAGACTATCGGGGTGGGGCCGAGACGCGGCCGGCGCCTCATTGTAGACTTTTGGCGGAGGCTGGATCCCGGGCCGGATTTGCGCCGAGGAAGCCGAGGCCCTGACCTGCCGCTCGGGGACCGTTTCCGGGGACTCGTGGCTGCGGGTCGAGCCCGGGCTGGACGTTCCCGGATCCTTTCTGTAATCCTCAAGCTCCCGGATGAGGTCTGCGAGGGGGACAAGCCTCCGGAAGTGGCAGAGCTTGACCAACAAGGACTCCAGATAGATCCTGGGGTGCGAAGAATAGCGAAGTCCCGCCTCCCCCTGCTGGAGGGCCAACAGATAGCGGAGGAACTCTTCCGGGGAGGCTTTCTTGGATTCCTCGGTGAGACGTCCAATCTCCTCGGCGTTCATAAACAGCAGGTCCTGGGGTTTTTCCAGGGACGCGGCCAGGAGCAGGTTGCGGAAATGTTCGACCAGGTCCTTGAAAAACACACGGAGGTCATGCCCTCCCTCGATCAACGCGTCGACAAGAGCGAAGATGGACTCCGCTTTTTCTTCCAGGAT
>Ga0299912_10005850_pt1 | contig 10103 bp, 10 predicted proteins | sample RVTome_2_FD_207667 | JGI IMG/M metagenome (GOLD analysis project Ga0299912, IMG submission 207667) | Soil microbial communities from uranium-contaminated site in the Upper Colorado River Basin, Wyoming, United States - RVT95D214 (version 2) ...
TCAGCGGCCTGACCTGGGTCCAGTGGCGCCTGGATTGGCCGCAGCAGACCGGACGGCATACCTTCCGCGTGCGCGCCTACGACGGGAGCGGAGGACTGCAGGTCCTCAGGCCCCGCGGTGTCCGCCCGGACGGCGCCACCGGGATCCATGAAGTCACGGTCGCCGTCTAGCGGCGGCCCAGCAGGTACCAGGTCTGCATCTCGCCCTTGCCCTTGACGGCAATCCGGCCGCGCGGCTCGAGGACGAAATCCTCCCGCAGCGCTTCGTAGGTAGCCTGGGTGACCTGGATCTTGCCGACCTCGCCGTGGGATTCCATCCGGCTGGCCGTATTCACCGTGTCGCCCCACAAATCGTAGTGGAACTTGGTCTTCCCAATGACCCCGCCGACCATCGGTCCGGAGTTCATTCCCATTCGAAAAGCGATCCGGCTGCCGTTGCGGGCCGGAAGGCCGGCCAGTTGCTCGCGCATCTCGAGCGCCATGAGCGCCAGGGCCTGTGCGTGGTCCGGCCGCGGCCGCGGCACCCCCGCCGCGACCATGTAGTTGTCCCCGATGGTCCGGATTTTCTCCAGATCGTATTTCTCCACCAATGCATCAAACATGGAGAACACTTCATTCAGCCAGTCGACGATGTCTGCCGGCTCCATTTCGGCGAAGAGCGTAGTGGAGCCCACGATATCGGCAAACAGCACGCTGGCCGCGTCGAAGTGCTCCGCAATCGTCTGGCCGGGTTCCTTCAACCTGGGAGCCACCTCGCGCGGCAGCACGTTGAGCAACAGCTTCTCGGACCGCTCCTGCTCATGGTGCAGCAAGCGGTAGGCCTTGTCCTTCTCGCGCACGAAGTAATACAGCAAGAAGAAGGCGATGCCCGTTACGGTCCCGATATTCAACACGTAGAAGAGCGGAACGATCATGATCGGCGGGAGGTTGTTGGTCAGCCGGACGTAGGGCTGCAGGGTTCCGCCCAGGATCAGGAGCCCCAGGTAGAGCAGCAGCCAACGGGGTGCCCGCTCCGGCCGGTCGAAGACCAGCGCCGCCATCGGGCACAGCACTGACCACAGCACCACTGCACTGGAATTCACGAATCCCCCCAGGGCCACCATCAACAGGAAGGGCAGCAGCAGGATCAGCACCAGTTGGGCGGAAAGGTACAGATCGTAGCGGCGGGTGACCAGGAAACCTACAAAGGTCAGCAACGAGAAGCCGCTGTAGGCGAGCGGGATCGCCCCGGCCAGTGGTTCGCTGTAGGCCAGATAGAGCGCCCCCCACAGAGCGCCGGCCAGGATGACCAGAAAGCTGATCCGCACCAGCAGGGCCTTCTGCAGTTGGATGTCCGGGCCTTCCCCCGGCTGGGCCACCAGTTCGCCCAAACGGTTCAACGGCTTCACCCCGATGAATCGGCGTATGGCTGTAACCTCCTCAACCTTGCAGCTGGGTTATCGGGCGTAGACCCTCACCTGCCAGAGCGCAGTGTGATCGGCGAAGCGCCGGCTGAAGCCCATTTCCCTCAGCAGCGTTTCCAGCCGCTCGGTGGAGTGCAGGTAGCTGCGGTAGGAGCTGCGCCGCAGCCGCATCGTGGCGTTGAGCAGCCACATCCCCAGGCCAATCCACCAGGTCTCCCTCGGGAAGACCAGCCCGTACAACCGCCGCGCCTTCGAGCCGGAAAGCCCCACTAGCGAATCCAGATCGTCGTAGCAGCAGATCACCCGATCCAGGGTGACCACATCATGCTGGCCCACCCGCGGGGCCAGCTCGACAAAATCGCCCTGCAGCTGCTCCACCCGCTCAGCCAGTCCCCGCCGTCCGGCTTCCCGGCCGGCGGCTGCAGCGTAGGCACTGGAGGCTTCCACACAGGTGGCCGAGCGCATCCCGGCCGCCAACAAGATGTGCGGGATGGCCCCCACGCCTCCGCCGATATCCAGCAGCGTACCCCCCTCCAGGTTCTCAGCTTTGAGCGCCTCGGTGAGCATGCGGGTGGTGCGGGAGGCGCCCTTCCGGTGGTAGCTGGTGAGCTCGCGGACGGCGTACTGCTCGGAGAATTCGCGTTCGATCCCCTGGCACTGGCAAGATGCCATGCTGCGCTCCTCATTCGGTGGCCGATTTCGCCGGGCCCCGCCTGGCTCCTAATGTACCGCGAATCACCCTCGAATCGGGTTCCATGCTACACTCCCCCGGGGATTCGCTGATGGAACTTGAAAGCGCACTGCTCATCATCCCGCCCAAGTCCGTTCAAGCCTTCGCCTACCCGCTTCGAGAAGAGTACGACCCGCGCTCATTCGACCGGGTGCCAGCGCACCTCACGCTGTTCTATCCCTTCCTCCCCGCCGAGCAGGCGGACCAGGCGGCGGAGGAGATACGCAAGCTGTGCAGCAAGCACCCGGCGTTCGAGCTGACGCTGAATCGCTACGCCCGAACGGCGGATGCCATTTACCTTGAGCCTGAGGACTCCGGCTCCCTGGTCGACCTCTACCGGACCCTGGCGCAGGCTTACCCTGAGTACGTCCGGCGCAAAGAGGGGGCCGAGCTGCCCTATCGGCCCCACCTGACCCTTGCCCGCCTGGCTACCCCAGATGCTCAGATCGAGATGCCGCCCGCGCCTTCTTTCACCTTCACCGTGGAGAGGCTCCACATTTACGTCGGGTCGCGGGAAGAGGAGACGCCCTACATCCCCCGGGCGACCATCCCGCTGGGCGGCGCCTGAGGCTGCCCCTGCAAGCCCTGGCCGAGTTCCTTAAGGCTTATCTGATTCCGGGTTCGGAGAGCTTTCTGCTGCTCGGCCTGGCCGCCGGGGCGCTGTCCCTGCACCTGCGCGAGCCGGCCGCCCGCTGGGGCCGGCGCTGGCTGACCCTGCTGGCCGCCATGTACCTGGTACTGAGTCTGCCTTTGACGGCGCGGGCCTTAGAAGGGGCGCTTGTCCTCGACGTCGAACCGGTTGGGGACTCTGCTGCAGAGCCGGCGGCCTCGGCGATCGTGGTGCTTGGCGGTGGGACGGTTTCCTACCGCACGGCGAGCGGGACCATCAGCGAGTTGAGCGACTCCACCAGCCTGAGGCTGCTGGAAGGGGTGCGGCTGTACGCCCTGCTGAACGAGCCGTGGCTGATCGTCTCCGGCGGGTCCCCCGCTGGGGATGAAGGCGTCCCGCCGGAAACCGAGCCCATGGTCCAGGAGCTGCTGGATGCCGGGATCCCGGCAGAGCGGATCCGAACCGATCCGCTCTCGGGCAGCACGCGCGAACAGGCCGTCAACCTGGCCGAGCTGCTGCGGGAGCTGCGGGCGGAGCCCTTCCTGCTGGTCACCTCCCCCATCCACATGCGCCGCGCCCAGGCAACCTTCCGGGCCGAGCAGCTGGCCCCCGTCCCGGCGCCCTCGGCCCAGCATGCCCTGGGCCATCCCGTGCTGAGCGGCGGGTGGCTGCCCCATCCGGCCGCGCTCGACGCCAGCCAGGCGGCACTCCGGGAAACCCTGGCGCTGGGCTACTACTGGGCGCGCGGTTGGCTCCGCTCCCCTTAGCCCATGAGCGATCCCATCCAGGAGCGTGAGGCGAGGCTCGGTGAGCCTTCCTACCGGTGGCGGGCCGGGCAGGAGAGACGCCTGCAGATGATCCTGTCCGCTGCGGAGGGGCGCCAGCGCGGCTGGGTATTCGACAACGGCTGTGGATTGGGGCTCTACCTGCAGAGGCTGGCCGCCCAGGCCGAGCGGGCGTACGGGCTGGAGCTGGACCGCGAGCGGGCCCGCACCGCCGGGCGCGCCGGCCTGGCGGTCGTCTCGGCCGAGGGGGAACAACTGCCCTTTCCGCAGGGGGTCTTCGACCTGGTGCTCTCGCACGAAGTGCTCGAGCATGTCACCGATGACCGGGCCGCCCTGGCCGAAATGGTGCGCACGCTGCGCGGCCCCGGTGAGCGGGGGCCGGGCCGGCTGGTGCTGTTCACACCCAATCGCGGGTACCCTTTCGAGACCCACGGGATCTACTTCCGCGGCCGCTACCGCTTCGGCAATATCCCGCTGGTGAACTACCTGCCGGGCGGGCTGCGGAACCGGCTGGCACCCCACGTGCGGGTCTACTCCGGGCAAGATCTGCAGCGCCTGATCCGCGGGCTGCCGCTGCGCGTGGTGCAGCGCACGATCGTCTTTGGCGCCTACGACAACCTGATTGAGCGCTGGGGGCTGTTGGGGCGTGCGCTGCGCGGGGTGCTGCAGGCCCTGGAGCGCACGCCGCTGCGGGTCTTGGGCCTGTCGCACTTGTGGGTGCTGGAACGCACCTGACTCAGCCTGAGGCTCGAAGCTCACCGACCGCCTGAACGTCGACCGGCACGCCGTCGATCTCCTGCGGGATCAGGTCCTCTTCGGCCAGCATCCGCGGCGGCAGCTTCTGGGTGACCATCACCACCAACACCACGTCTTGAGTGTGGGCCCCGCCTCGACTGCGCAGCCCTATGCCGACGCCCACCACGTTGGCTTTGGCCAGCAATTCCCCTTCGTGGGTTTTCTTGACCCGGCTGACCCGGGCGTAGTCCGCATCGACCTCGCTCACCCGCTTGCTCCGCCTGTCCTAGAACTCGATCTGCAGCAGATCCAGCACAGCCTGAATCGGGCTGAAGATGGTGGCCTGGTTGGAGCCGGCAAACAGCAGCCCAACCGCCTTGCGCGAATCCCCGGCCACCAGCAGCGAGCCCGAATCACCCCCTTCAGACATCGGGCCGGTGACGAACTGACCTTCGAAGGTCGCCGTCCGTCCCTCGCCATAGCTCACGCTCACCGTGGATTCCAGCACGTTGATCTGGCCGGTGGTGAAGCCGGTGGTCCGCCCGGACTTGCGCACCGCCATTCCCAGCGCCGGCGCCATCGTCCCATCGACTCGGCCGATGTCCAGGATCTCATCGGATACGTCGGCATCCACCAGCGGCCTGGCCACGGCCGCGTCCACCCGATTGACCGCCTGTGGATCCTCCTGGACCGCCTTGAGGCGATGCTTGGAGCCCAGCAGACGGGCCAGCAGATTGGCCAACCCGGCCACGCCGATGGCTACCCCACAGCTGGGAGGCGCAACGGTGAACTCGATGGGCACGAAGCGCTCCAGGCGGGCCAGGGTGTCTGAGTCCTCATGCCCCCCGTCGGCCGCTCCAGGCTGCAGGATCGGGTCACCCGGCTGGGCCTCGTTGCTGTTGGCGAGCACGTGATTGTTAGAGAGGATCAAGCGGGCGCCGCTGGCCCGGTCGCGCACCACGGCTCCCAGCGTGCCGGCGGTGATCTTGAAATGCCCGATGCTCACCCCTCCGGGCGCCGGCCGCCAGCGGTCGGTGCGGCTTTGCTGGGCCCGTAGATCGCCGACCGGGACCACATCGGTGGCCACGCCGTCCACTTGCGGCGGCACCATGTCCTCCGGAGCCAGCGCGGCACGCGGGACCTTCTGCCTGACCAGCGCCACCAAGCACAATTGCCCGGACCGAGCGCCATCCACCACCTTGTAACCGTATCCCACACCCACTACGTTCGGTTTGCGCAGGATACTCCCTTTATGCTGCTCTTTCACCTGCCGGACCTGCTGGGCATCAACCATATTGGCTCAACTCCTGTCTTCCAGATTCACCCATTGGCGGCTCACGCCTCCGATGTAGGCCGACCGTGGGCGGAAAATTCGTCCTTCACGCATCTGCTCCAGGATGTGTCCGGTCCAGCCGCCGACCCGTGCCACGGCAAAGGTGGGGGTGAACAAGGGCAGTTCCAGGCCGAGCCCGTGCAGGATCAGGGCGGTGTAAAACTCCACGTTGGTGCGCAGATTCCTGCCCGGTTTGAGCTCCTCCAGCACCCGCAGCACAACTCGTTCCACCGCTTGAGCATCGGCATATAGGCCATCGTCGGCGGCGCGTTGAAAGAGACGCTCGGCCGCGGCGCCCAACACGTCGGCCCGCGGATCGCGCACCTTATAGATCCGGTGGCCGAAGCCCATGATCCGGCCGTCGGCCGCCACGATCTCGCGGACATGCGCCTCGGCCTCCTGCTCCAGACTGCGGCCCGATTGGCGGGCCTGCTGCCTCAGCTGGAAAACCATGTCCAACGCCGGACCCGGCGCCCCGCCGTGCAGCGGCCCTTTCAGCGCGCCGATGGCGCCCACCACCGCCGAATAGATGTCGGTCCCGGAGCTAATGATCACACGGGCGGTGAAAGTCGAGTTGTTCATGCCGTGATCGACTACGGTGTTGAGGTAGGTTTCCAGACCCCGGGCGGCTTCGGGATGCGGCTCCGCTCCGAACAGCATGTAGAGATAGTTGCTGGCGTGGCTCAGATCGGGGCGTGGTTCGACCGGCGCGGCGCCTTGAAGGAGCCGCCAGGTGCTGGCGACGATGGTGGGGAAGGCTGCCACGATGGCCTTGGCCCGCAGCAAGTTAGCAGGCGGTGAGGCGTCGCCGGGAGCCGGGTCGGCCAGGCTGAGCGTGTCCGCCCCCATCCGCAGCGCGTCCATGACCGGGAGCCGCTGCCGGGCGGCCTCGGAGAGCAGCGTTTCGGTGACTGCCGGCAGGGACCGCCTCGCCGCCAGCTCGGCCTTGAGCTCGGCCAGCTCTGGCGCGGTAGGAAGCCGATCGTGCCAGAGCAGGAAGAGCATTTCCTCGAAGGTTGCCTGCGAAGCCAGCGCCTGGAGCGGGAAGCCGGCAATGGTGAGCTCGCCTGCCTGACCGTCCACGTGGCTGAGGCGGGTCTCCGTCGCCACCACCCCCTCCAGGCCGCGGGCGATCGCAGCTGTTGGCTCAGTCACGGATTTGGTTCCCACGATCACTCGGGCTCTCAGATGTGGATCGCATGCCCCTCCGCCACGTGGGCCGCTTCCATGAGCACCTCGCTCAGCGTGGGGTGGGCGTGGACGTTGCGGGCGATCTCGGCCGGAGTGAGCTCCATCATCTGGGCCAGGGTCAGCTCCGGCAGCAGCTCGGTGACCTCCGGGCCGACCAGGTGGGCTCCCAGAATCTCGCCGTAGCGGGAATCGGTGATCAGCTTGATCCATCCGGCGTAATCGCCCAGCCCCAGGGCCTTGCCGTTGGCCTGGAAGGGGAAGCGGGCCACCTGGACCGCGTGGCCCTGCTCCTTGGCTTGCGCTTCCGTCAGGCCAAAGGAGGCGACCTGCGGATGGCAATAGGTGGCGCGCGGCATCATGCGGTAGTCCAGCGTGCGGCTCTCCACGCCGGCGATATTCTCGGCGCAGACGATCCCCATGGCCGAGGCCACGTGCGCCAGCATGAGCTTGCCGGTGACGTCCCCGATGGCCCAGATCCCTGGCACATTGGTCGCCAGACGTTCATCCACGCTGATCATTCCTCGTCCGTCCAGGGCCACCCCGACCTCCGCCAACCCAAGCCCCTGGGTATTGGGGCGGAATCCAATGGCGATGAGCACCTGCTCGGCGTCCAGGGTCTGCCCGCCCGCCTCGCCGGAGACCTTCACCTTCACCTTGGTCTTAAGGGTTTCCACCGCCTCCACCCGCGTGCCGGCCAATACCTGGATGCCCCGCTTGCCGAACTCCTTGGCCAGCTCCTTGCTGACCTCTTCATCCTCCAGCGGGGCAATGCGCGGCAGCATCTCGACCAGCGTGACCTCCACCCCGTACCCGCTCCACAGCGTGGCGAACTCCAGTCCCACCGCTCCGCCGCCGACAATGACCGCCGACTTGGGCAGGCTCTCCTGCAGGATGGCGTCTCGATAGGTCAGCACTCGGGCGCCGTCCACCTCCACCCCCGGCAGCGACATGGCCGAGGCTCCGGTGGCGACAACGATGTCTTTGGCGCGCAGCTGCGCGGCAGACCCATCGGCCGATTGCACGCTGACGGCGGTGGGGCCGGTGAGGCTGGCCTCTCCGATGTGCACGTCGATCTGGTTCCTCTTCATCAGGAACCCCACGCCCTTCACCAGCCGATCCGCCACTTGCCGGCTGCGCTTCACCGCGACGGCGTAGTCCAGCGTGAGGCCTTCCAGATGCAGGCCGAAATCGGCGGACCGCTTGCGCAGGATGTAGGCCAGTTCGGCGTTGCGCAGCAGCGACTTGGAGGGAATACAGCCCACGTTCAGGCAGACGCCCCCCAACCATTCCCGGTCGATGATGGCCGTCTTCTTGCCCAGCTGGGCGGCCCGGATGGCACATACATACCCGCCGGGGCCGGCCCCGATCACGATGACGTCATAGTCGGCCATGCACTCACTCCTCGCGAGTTCAGCTCCACTGCTGCAGCCGCTGGACCACCAGCCCCAGGAATTGGTCGCCGATGGCGCCGTCCAGGATGCGGTGATCAAAGGTCAGCGTCAGGTAGACCATGGGGCGGATGGCAATCGAATCGGCCGGTTCGCCGGCAGGTCCCTTGCCCTCCATCACCACCACCCGCTTCTGCATCACCCCCACCCCCAGGATGGCGCTCTGCGGCTGGTTGATGATCGGCGTGGCCAGCAGCGATCCGCTGGTGCCGTGATTGGTGATGGTGAATGTGCCCCCCTGCACTTCTTCCGGGCGCAGCTTGCGGCTGCGGGCACGCATCGCCAGGTCGTTGATGCTGCGGGCAAGCGCCTGGAGTGACAGCTGATCGGCATCCCGAATCACCGGCACGATCAAGCCCTTGTCACCCAGAGAGACGGCCACCCCGACATTCACCTGGCGGTGCAGCACGATCCCCTGGTCGCTCCAGGAGGCGTTTACCAGCGGCACTTGCTTCAGCGCGGTCACCGCCGCGGACGCGAAGTAGGCGGTAAATGTCAAGCTGACCCCATCCCGTTGGAACTTCTCCTTGTGAGCCTGGCGATGGGCGATCACACGGCTGAGGTCGGCCTCCATCACGGTGGTTACGTGGGCGCTGGTGTGTCTGGAGCGCACCATGTGATCGGCGATGGAGCGCCGGACCACGTCCAGCGGCAGGATGGTGCCCGGGGCTGCGGTCGGCCCTGCGGTCGGCGTCGTCCCGGCGCCGGGCTGGCTTCCCGCGACCGGCTTGGCTCCGGCCAGCTCCTCGCTGGGGCGGAACAGCTCGCCCAATCCCGGTTCCTCCCAGGGAGCGGGCGGAGCCGTTGAAGGCCGGCGCTCCAGGAAGGCCAGCACGTCTTTCTTGGTGATCCGCCCTGCCTGCCCGGTGCCGGGCACCTGAGACAGGTCCAATCCATGCTCGGCGGCCATCTTGGCCACCACGGGTGAGATGAAGCCGAGATCCTCCCGCTTGCGGGCAGGGGGCGCTGCAGGCAGAGCAGCAGGTGATCGATCCGCAACGGCTTCCGCCACCACCCGGGCGGCGGAGCCCTGAGAAGCTTGGGCAGCCGGCTTCTGGGAGACTTCCCCGGCGGCAGCCGAGTGCCCGCCTCGGCCCTCCCGCTGCGGCAGCGGTTCCCCAGGCTCCCCGATCAGCGCCAGCACGGTGCCGGCCCTGACCGTCTGGCCCTCGTCCACGAAGCGGGCCAGAAACGTCCCGTCGGCTGGGGAGGGGATCTCGGTGTCCACCTTATCGGTGTTGATCTCGACCAGCGGCTCGAATTCGCGCACCGGCTCATCGACCTGTTTGAGCCACTTGGTCACGGTCCCCTCGACCACCGACTCGCCCAGCTGCGGCATGATGACCTCAACCGTCATCGCTCGCTCCTCTGCCAGGGATTTCAGTCAAAACGCGGCCAACTTCCGAATCGCCTCAGCGATCCGCTCCGCATTTGGCATGAACCAGTCCTGCAACGGGTGGCTGTAGGGCACTGCCGGAACATCCGGCCCGGCCAGGCGCATCACCGGGCCATCCAGATCGGTGAAGGCATGCTCGGCCAGGATGGCTGCGATCTCCGCCCCATACCCGCCGGTGAGGGTGTCTTCGTGAACGATCAGAGCCTTGCCGGTTTTGCGTACCGAGGCCAGCACCGTCTGCTCGTCTACCGGCAGCAGTGTGCGCAGGTCGATCACCTCGACCTGGATCCCTTCCTGCGCCACCTGCTCGGCGGCCTGCAGGGCGTAGTGGTGCATCATCCCGTAGGCGAACAGGCTGAGATCGCGACCCTCCCGGCTGATGCGGGCCGCCCCGAGGGGCACCAGCACCTCTTCGCCTTCCGGGATCTCCCCGCGAATCAGGCGGTAGCCCTTCTTGGGTTCCAGGAAGATCA
>Ga0299912_10005852_pt1 | contig 10102 bp, 12 predicted proteins | sample RVTome_2_FD_207667 | JGI IMG/M metagenome (GOLD analysis project Ga0299912, IMG submission 207667) | Soil microbial communities from uranium-contaminated site in the Upper Colorado River Basin, Wyoming, United States - RVT95D214 (version 2) ...
CTTCTCATTCGCAATGGGGTCGTGCGCATAAGCGTCGAACCCGGCGGAGACGCCGACGAGATCGGGCTTGAAGCATTTGAGGTCCTCCAGCGCCTGCGCAAGCACGGCACGATGCGCCTCGCGCGGTGTGAACGGCGCGACGGGGTAATTGAAGCAGTTGTCGCCCACGTTCTCCGTCCCGGTGCCGGGAAAGCATGGCCACTGGTGAATCGAGAAAAAAGCGACGCCCGGCTGGTCGCGGAGAATGGCTTCAGTGCCGTTGCCGTGGTGAACGTCGAAATCGTAGATGGCAACGCGTTTTGTGCCGGTAGCCAGCGCTTCGAGGGTGGCAATGGCAATGGAATTCAGGTAGCAGAAACCCATGCAACGCTCGCGCGTGGCGTGGTGGCCCGGCGGACGCATGAGGCTGAACGACATGTCTCCGGCGCGCGCTGCTTTGAGCGCCTCCAGCGCCGCGCCCACCGAACGGCGGGCATATTCGCCAATGCCGGAAAAGTAAGGCGTGTCCGTGTCGAAATCAGCCGGTTCATCCAATCGGCTGAGGTGGCGTGCGGAATGCGCGCGCAAGATGGCAGCCTCGTCCACCGGCCCGGGCGCGACCCAGCCAATGGCCAGGTCCGTCTGGTGCCCAAGTTTCTCCTGCGTGTGGCTGATGCGCTCCGGCCGTTCCGGGTGACCGCGCTGATGATAGCCGACGCAGAGTTCATCCGTGATGACTTTCATCAAGCAAATCCGGCGGTACGGTTAACAGAAAGTGCACGGATGACCTAGCAGATTGTGCAGGCTTTGTGGAAAACTTCGTCCGCCAGTCCTCGTTTTTTGCTGACGCGGGCTGGATTCGGAAGTAGCTTCGTGGAAGACAATCAAACAATGAAAAAGACGTTTCTTCCGGTTTTAGGAGTTCTCTGCTGCCTCGCATCCAATCCATATCATGGCCGGGCTTGGGACTATGAGAACCATCGGGTGATCAACCAGCTCGCCCTTGGCTGCCTGCCGACCAATTTCCCCGGCTTTGCTCGCACGCCCACCGCCCAGGGGCGGATCGCGTTTCTCGCTGGCGAACCCGACCGCTGGTACAATTCGAAGGATCTCCCGCTGAAACACGCCAACGGCCCGGACCATTACCTTGATCTGGAGGAACTCGCGGCGTGCGGCCTGACGCCTCAGACGCTGCCCATGTTCCGGTACGAATTCATGGCGCAGCTCGCTTTGGCGCGGGCGGCGCATCCGGACAAGTTCCTGCCGATTGACCCGGCCAAAAACGAAGACCAGACGCGACAGCTCATCGGCTTTGTACCGTGGGCCATCGTTGAGTACGAGGGCAAACTAAAATCCGGCTTTTCCTACCTGAAGGCGTTGGAGGAAGCCGGCACGCAGGCGGAGATCGCCAACGCGCACCAAAACATCATCTACATCATGGGTGTGATGGGCCATCTGGTCGGCGATTCCGCGCAGCCGCTGCACACGACCATCCATCACCACGGCTGGGTGGGAGACAACCCGCAGGGTTACACCACCAACGCCTCGTTCCATCGGTGGATTGATGGCGATTACCTCCTCAAGACGGGCGGGGTCAGCGCGAAAGACCTGCGGGACAAAATGCGTCCGGCACGCGCCCTGGACGTTCAGGGCAAACCCGACGCCATGTTCAGACTGGTCATGGACTTTGTCGTGGAGCAGCACAAGCAAGTCGAGCCGCTGTACCGACTGGAGAAGGAAGGCAGGCTGTCCGGCGAGGGCGAGCGCGGGCTGGAGGGCAAATCGTTCCTGGAAGGCCAGTTCGTGCAAGCGGCGCAAATGCTGGCCGACCTCTGGTACACGGCCTGGCTTCAGGCGCCGCCCGACAGCTACCTCAAGACGCAGTTGCAGAAACGAAAGACGGCAAAGGCCGTACCCGCGCAGTGAGAGCGGAAAACATGATTCCTGAACCACTGCCGGGCATCAGGCCGATGTTCCCCCACATGGCAAGCAACGCATGAAAAAATCTCTTGGAGCCAAGACCCTTGTTTATCCCACGCCCGTGTTTGTGGTGGGCAGTTATGACCGCAACGGCAAACCCAACGTGATGACCGCGGCGTGGGCGGGCATCTGCTGCTCCCGACCGCCGTGTGTGGCGGTGTCGCTCCGCAGCGCAACCTGCACGCACGGGAACATCGTCGCCCGCAAGGCGTTCACGATCAGCATCCCGTCCGAGGATTACATGAAGCAGGCTGATTACTGCGGGCTGGTCTCGGGGAGAGAGACGGACAAATTCGCGGCGGCGAAACTGACCCCGGTGAAAAGCGATTTGGTGGACGCGCCGTATGTGAAGGAATTTCCGTTGGTGTTGGAATGCAAGCTGGCCCACGTGTTCGAATTGGGGCTGCACACGCAGTTCGTCGGCGAGATCCTGGACGTGAAAGCTGAGCAGGCTGTTCTGAACAACGGCGGCATGGTGGACATCAAGAAGGTGAAGCCGCTGGTTTTCACGCCGGACACACAGGCCTACTACGGCATCGGCAATTACCTGGGGCAGGCATTCTCGGTGGGCGAGAAACTCTGAACCTCCTTTCGTGTCAGGTAAACCGCGTCGCCTCGGACGCGGCAGCCTTCACCCTTCGCTTCGCTGCGGGCGAAGGCTGGTGGGCCCAGAGGGATTTGAACTCCCGACCAACCCCGAACTCCGATGGACATCGCGAGCAGGCGCATTCGGGGCTGCTCTGGACGAGGGACTACTGGGGGTTCTGCTGCAACAGGAAGAGTGCGAGACGCGGGTTTCTCTTTCGTTTCAATTCGCGTTCCAGTTTTCGTGCCTCGGCCAGGGAGGCAACCTCCCGAGCGGCGGCCAGTTCGAGGAGCATGCCCAGGCGCCGGGTGGAGTAGGTGTGGCCGTTGCGATGTTGCTCGAGCCGTCGCGACAAGTCGGAGGTGGAGCCGATGTAGTAGCGGCCCGATGAGCCTCGAAGGATGTAAACCCATGCCACGACCGAAGTGGTGGGCCCAGAGGGATTTGAACCCCCGACCAAGCGATTATGAGTCGCCTGCTCTAACCCCTGAGCTATGGGCCCCAAGCCTGTAATACCAATGGTTTTCTGCGGTTCAGTGATTCAGGTATTGACAATCTGATACTGCAATCTGATACTGAATGAGTGAAAACGAGAAACATTCAGCGAACGGCAGACAACGCCGACAACGAATCTGACTGGGTGAAAACACCCGTCGCCAACCTAATCCGCTACAAACCATCGGGCATCTTCTTCGCACGGGTCCGCATCCGGGGCAAGCTCTTTCGGCAGACGCTCCAAACCAACGTCATGTCGGTTGCCAAACTCCGGCTGAGAGACTTCACCAAAGACAAGCAGGAAGACATGGGCGACGCCGTGCTTACCGGCAAGATGACGGTGGGCGATTGTGTGGCCATCTTCCGGCAACGGCTGGACGGGCGGCAGGACATCAAAGAGGGCGCCAAGGTCTATCGCCGCAAGTGCGTTGAGGCGTTGCTCAAATCTTGGCCGGGGCTTGAATCAATGCTCGTGGGCAAGGTGGGCAAGGATGATTGTCTGGCGTGGGCGCGGAAGCTCGCGGCGCACTACTCCCCATCGGTCTATAACAACACCGTGGGCACGTTGCGGATGGTCTTGGATGTGGCGGTTGAGAAGGGAGCGCGGGCGCAGAATCCGGCGCGGTTCATCACCAAGAAACGCATCGTGCAACGCGAGCTTGCGCTGCCGACGCCATACCAATTCGAGAAGTTTGTGACCGCGGTTGAGGAAGCGGGCGCATGGTGCAGCCGGGAGTGTGCGGACCTTGTGCGGTTTATGGCTTTCGGTGGGTTCCGAAAGACGGAAGCCGCGAACATCACATGGGAAGACGCGGACTTCGCCAGCGGTCAAATCCGGGTGCGCGTGACCAAGAACGGCAAGGCGCGTTCCGTGCCGATGATTGTGGACATGCAAGGCTTGCTTGGCGGAATACGAGCGGAGCGACCGGACGCCAAACCCAGTGACCCGGTGATGCTTGTCCGGGAGTGTCAGCGGGCGATGGACAGGGCGGCGAAGATCGTCGGTATGAAGCGCATCACGCATCACGACCTGCGACACCTGTTCGCCACCCGCTGCATCGAATCGGGCGTGGATATTCCGACCGTCTCACGCTGGCTCGGGCACCAAGACGGCGGCTCCTTGGCCATGAAGACCTACGGGCATTTGCGGGACCATCACTCCGTTGCAATGGCCAGCAAGGTGTCGTTCACTGCCGCACCCAAGGTCGAGAACATCATCCCGATGCCAAAAGAGCAGAGCGCATGAGAGCCGAGCAGCAAAGCTGAGTCGCATGGGGGCTTGACAAGTGCTGGGAGCTTTGGAATACTGACGGCGACGCTGGCGAAGGTCAGCACAATTACACGAATTCATGATCAGGACACGGAAGCGAGGCCGTGTCCTTTTTGTTTTGGGCACGGGGGGTTGAGACTCAACTTTGAAGATAGGTTTTATGTCGGCAAAGAAAATGATTGCATCTGAAACACCGGCGGCGAGTCCGGTGGTGCCCAAACTCGCCTTCTCCATGCGGGAAGCCGCGAACGCGCTTGGCGTCAGCTACATCACGGTCCATCGTTTGCTGCGGCGTGGCCTTTTGAAGTCTTCGAGTGCCTTGCGGACCAAGGTGATTCCGGCGACGGAGCTTCACCGATTCTTGGAGGAAACCACCCGATGAAACCCTCGAACAACAAAACCGCGAAGGAGCTTGAGGCTGGCGTCGCGGTCGTACGCTCGGTGCTCGACGAGATTTTCAACGAGCAAAAAAAACAGACGCGGGACGCGGATGCGTTGACCCGGCGCCGTGACGAGGCCGCCGAGTTGAGGCGCACGCTCTCGCCGGACGACTCCGCTGGCGTGGCCAAGCTCGCCACAATAGAAACCGAGATCTCTCTGCGCGAGCAACGCATCGTTTCGGACCTACCTGCGCCGCTCGTTGGAAAATTGCGGGAGGCGCTGGCGGCGCTGCTGCCGTGTGTCCGCGCTGTGGCAATGCCGTTACGCGAGGGCATCGTTGCCGAAGTGTTCAAGCTGGTGGCTCCCTTTTACGATCAAGACGGCCTCGCCGAGGACATCGGCAAGGCAAGCCACGCCGCGCAAACCGTGGGCAGAATCGTTGAAGCCCGCTGGCTGGACATTGCGCGCTTTGACCCGCTGGGCGCCGCCGAGCGTGCGCTCGCGGACGGCGACAAACTTCTCAGCGGCGAAAAGTTTTGGTTGCGCGAATGACTTTTCCGCTGTGCCGGCTGGCGAATGCGTCCTTCGTTCGGCCAGCCACGCGGTGGAACCGGGCGCGCTGCTCACGGTCGGCGCGTTCCGGCGCCGGGTGCGGCTTTTTGGTGTTTGGCCGCGCCCGGCAGATTTCAACGGACAAGAGGAAGGATTCGCACCCGAATGACGCACACGACCGCGAGGCGTGTTGGAACATGCTTCGCACTTAGACGGCTTGGAAAATTTTAAGCCGCCGCGCTCATGGAGAAGTGAAACGCGACGGCGAACGAAGCAAGTGAACACTAACGGTTTTGGACTCGAATTGCAAGCGGTCAAAACAATTTCGGCGCGCGTGAGTTTCGGGCTGGACGTTCAGAAGCCGTGGCAGCTTCAGACGCGGCCCACGGGTGACGTGCTGTGCGATGTGTTGCAAGGGCGGTGGCGCGAACCGATAAACCGGCTGCGCGGACTTCCGTTTGACTCAGAGGAACAGTGCCAAGCCAAAAAAAAGCTTCCGTACTGCACTTGGAGCGGCGTCTTTCACCGGCGATGCGCCACTGGTTTGATTCGGCATAGCGGCCAAATTGGAGTGGACCTTGATGACCTGAGCGAGCAGCAGTGCGTCGCGGCGATACAACGAGCGGTCGCGGACGAATACTGTCTCGCCGCGTTCAGGTCCGCACGCGGTTCAGGCGTGCGCTTGTTGTTCCGAGTTCCACTTTGTTCCGCCGAGCAGCACAGTGCGATTTTCGAGCAGGTTGTTGAGCATGTCCGCCGCGTGTACGGTCGTGAGTCGGACCCGCAGTGTGCGGACGTTTGCCGGGCCAGTTTCGTCAGCTTTGACCGTGGCCTCTGGGCCAACCCCAGCGCACAAGTCCTGTCTATCAATGGCGAGGGCAGGGCGACACAGCGGTTAACACACCACCTCGCTGTGTCCACTTGCGGTCTGTATGCTGGCCTGCTGGCGGCGTCGCCTTGGCATTGGTTTGGTCGGTTCCACGCGGGCTGTGCGGTCAAGCCGGACGGGACGGCGCGGACGCACTGGGACGTTCTCGGTTTGGGCAAGGCCATCGCTTTGCACGCCGACAGGCTGGGCGTGAAACTCGGAGGCGTTGAGGTTGACGAAGCTCTGGGCGGTTTCGCGTCGGAGTTCCGGCGGAGGGGCGTGCGGCTGCGGGGCAGGCTTGAGGAGTACCGGGCGGAGCTTGAAACGAGCGTCAAGGGCGCAACGAGGAAGGCGTGGTTCCGCGAGGCGGCTGACTTCTGGCTGCGGTGGACCCGGCATCCGGCGTTCCCGCGCACGGGTGAACCCAAAGACCGGCTGCTGTTCGCCATCCGAGAGCACTCCAAGCGGACGGGCAAGCGGCAGTTCTTCATCGGCGCGCGGGACGCCGGGCTTGTGGCCGGTGTCTGCTACCAAGCGGCGGCTCGGATTCTGAAAAGGATGGTCGCCGACGGGCGACTGGAACTGCTGACAAAGCAGCGCCCGCCGCGCCACGCCTTCGAGTACCGTCTGAAGGAAGGAGGCGAACCGTGAGCCTGCACGCCAAGACAGTCGCCCTGCTTCAAAGCACGGTTGAGGTGCTGGCGCAAACCCATCCCATGACGGTGCGGCAGGTGTACTACCAGCTTGTTTCCAGACAAGTCATAGAAAACAACCGCAGCCAGTATCAGGCTGTGTCGAACGCGCTGGTGGAGGCGCGCAAGACGGGCGAGATACCTTGGGACTGGATTGAGGACCGGCTTCGTCGGCCACGTAGCGTCAGCATGTGGGACGATTTGCCGGACTTCGCCGAGACGGTGCGCCACGCCTACCGCCGCGACGTGTGGCCAACTCAGTCCGGCTACGTTGAGTGCTGGCTGGAAAAGGACGCGCTGAGCGGCATCTTCGAGGAAGTGCTCCGGGATTACGGCGTCACGCTGAATGTCGGGCGCGGATACGACGGCTGGGACTCCATTCACAACGCGGCTGAGCGATACAGCAGCCGACGGAATACGACCGTTCTGTATTTCGGAGACTTCGACCCGAGTGGCCTGGACATGGTGCGGAGCTTGCGCGAACGCTTGGCGTTTTTCCAGTCAAGTCCTGAAATAGTCAAGTGCGCGCTCACCGCCGAGGACGTGGAAGCCTACGACCTGCCGCCGGACCCGAGCAAGAAGACGGATACGCGCCGGGCCGCGTTCATCGCCAAGTACGGTGACAGGTGCGTTGAACTGGACGCGCTGCCGGTGGACGTGCTGCGCGAACGCCTCGTGAGTGAAGTCGAGGCGCGCATGGATTTACGGGCGCTTCAATCAGTCCAGAAGCGAGAGGCTGCCGAGCGCAAGCGTCTCGTGAAACTGCTTGCCGGAGCACAGAGGGGCAAAACCAAATCACAATGAGAGAGGTGAAACATGACGACACAAAACAAAAAAACGACAAGGCTCGATTACGAGCAACAGATTGCCGCGGCAGAGCGGCGCGGGGCCAGAATTCTCGCCCTGAACGCCGGGCAAACTATTCCATTCGAGTCAACGGCGGCGGCGGATCACGGCAGCGGGGACCGCCTCGACCTGGACGTGCTGGCGGCAGTGGCGCGGCAACGCGACACACGCGAAATGGGCGCGCGGCTGCCGTTCGCCAAGAAGCTGATGACACCGGCGAGAAACGCGTTCGGCGAAATCCAAGCTGCGAACGAAATGTTTTGCGAAGCCATCGGGCCGCACGTTCTCGGGGTTTGCAGCAACGGCGGCTACTGGCCGACGGAATGACATGACGCCACAACCACAACCGGCGCGGCGCCCGGGCGGGCGGCGTACCAAGTTCACGCCGCAAGTCTGCGAGCGCGTCTTGAAGTGTGTCGAGGCTGGGATGCCTTTGTCATTGGCGGCAAGCGCGGCAGGCATCGCGATTTCGACGCTGCACGCCTACCGCAACCGGCATACCGCATTCGCGCAAGAAGTCGAGGCTGCCATCAGCAGAGGCGTGGAGGCGCGGCTGAAAAAGATCGAGGACGCCAGCAATGCCGGAGATTGGAGGGCGAGCGCGTGGCTTTTGGAACACACGCAGCCGCAACATTTCGCTCGAAACCGGATTGAAGTCACCGGCGCGGACGGTTCACCTTTGGCCGGGACGGTCGGGATTTATCTGCCGCAGAAGCAGGACACCGGCGAACCGGCGCCCATCACCGTTGGCGCGCCCCGACTTGAAGATGCACCCGCCTGAGCTACGCCCGCAAAAAACGCAGGAGCAGTTCTTGCGATGCTCCGCTGACGTGGCGGTTTTCGGCGGCGCGAGTGGAGGCGGCAAGTCGTTCGCTTTGCTTCTGGAGCCGCTCTACCACGTTGACAATGCGCAGTATCGGGCGGTTCTGTTCCGGCGCGTTCAACCGCAGTTGAAGCAGGCGGGTGGATTGTGGGATGTCTCGGAGCAGATTTACCCGATGCTGGGGGCGACACCGAATCAGACCGCTCTGACGTGGCGCTTTCCAAGCGGCGCGCTGGTTTCGTTCGCCGCGATGGAACACCCGCAGGACCGCTTCAACTTCCAAGGACTTCAAGCATCCCTGATCGCGTTCGATGAAGCGACGCAATTCGAGGCGTCGCAATTCTGGTATCTCTGCTCCCGGCTGCGGAGCGCGGCAGGCGTGCGCGCTTCCGTGCGCCTGACGTGCAACCCCGACCCGCGTTCATGGCTGGCGGAGTTCGTATCGTGGTGGATTGACCAGCAGAGCGGCTACCCGATACCGGAACGGGCGGGTAAACTCCGGTGGTTCATCCGCGTCTGGGACCGGCTCGTTTGGGGCGACTCCGTTGCGGAGTTGAAGCGGGCGCACGGCGAGCACGTCCGGCCAAAGTCCGCCACGTTCATTCCGTCCTTCATTGAGGACAACCCGGCCTTGCTCGCGGCGAACCCGGACTACCTTGGCTGGCTCGAAAGCCTTCCGCTCGTCGAACGGGAGAGATTGCGGCGAGGAAACTGGCGCATCCTTCCGACCGCCGGGCTGGTGTTCAAACGGGCGTGGTTCAAACTGATTGACGGCAACACACTGCCGGAATCCTGCCAGTTCAACCGACTGAGATATTGGGACCGGGCTGCCACGCCAAAGACCGAGCACAACGATCCCGACTGGACGGTTGGACTGCGCATGTCCCGCGACGCTCGCGGCAACGTCTATGTCGAGGACATGGTGCGCTTCCGCGACACTCCCGGAAAGGTTCAGGAGGCGATTGAACGGGCGGCGCGCCTCGACGGGCGGGAAGTGACCGTGTGCCTTGAACAGGACCCCGCCCAAGCGGGCAAGGCGGAAGTCGAGTACCTGAGTCGCGGGTTGACCGGCTACACGGTGAAGTGGAATCCAGTTTGCGGCAAAGGCAAAAAGGAAATTCGCGCCATGCCTGCCAGTTCGCTGGCGGAGCACGGCTTCGTCTATGTCGTCAAGGCGCATTGGAACGATGATTTTCTTGATGAGTTGGAGGCGTTCCCGGACGGCGCGCACGACGACTGCGTTGACCCGTTCGCCGGGGGATGCTCGGTGCTGGGGACACAGAGCAGTTGCCGCTGGGCTGCGGTCGAAGTGCCGGAACACAAGCGGCGCTCCATCCTTCCGGCGCGGACTGAGGCGTGGCAATTCGAGGGCCTTTGACTTTCCGCGAGATTCTCCCGAACAAAGAGGTGAACCATGCGAAAGTCGGCGAAGGAAAACTCTCGGACCGGGCTGCGCGCATTTTCGGACGCCGCTCCCGAAAAGCGCAAGCGCGGTCGCCCGCCTGCCTTCCGCGACGCACTGCGCGAGTACTTGTGCCGGTCCATTCCGAAGCACAGCCGCCGCGCCCAAGTCAACCACTGCTATCGAATCAAGGCGATTTGGCGGATTCTGCACTCCGGACGCCGCCGA
>Ga0299912_10005853_pt1 | contig 10101 bp, 8 predicted proteins | sample RVTome_2_FD_207667 | JGI IMG/M metagenome (GOLD analysis project Ga0299912, IMG submission 207667) | Soil microbial communities from uranium-contaminated site in the Upper Colorado River Basin, Wyoming, United States - RVT95D214 (version 2) ...
ATTACAAATAAAAAAAACAGTAGTGTTAATATAAAACTCTTTTTCATTTATCGCTTTTTATATCATAAATGCAAAGAGTTTGTAAAAGATATACAGGCCCGGATTCAAATATAAAAGTTTCAATAAGCAGAAATAGCCTTGCAGCGTTTATAAAATGTGTAATATTTTACATAAACTTCCAAAAAAAATTATAGAAAGATATCAGATACATCGAGTAAAATATATACATATTGAATAAAGGACTTTAATTGATGAAAAAAGTTAAGATCCATACCGTTATTTTTATATTTCTAATCTCTATATTTACAGTAGCACCTATTACAGCTTCTTCTGAAGAACCAGGAGAGGCAAAACCATCTGAGGAAACCAAGGAAAAACTCAGCCCTGCGGACCGTGAAGCAAAGGCGTATGAGTTATTCGACGAGATACTTACCCTTACCGAAACGTCGTACACAGCGACTGTGCTCCCACAGATAGAAGCCTTATATTTTAAGATAATTAGAGAATATTCGGATACCGCCCTTGCACAGGAAAGCTACTGGAGGCTGATTTCAATTTATGTGGATAGAAGTATTCCTCCAGGATATGAAAAGGCAGAAACCCTTTATTTTGAATTTTTGAATAAATATCCGGAGTCAGTGATAAAGAATATGATAGAAGATACCTTGTCCAAAAGTTATTACAAAAATGGGAAATGGGATAAACTTTCAAAGTTGTATTTGTCAGCAGTCAATGAATTTAAAGAAAAAGGTAAACTCTCCAAACCTGATCCCATGTTTATGTATGCAGAAGCAAAATTCAACCTCGGAGACCTCATGGAGGCTGAGAGGGCATATAAGATTGTTATAGAGTTGTTCCCGACTTCGAGCAAAGCTGCTGCCTCAAAAAGAAGGCTTGAAGAAATAAAAAAGACAAAGGCGAAGGCTGACAGCGACTAAAAAATCCCGATCCTCTTAAGTGCGTTAAGAAAATTATCAACGAGCATCGGATTGAAATCATTTCCCGCTGTCTCTTTCATGAGCCTGACCACGGCTTGTACCTCAAATGCTTTTCTATATGGTCTTTCAGTCCTTATGGCGTCGAAGAAATCTGATATGGCAACCAACTGACTTATAATGTGCTGTCTTCTACCGCGCCTTTTAGTTTCCGGGTACCCTTTGCCATTGAACTTCATGTGATGTTCAAATGCAGCGATTAAGGCAAGTTTAGGTACGTCCTGCAGCGTACTAAGATATACCGCCCCTTGAATTGGATGTTTCTTCATCTCATCCCATTCCGTCCCATCAAGCCTTGTCTGTTTTTCAAGAACCTCCTTTGAGACAAACACCTTTCCAACATCGTGCAGCAGCCCTGCAAGCCCTGCATCATAAAGGTCTTCTCCTTTTAAGCCGAGGAATTCTGCCTGAAAAAGTGTCAAAATTGAAACATTTGAGGCATGCACATATGTGTACTCACTGTAGGACTTCACGGGGCTTACAATACGGAGTACATTAGCTTCTCTTTTCAGGGCAGAAATGAAGCCTACAACAGATTCTTCCAGTCCAAACATGTCCAGTTTCTTAAATCTTGAAACTCCTTGATAGGCATCCTTAACCATAGAAATATTTTCATTCAGCAGGGCCAGAACCTCTGCTTCTTCAGACCTGAACCGCACCTGAACTGCTCCTATCAATATGTGTTCGCTGGAACTGGGAGATTCCTCTTTTAATGCCATCATGGATAAGAATCTCTGAAGCTCTTCAATGCTGACGCCCTTTTTGATTATAATCTTCTCAATTCCATTCGTTCTGAGTCTCTTTCTAAAGTTTTCTATGTGAATGCCTTTTTCAGTAATAGGCGCATCATTGAATATGATATTCCTTCCGAGAAGGGTGAGGCTGAATATATCGTCAACATAGAGGCTATCTAAGATAGCAAGAGCTTTCGCTGAAAGCTCAACAGCCGAAGCGTGCTCCTTTGAATACAGGGCAACGTTTGATATAGCAGTCACTAAACAGGATATAAACTCTGAAAAATTATCAGACATTTTCAGCATCTCCTATAGCAGGAAGTTCCTTCAGAAGATTATTGCAGATATTCTTTATCTCTTCGTTTTTGGACTTGATGCCAAGGTCGAGAAGGGGTTTTATTGCATCTGGCGAGTAGTTCTGAATGGTTCTAAAGATTTCAACCTTAAGCTCATCAAGTGTGCTTCTATAAAGCAGAGTCTTTGAGTTATATAACCTCTTAAGCGGCTCTATCGCTTTCGGATCCCCTATTTCTGCGAGAGCCTTCACGACCGGGATCTTGTAATACAATTCAGCGCCGAATAGATCTTTCTTTTCAAGTAGCTCAATGAGATATGGCACCACATCACTGATCTTATAAACTCCAGAAAGCATTATTGCCTGCTGCCTCAGATCAAAATCCTTACTTCTCAGATAGTGCTTAAGGTATGAGGGCGCATCTTGAGTGCCGAATTCTAACATTGTTTTCACTGCCTCCATACTTATCTTTTGGTTTTTGTCTCTGGCTAATCTTCTTATATGATCTAAATGTGGTTTTTGATATCTTTTCCCGCCGCACTCCCTGAAAAGGTAAATCATATTTCTCACTACATACCAGCGTTCATCATTTAGCCTACTTAAAGCCTCGGGGATTATATCGCTGCCAAACGTGGAAATGACATACAGCAGGAATTTTCTTACAGTTGGGTCACTCTCTATTGAAAGGGCATCAAGCATCGGGTTTATAATGTGATACTTTAATCCCCTCGCAATATTTACAGCACCTTCTCTGTCGTTTCTGCCCCAAAGTTTTATGGCGTCCAGGAGTCTTGAAATAAATTGACTTGAACGGAAAAAGTGATCGACCATACTCGAAGCCTCAACCTTGAACCTTCCGCTTAGTGAATGCGAATAAATGGTATTATAAATAAAGGAAAGTTCCTGAAACCTGCCGGTCTCTAAAAAGGCATTTGAAAGTTCCGAAAGTTTTGTAAGCAGATTCAGATAGCCGGGGCTGTCTATGAAGTCTGACTCAAGAAGCTCAAGCATTGTCTCGGAGAGGGTTAAATCTACTACCTTTTCACTACAGTCCTGCTGAAGAGCTTCAGCTAAAGGGCTTCCATCTGCCTGAAAGCCTTTAAGCATTGTTTCAAGATCTTTCTTATACAGATTACTTACAAAGGCATCTGAGCTGTCTTCTAATAGTCTGACTATGCTTTCATCTATCTCAATATCATCTGCTAAAGACCCTGCTTTGCCTGATAAGCTCGAGACAAATTTACCATCGGCCTTAATGTTCCCAAGCTTATTGATGATATTCATCAGGCTCTCTGGTATTATTGAGGACCTCTCTTTAAAGACCTCAAGCATTGTCTGAATGTCCTCTTCTTTCAGCTCGGCAAGAATCTTTTCAATTTCGGCGGATTCAGAAGGAGGCTGGCTGAGAGCCCTTTTGAGGAACTGGGACTTAAGTTCCGGGCTGAGATTGTATATAAATAACAGGAACCTGTCAAATGTATCTTTGCTTAATCTGAGCTGTCCTTTTCTTCTTAAATATGTAGAGATAACACTATCATAAGTCTCATCAGAAGCATCCTCTGACACATGGCTGTTTATAATAGCGGCAATCTGTTCTGGAGGTATACTAAGGATTACACTATCGGCTTCTTTATCCGCAAGCCTTCCTTGAAGCAAACCATATACATAATCTTCCCATAGATTTGGTTCCAAAGCTCCAGGCTTAAATGAGTTTTTAACAAAGCTGAAACTGGACAGGTCCACGAGGTTTAGTCTTATGTGCCGCAGACTTTTTATTTCCTCAGTATCAAGCAGGGCCTTGCCGGTAGGGCCTTCATGCATTGTTATCAATTTATGCAGGGAGACAAGTTCCACAGCCTCAAGCCCGCTATAGAATGTAATGGCTGCTATGCCTTTATCGTGAAGACTAAGTGCAAACTCCGAAAAGACAGGGTTTTTACTGTCGAGGGTGTATTCATCAATAACCAGTGTGTCTTTTGCAATGCCCAGTGTTATACTGTTTCTAAGCTCAAAGAGCTTATTAAGAAGCTCAAATGCCCTATTAATGGACTCCTTTGCAATGGGATGTTCCGGGGGATATAGTCCTACGCTTCTTCTTGATATGTTGAGCTCAATAACTGCCGCTGAAAGGAGTTTTGCATCAATCGGAAGTTTTTCCTGCTTTTTTTCTTCCATTTTCTTAGGGCACCTAAAATATATAATACTTTATTGATGAGTGATTGTAAAAAGTAATATGAGGCAGGCGGATAACCTTCAGAACAGATTCTTAAATGCCTTTAGAGCGAAATACAACCTCGATTCGAGGAGGCTAATCACAGCAGCCATATAATTAATCCTGCTCCACATTTTTGTTTCCATATTAATATATTTCGATCCATCTTCTATTTTGCAAACTTTACCTAAAATTTTATTATTCCGAACAGGCTCATCAAAAACAATCATCGCATCCCCTTTAGTTTGAAAAGTAACCACATCATCCTGATCCTGCTTTTTTTTAATGATGCGGTGAAGAACAGGGTACCCCAGATGGTTCTTAAAGAGTATTAAGTCTCCTCTCCGCAAGGAAGTGTAAGGCACCTTCTTTATTGTCAGGATTTCTTCTCCGTGAAGGAACGGGGACATGCTCCTGCCGGTCACTTTTACACGAAGGGTAGAATCACTATTTAAGATATCTTCAAAAAGGTGCACGACTGCAGGATCTGTTTTTTTAGTTAAACTTAAATTTAAATTGGTATCTGAATTTTTAAGCTGTTGCAAATTTTTCCAAAACATCCACTACCTCAAAGTCTGGTTTAAAATGTAGTTTATATGCTGGGATATTGGAAATCACATCCTCACAGAAGTTTAGAATCTTTGTCATTATTTCCTGGTCATACCAGGGTATGGAAGTCACGGGAAGAAGCCTCTCCAATGCTTCCTTCTTATCAATTTCTTTTATTTTGTTGTCAGACCCATGTGAGATAAAAAATATGCCTGAAAGGGGGACACTCTTATTTATCGCTATCCCTTCTTCACCCGGCCACGGGGTTCCGAAGGTCATAAAGGCTTTATCAATCTTTCTAATTACAACCCTGTCATCGCTGAGCAACACCGGATACTTCTTGGCAGCAAATTGTCTTGATAGAGTGCTTTTCCCTGCACCTGACCGTCCGGCAAAAATATACCCCTTGTTATTGATACCTATACCAGCGGCATGAAAGATAGCCCCTTGGTTTTGTGTCAGAACATACATTAGTAAAAGTTGATCCAGAGGATAGCTGACAGGGTTTGAGACCGTGTTGCCCTCGTTCTTATTTATAAGCATCTTACTGCAATATACGGTTACCTTTGTGATGTCACGATTAAAACGTGCTATCCAGATGGGCTGCTTATTAAAAGCTGGTGGATTGAGCACCAGAAAGTAATCATCGTTGTTTAGGAATAGCGACCATGATTGACCGCTGTCAAAGATTTTTGTCAGCCTTTTAGTCTCGGGAATATTATTCAAATTAAGGTCTATATTGATATCGATGGCTGCGGTGTCTCTCTCAGTTTTAAGGAATGATTTATAGGCAGGGTCGTAATCCTGGAGTATTGTTAAATCACGGCAGCTTATGGAAAAATTGATACCGGCGATTTCCATATTGATTAGATACGACATTTGTTATCTTTCCAGAGAACAGTAACTCTCTATGAACCTGGACTTGCACAACTGCTTCCAATACAATTAGTTGGCCATCCAAAAGCAGATCCGCCTGACGCCAGCTTGCACCCAACTCCAAGGACTTCTTCTGCAGCCAACTCAATCACTCTAAGAAGCGGTTTCTCATAATGCCTTTTACTCTTTTCTTTCTCCTGATCAAATTTCATTTGTTGCTCCATTTAAAATCCCCCTTATCCCCCCTTTACTAAAGGGGGGTAAGGGGGGATTAATAATTTTCATATTCCTTTGCGCCCCGAAAACCTTTTGAGGCATGAGTGTTCGAAAACGATACTGTCCCATTTTACAGAGATAATCAGAATATCTGTCTTCCTCACCATTTTCTAATTTAAAAAAGGCCGGACAAAAACCACATAACATCCTCTTTTCGCACTGGTTGCAAGTGTATATGGCACCTGCTTTCTTTTCACGTATGTGTGGTATGACATCATACCAGCCGGTGAAAAAGCTGCCGGCAGAGAGGTTATATCTAAAGCTGGTCGTCATCAGACATGGCTGAAGGTTGCCGTAAGGATCAATATGGAAGCTTGTGAGTCCCGCACCGCAATTATAAAGTGTATCTGACACAGGAAGTCCTTGATACCTTTCAAAGTAATCCCTCCAATGCCGAAGCCTTTCATCATCTGAAAATTCTTTTTCTACGGCGTCTTCAGGAGATACCCTCAGACTCAAAGGGGTTTTATCACCATTTAAACACGGGAATATGGCTGCATCAAAACGGAATTTAACGCCTAAATCTTTTGCCATGTTTTCTATATCGAAAAATTCATGACGGTTTAAGGTCATGAGAATAGTTTTCAGTTTTACATTTATTTTGTGTTCTAAAAGCCGTCTGATACCTCTTAAACATCTTTTGTAAGAGCCGTTGATGCCGGTAATTTTTTCATAGGTTACAGCAGACGCACCGTAAAGGCTGATCTCAACTGCCTGGGGAGGAAGAGCCTCAAAAAGCTCTAAAATACTGTCTGTTACCAAGATGCCGTTTGTGAAGACAGTGACCAGCAGGCCCTTTGTCTTGGCATGCGTGTAAATCTCCGCAAAATCTTTTCTCAAAAAAGGTTCCCCTCCTGTAATGAGAAGGTACAGGCAGCCGGCGTCTGTAATCTCATCAATAATGGATAATAGCCGGCTGGTGTCCATCTCATACCTGTGCATTTTCTTCACCTCAGATTGCGGACCGAGATAGCAGTGAACGCATCTCAAGTTGCACTGACGGGTAATATCAATGCTGCCTGATAAAGGGACTCTAAGGTTAGCAGCCTTTTTATTAAACTGTTGCAGATATTCTTTATCATTGAGCCATGTTGTTTCTGTGCACTCCAAAGCTAATTCACTCCTGTGATTAGGTCTTCTTTTAAAAGTTCAGCAATAAATTCCTGGACATCTGCATCCACCTGTTCTTTTTCCATGTCAAAAACGGACAGGATACTGTCGCTGATCTCTTGAAGGTTCCTTTCCCCATTTAGTCGATTCCAGATGTATTCGGCCACAGGGTTCAAGGAAAAAATCCTCTGCATATCAGCCAGCTTTCCACTGATAGGAACCAGAATTGTCTCACCAGCGATTTCACGAGAGACTATTTCGTTCTTTTTTTTAAATATCTTTCCCCATATTTCATTTTTTAAATTCATAAATAATTTTATTTCAATTTTAGCCCTGGATCTCCAATGATATTATATATATCAAGTATATATCCTGAGACCCCATTCATGCTACCATTTTCAATAGCCTTTAAAATTAGGTCTCCGAGTGTCTGCCTTGTACCCGCGAATGTTGACTTGAAAAACATCTCATTTAGTATCACGGCCTCTGAGTTTATAGACATTCCGGTAGGAGACCAGACTGCAACAGCACCGCCGTTTTGTTTCAGCAGTAACACCTCACTCAAAGAATCAAAGCCTGGATAAGAAAAGTTTCCCACTACACAGGTCATGGCTGTTACGACAGGGAGTCTATCCGTATTGGTCATGGAGGCTACGTCGCTGGTTAATAGTAACCCTTCCTGTGCCAGACGGTCTAATCCTGCATGGCCTATGTAGTTCAAAAGCAATGCACCGCTATTTATCCTATTCAGAATTAGCTGCCGTGCTTCTTCAATTGGATGTTCAGACAGATAGATCTTGTATGCTGTGTACCCGGATGGCAGCAATGTAGCCACATTATTGCTGTCTACAGGGAAATCCCCACCATCATCAGGATTGTCGGCAAGCATAAGAACCTGCTTTGTCCATGTATCTCTTGAGCTGGTCTTTTCATAAGCAATAATCTTTTTGATTACATCATTTAGCTCTTCAGAGGTAGCAACAGGCAGTCTTCCGATAGCCATCTCAGGGATATGGTCTCCATCTATATCGGCAAAATGGTTATCAGAGGGGAAAAGTCCCTGAGGAGTTCCTATCATTATGGGTGGAATCAGGTTCCCACCATGTCCCTGGTTGTCCTTGTAGTCGAAGGTGCCTTCTCCGGCAAGAACCACATATCTTGGTGCCTTGCTCCAGTTATAATATGCAAATGAGAGGAAGTCCCTAATGGCCTCTGGAGAGTAAATGCCGTAGTTGAACTCATCCATAATATCTTCCAACTCTACTACCATCGTCCTTAGCCCCTGACGCTGACGGTAGTCGGCAAGCGCCTGGGAAGCATCTTCCAATTCTTCCGGAGTAATTACCAGATAGTTTGCCCTGTTACTCCTTTCCTTCAAATTAGAAGCTTTATCAACAATTAAAGATACTGGTGTGCTCAATCCATCAATGGTCAGCGCCAGATACAGGGACTCAGGAGAGGCTGGTATGAAACTCACACGGTAATTATCAGCAGCAGGATGGTCAACAGTTGTAGTAGTGATGAGCTTCGGTTTTACTATGTTACTTACGTCAAACACGAAGATAGCAGGGTCAGTAAAGCCCTGGATGGTAATCACCGGGTTGCTATCCCCTCTGACAAATAGCCTGTTGTTAACCGCTTGATAGTATCGCTGATAACTCAAATCAAAAGAATCTACATAGAAGATACTGTAAGGCGCACCACCGATATCCAGAAGACCTGTCACCGTAATATTATTATCCCCTTCTTTCAGAAGCGACTGGCTGAAGGGAAGAGTAAGTGTGCGAGCCTCGATCCCATCCCACCAGTCTCCATCTCCATCTTCATCTATTTTGGTTCCATTAAGACTGATTACTACATGGTGGTCCGGGTCGGTGCTTGTATTTGTATCACCCTGAAGATGGACAGAAAGGGTTGCTGACTCCGAAGAGGAGGCTACACCATTGGCCTTAATATTGAAAGTCTTGCTGCCGAGACCAGAATCACCTGCGACAATATAATCCCAGAGCCAATAATCAGATTGCGGGTCATCAAACAGAGCCGTTGCCGCCCAATGGTCTTCCTCAAAATGGAAGGTTTCTGTAAATGTTTCTCCACCGATAGAAGGATTTGGTCCTGTTCCTGTGATAATCTCCATCTGTAACCCTCTGCCTTTCTCAAGCCAGTAGATGTTTTCACGGGTGTATATACTGTCGATACCTTCTCCATAGAAATAAATACCTGAATTATCTGAAGATGGTAGATGGGCGACCCCTTGTCCCTGGTTAGTCAGGTGTAATTGGTTATTATTGATCATCCCCTGAATTTTAGTAGTTGTAGTTCCCGTTAAGGATGCGATTTCTGAGGCAGATAGATAATATAATCCATCCTCTGTCACAGTAATCTTTACCTTACTGTTAACCGAAGAGGTCCTAATTGTCTTTTTTGCTGATTTCCCTGCATTTATACGGGACTTTTTGGCCTCTGAAATATCATGAGCCTTCCTGCTGTAGCTGGAGGTCATGGGTTCTTGGTTAGAGGACGACGCTATCTCTTGCTTTCCTGCCGTTACAGTGTATGGGCCATAAGTGCGTTTGTTCCCCCTGGTCTCAATTTCTACAAGTTTGTATGTATAGGTATTGCCAGGCATAGCGGTTTCATCTACATAGCGGTATGTGCCGCCCTGATGAGATACTAAAAGACCAGGCAGAATTTTTTCGTTTATCTGGATGTATTCCCCTTTTGGGTCATCCTTGCGAAAGAGGTAAAAACCTGCGGTATTAATCTCTGAGGCTGTCTCCCAATGTACTACAACCTTGCCTTTGTCCTCATAGGCCCTGAATGAAGAAATTATCACGAGGGTTACAATCGGTTCCCTGTATCCGAAATTGACATCCGTTAGATCACCGACTGATAGATCAGCAGATGCCTCGCCGTCAAGTGGTGGACCACCAAACTCATATGTGACTTCGTAACCGGACAGCACTCCAAGCGTATCGGTTATTCTCACCGTATATGTTATGGGTGTAAGTCCGGAGAACGAATAATCTCCGTTTGAATCCGTGGATGTGGATG
>Ga0299912_10005854_pt1 | contig 10100 bp, 10 predicted proteins | sample RVTome_2_FD_207667 | JGI IMG/M metagenome (GOLD analysis project Ga0299912, IMG submission 207667) | Soil microbial communities from uranium-contaminated site in the Upper Colorado River Basin, Wyoming, United States - RVT95D214 (version 2) ...
AGGATTATTAAACGATTTTTCAAAATTATACCCAATTCTATTCCAAATTTGATTAGCTCTCGCTGGGTTTGGCATGAGAAATTTGGGGTTATATTTATTACGACAGTTTGAATAGATGTGATGGCGAATCTCTGCATGCACGGAGTTGTATAGATGTCTGCCAGCGCGCGTCCGTTGAAGTATTTGCTTGGATGGCTAATCGCGGGTACAAGAGGTGGCATGACTCGTGCTCGGATACTTAAGGCTATACGTGAGACTCCGCAAAACGCAAATCAGCTGGCGAATCTGCTTGAGATGGATTATAAAACGATAAGGCATCATCTTGGGGTTCTTGAGAAGAACAGAATAATCACGTCTGTCGGAGATAAGTATGGTGCAACATATTTTCTGTCTCAACCTATGGAGGATAACTACGCTCTGTTTGAAGAGATTCTGAATAAAATCTGGAAAAAGTAAAAAAGGGAGAAAACTCAGATGGGGAATCAAATGAATAAGACTATGTGGATTTGGCTAGTAATATTGGCAACATTAATAGCAGTAGCTCTTTTAGCAGGATTTTGGGCTGTATCAACATTTTACACTCCACAGTTTTGGAGGCCATTACCACCTATAGGAGAAATTCCTGGCGACATAGAGTTTTTCTATATAGCAAAAACAATGGTTTCCACGGTCAACATAGCCCTTTTAGCCTTCCTGATACTAACATATGCTGACATATACAGGAAGACGCGGTCCAATTTTACAATTGGACTATTGATGTTTTCAATAGTTTTTCTGATGAAAGACTTCGCGTCGAATCCTATGGTGATTAGGGCTTTTGGCTTCGGGCTGTCTGGTCTAGGACCGTTTGCGTTGTTACCAGACATATTCGAGCTTGTAGCATTATCTGTACTGCTATACCTAAGCGTAAAATACTAGGGCGGCTTATGTGGCGCCATGAAAAAGAAAGTGTTCATCTCAGGTCCAATTCAAGGCATGGAAAACGAACAGGCGTATAGAGAAACCATCGGCAAAGTATGTGTTCGTGTAGGCTGTGAAGTTATTGATCCGTGGCTTCGCGAAAAAATAATTTATAGAAGTGACGAGCCGTGCTGGTGGAGTCAGGTTCCGGCAGCAGGCTTTGTTGAAAGAGACCTAGCGGATATTGAAAAATGCGATGTGCTGATTGTTTATTTGCCGAAGCTTTCAGCTGGAGCGTGTATGGAGCTTTTTTACGCCAAACGGAAAGGCAAGAAGGTTTTAGTTGTTTCGGATATGGATTGTTTGAGTCCGTGGATTGTGGTGCACTCTGATGTCATAGTGAAGCGTTTTGAAGAGCTTGAAGGCGCATTGAAAAAAGTGTTGTAACTTCAGTTTTTATTGAACAAAGAAGTTTTTATCAGCCCATGTTGCCTAAAGAGTAGCGGTTGAGCAGTTTGAAGGGCGTTTACGTATTAATTATCCAAGTAAACGAGGATGCTACCGTGAACGTGGGCGCGTTGGGCAAATTAACCTTCAAAAAAGGCTTGTACGCTTACGTTGGCTCTGCACAGAACAATCTGGAAAAACGCGTGAACCGCCATCTTGGAAAAGAGAAGCTCAGGTTCTGGCACGTTGACTACCTACTGAACAATGACGCGGTAAAAGTTTTAGCAGTGTTCCATAAGCAAGCGGATAAAACTGAAGAATGCGCGATTGCCAGAACAATTGGTGAAAGAGGCGAACCAGTAGACGGCTTCGGTGCTTCAGATTGCAGTTGCAAGAGCCATTTGTACCGCATAGAAGACTACTGGTTTTTGCAGGAATTTATGTGCGTGTTAGATTTGAAAACATAACACTTTTTAAGAGAAGACAGCGAAGAATACGTAGCTTATCCCAGAGCGGTCGTAGTCTAGCCTGGTTTAGGACATCAGCCTGCCACGTTGACGACCCGGGTTCAAATCCCGGCGACCGCACCACAAACCACACACATTTAGCTCACGAGACTAACAACCAGCATAAATAGGCAGGTTTGGGTAACAGCATAAGTGACTATGAATTTGATTTTGCTTCTGAGCAAAGCTGAATCTGGATAAATCTCCCTATACTTTGGCACAACGACAAAATATGTCAAGACTGGGGCAAGCAAGAAAAACAGTAACATTCCCAAGGATACAAAAACATCATTTAATATGGTTGTTTCATAATGAAAACCGGAAGCCCAAATTAAGCCCAACATGTAATTGTAGAAATTCACCCACGTGACGCCTACAACCACCATCCATGCAACAACCTTAGCCGAAACTTGAATTCGTTTGCTGACCGCAAGTTTTCCAACAAGCCATATCAGAATCGTTATCACCAGCGGAATAACAATCGCTTTAGCCGCCTTTAACGAGGGCTCAGCAGCGCCGGGAGACATAGTGTAGAAGTATGCTGGGTACTGGATCATTATAGCTGAGACTATACCTATGATTAGAACCATCCATTCAAAAGCCTCATCGACTTCCGGCTTAGTCACGACCATCTCCCCCGCTATCGTTTTCAGAATTAACTCCTTTTAAACTTTTCACATGGTGCGCACCACAACCCACCAGCCCCAGCTAACACTGCCTATTTATAGTTTAAATAAGGGGGCTATAGATTTTTCCAAGTGCTAGAGAACAGGCGCTTCCACAAAAAATGGCTTAAAGTTCTTCGATTTTGCATTTAAGCTTCTTAATAGTCTCCTCAGCTTTTAGAGGCTCAACTTTTAAAGTGTAGAGCTTGCTGGGCATGCGCAGCTTAAGCTTAACAGTGTCCTTGAGTCTTTTAACCGAGCAAGATTCTGCTTTTGCACTCATCGCCACAAACTTTTCCACATCAAACATTTCAGACGGCATACGCTCATCCTCGCGTTAAACGCTTTCATGGATACCAACCAAGTTTTTATCTGTTGCGGTGCCAGACCCGCTTCATTTCTGAGTGTCATCGAAAAAACGAATTAGCTAATGCAAGCTGCAAAATTATCTTGCACGCTTAAGAAGCATTAACGAATAAGAAAATATATCTGCCTAAAAAGCCTATTGCGTTATGCAGGCAAGTCAAAGTTAAGAGACAACATATTTCCTTGGACCTTTAAAGGATAATGATGTAGAATGAAGTATGCTTTCGTCATTTCCATAATCCTCTTAGTGCTAATAGCAACCGCATCATTCCTCATCCCATATACCTCGATGAATAAACGCGCGGAGACAAAACCGTTCTATGTCGGAGTCACCTTCTGCGGAAATTTAACCTCAGAAGCCAAACTGTTAATTGACAGAGTCAAAACTTACACTAACCTCTTCGTCCTACAATCCTTTACCGTAAGCAGGAACGAAACCGCCACAAAAGAAATTTGCGACTACGCAGTAGCCCAAGGACTAAACATAATACTAAACTTAGGCGTCCACAACGAAAGCACCTTCTCATGGCAACAACCACTGCTTGAAACCGCAAAACAACGATGGGGCAACAAATTCTTAGGCGTGTACTACGATGACGAACCAGGAGGAATCCAACTCGACTGGGATTGGACTGGATGGTTCGCCTCCGCTTATTTTGCCCGATTCAAACAGTTTCTCGCCGATTCACCCCTGATTGAAATATACGAAGAAATGTTGAAAGCAAACGATAGTGGCTCCACACCTAAAGACTATGATAAAGAAGCAGAATGGTTCACTGGTACAATTCGGATGTGGAATGGCCCTGACCGCTGGAAAGCCGCAGGATTCACACTTTTCATTTCAGACTATGCTCTTTACTGGTGGGACTACTTATCAGGATACGATGTCCTGCTTGCGCAGTTCGGCTGGAACCACACTCTGGCGCAAGACATAGCCCTAGTCCGAGGAGCAGCGCGACTGCAGAACAAAACTTGGGGAGCAATCATAACATGGAAGTATCGCGAGGAACCGTATCTTGACAGCGGAACAGAAATTTATAATCAAATGCTCATGGCATACGAAGCAGGCGCCAAGTACGTGGTGATCTTCAACTACCCAAAAATAGAAGGCAATCCTTACGGAATCATGACGGATGAACATTTCGAAGCGCTTGAAAAATTCTGGAATGACATAACATCAGCTTCGAACCTGAAGACTATTCCTGATGCAAGCCAAGCTGAAGCTGTATTAGTTCTGCCTAGAAACTACGGATGGGGAATGAGACACCCAGATGACAAAATCTGGGGTTTCTGGGGACCAGACGAAAAATCTCCTCAAATATGGGAACTCTCACGCAGCCTCCTTGAGCAATATGGCTTAGGCTTAGACATAGTTTATGATGATCCTGCATTTCCAGTCACAGGCAAATATCCTCGGATATACTATTGGAACCAAACAAGTTAACACAAACAAAAAAGCCATCAACCAAGCCGAGAACGTATCTAAACTCACTGCTTGCTCTCTCAGTATAGGTGTATAGTGTCAAACAATGGCACCATCGTTATCGAGCTGAATGCAATAATATTTATCATTATAGAAAGTCCGAGATGCTGTGTACTTCGTAGCCATGATAGAATTGGTGAAAAGCACTGCAAACCTGAAAAACTCAGGACATTAGAATTCTTCTGAATCAAACCACATATTGAATATTTTTATCCTGTAAGTCGCTCATGACGCCTCTGGCATGTTTCAGTAACCAGTAAGAAAGCTTTTTGCACTTGTTCGGCTCGCAAGAAAGACTCTTTTTTTCTCGATTCCACAATAGACAGCTAGAACACGGGATGTCTGCGTCATTTTCCATTTTTCATCGTCGCTATGTCAGTCTTAAGTTGATTTATGATTTGTGAATTATCACTCATGGATAGTCCTCAAGATTTAGGATACACTCTCGCTCAGCAGTAGATCTGGAAATAACTTCATCACACCCTTAGGTTCCTCAGAATAGACGCATTCTTGAAAAGTGTGGAAAGCGTGTTTTTGTTGTGGCTAGCCTAATATAGCTAGTCTGCATTTCATTGTGGTTGCTGGAATTGTTTGAAGAAAGCATGGGGTCTGGGTGTGTGGATGTCTGCCTTTTCTCGAAGAGTTCTGGCGGGTAGAATGGGCGAAGGGATTTGAGAGGAAAAAAGGTGCCGTTAGGCGAATACCTCGCGTTTCTTTCAGTGAAGTATAGCGTTGATCCTGACAAGTTTTTTCAGGCTTTGGTTTCAACGAAAGAGCATCAAAAAACAGAGTGCGGGAACCTTTTGATCGATTGCAGGATGAAAATAGGAGATGGGCGGATTTTTTTGATGATAGTGGGCTCTAAGGTGGTGGCACAGTTAAGAGTTTCTGAAGGTTTTCTTTTGGAGAAGGGGAATCCACTTAGAAGGTTTATGGATACTGAGAGGATTCGTAGGTACCTAGCTAAAAAAGGCAGCTTGCTTCAGTCAAATTTAATCAAGGATTTGCGGGTTGGAATGCGTCATGTTAATCTTGATGCTCGGGTTTTGGAGATTCCGGAGCCTACATACGTTTATACCCGCTTTGGAAATAATGCTGTCGTGGCTAACGCTTTGATTGGGGATGCAACGGGGACGATTAAGCTCTGCCTTTGGAATGATCAGATAGGCTGCGTATCTGTGGGAGACAATATTCAGATTAGGAACGCGCGTGCGTTTGCGTTCAGGGGCGAGAAGCAGTTGCGAGTTGGGGCTAAAGGAACCCTCAAGGTGTGGCAGGAGAGCATTATCAAAGCTTGAGAGCCTGATTTTTCCTTTTAATTCCCTTTGCTTGAGATTTTTCAATGTATCTCCGTATTAGCCGCGTCTGGAACTGCACATGTCAAGATTGTGGAATGCTCTTTAGAAAACGCAAATAAGTTGGTCGATGCGCTATAATCTTGGACGATGAGGAACTCCTCTGACTCCAACCTATTTCTCCCGCGCAATCCCCTCTTTTTTGTTGATGCCAAATGCCTACTCGTAGCAACAAGAGAACCGCGACGGGTTCAGCGGGACCCATTAACCAAAAAGGTTCAAGTCCATTTTTCGTACTCATACTCGCTGGAATTAATATTCAGCGGGTCCTATCTATAATAGTGGCAAGTCACACTTGGTTCGAGGGCAGAAATGACAGCAACAAAGGAGGAGAAGATAATCAAGGTCGGTATCTTAACCGGCGGGGGAGACGCGCCTGGAATCAACGCCGTACTGAGAGCTATCGTTAGAAAGGCAATTCAAGACTACGCATATGAAACTGTAGGCATTAAGGACGGCTGGCTAGGATTGGTCCAAGGTGAATTCATCCCCTTAGACCTGAAGACTCTCGTAGGCATGCTCCCTAAGGGAGGATCAATACTAGGCACGTCGAGGACCAATCCGTTCAAGAGCGGAGATGGAGCAAAGTGTATTCTGAGAAACGTTTCCGAACACGGCATTGAAGCAGTTATCGCGATAGGCGGAGAGGACACGCTTGGCGTAGCTTACAAACTATACGAAATGGGGCTCCCCGTGGTCGGGGTCCCCAAAACGATCGACAACGACCTAGTTGGCACGGACTATACCTTTGGTTTCCAAACGGCGGTTGCAATTGCTTGTGAAGCACTTGACAGGCTTCATACAACGGCGGAATCGCATCACAGAGTGATAATCCTTGAAGTTATGGGTAGATACACCGGTTGGATCGCCTTGGAGGCAGGGATTGCCGGAGGGGCAGACGTCATCCTGATTCCTGAGAAGCCCTTCGATGTTGAAGAGGTCTGCGAATGCATCAGGAAGAGGCAAAAACGCGGTAGGAACTTTAGCATAATTGTCGCCGCTGAAGGCGCCAAACCAAAGGGGGGCGAAGAGATCGTTTATAGTAGCGGGGTAGACGAGTTTGGACACGCAAGGTTTGGCGGCGTGGGTTACTATATAGGAAAGGAAATAGAGAAGAGATTCGAAAACATCGATACTAGGGCAGTGGTTCTGGGGCATCTTCAACGCGGTGGGTCTCCGAACGCGTTTGATAGAGTTCTGGCTACCCGATTTGGAATCGCTGCGATTGATCTAGTGCACGAGGGCAGATTCGGCGAGATGGTTGCCATCCAGGGAAACGCCATTGTGTCCGTGCCCTTGAAGGACGTTGTCGGTAAGCGAAAAACGGTTGATTTGAAGCTCTACGAAATAGCGGCAACATTCTTCGGCTAGGCGAGACCCATGCCTTATAGACTTAGGGCCCCAAAAGACGCCCTACAACGAGGTTCAGGCAAGTTACTTATAGCTTGTCGTATGATAATTGGGAAAGCTCCAAACTAGTTAAGATTAGAGGTGAAAGTGTTGCAATCTGAGCGAAAAGGGAAGCGAATCCTGTGGTTTGAAGAACTCGGTAAAGAAGACATCCCATTGGTTGGGGGAAAAAATGCCAACCTGGGCGAAATGCTGCGGGCAAAGATTAACGTGCCATCTGGCTACGCCATCGCTGCTCATGCATATCACGAATTTATTACAAAAACTGGTATAGCTGAGAAAATCTACAAAGCAATTGAAAAAACCGTCACTGATGTTAACGATCCCAAACAATACGAAGAGGCTTCTAAGAGAATTCGGAGACTAATCGAATCCACGTCTATGCCCTCTGAAATTGCAGAGGAAATCACGGCTGCTTACTCCGAACTTGGTGAAAGAATAGGTATGAAAGACGTTTTTGTAGCAGTTCGCTCGAGCGCCACAGCCGAAGATTTGCCAGATGCTTCTTTTGCAGGTCAACAGGAAACATTCTTGAATGTCAAAGGTGCAGAAGACCTCATTAATAAAACCATAAAATGTTGGTCAAGCTTGTTCACGCCACGCGCCATATACTATCGAAATCAGAAATACTTCAGTCAGGAACAGGTCCTGATGAGCGTAGGCGTTCAGAAAATGGTCAACGCCAAGGCTGCGGGTGTAATCTTCACGCTGAATCCAGTCACGGGCGAATCCAATCAGATTGTGATTGAAGCCAATTGGGGACTAGGCGAATCTGTTGTGTCTGGTTCAGTTACTCCAGACCTTTTCATACTTGACAAAAGCACTCTCAAGATAATTGATAAAAAGATAGCCAAAAAAACAGTTGAATACATACGGGATTTAAAGACGGGCAAAACCATTCATGGTAAAGTACCTGCAGCAAGGCAAGAGCAACCGTGCTTAAATGAGGAAGAAGTTATTCGGCTAACAGAAATCGCGCGTAGCATTGAGCAACACTATGGAAGAGCTCAAGACATAGAATTTTCCATAGACCAAGACTTGCCTTTTCCGGAAAATATGTTCATTGTTCAAGCGAGACCCGAAACAGTGTGGAGTTCTCTAAAGGTTGAAGCAACGACCGAAGGAGTCAAATCAACTGTTCCTCTCGCTGTGCCACCTGAGAGGAAAGTTGTGGTGAAAGGTCTAGCTGCTGGCAGACGGGATATAGGCATGGGGGTAGCCAAAGTTGCGTTGACCGCTCATGAGGCGGCAAAGATAGTTCAGAAAGGCGACATCCTCGTCACCATCATGACTAATCCAGACTATGTGCCCTTCATGAAAATTGCAGGCGCCATAGTAACCGATAAAGGGGGAGTCACCGCCCACGCTTCCATAGTTAGCCGAGAACTAGGCATACCCTGCATAGTCGGAACGGAGACAGCTACAAAAGTTATGGTCACTGGACGCGAATATACGGTTGACGCTAAGAACGGCGTGGTCTACGAGGGAAGAATTGGGGCTCCAGAAGCAACAAGTGCACAAAAAGGCTCGACTTCTGCACCTCTAACAGCGTTCCCTTCTGAACCAGCGCCAGTTACAGCTACAAAAATCTACATGAACCTCGGAGTGCCTGACAAAATCGAGGAGTACAAACATCTGCCCTTTGACGGCATCGGTCTCATGCGGCTTGAGTTCATACTCGCGAGTTATATTGGTCAACATCCAATGTACCTGCTTGAAACAGGTCAAGCCGACAAGTTTGTAAACAAACTAGCTGAAGGTATAGCAGCGGTAGCACGAGCCATACAGCCCCGCCTCGTAGTTGTGCGTCTCAGCGATTTCAAAACAAATGAGTACAGAGAATTAGAGGGCGGAGCAAAATACGAAATCGAAGAAGCTAACCCGATGCTAGGTTGGCGGGGTGCCAGCCGCTACATCAGCCAATGGTACGAAAAAGCCTTCCGTCTAGAATGCAAAGCCATGCGAAAATGCCGTGACGAATGGGGGCTCAAAAACGTGTGGGTAATGCTTCCCATGATTCGGACGCTTTGGGAAGCTGAGAAATGCCTTCAAATCATGAAAGAAGAGGGATTAGAGCGCACCAAAGACTTTCAGGTTTGGTTTATGGCCGAAACCCCCGCTATCGCAATTATGGCTGACGAGTTTTCTAAACTATGCGATGGCTTCAGCATAGGCTCAAACGACATGACACAAGGCGTACTCATGATTGACCGAGACTCTGAAAGACTCGGATTAATGGGTTACTTTGACGAACGAGACCCAGCAGTGAAACGCATAATCGCACACTTAATCAAAGTGGCCCATCAAAACGGAGTCACCGTTTCCATTTGCGGCGAAGGCCCATCTAACCTGCCCGATTTCGCAGAGTTTCTCGTGCAGTGCGGCATAGACAGCATCTCAGTTAACAATGATGCCGTTGTGCGCACCCGCCAGTTAGTTGCCAGCTTCGAACAGAAGCTAATGCTAAAAAGACTTAGCGAAATCCGAGAAAAAATCTCAAAGCAAACATCAACCAAGGCAGAACGACTGGAGCAAGATAGGACGCTTGAGTGGGAAGCCTGATTCCGAAGACAATCGATCGCTTTTGGGATAAGAATAACGCGATTGTTTGCTAAGGATTTTTGACTTAGTCTCAATTGAAATTATAGGTAAGCCTCTGTTGCGTATCTTTGCACCATTCTGTGACTGTTGAAGTGGTAAGCGATTTTGCCGATTGAATTCTTCATCATTTTTATCCAGTCGTCTCTCTTGCTGTAGAACATGGGGACAACGATGTATTCTAGCTTGTTGTAAAGATCATCTAGTTCTCTTCTGCGGTCTTCTTCCGCCGAAACATTTTCATTCGGGTGAGGACCAATTGCCCACCCTGTAACGCCCTCGATCCAACCTTCGATCCACCAGCCGTCCAAAACGCTGAAGTTTATGACCCCGTTGTGGGCCGCCTTCATTCCGCTCGTGCCCGAAGCCT
>Ga0299912_10005855_pt1 | contig 10098 bp, 7 predicted proteins | sample RVTome_2_FD_207667 | JGI IMG/M metagenome (GOLD analysis project Ga0299912, IMG submission 207667) | Soil microbial communities from uranium-contaminated site in the Upper Colorado River Basin, Wyoming, United States - RVT95D214 (version 2) ...
CTACGGCGTTCATCCTGAAACAACAGCCGAAGAGTGTATGGCCTTGATGACAGACAAGCATATTCGTCACCTCCCCGTCATTGAGAACGATCGTCTGCTTGGCGTTGTCTCCATCGGTGATATCGTCAAAGCGATTATCTCCGAGCAAGAAGTGACAATCGAACATCTCAAAAACTACATCATGGGAAAGTATATGTGATAGAGACGTCCTTGTCTTCTTCCTGCTGTCCGCACTTCGGCTGGAGGATATCCACCGCTATTTTTGAAGGAATTTTTTAAGAAGCTCCGGCTTGTTCTTCAGCCCATCGAGATAGATATGGAGGTTGAGGATTTCATCGGCCATCGCTCCAGCGATCGCGCCTACGCCCCTTTTATTTTCTCCTTCCGCTCTCCGGACGACTCAGGAGGAATAATATTCAAAAGACGGGCCGAATATGTCTTCCCAAAGAGAGAACAACGCACGACCTGGGTAGGGGGTAACCGTGTCTGGAAAATATCCTATTTTTTCTCGAGCTCTTTCAGTTTCTCCAGCGCGTTGGATTTAAGCCCTTCCAAAAACGCCCGATCCGCTTTCTTATCCCTGGGGATCGTCTCTAAGACTTTTTTATAGTAGGTGAGGGCCTGTTCTTTTTTGCCGCTTGTCAGGTAAGCTTCCGCCAGGCTGTCGCAGGCGTTGGCCGATTCCGGATAGGCTTCCGCGTTTGCCTTCAAGACGGCGACGGCCTCCGGATATTTCTTGCTGTTCAAAAAACGATAGCCGGCTCTGTTGGCAGAAGCTTCCGTGAACTCGGCCGGGTAGCTTTTTCTGAATTCCCGGAAAAGCTGCTCTGCCTGGTCGGCGCCCTTATCCAGGACGGCCTTGAAAAAAAGCGAGCCTGGAGAGTCATGCTGATCGTAATCCAGATAAGCGATCCCGAGATCTCTGCCGCCGCCGATAGCCTTCTTGACAATATCCCGGCAGATGCTGAGACCGTTGTAGCTATTCGTCAGGTAGACGACGCCGATCTTCGGTTCTTTATAGGCCACGATGTAGTTTCGGAAAATTCCGTAATCTCCCCACTGCCAGAAGGCCGTGCCGTTGGATGTCCGCGCCAGGCCGAACCCGAGACCCCAGGAAATATCCTTATCGACGTCAATTTGAGGCTTGAGCATTTCCCTGATCGTTTCTTCTTTGAGCCCCACGTCATTCATGATTGCCATAACGAACTGGGCGTAGTCTGCGGCCGTCGTGTAGAGGCTTGCCCCGGCATGGGCGCGCATTCTTTTCCGGAATTTGCCGTCAGTATCGCCGAAAGCATCATGCCCGACCGCCGCCCGCGTCTCATATCTGTCCTGCCAGACCATGCTGCTGGCCTTCATCTGGAGCGGCTCAAAGGCCATCTGTTCCATGACTTCCGCCAGAGGCTTTCCTTTGAGGTGTTCAATAACAGCTTGGAGATAAAAATAGCCGTCCGCGGAATAACGGTATTTCGTGCCCGGCTCAAAAAAGATGGGGAAGGGCTTGCCGTGTTCACCGTGGGGTAAACCCGAGGAATGGCTGAGGACATGACGGGCCGTGATCATCCGGAGCCAGTCGCCTCGGAATCCCTGAAGATCCAGCGGATGCCCCAAATGCTCTTCGATTTTCTGGCGCGGGAGGTACTCAATGAGGGGCTTATCCAGGTTTATCTCTCCGCTTTCTACCATTTTCATGGCGACATAAGCAAAGAATGGTTTGGTCAGAGAGGCTGCCTCAAAAATGGTGTCCACGCCGACCGGTTCATTGGTTTTTGTGCTTTTGACACCAAAGCCGCGCGCCCATAAGAGCTTTCCGTCCCTGATGACGGCAATGGAAAGCCCGGGAATATCAGCCGCCTTCATCAGCCCGGGGATCGTTTTCTCGAGATCGGCGATGAGCGTCTGCGGATTGACGCTCACTTTCAGGGGATCGGGGCTTTGAGCGAAGGCCGGCCAACCCATCATGAATAGTCCCGTTAAGATGATAATAAATACCGATTGGCTAGGATTTTTCTTCATTTTCACGTCATTTGCTCGAATCTTCATTGGTAAAATACTTGTTTTTCTCAAAAAAGTTATCCGCGAAAATCCCTCGAACTCAAAGGCATCCGCTCCGAACGTTTGATGCCGCTGGCTTTCCAGCTTCGGAATCAACCAGATAGACCGCGAGCCAAACCGATGATCCAGGCCAGCGTTTTCTCCTTCTTTGTCTGGGCTGGAACTTTTTTCTTTATATTGTCCGGATAATCATGATAGCCCCAAACGCGCGGGCTAATCGTGATCATGACAAGGAAAAGATAACCGGTCACAAGGACACCGTAAAAGAGGCCGTGGGTTATCAAGTGAGTTATGACCATGACTTTTTATCTCCTGACACCTGTCTTCCCGAGCTTGGAGAGATCGTCATGATCGTGATAATTCCCGGCCGCCTGCCCGCGCTTTTTCATGATCACTGTGCCGATAATGTATCGCCGGCCGCCCGGCCATGTCAATCGCAGTAATAAGCGGCGGCGGAAGAGCCTAATCATTTCATGATCACGGGGAGCAACCGTCCATAATGGGGGGACCGGCGGGAGAAGGGTTCCCCCCCTAAAACCTCTTCTTAGCCGCCCAGGAGGATTCTTGACATCTCCCCACGGCCGGCGGTATATTTCAGGCGTTGTCGACAGGAAGGATTGGTATCGAAAAACTTACCTGCAGAAAAGGACACGAAACCATGAGACAATCAGCAAAGCACACTTGGATTTCCCGGCCGCTTCTCTTCGCCGTCTTAATCGCCGCCGCGTCCGGGCAGGGCGGGAATCCTTACGCTCCGGACACTCCCGAAGCGGGATCGGTGGAGGCGATCGCCAAACTCACGACCGAGGCGCGCTTCGGCAACCCGTGGGTCGCCTACGTTCCGGCGTCGGGCACGGTGCCGTCGCCGACCCGGTATCTCGGCCACATCGTCGGGGCCGAAGGGGAGCTCACGAGCACGGCCAAGATCTACGGCTACTTCCGTGAGCTGGACCGGGCTTCGGAGCGGGTCCGTGTCGAGGTCATCGGGAGAAGCGAGGAGGGCAGGGACATCCTTCTCGCCGCCGTCGCCGACGAGGAAGGGATCCGCGACCTCGCCCGGCTCAAGGAGGCGACCGCCGCCCTCGCCGATCCCCGGAAGACATCTCCGGAAGCGGCCGAAAGCTTCATCGCCTCAGGGCGTCCTATCTACTACTTCAACGCCGGCCTCCACTCCACCGAGACAGGCAGCCCGGAAATGGTCATGGAGCTGGCCTACCGTCTCGCGGTGTCGGAGCAGCCGATGATCCGGAAAGTGCGGAGCGCGGTCATCGTCCTCATCAACCCGGTCTCGGAACCGGACGGCCGCGACAAAGCCGTGGACTGGTTCTATCGCTACCTCAAAGGCAAAACGGATTTCGACCGTCTGCCGCCTGTCTCGCCTCCATACTGGGGTCAATACGTCTTCCACGACAACAACCGCGATACACACCAGGAGGCGCTGGAGCTGTCCCGGGCCGTAAGCCGGATGTTTTTCGAATACCATCCGACCGTCGTCCATGACCTCCATGAGTCAATCCCCCTCCTCCAGACCTGGAACGGCACGGGGCCGTTCAACAACAACCTCGACCCGATCCTCATCAACGAGTTCTTCGAGATGTCCTTCGCCGAGATCGGCGCCCTGACATCCATGGGCATGCCCGGTGTTTGGACGTGGGGATTCGGTGAGGGCTGGGGGCACCATTACATCGATTCTATCGCCGTCAACCACAACAGCATGGGACGCGGATATGAGACATTCGGGAACGCCACGGCCGAGACCGTTGAGCGTGTCCTCCGGCCGAACGAAGAGCGCTATGTGGGACGCCCGGTCACCAGCCGGGAATGGTACCGGCCGATGCCGCCGGACCGGAAGTTCCGCTGGTCGCTCAGAGACAACACGAATTACATGGAGAGCGGCTGTCTGGCCATTCTCGATTACACAGCCAAGAACGCCAAAGAGATGCTCCGTGATTTTTACCGCAAAAGCTACAACTCCTGGCAAAAAGGCGTGAAGGGGAGCCCCTTTGCGTTTGCCATTCCGGAAGATCAGGGCGACCGCAGGCGCGTGGCCGAGATGATAAACCTCCTCCTGGCTCACAGGATCGAGGTTTCGCGGGCGACCGCCTCCTTCAAGGTGGAGGAAGGGGAGTTCGCCGCCGGGACCTACGTCGTGCGGCTTGACCAGCCATATCGGAACTACGCCGTGGACTTGCTCGTTCCCCAGGAGTTTCCGGCCGACACTCCTTATGAGCCGTATGATGACGTTTCCTGGGCCCTCCCCGTCCATTACGGCCTGGAGGCCAAGAGAATCGATGACCTAAAAGTCCTGGAAGTGCCGCTCGCGCCGGTCCAAGAGAGGTTGGAATCCCCGGGCCGGGTCAGCGGCGAAGGGCCCGTCTTCCTGCTGAAAGACACGGGTCAGGAGGCGCTTCTGGCGGTCCGGAGCCGCCTGGCGGCCTTCCGGGTCGAAATCGCCGAGAAACCCTTCAAGTCAGGAGCGGCGGAGTATCCGGCCGGCTCTTGGATCCTGGCGGAACAAAAAGGATTGACGAAGGCGCTTGACGAGACCGCCGCCGAGCTGGCCGTGGACTTCGAGAGCTCCTCGGCCGTCCCCGACGTCCCCCGCCACGAATCGAAGCTGCCGCGCCTCGCTGTCTGGCACACTTGGGCGGACACCGAGTCGGTCGGCTGGATCCGCTACGTGCTGGACCGGGAAAAGATCCCCTACTCTTACATCCGCGATGACGATATCCGCGCCGGACGCCTCCGCGAGCGATACGACATCATCCTTTTCGGGCAAAATTATCTCGATCTTCAGGATCAGATCCAGGGTATCGACAGGAAGTATAGCCCGATGGCCTACACGAAGACCAAGGAATACCCGAGCCACGGGGTGCCCGATGCTTCTGAAGATATAACGGGGGGAATCGGCTGGGCCGGCATGGCCAACCTCGAGAAATACCTCGACGCCGGAGGGCTGCTCATCACGCTCGGCAACGGGTCGGCGCTGGCCCTCGACGGGGGGCTCGTCCGGGACGTCTACCGGAAATCGGGCGCCTTCTTCACGCCGGGTTCGGAGCTCAAGGTGAAATTCGTGAGGCCCGACCATCCGCTCGCTTACGGCTACACGGAGACGACGTCGGCCTTCCGCACCTGGATGCCCGTCTATGATATTGCCCAGGCCGGCCGGCATGCGGTTGTTCTCCAATGGGGCACTAAACTCAGGACAGAGGACCGCGACGAAGCGGGTCCCGGGGCCGGAAAGCCGAAAGATACCAAGGAGCAGGGGAAGAAGGACGAAGTCAAGATGCTCGTCAGCGGTGCCGTCAAAGGTGAAGATGACCTTGAGGGGCGGCCTGCGATCCTAGACCTCCCGGCCGGCCGGGGCCGTGTCCTCGCCTTCAACTTCAACCCGATGCACAGGGACCTGAACCGTTCGGATTACCGGTTCCTCTGGAACGCGGTCCTCAACTGGAACGCTCTGCCGCCGCCGGAGCGGTGACCTCTTGATTTTTTCCGGTTTCCAGGCGAGAATCGGCTTGTGCTTAATTTTTTAACGGGCATCGCTCTCCGGCCGCCATTTACCCCTTTCGCCCCGTCCGCTTCAATTTGCTGATTGAAGGGATTGTCTTTTCCGCCGGCGTTAGAATTCTCCACTTGAATTCATATCTCACAAGGACTTCAGGTGATTACGGGCCCCCTTCGCGGTCATATAGCTCTTTCCGCGCTCGGCGACCAGGCGTTCGATTTTCCCCACTCTTCTTGGGTATAGGCATCTTTCTCTTTGATTTCACACGGCACGAAGAAGATGCCTTTAGCCGTGACCTTGAAGATCACTGTGGAACCCTTTTTCAAGTTTAAAATGCCCCGGATGGGCGCGGCGACGGTTACTTTTCCTTTTGAACAATAAGAAAATCAGCGAAATCGCCCCAATATAAAAAATCTATTATTTTGAGAACATAAAGTTTTATACTGATATCATCAACAGAAGGACGCCGTTTTAGGATGCCATCAGCAGCAAAAGCTAACCGTCAATATTTCCGAAAAGCCTATGGGACAGGCAAGCACGGGTGGGCAGTGGAAGATCCATCGCCTTATGCCGCAAAGTTCCTCGCTCGATTGAAACGGATCATCCCTATTGGGAGACTCTTGGATATCGGTTGTGGGGAAGGACGCCATGCCATTCTTGCGGCACGCCTGGATTTTAATGTTACCGCTATTGATTACGAGCCTTCGGCCTTAAAACGTGCCCAACGTTTTGCGAAGAATAAGAAGGTTCGGGGAATCATTTTTCGCCTGGCGAACGTGCTCCGTTTGCCGCCGCAAGAAACGGCTTTCGATATCGTTCTCGACTACGGGTGCCTCCATCATCAAAGAAAGGCAGACTGGCCGGCCTATAAAGCCACAGTCCTTCGCGTCTTATCTCCAAACGGCTTTTTTATCCTTTCTGTTTTCAGCCCGAAGTTTCCCCTTTTCCACGGCAGCCGTAAAAACTGGCATATCGCCCAAGGAGCCTATCGACGCTATTTCACCCGACGCGATATTTTAGGACTGTTCGGTCGGGAATTCGAGCCGCTTGAAATCATCGAAGAAAATGGCGGCCGGCACGGCTTTTGGCATGTCTTGTTCAGGCGCCGGAAGTAGAATGAATATCTTCATCACCGGCAATCCCGGGTGCGGTAAGTCCACGTTGATACAAAAATTCTTAGAGGAAATTGCCGATAAAAAGGTCTCCGGCATCATAACGCCTGAGATAAGAGTCAATGGGGTAAGACAGGGTTTCAAGATCATCGATTTGGCTTCAGGAATGGAAGAGATTCTAGCTTCTGTCCATATGGAGCGCGGACCCGGCGTTTCAAGGTACAAAGTTAATATTGAAGGGATAGAAAGAATAATGGACAAATTCCTGGAGAGCTATATAGACTCAGAATATGTCGTTATAGATGAGATTGGAATGATGGAGTATTATTCGAAAAAGTTTAAGGAGACTATGAGAATGGTCCTTACCTCAGATAAGAACGTCATTGCCACCTTGTCAAAAAGATTTGTAAAAGAGTTTAGGAATAAAGGGCAAATATATCATTTGGCCAGAGATAACTTTGATGAGATCTATTTAAAAGTGCTGAGTCAGCTGGAGAGATAACTCGATATCGAGCGAACCATGAATATCGATTTTTATTCTTTTGGAAACATGGTCATTGAAGGCAAAAGCTTTGATTCGGACCTCATTATTTTTCCCGAAAAAGTAGATTCCTCTTGGTGGAGAAAAATGGGGCATCGGGTCGAGCTCGAGGACTTGACGGCGGTTTTAGCCGCAAGTCCTGAGGTGCTGATTATTGGCACCGGGTATATGGGTCTGATGAAGGTTCCCGAGGAACTAAGAAAGGAGCTAATTAAGAAAAACATAGAGCTTTACATCGAGGATTCCCGCCAGGCTGTTGAACTTTTTAATTCTATCCATACAATAAGAAGGACGATCGCGGCCTTCCATTTGACCTGCTGATCATCCTTTAGCTTTGGATCCGAGTGCGAATGATAGATGAGGGTCAAGGTCATAGGCAAAGCAAGGCGAATATAGCGATATGTCTCTATTTCATTATTTTTGCGACAGGTCCTTTCCGTTCAAACACAAAATTTATGGGTTCGAATAATATGGAGCGGAAAATAATGCTTATTCCGATGGGTGCGATTGAAGGATGGGTGCTGGATACTTTAGAAAAAGATCTGGCGGCAAAGTTCAATATCAAGGTTGAAAGGCATAATTCAATACAAATCTCGGCGGATGCTTTTAATCCCGCAAGAAAACAATATTCTTCGTCCTTTATCCTAAATAAACCTCACACCTTTTTAGAGGCAGGGAGAAAAGAGCTCGTCTTGGCAATTACAGATGTCGACCTCTATGCCGAAGGCCTAAATTTCGTATTTGGCGAGGCCGAATTCGGAGGTCAATTTGCCGTTATTTCAATAACCCGTTTACGGCAGAGTTTTTATTCTTTCCCGGAAAACAAAAATCTTTTCATAGATAGGACAACAAAGGAGGCTGTGCACGAACTCGGGCATGTGTTCGGATTAGAACATTGTCCTGACGCCCAGTGTGCGATGCATTTTTCCAACAGCTTATTGGACACGGATAGAAAAAGCGCGTCGTTTTGTTCTCGTTGTCAAGCGCGTTTGGAAAAATTGATAATATAAGAAACAGATCGATTCACAAAGCTTTATTTTTACGGCGTATCAAGAATGACCTGCCCCCGATGAGGCGGCCGGATGAAGGTCGTCGCTTTCCTGACGGAGCATGCCGTCGTAAACCGGATCATCGGGCATATGAAGTTGACCTTTGTTGCTTTGAAGCCGCCGCCCTCCCAAATCTTTGAGCAGGTTGCGCGCGCGGCGGCCGATCTTCTTGGCCGCCGGGAGGAGTTCTTGACATCGCCGCACAGTCTGCAATATATTTCCAGCGTGATCAAAAGGGGGGATTCAGCGTCCGGAACGGGAATTCACCACGCCGCGGAAAAAAGAAATTCCGATAAATTGGTCGGAAGGACAGTATCCCATTACCGCATCCTGGGAAAGCTGGGTGGCGGAGGTATGGGCGTCGTGTATGAAGCGGAAGATCTGACGCTTCGGCGGCATGTTGTGTTGAAATTCTTGCCCGATCAGCTGGCAGACGATCCCGAAGCACTCGAACGGTTCCAGCTGGAAGCACGCTCGGCATCAGCACTCAATCATCCTAACATCTGCACTATCCACGAAATTGACCGGTATGGGAAGAGTCCTTTCATTGTGATGGAATTCATGAAAGGGGAGACGCTGAAGTACATGATCGGCGGCAAGCCGATGGAGATCGATCAGGTGTTGGACCTGGGAATACAGATTGCAGATGCGCTCGATGCGGCACATGCGGAAGGGATCATTCATCGAGATATCAAGCCTGCCAATATCTTCATCACCGAGCGGAGCCAGGCAAAACTTCTTGATTTTGGTCTCGCCAAGCAAATGGCAAAATGGTCCAAAACCTTCACAGACGCTGAGCAGGCGACGCAAAGCATCCAGAAGCAGCTTACGGAGATCGGCTCCACTATGGGTACGGTTGCCTACATGTCGCCCGAGCAGGCGCGGGGAAATGAGGTCGATGCACGCACTGATCTGTTTTCATTCGGTGCTGTGCTTTACGAAATGGTAACCGGGACATTGGCTTTTAAGGGAGGAAGCGCCGGTGAGATGCTGGAAGCGATCTTCACACGCAAGCCAACTCCGGTCGTGCGGCTAAATCCAAAAGTGCCGGCGCCATTGGAGCAAGTTATCGAAAAAGCGCTGGAGAAGGATCGGGCTTTGCGATACCAGAGTGCTGCAGATATGCGCACCGACCTGCAGCGTTTGAAACGAGACACCGCAACCCTCAAATCCGGCGGGGAGGCCTCCGTGCCCGCCGCCGAAATTTCTTCGGCCGCAACTCCGGCGGGCACGGAGACCCGCCCCACGAGATTGTATTTGATCATCGGCGCCGCCGTTGTGCTGCTGACACTCGCTACCGGCCTCTGGCTGAATCACAGATCGAAGAGTGGAAAGACAAAACCAGTATCCACAACGCAGCCTTCCACCACGCCCTCGATTGCTGTGCTGCCTTTTGCTGACATGAGTGCGAATCGGGATCAGGAATATTTTTCTGATGGCTTGGCAGAAGAACTCCTGAACGACTTGACAAAGATTCCTGGATTGCGCGTGACGGCAAGAACGTCTTCATTTCAATTTAAAGGCAAGAGCGAAGACCTTCGAGCGATCGGCCAGAAGCTGAACGTAGCCAGCGTATTAGAAGGAAGTGTGCGTAAGGAAGGAAAGCGGGTGAGGATCACAGCGCAACTCATCAGTGCTAATGACGGTTTTCTACTCTGGTCTGAGACCTATGAACGGCAGTTGGATGACATCTTTGCGGTACAGGAAGACATTGCACGTTCGGTCGCAGGAGCGCTGAAAGTAACCCTGCTTGGAAGAAATGTACCGGCTCCTTCCTCACAAACTAAGAACGCTGACGCTTACAATTCATACTTGCAGGGTCGCTACTTTTAT
>Ga0299912_10005856_pt1 | contig 10098 bp, 9 predicted proteins | sample RVTome_2_FD_207667 | JGI IMG/M metagenome (GOLD analysis project Ga0299912, IMG submission 207667) | Soil microbial communities from uranium-contaminated site in the Upper Colorado River Basin, Wyoming, United States - RVT95D214 (version 2) ...
GCGCGTCATCATTCCCTCGTTTTAAGCACTGCGACTAGGTCCAGGCTGTCGATGCGCCGGCGCACGATCAGTGCGCTGATCACGCCGGCCGCCAATGCGGTCAGCGTCGCATAGGCATAGGTGCGTGGCTCGATGATGAGCGGAATTTGAAAGGTCTCGCTATGAATGAGCTGCACGATGCCGAAAGAGAGCCAGTAGCCTAGCACCCAGCCCAGCGGCAGCGCCGCTGCCAGTTCGATCGCCTGCTCGCCGAGCAACAGTCCCGACACTTCGCCCCGCGTGAAGCCGAGCACCCGCAGGCTCGCCAGTTCCCAGGCGCGCTCGGCGAGCGCGATTCGCGCGTTGTTGTACACCACGCCCACCGCAATGATCGCGGCAAAAACGGTAAGGATGCCGGTGAATACGAGGATGAAACGCCCGGAGGTGCGGCGAAAGTTCTCGATGATCGGATCGATTTCCACCGCCGCCGCAATCTTCGGCGTCTGCTTAATCTGCGTGAAGAACGCCTCGCGCCGGGAAGTGTCGAGCTGGATGCGCGCCGAAGAGAAGCTGTCGCCTTCTCCCAGCAGCCGGTTCAGGGCATCGTGGTCCATATAGGCGCGCAGCTCGACGAGTTCGTCCACCAGGCCGGCGACCGTCACCTGCCGCTTCGCGCGCTTGCCCTGGAGAAATTCGACCCACACCGTTTCACCGGGGCGCACGCCCAGCCGCGTGGCGAGACGCCCGCTCATCACCACGCCTGCGCCCGGCAGTTGCACGGTCTTGAGTTCGGCATCGAGAAGCCGGCGCATTTGCGAATCCTCGGGAAGGCCGTAGAGCGTGGTGCGATAGCTGATATGCCCGTTGCGAAATCGCACCTGCGCATCGCGCCCGCCTTCGGCCTGCAGCACGCCGGGCAGGCGTCTCACCTCATGGATTGCCGCGAACGACACCGGGTCGGTAAACACGAGGCTGACATGCTGGCGCTCGCGCAGACGGAATTCCACATCCAGAAGATAGTCTATCGCGTCCCGCCACCAGGTGCCGGAAATAAGTATGGCCACCGCGCAGCCGATGCCGAAAGTGGTGAGTGCCGCGCGCAGCGGGCGGCGCTCCAGATCGCGCAGGATCATCCGCACCTGTGCGGAGTAAAGATGGCCATAGCCCAGACGTTCCATCAACGCCGGTCGAAAAACCGGCGGGGAGGCGGGGCGCATGGCCTCGGCGGCCGGCAGCCTCACCACCCGCAGCAAGGCGTTGAGCGCGCCCAGGGCCGCGGCCAGCAACGAAGCGCTGCCGGCCACCAGCGGTATCCAGGCCGGCATGCGGTAGTCGAGCGCAGGGAAGCGAAAGAAGCCGGCATACATCCCGGTCATGATCAGGCCCAGCCAGGCACCGATCGCGATTCCCATCGCGATACCCAGGGCAACGATCACCAGCACGAACTTCAGATAATGCACGCCGATCGCCGCATTCGGATAGCCGATAGCCTTGAGCGCGGCGATCTGGCTGCGCTGGGTGCCGATCTGGCGCGTGACGACGACGTTGAGCAGAAACACGGCAACCGCGAGAAACACGCTCGGCAGCACGATGCCGAATACTTTCTGCTCGTTGATTTCCTGGGTCAGTGCGCGATGCGAGAACTGCTCGTCACGCCCATAGGCGCCGGTGCTGCCGTAAGGCTCGAGCAAGCGGTCGAGCGCGTCAATCACCGCCTGCTCCGAGGCGCCCTGCGCCAGACGCAGCGCGGCCTGGTTGAAAGCGCCTTCCATGTTGTAAGCCGCTGCCAGCCGCTCGCGGCCCATCCAGAAAACGCCGAAGCTCTTTTCATCGGCCAGGCCGCCGCGGCCGGCAAAGATATATTCGGGCGAAAGCACTATTCCCGCAATCAGCAGCTGCTCGCGTTTGCCGTTGAGCAACGCGACCACGCGGTCGCCGGGCTTCAGCTTGCGGGCCGTGGCGAAGGCCTCGCCCACGAGCACCTCGTTGGAAGCGGGGGCATCGATCCAGCGGCCGGCCATCAGGGTCAGCCTGTTGATACGCGGATTGCCGCCGTCGGGCAGCGCAATGAAGCGTCCCGTCACCGGCTCGACAACCCCGGGAAGATCCAGCAGCACGTCGTAGGCGAGCGTGATCTGCGCTTCCGCGACACCGGGGATTTCGAGCAGTCTCGTCTCCACAGGGGAGGGCGCGCGCTTGACAGTCACGAAGACATGGGCGAATCGCGCTCGCTCGTAATAGTTTTGCTGCAGCGAGCGCAGCGAATCGTAGGTCGACAACGAGGCAATGAAACCGCCGATGCCGCTCGCCACCACCAGGGCGATCGTCAATACCTGGGTCTTGACGCGCCAGAGATCGCGCAGGAGCTTTCTGTCGAGCATCCTCACCAGGAGATCTCCTCTGGCGTGAGCTTGACGGCGTTGCCCTGCACCGAGGCGATGCGCCCGTCCGCCAGATGCATCACCCGGTCGGCGATTTTGGCGATCGGCGCGTTGTGAGTGATGACTACCGCGGTGGTGCCCAGTTCGCGGTTGATCCTGGCGATCACGTCCAGCACCAGTTTGCCGGTCGGATAATCGAGCGCGCCGGTGGGCTCATCGCACAGGAGAACATCCGGGCGCTTGGCGACCGCCCGCGCGATCGCCACGCGTTGCTGCTCGCCGCCGGAAAGCTGCGAGGGGAAGTGATTGATCCGGTCGCCGAGCCCGACCCGCTCCAGCGCCTCTTCCGGCGGCATCGGGTTTTCCGCCATTTCGGTTACCAGCGCCACGTTCTCGCGCGCCGTCAGGCTCGGGATCAGGTTGTAGAACTGAAACACGAAACCGACGTGTTCGCGGCGATAGCGCGTGAGTGCAGACTCGTCGGCAACGGTGAGGTCATGGTCGCGCCACATGGCCTTGCCGCTGGTCGGCGTGTCGAGCCCCCCCAGGATGTTGAGCAGCGTCGACTTGCCGCTGCCGGACGGCCCCAGCAGCACCACGAATTCTCCCTGATAGATTTCGAGGTCGACGCCGCGCAGCGCGTGGACTTCGATTTCGCCCATGCGATAGATCTTGGTCAGGCTCCGCGCAACGAAAACGGCGCCCGGCGTCGCGGAGGAATCATGCTGTTGCATACGGTATGGCGAGGCTGATCCAGGTGTATAGGGCGCGACAAGGCGCGCATTGTTCAATCCTATGTAACTGTTAAATCAAGGAGTTGACATAGATCAAGAGGATAGAGGATGGTGCAGGCATACTTATCAATGGGTATTAAGCCGACAGCCGATTGCAGGCGTTTTCCGCGTCTGCAGGAAGAGGGATGGATGCGAATATGAAGGAGGTCGAAGTACTCAGTTCTCACGCCCAGAATCAGGATCGCATGCTGCACGCCGCGCTGGGGCGCATGACGTATGGCATATCGCCGGCGGCGGTGGCCGGTGCTTTCATGGATTGGAGCGCGCATCTGGCGTTTTCCCCGGGCAAGCAACAGGCGCTGGTGGAGAAGGCGATGCGCAAATGGCACCGCCTGGTACTTTATGCGTTGCGGTCGGCGCGGTCCCGGTGCGATTCGTGCATCGAGCCGCTGCCCCAGGATCAGCGCTTCAGTCATCCGGACTGGCAGAAGTGGCCGTTCAATCTGATTTACCAGACCTTCCTCCTGCATCAGCAATGGTGGTACAACGCGACTACCGGCGTGCGCGGCGTGGGGCCTCACCACGAACAGGTGGTGACTTTCGTTACGCGCCAGATGCTCGACATGTTGTCGCCTTCGAATTTCGTGCCCACCAATCCCGAGGTGCTGGGCGAAACCCTGCGCGCCAGCGGCGCCAATCTGCTCCAGGGCGCGCTCAATCTATGGGAAGACTGGGAGCGTCTTGCCGCCAGAAGGCAGCAGCCTGGAGCCGACGCGTTTGAAGTCGGCAAGACCGTAGCGACCGCGGCCGGCAAGGTGGTGTTCCGCAACCGCCTGATCGAACTGATCCAGTATGCGCCGCAGACGGCGCGCGTGCATCCGGAGCCGGTGCTGATCGTGCCGTCATGGATCATGAAGTATTACATCCTGGACCTGTCACCGCATAATTCGCTGGTCAGGTATCTGGTGGAACACGGCCACACGGTGTTGATGGTTTCCTGGAAAAATCCGGATGCGGGCGATCGCGACCTCGGCATGGCAGACTACCTGCAAAGCGGCATAATGGCGGCGCTCGATTGCGTAATCCGCATTCTTCCCAAACGCGGGATACACGGTGTCGGCTATTGCCTGGGCGGCACCCTGTTCAGCATCGCGGCGGCGGCGATGGCGCGCGATAACGATGCGCGTCTCAGGAGCCTTACTCTGCTCGCGGCGGAAACCGGCTTCGAGGAACCCGGGGAACTGTCGCTCTTCATCGACGAAAGCCAGGTCGCCTATCTCGAGGACATCATGTGGGACCAGGGTTATCTCGACGGCAAACAAATGGCTGACGCTTTCACATTGCTCAATTCGAAGGACCTGGTGTGGTCGAGAATGGTGCGCGACTACCTGATGGGGCAACGCCGGCCGCTGAACGATCTGATGGCGTGGAACGCCGACGCCACGCGCCTGCCGTACCGCATGCACAGCGAATACCTGCGCCGGTTTTATCTCTGCAACGATCTTGCCGAAGGGCGCTATGAAGTCGGCGACAGGCCGGTGGCACTGAGCGACATCCGCGTGCCGCTGTTCGTCGCCGCCACCGAACGCGACCACGTTTCGCCTTGGCGCTCGGTATACAAGATCCATCTGCTCACCGATACCGAGGTCACTTTTGTGCTGACCAACGGCGGCCATAATGCCGGCATCGTCAACGAACCCGGCCATCCCGGCCGCCACTACCAGATCGCAACGCGCGGCAGTCAGGATAAATATCTGCCGCCTGAAGCCTGGCAGGCCGCCGCCCCTCGTTCTGAAGGCTCATGGTGGCCGGCATGGCAGCGCTGGCTTGCCGCGCACTCCGGAAGACGCGTCGCCTCTCCGGCGTTGGGGGCGCGACGCAGGGAATATCCGCCGCTGTGCGACGCGCCGGGCACTTATGTGCTGATGCCCTAGGAGTTTGCCCCCCGGCAAACTCCTAACGGTAGACCAGTACCGGGATCCTGGAGTGCGTGAGCACCTTGGTCGCTTCACTGCCGAGCAGCAGGCGCGACAGCCCGGTGCGGCCGTGCGAGGCCATGAAGATCGCGTCGCATTTGTATTGCTTTGCCGCCTTGACGATCGCGTCGGCCGGAAAATCGCTGGTTGCGTAATAGCACGCGCAGGAGATGCCTGCCTCGGCCGCCGCTTTTTTCACGACGTCAAGATGGCCTTGCGCGACCTTCTTGGTTCGTGCCGCGAACTCCTGCGGCAACATGAAGTTGGCAGGGACATAATCGGCATAGACGTTGTAACGATACGCCGGCGCGACATGGAATCCGGTTATCTTTGCGCCCATTTTTTTCGCGAATATGGCCGCCTTTTTGACCGCTTTGCGCGATAACGCCGAACCGTCGGTTGGCACCAGAATGTTCTTGAACATCATTATCTCCGTTGTTGATTATGTAATACTAAGCCATTGAATGCGGATATTTATTATTGCGCCTGACGCGGGCCGGGTCCGCTGCCATCGCGGCGCAGGCCCATTCCGCCTCCTGGGCCCATTCCCATTCCCGTTCCCGGACCCATCCCGGCACCCGGACTCTTGCCGGGACCGGAACCCGTACGCGGTTGATCGGGCAGGGTAACCCCACGCTCCTTGGCGCGCTCCTGCATCGCCTTATGGTGCTCGGCGCGCACCGCCTCGCGCGTTTCCGGTGTCTTGGCGGCGCGCATTTTGGCGCGGTATTCGTCGCGTTCCTGTTGCGTCATCAATTGGCTGCCGTAGATGGGTTGCGCCTTTTTTGCCGCCGGCTTCGTCGGCTGTGGTTCCGCGGAAAGTGATACTTCTGCGGCAGTCATGGCCACTGTTGCTGCCATTATCGCGATCAGCAGAGTGTGCTTTGTCCTCTTCATGATAGGCAACCTTTGTCCGGCGTAGTCTCCGGGGCGCTACGCTTGCCCTCTGTGCCAATAAACAATGTATGGCGTCTGAAATCCGGCTTTTTGATGTAGATCAAATCAGGGCGATTCCCTGTCGCTTAGCATCCATCCATGCCGGTTATTTTGGGAGAAGCAGGTATGGAAGCACAGCCCACGTACAATTACAAGGTGGTGCGGCAGTTCTCGATTATGACGGTGGTGTGGGGCGTGGTCGGGATGGCGGTCGGGGTGCTGATCGCCGCGCAACTCATCTGGCCGGAACTCAATCTCGCGCCTTGGCTGTCCTACGGGCGGCTGCGGCCGCTGCATACCAATGCGGTGATCTTCGCCTTCGGCGGCTCCGGGCTGTTTGCGGCGTCCTATTATGTCGTGCAGCGTACCTGCCATACGCGGCTCTTCAGCGACGGTTTGGCCGCCTTCACGTTCTGGGGATGGCAGGCGGTGATCGTGGCGGCGGCGATCACATTGCCCATGGGCATCACGACTTCCAAGGAGTACGCCGAGCTCGAATGGCCGATCGACATTTTGATCACCCTGGTGTGGGTCGCGTATGCGGTGGTGTTTTTCGGCACCATCGCCAGGCGCAAGACGCCGCACATCTACGTCGCCAACTGGTTCTTCGGCGCCTTCATTCTCACCATTGCGCTGCTGCACATCGTCAACAGCGCCGCAATCCCCGTCACCCTGTGGAAGTCGTATTCGGCTTACGCCGGCGTGCAGGATGCGATGGTGCAGTGGTGGTACGGCCACAACGCAGTGGGTTTTTTCCTGACGGCGGGCTTCCTCGGCATGATGTATTACTTCATCCCGAAGCAGGCCGGCCGGCCGGTCTATTCCTACCGGCTGTCGGTGGTGCATTTCTGGGCGCTGATCTTTACTTACATGTGGGCGGGTCCCCACCATCTGCATTACACCGCGCTGCCCGACTGGGCGCAGTCGATCGGCATGGTGTTTTCGCTGATCCTGCTGGCGCCCTCGTGGGGCGGCATGATCAACGGCATCATGACGCTGTCCGGCGCGTGGCACAAGCTGCGCACCGATCCCATCCTCAAGTTCCTCATCGTTTCGCTGTCGTTCTACGGCATGTCGACGTTCGAGGGGCCTATGATGTCGATCAAGACGGTGAACGCGCTGTCGCATTACACCGACTGGACGATCGGCCACGTGCACTCGGGGGCGCTCGGCTGGGTCGGCATGGTCACCATCGGCAGCATGTACTACATGATCCCGCGCCTGTTCGGCCAGACCGAGATGCGCAGCATGCGGCTGGTGACGCTGCATTTCTGGGTGGCCACCATCGGTATCGTGCTCTACATCGCCGCGCTGTGGATCGCCGGCGTGATGCAGGGCCTGATGTGGCGCGCGGTCAATCCCGACGGCACGCTCACCTACAGTTTTGCCGAGGCCGTGAAGGCGACTTATCCCTACTATGCGATCCGGCTCCTGGGCGGGCTGCTTTACCTGTCGGGCATGCTGGTCATGGCCTACAACCTGTGGAAGACCGCCGCCGGCCACAGCGCGGTCGACGCGCCGATTCCTGCCGTGCGGCCGGCGCACGCCTAACCGGAGAGCCAGCAGATGAACACAAATACCGGTCATGAACTGATCGAAAAGAACCTGGTGCTGATGATCATCCTGGTGATCCTGGTGGTGAGTGTCGGCGGCCTGGTCGAGATCGTGCCGCTGTTTTTCCAGAAATCGACGACGCAGCCGGTGGCGGGGCTGAAACCCTATGCGCCGCTGCAGCTCTCGGGCCGCGACATCTACATCCGCGAGGGCTGCAACAACTGCCACTCGCAGATGATCCGGCCGTTCCGCGCGGAGGCCGAGCGCTACGGCCACTATTCGGTTGCGGGGGAATTCGTCTACGATCATCCTTTCCTGTGGGGGTCGAAACGCACCGGGCCGGATCTCGCGCGCGTGGGCCTGCGCTATTCCGACGAGTGGCACCACCTGCATCTCAGCAACCCGCGCGATGTGGTGCCGGAGTCGAATATGCCGGCCTACGCGTGGCTAGACCAAAAGGCGCTCGATGCCGCCGACCTGCCGGCGAAAATGCGCGCCCTGCGCGTGCTCGGCGTGCCTTACACCGATGAGGACATCGCAAAAGCCGCCGACAGCGTAAAAGGCAAAACCGAAATGGACGCGCTTATCGCCTATCTCCAGGGCCTGGGCACCGTATTGAGGAACGTGAGGTAATGCACATGGACATCAATTTTGTACGATCGGTCTCGACTGTCGTTCTGCTGGCGGTTTTTATCGGCATCGTCGCGTGGGCCTGGAGCGGCAAGCGCAAGCAGGCGTTCGACGCCGCCGCACGGCTGCCTTTCGACGACGAGGCCGAGTCCGCCAGCCGGCATCAGGGCCGGCCATAAAGGGAAAGCATAATGAGCGATTTCACAAGCGAAGCCTGGGGCATCTACATCGCGTTGATTACGCTGATCAGCATCGTTGCCTGCGCAGTGCTGCTCAAGGCGCTGTCGACCAGGCGGGCTGCGCCCGGCGAGCAGGTCGGCACTACCGGCCATACCTGGGATGAGGATCTCACCGAATGGAACAATCCCCTGCCGCGCTGGTGGATGTGGCTGTTCTATCTCACCATCGTGTTCAGCCTGGTCTATCTCGTATTCTATCCCGGGCTCGGCAGCTACGCCGGCTACTTCGGCTGGAGTTCGCGTGGGCAGTATCAGGACGAGCAGGCGCAGGCCGCGGCAACCTACAGCCCGATTTTCGACAAATTTCTCAAGCAGGACCTCAAGGCGGTTGCCGCCGACGCGGAAGCGCGGCAGATGGGGCAGCGGCTGTTTCTGACTTATTGCGCGCAGTGCCACGGCTCGGACGCCGGCGGCGGAAAGGGGTTTCCCAATCTGGGCGACAACGATTGGCTCTACGGGGGTGAACCCGAAAATATCAAGGCTAGCATTACCAATGGCCGCAACGGCGTGATGCCGCCGCAGGGAGCGGCAGTCGGGGGCGATGAAGGCGCGAAAGATGTTGCCCATTATGTGCTGTCGCTTTCAGGCCGCACTTACGACAACCTGCGCGCGTTCCGCGGCAAGTCCAAGTTCAACGCGGTGTGCGCGGCCTGTCACGGCGCGGACGGCAAAGGCAACAAGACGGTGGGCGCACCCAACCTGACCGACAACATCTGGATTTACGGCGGTGCCGAGAAAAACATCATTGAAACCATCATGAAGGGCCGCGGCACGCCCATGGCTGCGGAAGGCACCAGCGTCATGCCGGCGCACAAGAACCTTCTGGGCGAAGGGAAAATCCACCTGCTTGCCGCCTATGTCTACGGCCTGTCGGCCGAAGGGCAAAAGTGAAGATCTTTCACCGCAAATGACCCAGCCGGCACGAAATCTCAAATTGGCCCCGGTCGGCAACGAAGTCGAAACCGCACTCTATGAAGTGCGGGAAAAAATCTATTCGCGCGCGGTGCATGGCTGGTTCGCCAGCTGGCGTGTCGCGCTGGTGCTGGCCACGCAACTGGTTTTCTATGGCACGCCATGGCTGGTCTGGAACGGCCGCGAGGCGGTGCTGTTCGATCTCGGCGCGCGCAAATTCTATATTTTCGGCGGGGTGTTCTGGCCGCAGGATTTCATTTTTCTCACCGCGCTGCTGGTGATTTCGGCATTGTCGCTGTTCCTGTTCACCGCGATCGCCGGCCGCCTGTGGTGCGGCTATGCCTGTCCGCAGACGGTCTATACCGAGATGTTCATGTGGATCGAGCAGGTCGTGGAAGGTGACCGCCTGCAGCGCATGCGGCTCGACAAGAGGGCGCTCGGCCCGCGCAAGCTTGCCCTGAAGTCGCTCAAGCATGCGCTCTGGATCGCCCTCGCGCTGTGGACCGGGTTCACTTTCGTCGGCTATTTCACCCCGATCAAGACCCTGGTTGCCGAAGTCGTGAACTGGAGCCTCGGCCCGTGGGAGACGTTCTGGATACTGTTTTACGGTTTTGCGACTTATGGCAACGCCGGCTGGATGCGCGAACAGGTGTGCAAGTACATGTGCCCCTATGCGCGTTTTCAGGGCGTAATGTTCGATCCCGACACGCTGGTCATCACCTATGATACGCACCGCGGCGAGCCGCGCGGCTCGCGC
>Ga0299912_10005858_pt1 | contig 10096 bp, 11 predicted proteins | sample RVTome_2_FD_207667 | JGI IMG/M metagenome (GOLD analysis project Ga0299912, IMG submission 207667) | Soil microbial communities from uranium-contaminated site in the Upper Colorado River Basin, Wyoming, United States - RVT95D214 (version 2) ...
GACTCCTAGCATTGTCCTTCTCGCCCTCAGGCACGGAGTCCTCGAGGTCCATGATGACGCAGTCCGCCCCCCGCATGTACGCCTTCTCGGCGAACCTCTCCACGTTCACCGGGAAGATCAGTGAAGAGCGCCTGACGAGGCTCTCAACATCAGTGTAATGGGGGATCGTTGAACCCATGATGAGGAAAAGGGTGACTAGCTACATTAATTCTTGTCGCGTCAACGTTCTCAGGTTACGGGTCCACGCGCCGTGTCCCCATCCATTAAGACCCTGATCTCATCGTCGTCGTACCCGATCAGCCTGAGAACGTCGACGGTGTCGGCGCCCAGCTCAGGGGGCAGGAGCTCAACTCGGGTGGGCGTCTCAGAGAACTTTACGCCTGCCGCGATGGTTCGGTATGTGAAGCCATGAGGGTGCCGTCGTTCAATGATCATCTCCCGCTCCTTGACGTTTGGGTCCTGAACCAGCTCCTCGTCTGTGACGACCGGCGCGCATGGGACCTTCTCGGCGAGGAGCTCCACTATCTGGTCTCTGCTCCTCTGCCTGAACCAGTCTCGCAGGGCGCATGAGGAAGGGTTGACTTCGTCGACGTCTACGCCTGTCGCCTCAGCCACGGACTTTATCGCCTCGTCTCCGATCACGCGGACAGCCACGTACCCATCGCTAGCCTCATAGACCCCGTGGATCTGGGTGGGGGGCCTGCGGGCCCGCTCGTCGGCGGAGCCGCCCGAGTAGATGTATCTGATCAGGCCCAGCCCCGAGACGGACATCAGGGCGTCTGCTTGGGCTACGTCGATCCTCTGCCCCCGGCCCGTGGCCTGCCTGTGGAGCAGCGCCGCCAGGATGCTGAGGGCGCAGAAGACGCCTGGGATGGTGTCCCCCGGGCTTCCGGCCAGGCAGGAAGGTACGAGTGATGCCCGGCTGTCCAGGCCCCGGGTCTCCCGGCTGTTGAGCCACATCCACCCGCTCATGGCCTGGGCGATGATGTCGAAGGACGGCCGCCTGACATAGGGGCCGTCCTGCCCGAAGCCCGAGATGGACGCGTAGACGATCCCTGGGTTAATCTCTCTCAGCGCCTCGTATCCTATGCCGAGCCTGTCCATCACGCCCGGCCTGAAGTTCTCGACGACGACGTCCGAGACCTTGACGAGCCTCTTCAGGGCCTCCACGCCCTTCCCGGATTTCAGGTCCAGCACGACGCTCCTCTTGTTCCGGTTAACATACATGAAGTACGTGTTATGCCCCTCCACTGTAGGGTACTGGGCGGATGTGCGGGAGGCGTCGCCCCAGGAGGGCTCCACCTTGAAGACCTCGGCGCCCATGTCTGCCAGAAGCATCGTGCAGAACGGGCCTGAGAGGTGCTGAGTGAGGTCAACTATCCTTATGTTATTGAGGGCAGAGGCCAACCAGGATCACCACGCATCTGTAGCATTAATTTTGGCTGATAAGAACTTTGCATCCTGATCTAGGACCAGTCGCCCGGAGCTAGGTAGGACAGGGTAGCGCAAAAAATGGGTTTCGATAGATACTTTATTTTTTCCTAGTTATAGAGAGAACAGCTACGGCGAGGAAGGCTAAACCGGCATAGAGTTCATTACCCGTTAAGAGCCACACAACACCGGCTATGACAGCTGCGGGGAGAAAGAAGAGTAGAGCTCCGACCATCATGATGATTATTACACCGATTAAAACGAGGACGCCTGCTGCCACTATGGTCTCTACGCCGCTCCCAACTTGGCTTAGAAGTAATGAAGACAACATGGTCAAGCAAAGGTCGAGTGACATCACGTCTTCACCATCACATAGGCGTTTTCATCCACGATTCACCGTACAGTTATCTACCCGTAACTAAATTCCTTCCCTGAATAAGTCTAATGATCACAACAATTGCTGCGATCACTAACAATATGTGGATTAACTGACCTCCCACACCGCCAATCAACCCAAGTAGCCAGAGAACCACGAGAACCACAGCCACGGTCCAGAACAGATCCATTTTATTACCTACCTATGTATTTTTTTGGAATGAATATTTATAAACCATTTGGCCCTCGCAACTTACCTGACCTCAACTTGTTCCCCTTTATGAACCTATGTTCCACGCTTGCACCGCAATATAAACCGTGAATAACAAGTACGTTGTACAAGTGGCTTCTTTGTAAACTTCTAAACTTTAAAATATTTTTTCGTTATCACCCATAAAAATATTCTAATTATCTTTTTCCCTGTTTTAGTATCCTTTATTAATTATTATTGCCTTATTGTGTTTGATCTACATTGAACGGAGTTTTTGAGGTCTACAAGGATCAGAAAAGCGAGTACAGGTTCAGGCTAAAGGCGCCTAACGGCAAAGTTATCCTCCAGAGCGAAGGCTACACATCCAAAACCGAGTGCATGAACGGCGTCGATTCGGTGAAGGAGAACGCCTCCAAGAAGGAACGGTACGTGACCAGCGTCGATAAGGCGGGTAAGTGCAGGTTCAAGCTTGTGGCAGCGAATAAGCAGACCATAGGCACAAGCGAGGGCTACGAGTCAGAGGCTAGCATGAAGGACGGGATCGAGTCAGTGGGCAGGTGGGCTCCAGCCGCCCCGGTGAAACAAGTCTAACCATTCTGATTTATCCATTCTCCTCGTTTAGAAATGAACGATATTAATGCAATTGTTGAGCGCCTTCTGGGCGCGGACTGTCCTGTGAAGATGTTGTCTGACTTGTTGTCAATCAACGAACCCCAAGTTTCTTGAGTCCAATGAAAGCCGCGCACTTTGAAAGGGTGTGCGCAAACGCTCCTACCCTAACACCTTAAGAAACTCATCGGGAGTGGAAGAAGCGCTCACCATGAGCATGTGTGCGGCAGAGGCTTGGAAGCTATGCTGATTAGCGCGCGAAGAATTATGAATAAAAAAGATACACACAGCCCTCACACTAAAAGGAATGAAAATAGGAAAGCTCATAAAACAAATATAAAGAACACTGGAAGAAGAATAAAAATTTAAAGTCTAACCCTTTTCATGACTGGATCTCCAGGGTTTATCGAAACCCTCTAGTTTATCTGAAGAGCGATCTTGAACTTGGTCTCCTTCCTCGGCGTCGAAGTCGCTTCGATGGTTCCACCGTGTGCTTCCACCACCTGCTTGCAGAAGACCAGGCTGAGTCCTGCGCCTCCACGCTTGGTGTAGAAGGGGCTGAACAGGATCGGCATGTCTCGTTTCGGGATACCGACACCCGTGTCCCGTATAGTAATCCTCACCACATCTCTATCCCTTGAGACATCCGTCATGAGAGCGCCCCCTTCGGGCATCGCCTCAACCGCGTTCTTGATCAAGTTGTCGAAGACGCGCCTCATCTTAGCCGAGTCTAACGTCAAGGCTAAGAACTCGTCGCTGAAGTGCTTCTCGACGCGTATGTTTGAGGGAAAGCTAATGGAGGATAGGCTCTGTTCAACGAGATCGTTTATGTTCACCAAGTTCCTCTGGAGCTCCGCTGGGGACATGGGGCTCTTGAGGTCGTCGAGTATCTTCATCGCGTAGTCGACGCTCTGATCTATCATATCAGCTATCTCAGGCGCCCTTTCCGATTGCTCTCTAAGGAGGTACGTGGCGTTCCTGATGGTCTGAAGGGGCCCCTTAGTGTCGTGGCGTACCATGCTGGCCATCCTGTTTATCCCATCCAGGAGCTCCTTCGTCTTCTCCGCCTGCTCGGCGATGAGCTGCTCCCTCGCCTTTATCTGTGAGAAGGCGGAGGCCACGTGGGTCGCCAGGATCTCCAGCACCTTCCTGTCGTTCTCGGTGAAGGCGTCCAGCCTCGTGCTCTCGACGTTAATGACGGCCACGACGTTTCCTGAGACCTTCACGGGGACTGCGAGCTCGGACATAGATTCGAATATTCTGGCTGCTAAACCCGGCTCAAAGTCCTCGTCCTCTCTGCAGTCCGGCACGAGCTGTGTCTCACTTGTCCTGACAGCCCTCACGGTGACGCCGCGTCCATCAAGAGGTATCTCGAAAACCCCGATTGCCTCGACGCCTATAATGTTGATGTGGCGGAGCATATCGCCTTCAACGACCGAGAAGCTGCCTACGTTGAAGCCGATAACTCGTTCAACGCAGTCAAGTGTCTCCTCTGCAATCTCCTCGACTGTCTCAGCCTTACTCAGGTCCGAAGCGTGGCTGTGAAGAGCCTCCAGCATGATCTCGTAGCGCTTTTGTTCAGTGACATCGTGGAGCACATGTTGCACAGCGTTATTACCTTGATAATTAATTTCTGAGCTGTATCCTACGATGTCTCTGACGCTGCCATCCGCCCTCAACATCCTGAACTCGTATTTTAATGGAAGCTTATCACCTCTCTTCCTCGCCTCCATTCTCTTAACTATAGACTCCCTGTCTTCCTCTGCCATCTGAGATAAGGCGCTTGTCCCAACCAATTCGGATGGATCGTCTTTTCCTGCGAGTTCCGCTCTCCTCTTGTTAGCGTAAACGATCGTACCTTCTACCGTGACCGAGATAGCGTTCTGCGAGTTCTCCACGAGGGTCCGGTACCGCTCCTCGGACTCCCTGAGCTTCTCCAGCTGCCTTATCCGCTGAAGGGCGGATGAGACGTGCTGTGAGAAGACCTCTAGGAGGAGGCGGTCGTTCTCGGTGAAAGAGTTTGGCTGCTCCGCCTCTAGATTTATGACGGCGACGACATCGCCGTCGACCTTGACGGGCACGTCTAGTTCAGAGTGGAGGCGGATGCCGAGGGCTTTCCCGAGGGCGCCTACGTACTGGGGGTCGTTCTCCACCTCGGGGACGAGCTGCGTCTCGCCCGTTCTGACCGCTCTCACGGTTATGCCTGGGCCTCTGAGGCTCATGGTCAGGGGTTTGAAACCTACGAAACCCGTCGAGGCGACGAACGTTACATCGTCTCCCTCTACGAATCCGAAGGTCCCGAGGTCGTAGCCGAGAACGGTTTTAACGATACGCAGGGTGTGTTCGGCGACATCCTGCGGTGTACCCGCTGAGGCCACCTCCTTGGCGTGCATGTTCAGGGCTTCAAGCTTCTCTCGGAATCTTCTCTCACTCATTTCCTTCAAAGCTTTCCATCAAAAAAGATAGTGCATTTTGAAGGTAATTAACAGTTTTTACAAATCCACACTAGTTGGTTTCCATATTCCCTGAATCTCTCAACTAGTCTATCTTCTTCAGCCCAATTATCCCTTGGCTACAACCCTGAGCAACGGGGTTCAGCCACTTACACTCATAATCATCCCCATCGTCCATCGTTTTCGGGGGGGTTAAAATTTAATATAATCACGATAAATTTAAACGAGATATGCCACCTCCCCCGGGCTACCACGTGGTTCACAGTGGTTACGTAAAAGCATTTTTTTAGGGGGGAACTGGGTGGAGTTGAAGGCAGGGTCTGGTGAGATGCGTCATATGATGAGGTTCTTGACGATATTCTCGTAGTTCTTCAGGGCCTTGACGCCTTCCTCAGTTATCCTGTAGGCGTGTCTCGACGCCGACACCTGCTCCCTGGCCAGGTACCCTTTGGCCACGAGGTCGTCTATCATCTCCTTCCCCGGCTTCCACGGGATCGCGGCCCTGTTCAGTATCTTGTTGGCCACGGACTCGCCGCCTTGGACGACCTTGAGCAGTTCGTGGAACCTGTCCAGCGACGAGCGGGTCCTCGCCATGTAATAGGTCTGCAGGCCCATCTTGGGTGGTTCATGGCTCAGCACCCTGTGTACGGCTGTCGCGACCTCCCTCGTGATGGCCTCCGCCGCCTCTGTGTCCTCCTCGGTGAAGCGCCCGGGCTGCCTGCTCTCGAAGTTGATGGTGCCCAGGACCTTCCCCCCGTGGATCAAGGGGACGCAGAGCTCCGAGAGCATGGTGAAGCTGTCGCTACCGTTTCCAGGGAAGTAGTCGGGGTCCCTCCGCGTGTCGTTCACAAGCTGGGTTTTCCTGGCTTTGACTGTGCGGGCGTTTATGCTCCTCTGGTCCAGGCTCAGGTCCATGATCACCCGCTTCCCGATGGTGCTCACCGACTTGAGGACGCTGCCCTCGACGACGGCTAGGGCGATCTTGTCGGTGGGTATCACCGAGAACAGCATGGTTGTGGCGAAGGTGGCCACGTCCTCTACCGTGTAGTAATGGGACAGCGTGTCCCTTACGAACCGTATCTTATCCTCCATATCACCACACACGCGTGACTTTCAGGAGCTGTATAGGGTACCATGGCGGATGGTGCGCTTATAAATTTTACATTATCACTATAAATTTGAACGAGATACTCACATCCTCCAGTAACCACGTGGTTCCCAGTGGTCGGTAACTCCATTTTCAGGGGTGCTTTTAGCGGGTTCTTGTTACTTGGTTGCGGCGTAGACGTTTATGATGGCCACGGTGATTATCGTGGCTGGTACGCTGAAGAGTATCTCTCCCACGTGGGGGATGAGGTCGAAGGCTAGCTGGAGCCCAAGGTAGATGATGACGATGGCCGTCGAGGCTGCCAGCCGCTTCATGGTGACCGCGAAGCCCTTGGAGAGGCCTTCTCTGATGCCTGTGTCGTCCACGACCATGGCGGCGTACATGAAGAGGACGGCCGGGACGAGGACGACGGTTAGGCATAGGAGGTTGCCCAGGACGACGGCCAGGATGAGGCCCCAGAACCTTCCCAGGACGTACCTCGCGGAGCCGCCCAGGCTCACGTGGCCCGTCTTTACTCCCGTCCACACCATGTGGACGGCCGTGAATGTGAACATACCTGAGAGGGCCGTGTATGCGATGAGCACGAGTATGATGGATAGGCCGAAGAGCCAGAACCCGGGCGGGATGTCAGGGGTGTCCTGTACGGTGTAGGCTACGGTGGATAGCTGGGGGTAGATGTACTCGTACAGGCTCTCTACATCAAATAGTGTGCCTAGAAGCATAATGGTCCAGCCCATGGTTAGTTTGAGGGCTCCGGCCATGGCCTCAGGTACGAGCACCGTTGGGTTGGACGCTGTGAAGCGGGCGGCCTCTGCGAGGTGCTGTGGGAGGCTTCTCTGTGCAACGGCCTTGTCCAGGTGGAGGAGGGCTTCGCCGCACTTGTCGCAGTGCCTGGCTCCTTCTAATAACTGCTGACCGCAGTGGGGGCAATAGGGCATTTAACCTAAACGTCAGCAAATTTATATTTAAATAAATCTAGGGGGAGAGCCTCGGCTGGATGTGTCTACTTTGCGCTTGATGTTTAGGGCTCCTATGTTTTCGAAGATTATCGGCGTTTCTCTGCCGCTTATGGCTGTGCCCAGCTACTGTTTGAATGTGGAGGCTTCGACTATCCGCTTCCATGCGCCGCCTTGTCGGGTGTAGAGGGTGATCCACGCGCACGTGAAGTCGATGGGGGACTCCGAGGCGTCGGCTCTGTGTCCAGCTACCTTGACCTGTACAATGGACCAGGCCGTTGACCCGTCCGGGGAGACGCCGACTATGGGGTCTCTCAGGTCGCGGTACTCTTTGAACGTGGTGCTGTCTAGGTAGCGGGTGAGGGCGGCCCGGGTCTCCTCAGGGGTCGGGCGGCGTACCTCGCCGCTGTGGACTGAGGTGAAGTCGCTTGACTGGCCCTGTACGATGTGTTCCACGTCGCCGTCCAGGTGGGCCTGGATGTCGGCCCTGTGGAGGCCGAGTATCTCCCTCTTTATGGCTTCAATGTCTGGGGTGGCGCTCATGGTTCAAGTGACGGTTTACTGATAGTAAATTTTTGGATGGGCGAGTGGCGTCTATACAGGCATTTTTTCCATGTAGAGGCAGTCTTTCAACGAGATCATCCATAAGGATGGGTGAATCCACAGAGGGAACAGGCCCCCCTCCTCCTCGTACGATGCTATGCGGAAGGAGTGCACAGGAACCCTGAGGCCGCCGCGCTCCACCTCGCCGCGGCCCGCAGATAGGAGGTTCTTCACCCAGTCCACGTCCCGCCCGTAGGTGAGGGCGACCACGTATCCCTCTCCGGACGGAAAAGTCAGGACAGGCGTCCTGTATGTGCGGCCGGAGCGTCTGCCGACGTGGTTAATCACAGAAAATGGCCCAAGCCAGCCTGCGATGATGAGGAAGAGCCTGTTGGTCACGTGCTTGTTGAAGCCCGTTATGAACTTGGGAATGGGCATCACCTGTGGAGGAGGTAAGGGGCGCTAAAAGAGTTTGGAGCACCATTCTTCGACTCAAGTTGTCAATACCCCTCATCCATGAATCTCAGTAAACGTAGGGTATGAGCCGTTTAGTCTTCTTCATGTAGTTCCTGTACTCATCCCCGAACTCGTCCACCAGCATCCGCTCCTCGAAGAGCAGCCTGTGCCTGATCACCACGAAGTACAAGGCCGTCACCGCCACAAGCATGACAAGGCTCCTGAACGCGGCGTAGAGACCCACCACCCCGATGAGCCCCCCACCGTATATCGGGTGCCGTATCACCCCGTACACACCCGACGTCACCAGCCTCTGGCCCTCCTCGATCCGGAGCACCCCCGACCCGTACCCTGCCAGCTGCGCCCTACCCGCCACCGTCACCGCCCCTCCCACGACAAGCAGCGCGATCCCGGCCACTGACACAAGCGGGCTGCCCCAGAAGGGCAGAAGCCGAGCCACAGCAGGCCCCTCCCTGAAGGCGGCCACCACGAACAGGGGGTTCAGCAGGAAGAGCCCCAGCAGCACCAGGTTGTACACAGGGTTCGTCTCCAGGTCCCCGCGTATGCTCTCGCTGAAGGGACGAAAGTATGTGTCCAGTAATCCGATGACGTAGGAGACCAGTATGGCGGCCAGCATCAGCCTGTACTCGGGGCCGGTGAACAGCTCAGGGATCAGCCACAGGTACCACGCCTGAGGGTACACAAGGTACCACCCGACCACGTACAGGACCTTCCGCACCACCGGGTTCAAGTGAGCCACCAGAGACGAGTAGCCGGAAAGCCCCTATAAGATGTTTCCAGCAGCCGCAACTCGGTTCCAGGGGACAGTTCAGCGGACGGGCGTCTAGGTAGCCGCCCTCTCAGCGGCTTCTCCGCAGCCAGAGGGCTCCTTGGGGCAACCATTAACAGTCGCCCCACACAACATACGGAGGCAAGGTGGAAGAGTTGACGCTAATCGACATCGCGGACGGCGTAGCCTACATACCAGGGGCCGTGAACATCGGCGTCATCAAGTCGGGCGGCGAGGCGGCCGTCGTTGACACGGGCCTGGACAAGGACGCTGGCCGCGAGATCAGGAAGGCCCTGGAGGACGAGGGCCTGAAGCTGAAGGCCATCATCAACACCCACAGCCACGCGGACCACTACGGCGGTAACGACTACCTGGTGAGGAACCTGGGCGCCCAGGTCTACGCACCGGAGGTGGAGGCAGGCATCATCCAGAACCCCATCCTTGAGCCCCTCTACCTGTTCCACGGCGCCGCACCCATAAGCAGCCTGCGAAACAGGTTCGTCATGGCCAAGCCGAGCCCCGTCCACCACATCCTCCAGCCAGGCAAGGCGACCATCATAGGCAGGGAGCTGGAGATCGTGCCGCTCCCCGGCCACAGCCCAAACCAGGTCGGCGTCCTCTGCGACGGAGTCCTATTCTGCGCCGACACGGTGTTCAGCGAACGCGTCATCGACAAGTACAGGGTCCCCGTGGTCCAGGACGTGGGTAGCCACCTTGAGACCCTGAAGCGGCTCATGAACACGCGGCACGGCCTCTACGTGCCCAGCCACACGGAGCCTGTAGGTGATATCAGACCCCTCGCCCAACTGAACCTTGACGCCACCAACAGGATACTGGAAGACGTCCACGGCATCCTCTCCGAGCCCAAGACCAGCGAGCAGGTCCAGGCCGAGCTCTGCACACGGTACGGCCTCGACCTGGACGTGGTCCAGCAATACTACCTGATCCACACGACGGTCATGGCCTACCTAGGCCACCTCCACGAGACCAAGAGGATCAAGACGGAGCTGAAGGGCAACAACCTTTACTGGAAGGTAGTCTAGCCTCTCTGCTCCACGCCCAGCTTCTCCTCGGCGGTGGGCTCCCTCACCTTCACCCAGAACAGGGCGGCGGAGATCAATCCCACGACCATGCTCAGCTGGAAGGGCAGCTGGGGGCTCACGG
>Ga0299912_10005859_pt1 | contig 10095 bp, 5 predicted proteins | sample RVTome_2_FD_207667 | JGI IMG/M metagenome (GOLD analysis project Ga0299912, IMG submission 207667) | Soil microbial communities from uranium-contaminated site in the Upper Colorado River Basin, Wyoming, United States - RVT95D214 (version 2) ...
AATGCCGGCATAAATAAAAAATCGCAGGTCGTTGCTGAAAAACCTGCCCCCTTTTTGACTGTGGCACGGCCATCCCTTCGACTTTGCTCAGGGCAGGCCTGGCCGTGTTTTCACGGGCTGGAAGCCCGTGCCACAGTATTGCAGATATCCCACTCTTCAGTTATCTTTATTATAAATGGCCCGGCCAATGTTACAGGAGAATGGTATGCACTCTGCAAAACTAAGGTTCCGCATTGTACTTATATATGTCCTCGCAGCTTGTGCCGCATACGTTACGACCGCATCCTCCGGTCAGTCCGCGGCCAAGGCATCGAAAATTGTATTAGCGAATGATTTTGTTCGTTTTGAATTTGAGCCTGAGTGTATGGGACTTGCTGCGATGGTGGATGTTGGTGCCGGAGTCAACCACATCCAGCCGGTTGACGCAAACACGCTCTGGGAACTCACGCTCAGCCTGGGCGCAGAAAAACGCAGCCTCTCAAACCCCCAGCAACCCTGCACCTCTTACAGAATTGAGAAACTTGCAGACGAGGGCCAGCGGGCAATCTTTGAGTGGTTTAATATGGATTTGGAGAACGAGAAAGACGCGGTCACTGTTCGGGTAACGGTTGATGTTCCTCGAAATTCCGGCATAGCTTCATGGAGAATATGGGTAGACAATAAATCCGAAAAATGGGGACTTTACGACGTTGACTTCCCAAAGTGTAGCGGATATTTGAAACGCGGAGAATATGATATAGCTGTTCCGACAGGTAACGCAGGCAGACTGTTCAAAAACTGCGCCGAAAGAATGTCGTACAGGTATCCCCACGGCTGGTCGATGCCGATGCAGTTTCTATGCGCAACCAAAGGAACCAGCGCAGTCTATATGGCCGCACATGATCCGAATGCGTGGGACAAGACTTTCATCATCGAACCCGGCAAGGAGTTTTGCATAGAAACCAGCGTCGAGAATATGGGCGTTCCGGGCTGCGATCATAAGGACCCATTTGCGGTAATGATGGGTGTATATCGCGGGAGCTGGATGGAAGGATGCAAGATATATCGAAAATTTGCACTATCCGCCCCCTGGACATCGCAAGGCAAAATCTCCCAGCGGGCGAGTATGCCGGAGGCGCTTAAGAACGTTGGGTTATGGCTGTTGGTGGGTGGTTACATCGGGCCGGAGACTGGCACTTTGGAGCAAAAAAATAAGCCGCTGCTCGATGCGCAGAAATACTTTGGCGTCCCTGTTGCTGCACACTGGTACAACTGGCACGCCATCCCTTTCGATACTCACTACCCCCACTATTTTCCAACCAAGCCCGGTATTGCCGACCAGGTACGCGATCTTGTATCAAAAGGCCTTATCATAATGCCATATATCAACGGCAGGATTGTCGACATTTCTAACGATGACTTTGGCGAATATTTTCCTTATTGCGCCAAAGATCAGGCGGGTAACCACTACGTGGAGGTGTACGGCAACGGCGTAAAACAGGCCCCTATGTGCAGCTATACGGAATTCTGGCAGGATAAAATTGCTGGCATCGTCGATCGCCTGGCAGCGGAGGTAGGCGTAAATGCGGTGTACATCGACCAGATAGCCGCTGCCGGCCCGGTTCTTTGTTTTGACAAGTCACACGGGCATCCGCTTGGCGGCGGCGGCTGGTGGGTCGACGGCTACAGAAAAATGCTCAAGAAAGTCCAGAATGTCGCCCACAGCGCAGGCAGAGATATGGTTATTACCACTGAATGCGCCGCAGAGCCTTTTATGGATGGTGTCGATGCCTTTCTTACATGGATAAAACCTGACGACCGAGAAATTCCGATGATGACGGCAGTCTATTCAGGGTATAGTGTCTACTTTGGCAGCCCCGCGTGGTTTGAACATGGCGATCGGGCATGGATTATGGCGCAAGGACGGGCGTTTCTCTGGGGCTATCAGAACGGCTGGATGGGACTGGAGCTATTTAATCCGGAACACGCCAGAAAAGCTGACTTCTTAAAGAGGGTAGGACAGTACCGCGTTGCAGCCAAAAAATTCCTGGACTTCGGAGAATTGGTCGACCTCGTAGAGCCTATAAAGCCCGTCCAGACCATCACAGAGCGCTGGCCTGACCATGGCAATAATCCCCGTGATGCAACACTTGCGAGCGTACAAGGGTCTATTTGGAAGGCGGAGGACGGGACGCTCGGCATCTTTCTTGTCAACTATCTGGAGAAAGACAATAAGATCGAATTTGCCATCGACACGGCTGAGTATGGCGTCCAGCCTTCGCAGCCGCTTCGGCGGAGTAGGCTCGGCGCTGAGGCGACCGGTTTTTCAATCACACACATTAGCCCTGAGGCAAATCATTCGCCCGAAGCGGCTCCAGGCAGCACTATCAAACGGACCGAGACTTTAGGCCCGTGGGAGATACGCGTGCTGCAAATACGCCCCTATTAGTTATCGTGCGTGATATGGGAGAAATACGTGGACTGCTTTTTATCGTATAGTATTTTGCCGTTTATGAGGGTGAGCTCCACAAAGCTCCTGTAATGAAAAGGATGGCCATCCAGAATAATTATGTCGGCGTCCTTGCCAGCCTGCAGGCTGCCCACGCGATCGGCTACACCTAAAATCTCGGCAGCGGTTAAAGTGATTGCCTCCAGCGCAGTTTGCTCATCGAGCCCACCGCTAACCGCGAAGGCCGCCTCCATGGGCAGGGCCATAAGATCGCGTCCGGCCATAGCCCCCAGGCCAAAAACCGGCACCTGCGGGACGATCGCAAACCTCACGCCGGCTTTTTTCAAGATTGCGGCGTTTTCCATTGTCGAGCCCGATGGTCCAGAAATATCCTTGCGCGGCTCCTGTTTCTCGCGAGGTGTAATGACCAGAGGAACGCCCCGCCTTGCGATTTCTTGTGCCACAATCCAGGCTTCCAGGCACCCTTCCAGTATAACCCGGATGCCGAATTCATCCACTATCTCCAGGGCCGCCAGGATGTCATCAGCCGTTGCAGCCTCCAAGCGGGCCGGCAATTCCCTGCGAAGCAGACGGATGTAGGGATCGAGTTCTGGGGACTTTTTCGGCTCTTCGAGCTTCTTATCTTTATCTTTGGCTTTCTGATATTCCGCGAGTTTTTGGAGGTAATCTTTAGCCTTTCTTAGGTTCAGCAAGAAGTTGGTCTTGCCCAGCCATTGCCGGTTGGAGATGCTGACATTTTCCGCGACCGGCTCTTTTACCAGCATATTATCCAGGTCGCCGTAGGTCATCTTTATGACGGCGTTGGTGCCTCCGATTGGATTTTCGCCCGATGACTGCACTCGCCGGTATGGCGAAGACGTAGCGGTTACAAATGCTGTCGTTACGCCTGACGCCAACGCCAGAGAGACTTCGAAATCAAACGGGTCCAAGGAATCAGCAATTTTGTTGATTTCTCTGGAACTTCTAAGTCCCTGCAACCAGGTTGTGGCCGCCACCAAACCGGGCATGACAACCTTTCCCTTGGCGTCAATAACTTCCGCGTTTTTTGGTATGTCGATATTCTGCCCGATGCCTGATATCTTGCCGTCCTTTATGAGAATTGTCCCATTCTTGATGATTCCGCCGGTGATGGTATACAGGTCGCCGCCTTTAATCGCGGTCATCTTCTCTTCTGCGGCCGTGGCACGGCCATCTTGGCCGTGGTTTCCCGGGCTGGAAGCCCGTGCCACAGCAGAGCAGCACAATAGTAATACCGCAAGAAAATTGAAAATTGAAAATCGACAATTAGTCCGGTGTTTGTGCATTATCATTCCTTTGCTAAGGTGCCTGATAAACGATTTTGCCCTCCAGCATGACCTGGTGAATTTTGACGCCGACTTCCAATGGGTCCGCACTTAGAATCAGCAGATTGGCATCCTTGCCGACTTCCAGGCTTCCCAGCCGGTAGTCCACCGCCAACATCTGGGCGGGATGAATTGTCATAGATTTTTTGGCAGTTTCCTTGTCCAATCCGTACTTGACCAGCTCAGCCATTTGCCGCAGAAAATCCTCGTGCCCCTCGGCGTTGTCCATTATAGGCACACAGGCGATCTTGACGCCCGCCTCAGCAAGAATTCTGGGCACGTTGATGCGATTGCGGGTAAACTCCTCGAAATCAATCTGAGCAGGAAAAATGACCGGAATTTTCGCCTTAGCCAGTTTCTCGGCTATGCGATAATTTTCCGGACCGGCAACTAATACCCACTTCATCTTCTCGTATGGCTTCAGCAATGGCAATAAATGCAGCGCTGCGCCGGGCCAGCCGCATCGCACAAACGTAGGAATCTCACCTTGTAAGGCCCTTACAAGAGGCTTAATCTTTGGGTCAGCCGAAGCGATGTCCTTTTTTGCAGATTCGAAAGCTTCGGTGATAACCTTCTTTGCTTTTTCGTTAGCCTCGAAACGGATCATCAAAAGCCCTGATTCCGTAATTAGCATCCCTCCTGGCGTCTGGCCAGCCCCCGCGTCTACCGACTCGCCCGCCATACGTCTGGCGGGCAAGAGTCGGGGCGGCAGGCCGACGGGTCGTATAATGGCACCTTGACCCGCGATTCCATTGCCGCCAGGTGTGAGCGCGAGCGTTGTAAATCCCGCCTGTAGAATCCGCCTATAGACATCTTGAAATGGATACAATTCGTCGGCAATGCGATAATGCGGATTTGAGGCCGGCTCGCCGCCCGGCGATCCGGAAAGCCCAACGACGGAGCAGGGATTCACCAATCCTGGAAAGACAGTCTTATCACGTGCGTCGATAATATTTGCCGTGCTTGGAATCTTTACGTCGGCGCCGATGGCACTGATTTTGCCGCCCCGGATAACAATGACACCGTTTTCAATCAGGCCGGACGTAACGGTATCGATCCGGTCGGCCTTGATGACGGTGATCTCCTCGCCCGTACCTGCACTCGGCAGCCATGCCCACGATAAAAACAAAAGGATGTATATGCGGTTCTTTTTCACAGGCGTTATTCCTTTTCACGCGACCTTTCGGCGGCTTGTTTGACGACCAGACCACTGCCCTTGCGTTGGTAGACGATTTTCCCGTTGATCAATACCAGATCAACCGGCGTTGTAGGATCGAGCAAGCTGCCCTTTTTGATGACAATATCAGCGTCCTTACCCACTTCGAGAGAACCAACCCGGTCAGTTATACCCAGAGCGCTGGCAGGATTGATGGTGATGGCTTTTAGAGCGACCTGGTCATCAAGTCCCAGACGGGCGGACACAGAGGCATTGAATGCCAATTCTTCCTGGTCGCCGAATCCGACAGAGTCTGTATTGATGGATAGATTCTTTACTCCTGCTTTATAGAATTCTGCGGCCACGCAATGGAAGCGATTGTCCTGCTCCACGTTCCAGGAGATAGGTTCCCACAGAAATGGCCCAACATTAATCGAGACGCCATCTCTTTTTGCCGCTTCTGCGCCGACCATATATCCGCCGCCCTCGGTATGCGTTGCGATGACCTTCAACTGATTCTCATCGTTGAACATCCGCATCGTCTGCATGACGCCCCAGCCTTCGTAGGTATGTACGATGGTTGGTATTTCGCCGCTGAAGACCTTGCGCATATTCTCCAATTCGGGCTTATATTCGGGCTTCTCTTTGCGTTTGCCTTGCTCATATTCTTGCCAGGCCTGGGTGTATGCTTTGGCCTGTTTAAGCATCTGCCGTAGGGACCAGGACATACCCATATTGGTCCGGCCTAAATCGCCCCCGCGTCGTTCAGGGTTGTAAGCCTGCGCGATTTTCATCGCCCCTATTTCTCGCAGAATCATTTTTTCCGGGCAAGAGGTATCCAGTTTTATAATAACAGTAAAGCCTGCCAAGTTGGTCCCGCTGCCTGGCATTGTGTGGATGGTTGTCACGCCACCTGTTACAGCGCTTTTGATGCCTACGTCCTCAGGATTCACGCAGTCGTCGATACGCAGCTCGGGATTGATAGGCGTCACCATATCATTGAATCCGCCTTCCGTTCCGATATGTGTATGTGCCTCGACGATGCCCGGCGTAACCCATCTATCCGAGGCGTCAATCAGGGTATATCCTTGCGGTATCGCAATGCTTGATGCAGGTCCTATGGCCTCGATCTTTCCACCACTGACAAGAATAACGCCGTTATTAATAACATTTTTGCCGGTTGCGAATTCTGCGCCCGGCGTCATAGTGACAATCTTGCCGGCTTTGATGGCTAATCTTGTTGATACCGATTTATCTTCGGCACAAAGCGACCCAGCAGCGAAGATCAGGATAACGGCAGATTTAGCCACGATTACATACTTCATTTCTACTTCCTATGTATCTGCTCTCTTTTTGACTACCAGATCTACGCCGCCTCGCTGATAGACTATCTTTCCATTGATCAACACAAGGTCGACCGGTGTGGCACCATCCAGCAGGCTGCCCCTTTTGATGACAATATCGGCATCCTTACCCACTTCGAGAGAGCCGACCCGGTCATCTATGTCCAGCGCACGAGCCGGATTGATCGTAATGGCTTTTAACGCGACCTCGTCATCCAGCCCCATGCGGGCACACATCGCAGCATTGAATGCCAGTTCTTCCTGCCCGCCGAATCCGACAGAGTCAGTATTGATGGACAGATTCCTCACACCTGCATCGTAGAATTCAGCAGCCCCTCCGTGGAAACGGTTGTCCATTTCGGGATTCCAGGACAAGAAAGTCCACAAAGCCGGTCCCACATCAATCCATACGCCATCCCGTTTTGCAGCTTCCGTGCCGACTATATATCCACCGTATTCGGCGTGTGTTGCGATGACCTTCAGGTGATTTTCATCGTGGAACATTCGAATTGTCTGCATAATCCCCCATCCTTCACACGTGTGTACGATGGTTGGTATTTCACGGGTGAAGGCCTTGCGCATATTCTCCAGCTCAGGCTTATAGTCGGGCTTCTCTCTGCGTTTGCCTTGCTCATATTCTTGCCAGGCCTGGGTATACGCTTTGGCCTGTTTGAGCATTTGGCGCAAGGACCAGGACATGCCCATACGTGTCAGGCCTAAATCGCCCCCACGTCGTTCAGGGTTGTAAGCCTGTGCGATCTTCATTGCCCCTATTTCTCGCAAAATCATTCTTTCCGGGCAAGATGTATCCAGTTTTATAATAACAGTAAAGCCCGCCAGGTTGGTTCCGCTGCCCGGCATTGTGTGGATGGTTGTCACGCCGCCTGTTAGGGCGGCTTTGATGCCTACGTCTTCAGGATTCACGAGGTCATCGATCCGCAGCTCGGGGTTAATGGGCGTAACCATATCGTTGAATCCGCCTTCAGTTGCGATATGTGTATGCGGCTCGACGATGCCCGGCGTAACCCATCTATCTGAGGCGTCTATCAGGGTATATCCTTGCGGTATTGCAATACTTGACGCAACTCCAACGGCTTCTACCTTTCCATCACTGACAAGAATAACGCCGTTATTTATAACATTTTTGCCGGTTGCGAATTCTGCACCCGGCGTCATAGTGACAATCTTGCCGGCTTTAATAGCGTACTTCGTGGGCTCAGCAGCCCCACCGCCAGACTGCAGCATGCAAACTAAGAGAATGCCAAAGCGTAGAACCCTAAAGAGCTTCATTCGTTCGACCATCTGCACGGTTCATTCCTGGCGCTCAAAAACAATGCGTCCATTCACGAGAACTTTCTCCACACGGCTTGCAAAGTCAAGCGGTTCGCCGGATAAGATGACCAAATCTGCGTCCCTGCCTACGTCGATGCTGCCGATCCTATCTTCCAGATGCAAGAGTTCGGCTGGGAAACTGGTGACGGCTCGAAACGCCTTATCACGGTCCATTCCGTATCGCACCGCGTAGGCAGCGTTCATCAGTAAATACTGTGTTGCCGAACTGGCGCTAGTGTGTAATGCGACGCGCACCCCTGCTCGACTAAGAAGGTCGGCATTATTGATTGGCTTACCTTTCTCGTAGATGATTACGCTGGGGCCGACCGCAACACCGACATCGTATTTTTTTAGTTCAGACGCAACACGGTAACCGTCTTGTGCACCCAGAATGATCACGTCGAGGTTATATTCATCCCTGAGGACCTTTAGCGCATTTCGGATTTCGTCGACGCGATTGGCGGTTACAATCGCTGGCATTTCGCGCTTAAACAATCCTCGCAGCAGTTCAAGGTTCACATCGCGCGATGGCCGGTCAGGCTCCATAACCTTCCCTTCTTTATCGGTCGGTTTGCGGTGTTCATACTCTTTGACCTTGGCTTCGTATTCATCCCACTTTTGAACGTACTCTTTGGCTCGTTTGAGCAGGTCGCGTGCCTCCCAGATAGATGCCAGTCTTGCCCTGTCGCCGAGCATCGAAAAACTAACCGCCGCGTATTCTTTGACAATCATATCTTGGATAGTATCACCGGCCAATTTGATAAGTGCCGCATTGCCGCTGACTTCAAGGGCCTTTGTTTGCGGAGCAATGAGCACCGATGTTACCCCGCAGCTTAGAACCTCCCGAAATGCTGGATCAGCCGGATCAATCGCGTTGGCAATACTGGCTAGTCGCAGCACTGGCGAATCCGGCCCGGTGGCAGGTGCAGAAGGGTCCATACGGGTAGGTTCGCTTTCCCAGTGGAGCCCCAGGTGCGAGTGTATGTCAATTAGACCTGGAATGACAACACTTTTGCCGGCATCTATAACACGCGCCTGCTGCGAAATAGGTTTTGGCTGACCCACATAGGCGATTTTAGAGCCTTTAATAACGATAAGCCCATCGTTAATTTGGCCTCGGCTGGCGGTAAAGATTTTTCCTGCTCGAATGGCAGTAACTTGTTCCTCCGTGGCCGTCTTTTTGCCTTCTTCTACTGGGCGAGTGTAGACAACTTTGCCATTGATGAGTGTCGTATCTACCACCGATTCAATATTGAATAGTTCGCCGGTCAGAATCACAAGGTCGGCATCTTTGCCCTTCTCTATGCTTCCGACCCGCTCAGCTACGCCGAGAATCTCGGCAGGTGTAATTGTGATAGCGGCAAGAGCCGTCTGCGGCGACAGTCCCTGGTTGACGGCATAGCCGGCAATAAACCCAAGATCGGCAACGGTCTGGTCGGTCGCGGCAGACAGAGCAAGTTTAACGCCGGCTTTTGCCAGGATCGCTGCATTGGCAGGATTGACACGCCCCAGCGCGACATCGCGGTCGTAGTCTTTTATCTGCGCTTGGCCAGGTTCAATAACGCCGCTGACAACGACAGGTGCATTGCATTGCTTAACCTCGTCCACAACTTTGTATGCCTCGGTGGCACCCTCGAGAACAAGTCTCAGGTTAAACTCTTGGGCCAGGCGAATAGCGTTATGGATATCCTGTGCGGTCTGGCAGTTAATCCGGACGGGTAGTTTAGCCTCCAGCGCGGGCAATAACGCCTCTATCTTTGGGTCCGCCCCCGCGTCTCCCGCCGCGAGGCGGGGCGGCGGGTCGGTTCGTGGTGGGCGCTGCTTTTGATACTGTTTTGCCTGCGTAAAGAGCTGCCGCAATAGTGCAAGCTCTGCCATTCGGGTCGTGGGCAACTGCTTTTCCACGGGCAGAATAGGCGCGTTGGGACCCGGCGGGATAGGCGGCTTGAAAATCTCCGGCGGACGCTTGGGCAATTCGCCAAGAGTGATGCGCAGTGCCGCTGCGTCTGTGAGCACACGCTGCGAAACAGAATCACCCGCAAGTTTGACGACCGCACCTAATCCGCTTATTAGCCGTCTCTGGCCGGGCGAAATATAAACCGTCGTCACGCCGCCCGCCAGCATTCGCCGGTAATCGGCAAAGAAGTCAAATGCGTCTTTAGCCCGAATGGCAGGCGTCACCGATTCCTCATCATCCCGTGCCTTTTCCGCCAGGGTCGTAAAGGCATCTATTAGGCCGGGAATAACCACCTTATCCGTCGCATCAATTATTTCTGCGCCTTGCGGTATTTGGACTTCCTTGCCCACAGCCTCGATTTTGCCGCCGCGAATCAGCACGACCCCATTTTCAATCGGTGGGGAGGTCACGGGAATAATGATGCCGGCCTTGATCGCCACTACCCTTCGGCTTTGCTCAGGGCTGGCCGAGCTTTCCTCTGCGGCACTGGCCGGCACGACCAGCACGATAGTAAG
>Ga0299912_10005860_pt1 | contig 10094 bp, 6 predicted proteins | sample RVTome_2_FD_207667 | JGI IMG/M metagenome (GOLD analysis project Ga0299912, IMG submission 207667) | Soil microbial communities from uranium-contaminated site in the Upper Colorado River Basin, Wyoming, United States - RVT95D214 (version 2) ...
GTCGAGGGGTTGCCCTTCGCTGGCGCTCAGGACTACCCCTAGACTTGCCCGTGCCCTAAGGCGGGCTTGCAGCCTTGCAGCACTCATCCTATTCCGGAAACGGATTAGGATGAGTGTCGAGGGGTTGCCCTTCGCTGGCGCTCAGGACTACCCCTAGACTTGCCCGTGCCCTAAGGCGGGCTTGCAGCCTTGCAGCACTCATCCTATTCCGGAAACGGATTAGGATGAGTGTCGAGGGGTTGACATCCCTCGGCGGCCGGTCCTATAGTCGATTGAGGATGGACGACCGAGGCGACACTTGCCGTCAGGGAGGGACCGTGAAGACAATCCGCGCCGCCGAGTTTATTAAGGGGCTTCTTCTTCTTGCCCTGGCCTGGACGACGTCAGGTTGCTCGCGGCCGTTCGATGCCCTTCATGAGCTCCAAGGTTATGATGTCGTTTGGGATCGTCCCGGCAACGATTCCAGGGGATCCATGCCGGTCGGCAACGGCGACATCGGGCTTAATGTCTGGGCCGAGGCCGCGACCGGGTCGGTCTGTTTCTATATCGGAAAAACCGATTCCTGGGACGAGAACGGCCGGCTCCTGAAATTATCGAAGGTCCGGATCAGGCTGGACCCGAATCCGTTTCAACCGGGCGAAGATTTCCGCCAAACACTGAACGTGCGCGAGGCGACGATCGAGATCGAGGGGGGGAAGGGGCCCGGCCGGGCAAGCCTCAAGCTTTGGGTCGACGCGAATCTTCCCGTGATCCGGGTCGAGGCCCGGATTCCGGAGGGCGGCGCCCTGACGGCCGGAATCGAGCCCTGGCGCCTGGAGCCCGAGGTCCTCAAGGACGAGCTGGTCAGCGGCCTTAATTTCTATCCGGAGCTGTTAGGCCCCACCGTCGTACAGCCCGATACGGTCCTCGATCATCCCTCGAACCGGATCATCTGGTATCACCGGAATCCCGAGACGCCGTCCTTCGCCAAGAATCTGTCGCTTCAGGGTTTGGACGGCTACCCGCTCGCCAATCCTTTGAAAGACCGGATCTTCGGCGGCGTCATGGAAGGAGACGGATTCGAGAAAAGCGGCCGACTGACGTTAGTCGGTTCGAAGGGGACGACGAAACGCCTGAATATCCATATCCTGACTCTCCATCCGGCCGCTCTCCAGGACTGGCTGAGCGCCGTCGAGGGCCAAATCCTCCGGGCGGGAGAGATAAGCCCGGGCGAAGCCAGGGCGGCCCACCTCGCCTGGTGGAATCAATTCTGGAACCGCAGTTGGATCTTCGTCGGAAGCGGCGCTTCAGTGAAGACGGCGGCGGGGACGGAGAATGAAGGATTAGTCGTGACCCGGGGCTACATCCTTCAGCGCTTCATCAACGCCTGCGCGGGTCGCGGCCGGTACCCCATCAAGTTCAACGGCTCGATCTTTACGGTCGAGGCTCCGGGGACCGAGGGATTCGCCGACTATCGTCGCTGGGGTCCCGGCTACTGGTGGCAGAACACCCGGCTGCCCTACATGGGGATGCCCGCCTCGGGGGATTTCGACCTGATGGCGCCGTTCTTCAAGATGTATGCCGACCTCCTCCCGCTCTGCCGTTTCCGGACCCGGCTTTATTTCGGACATGAGGGCGCTTATTATCCCGAATGCATCTATTTCTGGGGAACGGTCTTCACCGAAACATGGGGCGACAAGCCGTTGGCCGAGATGCCCGAGCGCATCCAGGCCAGCGGCTGGCACAAGTATGAATGGGTCGGCGGTCTGGAAATGGCCGCCATGATGTTCGAATATTACCTCTACACCCAGGACGAGGCTTTTTGCGCGGAAACGCTCCTGCCGTTCTCGGAAGCCGTGCTGACCTTTTTCGAGCGGCACTACGGCGTCGATGAAAACGGCCGCCTCAGATTGGAGCCTTCCCAGGCCCTCGAAACCTGGTGGGAATGCACCAACGCCCTGCCCGAGGTCGCGGGCCTCCACTATCTGACGAAAAAATTGAAAACGGTTCCCTCTCGGCTGGCGCCGGAGGGTTTGAAGAGCCTGCTCGGACGGCTGGAGGCGATCCTGCCTCCAATCCCCACCCGTGAGGTCGACGGCTTGAGGATGCTGGCGCCGGCCGAACGCTTCGCGAAAAAACAGAACGTCGAAAATCCCGAGCTCTACGCCGTCTATCCGTTTCGGCTCTTCGGAGTCGGCAAGCCCGATATCGATTGGGCCGTGCGCGCCCTGGACCATCGGGAGGATCGCGGCCATTTCGGATGGAGGCAGGACGACCTCTTCATGGCGCTCCTCGGGTTGAACGATCAGGCCAGGAGGGGATTGGTCGAACGCTGCAGCCGATGGGACCCGACCCAGCGCTTCCCCGCGTTTTGGGGACCCAACTACGACTGGACCCCGGACCAGGATCACGGCGGTGTTTTAGCCAAGACCCTCCAAGTCATGCTGATGCAGTGCGAGGACGAGGATATCCGACTGCTCCCGGCCTGGCCGGCGGACTGGGACGCGGATTTCAAACTCCGGGCGCCCCGGAACACGATCCTGGAGGGCAGGGTGCGAGGGGGGGAAGTCGTCAAGCTCCGGGTGATTCCGCGTTCGCGCCGCCTCGATGTCAAGGAAGGCTCCGTATCCGGAACGAAGGGTAAAGGAGATTGATCATGCCGGGAGCGGCCAAAGATCACTTGACCCGCCGTGAACTCATCAAGCTCGGCTTATCGAGCGCCGCGATGTCCTGCCTGAACAGCGGCTGCAAGAGCACAACCGAAGGGAGTAAGCCGAACCAGCCCAACCCTCAGCCCAAGCCCGTCTACCAGCTGACCGACGGCAAATCCTTGTACGACGATTTCGACGGGAACGGCTGCCTGCAGAGCTACGACAACCGGAACCTGGCCGAAACGGGCAGGATCAGCTCGAAAATCTGGCAGGCCTGGACGGGCTGGGGCACGGCCGACGCCGTGCCGAATCCGGTGGACGGCGGACTGTTGACGGTCGTCGATGAACAGGGCCGGCGGGTCGAGTACGGCTGGCAGGACCGGGCCGTCCAGGAGATCGTCAGCTACCTTGTCGAGAATCCCAGGCCGGTGACGGCTTTCGAAAGAGACGTCCTGCAACGGCTTCTCAACGATCGGGGGAAAGCCGCCGTGGCCGGCCTCGAGGCGAGAGAACTCGACATCCAGGTCAAGGTCATTCAGTATCTCCTCAACTTCAGGGACGAGCTGTTCAACGAGCGGGGGCGGGCTCTGGTCGCAGCCCTATCCGAAACGGAGGCCGGCGGCCTGGAGCGCGAGGGATTGCTGAGGCTGGTTAAGCGGGGCTTCGACGAGACGGAGCTCGTCGTGGTCGCCCAGCTCACCGCCGAAAAACGGCTTTATGACAGCCTCCAGAACTCGGCCGTCCGTAAAGCCCTGCGGCGAGGGGAGCGCATCCTGCGGGCCGCGGTCGGCTGGCGGACCGAACGGCAGGAAATCAAGTATATTTTTAACTCGGAAGGGAAGCTCATCGACGCCGTCCCCCATGTCCCGGGAGAGCCCTATCACGGCGCCCAAAGGCTCCTCTGGATGGGGGCCCGGAACGGCTCCTTGCGGACCCCCAACGGAATTCAGGAGATTCGAAGGGGGCGCATCTACGGGATGGCCCAGCCGCTCGGCATGGGAGGGCGCGGATACGTGCTCATGATGACGAGCAGCCTGGAGACGGCCATGTCCTGCAACTGCTGCTGGCCGATCGAGCTCGAATTCGCGGACTTCAAGTCTCTCTGCGCCGACGTCCTGCTCTCCTCCCAATCGACCTCCGCGAGTCACTACGCCGTGCTCGATTTGCACACGACTATCCCCGAGCAGCCGCCGGGCAGGAGTTGGACCGCCCAGATCGGTATCGGGACGGTCGGCGACGCTTCCATTCGCCTGATCGGGCAGTGCGTCAACGTGAACACGGGCTATCGGTATTTAAAGCGCCTGGGAGACGCCCGGCTCGACCGCTGGTACAACCTCCGGTTCGATATCGTCACGCATAAGGACGACGGCGGCGTCCCGGATAACCAGTTCCGGGTGGATTTCTACGTGGACGGAGTCCTGCTGGCCTCAGAATTCCCCGAGGACGCCGCGCTCCTCCTCGACCCGACCCGGACGGGCGTCGGTCCCAAGCGGATCCTCACGGTCTACAACGGAGAGGAGAACCGGACGAGCGTCGCCTTCTACGACAACGTCCGGGCCGTCTATAAAAACCGGGTGGGATGAGGGGTATGGTTTTTAAACGGATGGCACCCGCGCCGCCCGGTTCTCAATGGAACGTGTAGTGTTTGGATATGAATAGATCCACGCAGGAGGCGACGCCCGCCGTATCGAAGCAGGCGCCCTGTTTCCGGGTAATTTCATCCATGATTATATCTTGAGGGAAGGCCGGCCGGTAGGGCCGGTGGGAGGACATGGCCTCGACGACGTCGGCGATCCGGATGACCCGGGCTTCGATCAGGATATCCTTTCCGCAAAGCCCGAGCGGATACCCCGAACCGTCCATGTGTTCGTGGTGCTGGTAGACGATATCCGCGATTTTCCAGGGGAATTGGATCGTCTTCAGGAGGTCATACCCGATTTTGGGGTGGGCCTTGACCAAGTCGAACTCGAATGACGTCAACTGTCCGGGCTTGCAGAGTATATCCGCGGGGATGGAGATCTTACCGATGTCGTGGATGGAGCCCGCGATCCGGATCCCCTCGATCTGCTCCTTGGGCAGCCCCATGTTGGTGGCGATGGACCGGGCGAGATCGGAGACCCGGCGCTGATGGCCGGCGGTACAGGGGTCCCGGATTTCGACGACGGATTCGGACAGTTCGATGACTCCGCCCAGGGCGCCCCGGAGGTTCTTCAGGGTTTGTTTGAGCTCTTCCTCCGTTCGCAGGACGGCGTTCCGGGCGCGAAGGCCCATGATGCCGAACGAAATGATTTCGGCCAATTCGGTCAGGACCTCGTTTTCTTCCCCGGAGATGGCGCGGCGATCGGGAGCGTGAATTTCAAGCACGCCCAAGGACATTTCTTGAGTCTTCAAAGGAAGGGCGGCCACGGAAGCGTCCGGTCCCTGCCGGGAGTCATCCGCGCCGCTCTGGGCGACGGTCCGATAAGTCGTGCCGACAGAATCGCTCGGGATGCCGATCCGGGCCAGGCCGTACCCGCCGCTTTCGACCAGGATCCGGCAGATGTCTTTCAGAAGAGCCGTTTCATCGGCCGCCCCGATCAGGACTTTGTTGCATTGGGAGAAGATCCGGCGGATCCTGGCGGTTTCATTGAGCCGGTCTTCCGACTGTCTGAGCCGCGCTGACAGAGAAAGGCTTTTTTTTGTAGATGATTCCATATTTGCCCCGCACTTATGTAGTCGGATGGAGACCCGAAAAATTGAAATTCGACGAAAATGATTGATTTTTTCGCCGTCTTATGTAAAATAGGCGTTCGAAATCTCGAGAGTTCCAGTCGATGGAGTGAATCATGAACATACTGGGCCTGGCCCGTCACGGATTGAACGGATTCGAACAGATCGCGATCGTGGGAGTCCTCTGCACGGCCTTCCTCAGCCTCTGGTACGCCTGGATGCTCCGCAAGACGGTCCTTAAAAAGGATAAAGGCACGGCGAAGATGCAGGAGGTCTGGAACGCCATCCGGATCGGCGCCGACAGTTACCTCAACCGCCAGCTCCGCAAGATCCTGCCCATCATCGGCCTCTTAACGGTGGCCTTGTTCCTCAGCGTCTATGTCGTCCCCGCCAGCCGCGAGGCCGTGGCCGAATTCGGCGAGAAGAACGCCCAGATCATCGTCGCTATCGGCCGGACGATCGCCTTCATCATGGGCGCCATGTTCTCGCTCATGGTCGGGCAGCTCGGCATGCGGATGGCCATCCAGGCCAACGTCCGGGCCGCATCGGCCGCCCGCCGGGGCTTCAACGAGGCCCTGTCGATCGCCTATTACGCCGGGACGGTCACCGGCATGCTGACCGACGGCCTGGGGCTGTTCGGCGGCACGGTCATCTTCATCGTCTTCGGGACGGCCGCCCCCGACGCCCTGCTGGGCTTCGGCTTCGGGGGCACCCTGATCGCCCTGTTCATGCGGGTCGGCGGCGGCATCTACACCAAAGCAGCCGACGTGGGGGCCGATCTCGTCGGCAAGGTCGAGAAGGACATCCCCGAGGACGACCCGCGGAACGCGGCCGTCGTGGCCGACCTGGTGGGCGACAACGTCGGAGACTGCGCCGGGATGGCCGCCGATATCTTCGAGTCCTACGAGGTGACCATCGTCTCCGGGCTGATCCTGGGACTGGCCCTGATGGCCCTCGACCCCACCCACGCCCTGAAATGGATCGTCTATCCCCTGATCATCCGGGCCATCGGCGTCATCTCCTCGATCCTGGGGACGTTCACGGTTCCGATCTGGGAAAGGTTCCCGATCAAGTTCCTGCGGGCCAAGGACGCCGAGGAGGCCATGTTCCGCTCCTACGAAGTTTCGAGCGTCAACACCATCCTCTGGTCCTTCCTGGTGGCGATTTGTTACGCCCACGACTGGAAGCTGGCCATGCTGACCTCGGTCGGCGTCGGGCTGGCCGTGGCCTTCAACCCGCTGACCTCCTACTTCACCTCGACGCGCAAGAGTCCGGTCAAGGAGATCGTCAAGTCGACCAAAACCGGGCCGGCCACGACCATCCTCTCCGGTCTGTCCGTCGGGATGGAGTCGAGCGTCTGGGCCGTCGTCATCATCGCCATCAGCTTCATCATCGCCCTCGTCCTGTACAGCTCCACGGGCCCGCTCTACGTCCTCTATGCCGTGGCCATGATCGGCATCGGCATGCTCAGCCACACCGGCAACAACGTGGCCATGGACTCCTACGGTCCGATCTCGGACAACGCCAACGGCATCGCCGAAATGGCCTGGCACGATCAGTGCGACGAGGAGACCAAGAAGGCCCGCCAGATCATGGCCGACCTCGACGCGGTCGGGAACACGACCAAGGCCATCACCAAGGGGGTGGCCATCGCCTCGGCCGTCATCGCGGCCGTGAGCCTGTTCGCCTCCTACATCACCGACGTCGGCCGCGTCCAGCTTCAGCTCGGCGTCGAGAAGGTCATGGACGCCATCCGCGTCTCCGACACCAAGGTCTTCATCGGCCTCCTCCTCGGCGGCGCCCTGCCCTGGCTGTTCAGCTCGCTCTCGCTCCGGGCCGTCACCCGGGCGGCCGGCCTTATCGTCGAGGAGGTCCGGCGCCAGTTCCGGATCCCGGGGCTGATGGAAGGGAAGGTCAAGCCGGACTATGCCAGGGTGGTCGGCATCTCGACGGCCGCGGCCCAGAAGGAGCTCGTCCCGCTGGCCATGATCTCTGTCCTCCTGCCGATCGTGGTCGGCCTGGTTCTTCAGGTCGAGGCCCTGGGCGGCTTCCTGGTGGGGATCATCCTGAGCGGCCAGCTCCTGGCCGTCTTCATGGCCAACACGGGCGGCGCCTGGGACAACGCCAAGAAGTCGATCGAGGACGAGCCGCGGGACCTCAAGGCCAACACCGGAAAGGGTTGCGAGCGGCATAAAGCGGGCGTCGTGGGCGACACGGTCGGCGATCCCCTAAAGGACACGGCCGGGCCCGCCCTCAACCCGATGATCAAGGTCACGAACCTGGTCAGCCTGCTGGCCGCGCCGGTCATCGTCAAATACAGCAAGATGAGCGTCGGCCTTGCCGCGGTCGTCGGGGTTCTGCTCGCCGGAATCGTCTGGGCCATCATGAAAAGCAAGAGAGAAGCGCCCTCGCTCTTCGCCGAGGAAACGAAGGCGGCCGAGATTCCCGCGGCCAATCCCTCGGCCGCCAAGAAGAAGCGCCGCTGACCGTCGCGAATTCGGGGGAAGGCTTTAAAAGACTATCTTGAAGCCCGCCTTAAGGTAAGGTCCGGACAGGTCGACGATCGCCTCCCGGAAGAGGCTGAGCCGCCGACCGCCCCAGATGTCCGGCAAGTTCAGGGTTCCGTAGTTGAGGGCCGGGTCGGAACCGGCATGTTCACAATAATAAAGAAAGACATCCTCCCTATTCTCGGAAGAACTGCCTCCGGGATAGCTCCAGGTCGAGCGGACATTTCCCTTGAAACCCGTCAGTCGCGCCCTCCGGTAGCCGGCATCGACTGAAAGCCGCACGGGAGAGAAGACGCCGACTTCGAGCTCCACGCCCAACGAGAAGCCCGCATTGAAAGAGGGGGCGCTCTCGGTCCAATCCATCCAGAGGATTTTTTCTCCCGACGAGTGGCTCCGGTAGGACCAGGAGCCCGAGTCCTCGAATGTCGTCCAATACGCTTCCGCGGCGGCATAGGGATTGACGCTCAACCGGCCGGAGACGGGCCATCGGTACATCGCTCCCAGCCGTCCGAAATAAGTTCGGATGCGGTCGTCCCGGGCATAGTCCGCGGCGACGGCCGGATAGTCCGTGGAGAATGCGTTTCCGGTCGTCGAGGCGCGGAGGGCGCCGAAAGACGCCAGGAGATGGAGCCGCGTCTCGACCGGGATGAACAGCGCGACCTCGAATTCGGCCGAGCGGCCGATCGTCTTGAAGCCGGGCCCCCGGACGGGGGAGCCCGACTCGTCCGCATGGGAGCGGACGTAATCGCGCAGGAAAGTGTTGAGGTCATCCGGGGAGATCCAGCCCAGTCCTCCCGAGATCCGCAGCGCCCAATCTCCGCCGGCGCAGACGCCGGCCCCGGCAAGAGATACTGCGGCGACAAGAAACGCGATTGTTCGTTTCATGATTGTCTCGCTTGACGTTTGCATCCCATGGGAACATTATAAGTTTAGCTCCGGGAAATTTCAAACCCCGGCCGACGCCGCGGTCCCGGAGTTGGCCGAGGTGCCCATGAACGCTCTGTGGAAAAAAACGGCGCGATGCGCCGCAGGACTGGCTCTTGCCTGTCTCCCGGCCGTCGCCGGGGACGAAAATCCGTCCCGTTTCGAGATTTTTCTCCTCTGCGGGCCGAGCCTCCGCGGCGGCGCCGCGAGCTATGCCAACGCCTATGATCCCCACCCGGGCTACAAGATCCCTGGATCTTACGTCCGGCAGACCCTCCGGGCCGAAATCGGAGCCGGCTGGATCGTCCAGGCGGGCCTGACTTATGACTTGGGCCGAAATTGGGGGGTTCGGCTGACTCTCTTCTCCGGAGCGCGCGGGATAGGCGGCTTGAATAGCCCTTACGAATATCTTTACAAGTACACGTCCACCATGCCGCCCGATTACAAGCCGGTCGACACCAGCGTATCCCGGAGCATAACCTGGCCCTCCAGCCAGGGGACTCTCAGGGAACGGGGCGGAAGACTGGAGCTCGTCTGGCGCTGGCCGGCGTCGTCCGCGTTCGAAATCTCGCTCGCCGCCGGGCTGGCCGCGACTTCAGCCGGCGGCAGCCTCTATCCACTGGGCTTCACCGAGCTGAAGGAAGGAAGCCACGGCGTCCTGTTCATCGAGGACTATCTCGTCTATCTCCGGCTTCCGAGGCGGATCTCGATCGGCCCGGCGCTGGGAGGCGAGGCCGGGTTGCGGCTAACGAGGCATTTCCGGCTGAGACTTCAGGCGGCTTACCAAGGAACGGGAGCCTATCGGGTCGCGCCCGAAATCGACAAGGTCCTCTCGTACTATTCGTACGGGCCGGCCGCGGCGGACGTCCTCGAACGGATCCGGAGCCGCTTCGACCTTCAGCCTTTTCGGATCGCTCTCGGCCGGGCCTTTTTCGGGGCCGGGCTCGTTTTTCGGTTCGACTGAGACAGCCCCGTTCCGGGGAAAGGAACCTCAGGAAGAGCTGCGCACCGTCCGGATCCCGAAGATCGGACCGGCCATATTTCCGGGCTGCGCCTGGAATCGGACGATCAGCGACGATTTCCCGTTCGACAGCTCGCGCGGAATCTCGTAGCGGACGTCGAGGAAGCTTCCGTCCTTCTTGCTCGAGATGTTCTCGGTGGCGATGATGCGGCCGCTGATGAGGATGTCGAAGGTCTTCTTGCCCGGGAATCCGCCCCAATAATCCACGACCAGCGCGCAGGGAAGGTCGGGATTGACCTTGATCCGGTAGGAGAACCAGCCTTCGCGCGCCTCGCGGCCGGGACGTTCCTTGAACCGGGTGGG
>Ga0299912_10005861_pt1 | contig 10094 bp, 8 predicted proteins | sample RVTome_2_FD_207667 | JGI IMG/M metagenome (GOLD analysis project Ga0299912, IMG submission 207667) | Soil microbial communities from uranium-contaminated site in the Upper Colorado River Basin, Wyoming, United States - RVT95D214 (version 2) ...
AAAGAACAGGATTTTCAGGTTCACCCATCGGATAAATCAGTAAAACATAATTTCCTGATAGCTTAAGTTGTGCCCTCTCATTTGGAAAGGTGAGCTTGTAGTGGATATAATTTACTGTTGTATTGAATGATGGTTTATAATCTTCTATCGGATTCTCCGAAAAACCATCCAGATAATCGGCAGGGAAGATGTCAGATCTCTTCCAGTCCTTATCACAATGAATGAACGTATAGTAATAATTTCCGATTTCATTGCCAAGATGATCAAAATGGAGGATCAGTTTTTCCCCGCTGGTATGTTTTATGACAGGGTATGAAAGGTTCCAGCCTTCCTTGTAAAGCTGAACAGTTTTAATATTTTCACTAAAGACATGATTCGTAAATAAAAGTGAATCATCGATTTCTGAGCACAAAAGTGTTGATTTGGCAAAAAAGACAATTAAAAGTAAAACCAACACCGGTTTGGATTTTACTGCAATGTGACACATAATGTGCTCAAAGGTCCTCGAAGGAATCAGGAACAATTTCATAAAGCTTAAATTCAATGAATAGTGCACTGCTTGACGGTAAATAAATATGCATCAAAAATAATGCAAATTTATTTCATCATTTTTAGCACTTTTGGTAAAAATTATTAAGCTATTTATACATTTGCAGGCGCTGTTAACTTACTGACAGAACTCATATCCACAAGAATTTCTTTAATAGATCCTTTTAAAATGTCCAGAACGATCAAGTTAAAAAGAGGATTTGATATCCGGCTGGAGGGCACTGCCCAAAGGCAAATTGCCGGAGCTGTCGATCCTGGTTTATTTGGAGTAAAGCCCATCGATTTTCCCGGACTTACTCCAAAGCTGGATATCCATCCAGGAGATGAAGTTCAGGCAGGGATCCCTCTTTTTCATGATAAGATTCATCCGGAAATTAACTTCACCTCCCCGGTCAGCGGGAAAGTAATATCTGTTGAAAGAGGAGATCGCAGGAAAATACTTGAGGTTGTCGTTGAAAAGAATGGCAACCGATCTGTAGAATTTGGTAAATCTGATCCTGAAATGCTGACGGCCGTTCAGATAAAGGAACATCTTTTAAGATCAGGCCTATGGCCATCAATCCGGCAAAGGCCTTACCAAATTGTTGCCAACCCGTCCGATGAACCAAAATCAATATTTATATCAGGTTTTGATACTGCACCCCTGGCCCCGGATTACAATTTTATAATTGAGAACTCTCCGGTCTCCTTTTTCTATACAGGGATCAGGACACTAACAAAGCTCACCGGGGGAAAAGTCAATCTTGTTCTTAATGGAAACAGCACTAAAAATCAGATACTGAAAAGTACTCCGGGTATTGAGATATCCTATTTTTCAGGTCCTCATCCTGCCGGGAATGTTGGTATCCATATCCATCATCTCGATGCCCTGAATAAAGGTGAGATTGTCTGGATTATTAATCTCCAGGATGTTATTTCGATCGGGTGTCTGTTCGAAGAAGGAATATATAAACCGGAAAGGATAATAGCATTAACAGGTTCAGAAGTTATTCATCCTCAGTATTATAAAATATTGTCAGGAGGATCAGTGACACCTCTGGTGACAGGTAACGTAAAACCGGGTAATCTGAGATATATAAGTGGCAATGTACTGACAGGTACAAAGATTGATGCCGACGGTTATTTAGGGTTCTATGATTCCCAGATCACGGTCATTCCCGAAGGCAACTATCATGAATTCTTTGGTTGGGCAACACCCGGAGTGAATAAATTCAGTTTTTCAAGGACCTTTCTTTCATCCCTTGCACCAAAACGGACCTACAGGCTTGACACCAACCTCCATGGAGGAGAAAGAGCGTTTGTCGTAACAGGTCAATATGAAAAAGTTGTTCCTATGGATATCTTCCCGATGCAGCTTTTTAAAGCAATCCTGGCGGAGGATATAGACATGATGGAAAACCTTGGCATCTATGAAGTAGCTGAAGAAGATTTTGCTCTTTGTGAGTTTATATGTCCTTCCAAAACCGAGATTCAGTCTGTTATCAGAAAAGGCCTCGATCTGATGAGGAAAGAAATGAGTTAAGTAACCTGTGAATTTTCAACTATAATGAATTCCCTGAGAAAAAAGCTAGATAAGCTTAAGCCCCAATTTTCAAAAGGAGGCAGGTTTGAAAAATTGCAATCGGTTTTTGAAGGATTTGAATCCTTTATGTTCGTTCCTGACAAAGTAACATTCAAGGGTTCGCATATCAGGGACCCAATAGATATGAAGCGCACAATGACCGTAGTTATTATTGCGCTTGTACCTGCACTATTATTTGGGTGCTTTAACACCGGATTGCAGCATTTCAGATCTGTCGGTATTGACGCAAACCTGCTTCAGGCGTTTGGATTTGGCTTTCTGAGGATACTTCCCCTTATTATTGTGAGCTATGTCGTAGGGCTTGGAATTGAATTTATCTCTGCCCAGATGCGCGGCCACGAAATAAATGAAGGTTACCTTGTGACAGGCCTTCTTATCCCCTTGATAATGCCGGTTGATGTTCCATTATGGATGCTGGCTCTTGCAGTCGCCTTTTCAGTCATACTCGGAAAAGAAGTCTTTGGCGGTTCGGGGATGAATATTTTCAATCCTGCGCTTCTGGCAAGGGCATTCCTCTTCTTCAGTTATCCGAGATGGATGACCGGGGATACCGTCTGGACTGAAGGCCTGACAGCCGGGAAGAATGTTATTGACGGCTTTTCCGGAGCAACTCCGTTATCTCTCAGTGCTGCCGGGAATGCCTCAGATCTGCCGTCATTCATGGAAATGTTTATCGGAACCATCCCCGGTTCAGTGGGAGAGACCTCTGCAATTGCAATCCTTATTGGTGCAGCCATACTTATCATTACAGGAGTAGGCAGCTGGAAGGTAATGCTGAGTGTCCTTGCAGGAGGACTTGGAATGGGACTACTTTTTAACGCAATTTCTGCAAACTCATATATGGAACTGCCTTTCTATTATCACTTTGTAATGGGTGGTTTCGCTTTCGGGGCTGTTTTTATGGCAACCGATCCTGTTTCGGGCGCACAAACTGAAAAGGGAAAATGGATTTATGGTTTTTTGATCGGGGTTCTTTCGATCCTACTCAGGGTTGTTAATCCGGCTTATCCCGAAGGGGTAATGCTGGCAATACTTCTGATGAACCTTTTTGCTCCCCTTATCGACTATTTCGTTGTTCAGTCAAACATAAAGAAAAGACTTAAGAGGGCTAATGTTGTATTAAATACGAGCGAACAATGAAAAACTTCAGCAACAGATATATATTCATTTTTTCAGCAGTAATGGTTGTTGTTGTGGCTACTTTATTATCACTTGCCGCCACCTTGCTGCAACCTGCCCAGGAAAGGAACCTTGAGATTGAAAAGAAAAAGAATATGCTCGAATCAATTAATGTTCCATCGACCCGGGCAAACACCAAAGAACTTTATGACAGGTATATTAAAGAAAGCTTTGTGATTAATTCAAAGGGAGAAACAGTTAATGGTATTGATGCTTTTACCGTGGCTTTGAGAAAGGAACAGAAAAAACCGTTTGAAGAACAATTTCTTCCGGTTTTCTGGGCAACCCCTGATGATGGAGAGAAGGTAATTATCATCCCGGTTGAAGGAAAAGGGCTCTGGGGCCCGATATATGGCTACATCTCCCTGAAATCAGATTTGAATACTATTTATGGGGTCAACTTTGATCATAAGGGAGAGACTCCCGGACTTGGAGCCGAGATAAACACGACTCCTTTTGAAGGCCAGTTTCATAATAAGCAATTATTTGATAATGGAAGTTTTGTCTCGATCCAGGTCATCAAAGGTGGTGCCCCTGAGAATGATATACATGGAGTAGATGCAATCTCAGGCGGTACTATTACAAGCAATGGTCTGCAGAAAATGATCTTTGACTGCATACAGAAATATGACTACTATCTTTTGAAAAAAAGGAATTAGAATATGGACAATCACGAAAAAGAACCGATATTCTCGGCTAAGAATTTAAAGCTGCTGACTGAACCCCTCGGGAAAAATAATCCAATCACCATTCAGGTTCTGGGTATTTGTTCCGCTCTGGCGGTTACAGTAAAGCTAAAACCGGCAATTGTGATGGCACTTTCGGTGATTATTGTTACCGGAGTATCAAACTTTGTGATCGCTGCCTTAAGGAAATATATCCCCGACAGGATCAGGATAATTGTTCAGCTTGTTGTTATCGCAACAATGGTAATTCTTGTGGACCAGTTCTTAAAGGCTTATGTCTTTGATGTAAGCAAGCAACTTTCTGTTTTTGTAGGACTTATCATCACTAACTGCATAATTATGGGAAGGCTTGAGGCCTTTGCGATGGGAAATAAACCATGGCCTTCATTCATTGATGGTATCGGAAATGGAGCTGGCTATGGATTGATACTGGTAATCGTTGCTTTCTTCAGAGAGCTTCTTGGTTCCGGAACCATCTATGGTTATCCGGTTCTGGATAAAACCGGAATCTTTAATGCAGGTTATGAGAATAATGGTATGGTCATCCTTCCCCCGATGGCACTGATATTTGTTGGTTTGATAATCTGGTTCCAGCGTAGCAGGGACAAAAGCCTGGTTGAAAAACACTAAGAGAAAACAGTTATGGAAAACCTTCTTAATATATTCATCAAATCGATTTTTGTCGAGAATATGATTTTTGCCTTTTTCCTGGGCATGTGTTCATTCCTCGCGGTATCAAAAACGGTTAAGACAGCATTGGGACTTGGTATTGCAGTTATTTTCGTCCTTTTAATCACTGTTCCCGTAAACTTCCTGGTTGAAAAATATATATTGAAAGAAGGAGCTTTAATCTGGCTTGGTGAAGATTTCGCTGATGTCGACCTGAGCTTCCTGACATTCATGGTATTTATTGCTGTTATAGCTGCAATTGTCCAACTGGTGGAAATGATAATTGAAAAGTTCAGCCCTGCATTATATAATTCGCTTGGTATATTTCTTCCTCTGATTGCTGTAAACTGTGCCATCCTGGGGGCAGCACTATTCATGCAGGAAAGGGAATATGAAAATGTTCTGGAAGCGACTGTTTTCGGGTTCGGATCAGGAGTAGGCTGGATGCTGGCAATAGTAAGCCTTGCCGCAATAAGGGAAAAGATGAAATACAGTAATGTGCCGGATCCACTTAAAGGCCTGGGGATAACCTTTATTTTAACCGGACTTATGGCGATAGCATTTATGGGATTCATGGGGATCAAACTATAAGTAATAATTCATTATGGTTCTGGCAGTAACTACCTTAAGTACACTTTTATACAGTATTATTGTATTTCTCCTGATAATAATGTTACTGGTAATTATGCTTCTTTATGCCAGGGACAAGCTTTCTCCAAAAGAGGATGTAACGTTGCACATTAATGACCGGGAACTGATCGTTTCGCCTGGTGCAAATCTTCTTACAACGCTTTCGGGTAGCGGAATCTTCCTCCCTTCCGCATGCGGGGGAGGAGGCACCTGCGGAATGTGCAAATGTCAGCTCCTTGAAGGAGGCGGATCAATACTTCCTACAGAAACAGGTTTTTTCACCAGGAAGGAACAACAAAATCACTGGAGACTGAGCTGTCAGGTAAAGATCAGGGAGGAACTAAAGATAAAGGTTCCCGAATCAGTCCTGGGTATCAGAAAATGGGAGTGTGAGGTGGTCTTAAACAGGAATGTTGCCACTTTCATAAAGGAATTTGTTGTAAAACTTCCTGAAGGTGAGTCACTTAATTTTAATCCGGGGGAATATGTCCAGATCGATGTGCCAAAGTATGAAACCAGTTTTACAGATTTCACTATTGAAGACAATTATAAAAGTGACTGGGATATATACAAAATGTGGGATCTTAAAATAAAGAATACCACAGAGACTTTCCGTGCATACTCTATGGCCAACTATCCGGCTGAAAAGAACCTGATCAAGCTGAATATAAGAATAGCAACACCGCCATGGGATAATGTAAAGAAACAGTTTATGAACGTCCCTCCCGGTATATGTTCCTCATATATTTTCTCGCTCAAGAAGGGAGATAAGGTCATGATCTCAGGGCCATACGGGGAATTTCATATCAAGGATACAGGCAGTGAGATGGTATATATTGGGGGAGGTGCAGGAATGGCTCCGCTGAGGTCTCATATTTGCCATCTTTTCCATACACTTAAAACCGAAAGGAAAATATCATACTGGTATGGCGCACGCTCACTCAGGGAAGTATTTTATGAAGATGAGTTCAGGGCTATCGAGAAGAAATTTCCGAATTTTAAATTTTATCTTGCCATGTCGGAGCCTCTTCCTGAGGACAAATGGACAGGGCTGACAGGTTTTATTCACCAGGTGTTGCTTGACAATTATCTCAGTAAACACGAAGAGCCTGAAGATCTTGAATACTACTTCTGCGGCCCTCCGGCAATGAATAATGCTGTAGTAAAAATGCTTGATAACCTGGGTGTGCCTCAGGAGAATATTTCATTTGATGATTTCGGGATATAATCAATTTTAACTCAGAGGAGTCACAGAGAAACACAGAGAAGAAATCCTTAATAAAAATGGATCGCAGACTGATAGCAACGGTTTTTTTACTTCTTTTGGTTTTTTCCTGCAGGGAAACCACATCCTACGACAATTTTGCAGGATTCGCACAGGGTACCACCTATAGCATCGTCTTTGAGAACAACGGCAGATTAAATCCTCAGGATCTGAAATCGGGTGTTGAGAAGATCCTTCACGATTTTGACATGTCGCTCTCTCTGTATGCTGATTCTTCTGTATTGTCAAAGGTGAATCGCAATGAAGATGTTTATCTGGATCATTTCTTTGTCGAAGCCTTCAATAGATCATCTGATATTACAGAAATGACCGACGGGGCATTTGACATAACTGTAGGTCCTCTTGTTAAGGCATGGGGCTTTGGACCTGATGCTCAGAAGAATTTTGCCGAAGCAAAGCGCGACTCCCTTTTAAGGCTGGTAGGTATGGATAAGGTTAAAATCGAAAACAACAAAGTGATAAAAGCAGATCCTCGTATAAATCTCGATTTTAATGCTATAGCCCAGGGATATTCGGTTGACATTATCAGTGCCTGGTTCGACAGTAAGGGAATTAAAAGTTATCTGGTGGAGATCGGGGGAGAGGTAAGAGTAAAGGGAGATAAACAGGGTGTTCTCTGGAGGATAGGGATTGACCGGCCCGTCGATGATAACAACCTGCCGGGGAATGACCTTCAGGTAATAATTAGCCTGAAGGACAGATCCCTGGCAACATCAGGAAATTACAGGAAATTCTATATAGAGAATGGAATAAAATTTTCCCATACCATTGATCCCAGAACCGGGTACCCTGCCAAAAACCAGCTGTTAAGCGCAACAATTATTGCAGATGAATGCGCAACCGCCGACGGAATAGCAACAGCATGCATGGTTATCGGAAAAGAAAAAGCGATAGAATTTCTTGGATTTCATCCGGAATTTGATGCATTCCTGGTCTATTCGGATGACATCGGAAATTACCAGACCTGGAGTACGGAAAATCTTAGAAGATTTATCTCTGAACCGGGAGATTAATAAGAACTGTAACCAAAGCCCGATAGCTAGCGGAGTAATTTCTTCAAATCGCCCCTGCCTTCAGCCTTCCCTGTCAAGCTTTCGGCCACAGGTCAAACATTCACCAGTTATATCCGATGGATTACAGCCTATATTGGTATCCTGGGCACAGGTAATACCACGATTGCGCATTTCCCTGTTTCGGCCGACATGTGTTTCAGGAAACCGTCCGTTATTCTTCAATAAGATCCTGAATCCGAAAAATATTGCGGAAACAGCAAGTAATATTACTGATATTATCAGTAGTTTAACGAACATAATCTAATCCTTTTTCCAATTTGTTACCTTTGTGCTTTAACGCCTTTCTGGCATTTCTATTTGCCGCTAAGGCACGAAGACCCGGGACATCACAAAGATAATTATCATTTCTTCATTAATAAATAAACAACCTCGTAATTAGTTTGTTTATCTGTTGCAGAATAAAACGGAACATTATTATGAATCAGAACAAAAATTCATCAGGGCAGAGATTTGACAAGAAGATCGTCCTTGCCGATTTCCGGCTTGCTAACCTTAGTCGCAATCTCAGTCTTATCGGACGTCGGGAAGTGCTTACCGGAAAAGCCAAGTTCGGAATTTTCGGCGACGGGAAAGAAATTATACAGATAGCCATGGCGAAACAATTCAGGAACGGAGACTGGCGGTCGGGTTATTACAGGGATCAGACCTGGATGATGGCTATGGGACTTTACGATTCGGTTGAATTCTTTCATCAGCTTTATGGCAATACCGACAGGACGATTAATCCGGGTAGCGGCGGAAGGGTGTTCAATAATCATTTTTCCATTCCAAATATTAATCCTGACGGAACCTGGCGCGATCTAACAAAGCAAAAGAACTCTTCTTCAGATATATCTCCTACAGCAGGCCAGATGCCACGATTACTGGGTCTGGCATATGCATCAAAGCTCTTCCGGCAAAATAAGGAGCTTCATAAGTTTACGACTCTGTCTCTTAAGGGAAATGAGGTTGCTTTCGGATCTATAGGAGATGCAAGCACTTCAGAGGGCCACTTTTGGGAAACAGTAAATGCAGCAGGAGTTCTGCAGGTGCCGATGGCACTTTCGGTATATGATGATGGTTATGGTATTTCAGTCCCGAAAATATACCAGACAACAAAAGGTAGTATTTCTGATGTCCTGACGGGTTTTGAAGATGAACCCGGAAAACCGGGGATATTGATTTTCAAAGCTAAGGGCTGGGATTATCCGGGACTGTTAACAATGTATGAGGAAGGAATAGAGATCTGTCGCCGCGACCATAAGCCTGTTGTTTTTCACATTGATGATGTGACCCAGCCATTGGGCCATTCCACTTCAGGCTCTCATGAGAGATATAAAAGTGAAGAGCGTCTTAAATGGGAAGAGGATTTTGATCCGATAAAGAAAATGCGTGAGTGGATAATAAGTGAGAAAATTGCCGCTAAGGAGGAGCTTGATAAGGTGGCCGGCGAAGCTGAGATTGAGGCAAAAGAATCCAGGAAAAAAGCATGGGAAATGTTTCAGAATCCCATTAAGATAGAGAGGGATGCTCTTGTAAAGATCATAACCAGCCGAAGCTGCAAATGCATTGAAGAAATAAAAGAGGCTGCAGTCGATGATATTACAGGTGACCTGAACAAGGTTCTCTCGCCGATCAGGAAAGATAACTTTGTGGCTGCAAGGAAGATTTTGAGGAATATCTGCAATACCTGCGCCAAAGCCGATAACCTGAAAGAGGAACTGCAAGGCTGGCTCAACCGCAACTATCAGGATGCAGGGAACAGCTATAACAGATTTCTTTACAACGAGATGCCTACTTCGGTCCTGAATGTTAAACCGGTACCTCCTGAATATTCTGAAAATTCTCCGGTGGTTCCCGGACGGCAGATATTAAGGGATAATTATGATAAGCTGTTTTCAAAGTATCCCCTTCTGGTCACGTTCGGTGAGGATACCGGAAATATAGGAGGTGTAAACCAGACACTTGAGGGTCTTCAGAAGAAATTCGGAGAATTAAGGATCACTGATACCGGGATAAGGGAAGCAACAATATTGGGGCAGGGTATAGGATTGGCGCTGAGAGGAATGCGTCCGATTGCCGAAATTCAGTACCTCGATTACCTTATGTACGCGATCCAGATTCTGAGTGATGATCTGGCTACAACTCATTACAGGACTGCCGGCCGGATGATAGCTCCTTTGATCATAAGTACGCGCGGACACAGACTTGAAGGTATATGGCATTCCGGATCGCCTATGAGCATGCTCATCAATTCAGTCAGGGGAGTTTATGTCTGCTCACCCAGGGATATGACACGTGCAGCCGGTTTCTACAATACACTTCTCGAAGGTGACGATCCCGCTATTGTAATTGAGCCTCTTAACGGCTACAGGCTAAAGGAAATGATGCCCGGCAACCTGGGCGAATTCAGGATCGAGCTTGGCGTTCCTGAAATACTGTCTGAAGGGACGGACCTGACT
>Ga0299912_10005862_pt1 | contig 10094 bp, 4 predicted proteins | sample RVTome_2_FD_207667 | JGI IMG/M metagenome (GOLD analysis project Ga0299912, IMG submission 207667) | Soil microbial communities from uranium-contaminated site in the Upper Colorado River Basin, Wyoming, United States - RVT95D214 (version 2) ...
GCGGTGGAGCGCGACCGGCTCATCGGCTACGTCGGCGTGATGGACATACCCACCCGGACGCTTTCGGGAGAGACTGAAATGGTGGGAGGCATCTGGGCGGTGGCCACCAATCCCGCCTCTGCCCGAAGGGGCATCTGCAAGACTCTGATGGAGAAGGCCCATCAGTATTTCAGGTCACGGGATCATCGCTTTTCCTTCCTCTGTACCGGTCGAACCATTATTGCCTACCGCATATACAGAGACATGGACTATGAGGAAGTGGAGGCGGTGAACAAGCTCAAGGCTGCCTACAAGGTTCTCCGCAAACCCGGATCCCGGGAGGGGAGAACCGGCGCCCAAATCGATCCCGCGAAGGCCTATGGGATATACGAGAAGTTCGCCCAGGGCAGAGTGGGGATGGTTATTCGACAAGAGGATTTCGTCACCATGTACGCCGGGCGAAAGAGATTCGACCAGAGGATATCGATCCTCAAGCCCGACGGCTATGCTCTTCTGCTGGACAGCGAGAACGTGACCAAGGTGCGGGACATGGCGGCACTGAGTTACAGCACCTACGGTGAGCTGATAGATGAGATCGAACAGTTCGCCCAGAACGGGGTGATCAACGGTTCGGTCGACGACGATAAGCTGGTTGAACTATATCGATCCAAAGGATATCGGGTACAGAATGGTCATAACGGGGTGGTGATGGTGAAGGCCCTTAAAGACGCCCGATTTGACGACGTCTACGGTCGATCCTTCTGCATCGGAGCACTCGACTGGTTCTGAGATTGCAGCGTCATGTGATGCCTCGCTAGGATTGGCCGGCGGGTTGCCCCCCACCGATCGGAGAGAATCGAGATATCGGGATCGGTTGGGAGTTTAACCCTCACCAATTCGGAGCTGATGGATGGGTGCAAACCAGAACCTGACTTGAGTCAGGTTCTGGTCCTGCGCGAGCGGGCACTCAAGCCCATGTGTAACCCTCTCCCCGTTTTCCCGCCGCCGGTTCCCTTTATTCGGCAGGTCCTTTTGTTTTGCCTTCCTGTCCCGCCTCCTGATACAGTCTGAGGATGGTGTCGTAAAGCTCCCCGCTCCGGAAGGGTTTGATCAGAATTTCTTGGGCTCCTGCTTTCCGAGCCCGGTCCAGTGTCTCCTGCCGCACGTGTCCGGTGATGGCGATGATTCTGGCGTGCGCGTCTTCTTCCTTTATCCGCTTGATGAGTTCGATTCCATCCATGCCCGGCATGGTGATGTCGGACAGTACGACGTCGAACTTGCCCTCTTTGAAATGTTTGAGACCCTCTTCGGCTTCGAGAAAAGCCGTCACCTGGTGACCCTTGGACTCCACGAATTTCTTCAGTACTTTGCAGATGGTCTTTTCATCGTCAATCAACAGGATATTGAGCTTTGTGTCTATTTCCTTCGGCGACACAATCTCTTCTCTCGAGATCGACTCCGGGGGCAAGTTGGAGGTGACGGGAATGGTGATGGTGAACCTGGTCCCCTTCCCGGGATGGGAACGGACGTCGATTCTACCACCATAGCTGTCGACTATTCCACGGCTGACGAAAAGCCCCAATCCGGTTCCGGGCACTTCACTCTTGCCCAATGCCCCCTTGATGGTAACGAAAGGATCGAAAATCCGGTCCTTGATTTCTTCGAGGATGCCGCACCCGGTATCTTCAAACACGATTCGGATGTGGTCTCGGGCATGGTCAATCTTCACCGTCAGTGTGCCTCCCCCGGGGGTCATGGCATCGCGGGCGTTGTTGATCATGTTCAGAAAGACCTCGGAGAACTCTCCCGGATCGCAGAACATCTCGGGGACGGCTTTGAGGTCTTGGATTACGCGGACGCCCGCCTTCTCCAGTTCTCGGAGGCTGAAGGAAAGAACGTTTTCCAGGGGTCGCCTGATATCGGCCAACTCGCGTTTCCGCTCCTTCTCCCCGGCCACGGCCAGCAAACTATTGGTAATACTCGATCCTCTTTGCGAGTTCTCCACTATGATCTTGAAGCACTCCCTGACCTGCTTGACATCATCTATGCCCAGCCCGTACTCGGCGTTGGCCATGATCCCCGCCAGTATGTTGTTGAACTCGTGGGCGATTCCGTAAGCCAAGGTGCCCACGGCAGCGGATTTCTCGGACTGGATCAGCTGCTGGAAAAGCCTCTTTCTCTCCGTTATGTCCGTCATGACACCTCGCAGGCCGACGAACCTGCCTTCCCCAAACACCGGTCTGCTGAATGTGCGAATCCAGACCTCACGGTTGTCTTTCGTGATTACCCGATACTCAGAGGGAGACAGTTTTCCAGTCTTGATCTCTTCGAAGCCTTCGACAATGGCGGCCTTGTCTTCGGGATGGACGAACTCCAGGTAGTTGCGGCCGATCACCTCCGAGGGTTTGTACCCGGCAATGTTCTCGATAACGGGACTGATGTAGGTCAAGGTTCCCGTTTCGTCGGTCGCGTAAATCACGTCGTTGATGTTCTCCACTAGATCACGATACTTTCTCTCGCTCTCTCTGAGCGCTTCCTCCGCCCGCTTGCGCTCGGTGATATCATATGAAATGACTTGCACCAAATCAGGTTGGCCTCTTGGATCCGATATGGGATGTAGAGTCGACAGGAACCAGCGTTTGCCGTCGGGAAGCGGCATCTCGTCCTCGACGAACATAGGCTTCCCGGTCTCCAACACCTGACGCACGCGCTTGACAGTAAGCTCATGGGTTTCAGGGATGAACTCCCGCAGAGGTTTTCCGATAATCTCCTGTAGAGGTCTCTTCAGGTTCTCTGCTCCTACCCTATTTAGCATGACGATATTCGCATCGCGGTCGTAAATGGTGATGGGGTGCAACGACCCTTCAAACAGAGTTCGGTGCCTCTCCTCGCTCTCCCGGAGTGCCTGCTCCGTCCGCTTGCGCGCGGTGATGTCGTGCAAGATGCAATGGGTCTGTTTGAATTCTCCATGTTCGTCGTGGCTAATTCGTCCGTCAATGTGCACGATGATCCTGGAACCAGCGCGCTGCACCATCTCGACGTCAACGTGCACTTCGCCGGTTGCTATAAAACGTGGGAAGCGCCGTTTGAACGCCTCCACTTCTTGTGGCGCGAGAAAATCCCCGAACCAGTGCCCGATCACTTGGTGGCGCGAGTATCCGAAAAGATCGACCCAAGCCTGGTTGACGTCAATGAAGCATCCTTCCGCGTCCAACGACTGGTAGCCCAGCGGCGCACGTTCGTAGAGACGCCGGAAACGCTCCTCGCTCTCCCCCAGTACCTTCTCCGCTCGTTTGCGCTCCGTTATGTCGCATCCGATGGCGATAGCGGTCACGTCGCTTGGTTCCGAGCCGACAATGCTGCTGTTGGACCAGAGAATCGTCCTAACCTCGCCGCTTTTCGTGACCACGGGACCTTCATAGCGATTCTGAGGGTGAGCGCGCACCCACCCGGCAAATGACTTCAAACCTGGATGCCTCTTGTCTGGGGGCAGGAAAAGGTCCGCCCATCGCTTGCCCAGGATTTCTTCGCGTCGGTAGCCGGTTACCCTTTCGCACTCATCGTTGAACACGGTAATGGCACCGTCCGCGTCCAGACATAGTATCAGGCTATTGGCCGTCTGCAGTATGCATCGCGAGAAATCACGCTCTCGTTTCAAGGCTTCCTCCGCCCCTTTGCTCTCGGTTATGTCCTCGACCGTTCCCTCATAACAGAGTATGTCTCCTTTCTGGTCCCGGATAGCCTTGGCATTCTCCCGCACGAAGATGACCGAACCGTCTTTCTTCATCCATGCGGCCTCGAGGCCCAAAACCTCCCCTTTGGAGTCCATGATCTCTTTGAACTGACTCCGGGGATAGGACGGTTCAAAGCCTTCCTCCTCCAGATTGCGCGCAGCTAGTTGTTCAAAGGAAGAATAACCGAGCATCCGGACTAAGGCGGGACTGGCCATGAGGATTCGTCCGTCCGGAGTGGTGCGGTAAATGCCGATGGGAGAGTTGTCAAAAAGACTCCTGTAGGACTCTCTCACTTGCTGCAAGGTCCCCTCGGTCCGCTTACGCTCGGTAAGGTCGCGGATGATGCTGACAAAGCCCTTCAGTTCTCCACCTTCTCTGACGCTGGTGGTGCTGGCCTCCACGGGGACTTCGCGGCCGTTCTTATGCCTGACCTCCAACTGCGTCACGTAGCGATCTTCCCTGTCGGCCCGACCGACGCCTCCGCTTTCAACCGCATCCCGGAAACGTTTGAGTATTCTGGGCGCGTCCTTGAGGCCGAACACGCCCATCTTGGTGAAATTCTTGCCCGTTATTTCTTCGGGCCGGTACCCGAGGATTTCCTCCACCCTTTTGTTCACGTCCACTATCGTGCCGTGAGTGTCAATGTAGACTATGATGTCGTTGGCCAACTCAAAGATGGTCCTGAATCTCTCATCGCCCCTGATCTGCTTCTCAGCGGGCGGGGATGCCTTCCCTTCCTTTCTCTCCTCATCCATAAATCACTCCCCTCCAGACAACGGATTTCCTCATCAGACAACACTTGCAGACGTCCGATTTGTCTGGTCTTTTTGATGTGATTCCCCTTTGACGTTTCCGAAGACTCCGGTCTCTTGCGATTTTCGGTACTCGTACCGCTGTGGCCAATACCGGGGACGGTAGCTGCCTTACCCCCTTCTTCTCCCTTGTTGTCACTATCCTGCTTCGTGAGAGAAGATAACGCCGGCCGCAAACGGTGTCAAGGACAAATGCCATCCCGTGGGGCAGGCTCAACCGGGGACCGCCCGGATATTTTTTTAGGCCGCGCTTGACTTGGCGTATGGGTTGGGCTATATTCTGCGCAAGTGGTAGGTGGAGGAACCGCGGGCTTAACCATGAAACCCATAAGAGTCAATCTCCTGGCCAGGATGGTTTTGGCCTTCTTCATCCGGCTCACCTTCAAGCCCCAGACCTTTTCCTTGGGCTGCCAGGCGGAGAAGTCGGAGAGCGTCTTGATATGTATGCCCACAGACGTGGATCGTTTCGCCATGGCCAGGGACCTGCTTCTGGATTTCATCGACATATTTCAACCGAGAGAGATTCACGTTCTCCTTCCCTTTCTGGGAGCCGGGGGGTATCTCTCGGAATGCCCGGACTACCGGGTGGTCGGCGTCCAAAGGGAGGATCTGAACCTGTTCTCGCTCCCTCGGAAGGGATTCATTCGGAAGCTGACCGAGCTTGAGTTCGGCATGTCCCTGGACCTGGATTTGGAGGATGGTTTCTTCAGTCGTTATCTCTGTCTTAAATGCAGGATCCCTTTACGCATAGGTCCCAAGAGAAAAGGAGCCTTCCCTCTTTATAATGTCCAGTTGGCCCCGGCCCGTAACCAGTTAGGCTCGCGGGAGGCGTATGAGGGCATGGCGCAGACGATGAGGTGGCTCTTCTCGACGGGCAACAGAGCCGCACCGAGCGTTGCGTAAACTCGCGGAAGGAACAAAATGCTATTATCCAAGCTTCAGATATTGGGCTTCAAGTCCTTTCCTCAGAAAACGGAGCTGCACTTCGACCGGGGGATCACCGCCATCGTGGGACCCAACGGCTGCGGAAAGACCAACCTACTGGATTCCATCAGGTGGGTGTTGGGCGAGCAGAGAACCACTCTCTTAAGGTCCTCCAAAATGGAGGACGTGATCTTCAACGGCACCAAGGACCTGAAGCCTCTGGGCATGGCCGAGGTCACCCTGGTGATCAACAACCAGCAAGGCGTTTTGCCCATCGACTACAATCAGGTTACGGTAACCCGCCGGCTGTTCCGCTCCGGGGAGAGCGAATACCTGTTGAACAAGACCCCGTGCAGGTTGAAGGACATCACCGAGCTGTTTCTGGACACCGGAGTGGGCATCCACGCCTATTCCGTGATCCAACAGGAGATGGTGGAGGCCATCCTCTCCGACAAAGCCGAGGAAAGACGCTTTCTCTTCGAGGAAGCTGCGGGCATCACCAAGTACAAACTCCGCAAGAAGGAGGCCGAGAGGAAGCTGGAGCATACCGAAAACGATCTGCTACGATTGGGAGACATACTCTCTGAGGTGGAAAAGCAGGTTAATTCCTTGAGGCGGCAGAAGGGAAAGGCGGAGAGGTACAAACGGCTCTCTGAGGAGATCAGGGATCTGGAGGTCAGGCTGGCGCGAGGCGAATTCCGAAGTCTGAAAGCCCGGGAGAAAGATCTCCAGGAAAAAGTGGGCGCCTACACCGACCGGTCCGAGCGCGCGGCTGCGGATTTGGATCGGGAAGAAGCCCAGACGGAGAATCTGAAACTGCAGCTTTTGGAGACGGAGAAGGAACTGGTCGAGATTCAGAAGACCGTCAACCAGCTTTCGGAGAGGAACTTCCAGATTGAGCGGGAGATGTCCGTGAGCCGGGAGCGCCGGTCCAACCTGGAGAGGTTGATCGCCAGGAACGAGGAGGAGCTGGTGAATCTGAAATCCCGACGCTCTTCCGTGGAAGATGAGAGAGACCGGAAGAAACGACAACTGGACCAGCTGACCTCGGAGATAGAATCAAAGAATCAGGAGTGTCAAGCTGAGGAGGAAGGGCTGCTTTCCAGCGACGATCAGCTCCAACTCATCAAAGCCCGTCTCCAGGAGCTTTCCCAGCAGTGGCAACGGGTCAACGACCTTCTGAACAGGGGCGGCAGTGAAAGGGAAGGCAACCGTGCCCACATCGAGGAACTGACGAAACGGCAGAACGCTTTGACCGGGGAGACCCAAGCGCTCGAGGACAAAATCAGCGGACTTTCGCAGACCCTGGAAGAGTTAAACGCAGAGCACCAGGAGAACCTGAAACTGCGGCAGGCCAGCACCGAGCAGACGCAGGCTGTCAAGGAAAAGATCGAACAGTGCAAGAAGAATCTGACCCAGCTGGCCGCCGACGAAACCGGGTTGCGTTCTCTTCTGGAGGGAGACAAGGCCGGACTACATATGCTGGAGCAGATCTCCGAGCACTACGAAGGATACGGAAAGGGTGAAAGATGGGTTCTGTCCGCCAGAGAGAGGCTTCCGGGGATAATAGATACGGTGGCCAACGTTATCACTACCCGGGACGAATACGTCAGAGGCATTGAGTCCGCCTTGGGTGAGGCCGTCCAGTTCATCGTCTGCCAGGATACCGAGTCTGCCCGGAACGCCATAGCACACCTGAAAGATGAGAAAGCCGGAAGAGCCACCTTCCTCCCGCTGGATAGGGCCAACGCTCTGGAAGTGAAGTCCCACCAGACAAACCTCCGCTCATACCCGGGAGTGATCGGGAAAGCATCCGATTTGGTGCAGTGTGATCCGAGATTCACCAAGGTAGTTGAGGTTCTACTGGGGACGGTGATCCTCGTGGAAACTCTAGATGAAGCTCTGAGCCTTTCTTCCGGCTTAGAGCCGGGCTTTGACCTGGTCACGTTGGACGGCGAGCTGGTGAGAGCGCAAACCGCCCTTTCCGGCGGCTCAGCCAGAGAGATTTCTCTTTTGGGAAGAGAGCTTGAGATCCAAAAGCTCAACGACAGAATCGACCGGCAGAACCAAGAGTTGCAGCGAGTATTGGCGGAAAGAAACCAGAAGCAGGCCGAGGAGCGAAGTCTCCAGGACGAACTGACCCGGGTTTCGGCGGAAAACGAACAGATGAGTCAGCGGATTCAGCAGTCGGAGATCCGGCTAAAGACACTGGAGTTCGAAAGGGGCAGCTTGGAAACGCGTAAGGTCGAACTGCAGGCTTTGGCTCAGGAAACTGCGGGAGCCATGCAACAACTCAGGCGGAAGTCGGACGAACAGAGCCATGAATTGAAGGAGCTAACAGAAAAGAAACAGAGCCTAACGTCGGCGGTGGATGAACAGAAGGAAATTCTGAGGCAGGCCGAGGCTGGCCATACCGAGACCTTCAAACGATCCAACCAACTGAGGATCGAATTGGTTTCCTTGCAGGGGAAGCAGGAGCAGGTAAAAAGCGATCTGATCAGGCTGTCGGAGTTGATCCAGGAGATAGAAAGCACCCAGGAGTCCAAAGTCGGAGGGTCCCGGGATTCGCGTTCTGAAATCGAAAGACTCGCGCAGATTGATGCGGAGAAGCAGGGGGAGTTGACGCAAGCTTTCGGCGAAATCGAAGGGCACAAGGCCCGATTGACCGCGAAAACCGAAGAACATGCCGGCCTGCAGGCGGAGCTGGACGTCAAGGAGAAGAACCTGAAGGCATCCCGGCAGGCCAAGGACAGACTTCTGGACGAGTTACATCAACTCAAGATGGAACAGGTAGAACTGTTTTCCAAGTCCAAGAGCATCTGGGACAGAATCTCCGAGGAATATCAGGTGAATCTGGAGGACGCTGCCCAGGGAGAGGAGCCGGCTGCCGGGGAGATTGAAAAATCCCCGGAAGCCCTCAGTGAAGCCAAGGAGAAGTTGAAGGCACTGGGAGCTGTGAACCTGCTGGCCCTGGAGGAGTACGAGTCCTCAAAACAGAGGCTGGATTTCCTCCAGAACCAGGTCAAGGATTTGACAGAGGCCAAGGAGACCCTGACCTCCACCATTACCAAGATCAACCAGACCGCCCGCGACCTTTTCACCGAGACCTTCGAAAAGACCAGGTTGAATTTTCAGAAGGTCTTCGAGGAGCTGTTCGAAGGCGGCGAGACGGAGTTGAGACTGGAGGAATCGGGCGATCCGCTCGAATCTCCCATCCGCATCTCCGCGCGCCCTTATGGCAAAAGGCTTTTGAGCATCTCTCAGCTCTCCGGGGGAGAGAAAGCGCTCACCGCCATCGCTCTGCTTTTTGCCATATACCTGGTGAAGCCCAGCCCTTTCTGCATATTCGACGAGGTGGACGCGCCCCTGGACGACGCCAACATCAACCGGTTTCTCAAACTGATCAAGCATTTCAGCTCCCACACCCAGTTTATCGTGATCACCCACAACAAGCTGACCATGGAGGCGGCGGACGTGCTTTACGGTGTGACCATGGAGCAGCCGGGAGTGTCCAAGATCGTGTCGGTGAGATTCGACAAGCACGAACTGGTGACGGAAGCCAGCCCGGACACTGCTTAAACCATCCCTCAGCAGCAAGGCAGGGGCCATCCGTTGAGGCGACATGAAACTCTCGCTGGACAGACTCAAGGCCGGGTTGACCAAGACCAAAGGGAGCCTTCTGGGAAGAATCTCCCAGGTGGTTGGGCTGCGGCCGAAAATCGACCAGGAGCTTCTGGACCAGTTGGAGGAGATTCTGATCAAGGCCGACGTGGGCCCGTCCACGACCAACAAGATAATTGAGGGTCTGAAAGAGGAATCCCGCAAGAATAAGATCGAGGATTCGCAACGATTAGTCGGGCTTCTCAAGGACCAGGTGGCCGCCGTGCTCCGTGCCGGGCAGGCCCGGGCAGACCACCTATCCTCGCCTCATGTGATCATGGTGGTGGGGGTCAACGGCACGGGAAAGACCACCTCCATCGCCAAGCTGGCCAAAGACTTCAGCGACCAGAACAAGAAGGTGCTGGTGGCCGCGTGCGATACCTTCCGGGCGGCCGCGGTGGAGCAGCTTACCGTGTGGGCCGAGCGGGTGGGAGTGGAGATGATCAAGAGCCAGCCCAATCAGGATCCGGCATCGGTGGCCTTCGACGCCATTAAATCAGCCTGCGCCCGAAACCTGGACGTGGTGATAGCCGACACCGCCGGAAGGTTGCATACCAAAGTCAACCTGATGGAGGAGCTGAAGAAGATCAAAAGGGTGATGGGCAAGGCCCTGCCGGGAGCGCCGCACGAGGTGCTGCTGGTGATAGACGCCACCACCGGACAGAACGGCTTGTCGCAGGTCAGGATGTTCAAGGAGGCGGTGGACATCACCGGTATCTTTCTTACCAAACTGGATGGGACCGCCAAAGGGGGCATAGTGATCGGCATCTCCGATCAGTTCAGCGTTCCGGTCAAATTCATTGGGTTGGGTGAGAAGCCGGACGATTTCCAGAGATTCGACCCGGCTTGGTTCGCCGAAGCATTGTTCAGTTAGACTCTGCTGAGCCTGACCCTCACGGTTAGGACAATTCACGGCTCTAACTCACTGACGGGGTGAGTAAATGATCAAGACTCTGTCCATCAAGACCTCCAGCCGCGTGGAACT
>Ga0299912_10005863_pt1 | contig 10093 bp, 3 predicted proteins | sample RVTome_2_FD_207667 | JGI IMG/M metagenome (GOLD analysis project Ga0299912, IMG submission 207667) | Soil microbial communities from uranium-contaminated site in the Upper Colorado River Basin, Wyoming, United States - RVT95D214 (version 2) ...
AGTTCATCCGCTCCAACCCCGAGCGGTTCAAGGCTGAGCGGTTCACCTGTCGCCGCGATCTGTCGAAACTGGACTGGCGGGTGAAGACCACCGCCGACCTGGCCTTCGCCCGCACCGTCTACGCGGCCCTGTTTCCCGCCGGCCCGGCCTTCATCATGGAAGACGTGCTCGACCTGATCGGCGGGCGCCAGGATCTGGCCCGGTTCAGTTTCGCAGCCTGAAACCGACGAACAGGCCGCGGCCGGCCTCGCCGTAGCCGAGCGATTGGCGCCAGTCTTCGTCGGTGAGGTTGACCACCCGGCCGGTCAGGTCGAACTGGTCGTTGATCTTCCAGCTGCCGGCCAGGTTGGCCGTGACGAAGCCCGTCCGCACATCCCGCGAGAAGGTCGAGGGATTGGAATCGGCCTGGTCGCCCTCGGCCCGCAGGGTCAGGGTCGCGCCCAGCCGCTCGCCCGTCCACGACAGGCTGACCGACCCCGAATGTTCCGGAACCCGGATCAGCCGAAGGCCCGTGCTTTCGTCGATGCCGTCGGCGTAGGCGTAGCTGGCCTTCAGCGACAGTCGGGGCGTCAGGCCGGCCTCGCCCTCGGCTTCGAGACCGGTGGTCCGGGTGCGGTCGATGTTCACATAGCGGCCGACGCCGTAGCTGATCTGGTCCTTGACCGCGAGTTGGTACCCGGTGAGGCGGATGTACAGGCGGTCGTCGGGCGACCGCCAGCTCAGCGCCAGGTCCCAGCCCTCGCCGGTTTCAGGCCTCAGCCCGGTCGAAGGTCCGGCCGGCCAGCAGAAATCACAGACGACCTGGCTGATGGTCGGGGTCTTGAAGCCCTGGCCGTAGCTGCCGGCCAGCCGGAAGCCGCCCTCCAGGACGGTCAGCGCCGAGACCCGGGCCGTGGTCTCGCCGGCGAACCCGTCCGGGTCGTCATAACGCAGGCTGGCGGTGACCGAGACGGGATCGAGGGGCGAGAACCGGATCACGGCGAAGGCCGAGGTGGCGCCCAGTTCGGCGGTGTCGCCGGTGCTGATCGAGGCCTCGGTGTCGTCGCGCTCGGCCCCCAGCAGGAAGGCGAAGGCGTCGTCCGGCCCGCCGCGTCCCGCCGTCCACCGTCCGGTCGTCCGTCGGGCGTCGTAGTGCGACGAGTAGGCGGAGATGTTGTCCCGGGTCAGGTCGTGGAGGCTGAGACTGAGAGTCTGGTCGAGACCGAACAGATCATCCGCCGTCAGCCGGCCAAAGCCGGTCCAGGCCCGGCTCTCGGCGCGCTCGTCGGTGTCGCCGAACAGGTAGAAGGGCGGGGCGTAGCCGTCGATGTCGGCGTCGGATTCCGTGTAGCGGACGCGGCCTTCCAGGCGGGCGCCGGGCGACAGGGTCAGCCGGCCGTTGATCCCGGCGGACCAGCTTTCGAATCCGTCTTTCTCCGTTCCGCTGGCGGCCTTGGAGACGCCGTCGCTCGAATAGCCGCTCAGGGACAGGCCAAGGGCGCCGCCTGCGCCGGCGAAGCCCAGGGCGGCGGCCGCGCGCACCGTGCCGAACGCGCCGCCCTCCAGACTGGCGCGCCATCCATCGAGCTCCCGGGTGGTGAAAGCGATGGCCCCGCCGATGGCGTCCGAGCCCCAGAGCGAGCCCTGCGGACCCGACAGCACCTCGATCCGCTCGACATCGGCCAGGTCGAGTCCGGCGAAGTCGAAGCCGCCGCTGGGGCTGGAGGGGTCGTTCTGGACGACGCCGTCGACCAGCACGAGGGTCTTGTCGGCCGAGGCCCCCCGGATGCGCACGGAACTGACGCCCCCGAAGTCGCCATTGCGGCTCAGCGAGACGCCGGGGATGGTCTCGAGGATGTCGCCGGCGAAACTGGCCTGGGTGCGGGCGATATCGTCGCCAGTGATCACCCGCACGCCGGGCTGGTCTTCGGGCCGGCTTTCCAGGCGGGTGGAGGTGACCACGACGCCGTCGATGGCGGTGGCTTCGGCATGGGCCAGGCCGGCGAAAGCCAGACTGGCGGCGGTGGTCAGAAGAAGGCGCTTCATGGCGCGGGTGTCCTCGAATGAGGCCCGCGCGGCGCCGCGAGGCGTGAAGGGTCCACAGCGACGACGCCGGCGCGCCGGCCGGCGGTCGCTGCGACGGAAAGGGGACAAGCCTTTCCCGCGCCGTTGGTCTGGACCCGGACCCCGGACGAGCGACGGCGGCGGCAGGTCTCCTGGCTCACGGGTCTTCAGGCCACGTCCTCGCCTTCCCGGTTTCCCAGTGGCGTCCCCTTCATCGTGAAGAGGCGCGGACGCGGCCCTCGCCGCTGACAGTTGCGGGCACAGCCGGGGAGTTACACCCCTGTTCCCTCTTGGCCCCGAAATGGGGACCGCCTGGGGCGCTTATGCGCGAGAGGGTGGCGGAAAGGCAAGTCGCCAATCCCGCCCCTTCTCGCAGGGGCGGAAGGGGGGTCTCAGGCCCACGCCCCGTAGGGATCGACGAACGGCTTGCCCAGCGCCCCGGCCACGGCCGGGTGGGTCAGCTGGCCCTTGAGGACATTCAGGCCCTTGGCCAGGTGGCGGTCGCGGGCCAGGGCGTCCAGGCCGTGGTCGGCCAGGGCCAGGCCGAAGGGCAGGGTGGCGTTGCCCAGGGCTTCCGACGAGGTGCGTGGCGCGGCGCCGGGCATGTTGGCCACGCAATAGTGGACGACGCCGTCGACGACATAGGTCGGCTCGGCGTGGGTGGTGGCATGGCTGGTCTCGAAGCAGCCGCCCTGGTCGATGGAGACGTCGACCAGCACGCTGCCCGGCTTCATCCGCGACAGATGGGACTGTTTGACCAGCTTGGGGGCGGCGGCTCCGGCGGTCAGCACGGCCCCGATGACCACGTCGGCCTTGAGGATCTCGTCCTCGACCGCGTCGAGGGTCGAATAACGGGTCAGCACCCGGCCCATGAAAATGTCGTCCAGTTCGCGCATGCGGGGGAGCGAGCGTTCCAGCACCACGACCTCGGCGTTGAGGCCCATGGCCATGCGGGCGGCGTTCATGCCGACGACCCCCCCACCGAGCACGGCCACCCGCGCCGGCGGCACGCCCGGCACGCCGCAGAGCAGCAGCCCCATGCCGCCGTTGTGTTTCAGCAGGGTCTCGGCGGCCGAGAACACGGCGATGCGGCCGGCGACTTCGCTCATCGGGGCCAGCAGCGGCAGGCCGCCGCGGGCGTCGGTGACGGTCTCATAGGCGATGGCGGCGCAGCCGGAGGCCAGCAGGCCGGCGGTCTGGGCGGGGTCGGGGGCCAGATGCAGGTAGGTGAACAGGATGTGTCGCGCGGCCAGCCGCTCCCACTCGACCTTCTGGGGTTCCTTGACCTTGACGATCATCTCGGCGCCCTCGAACACCGCCGCGGCGTCGGCGGCGATGGTCGCGCCGGCCTTGCGATAGGCCTCGTCGCCGTAGCCGGCGCCCTGGCCCGCCCCGGTCTGCACCAGCACCTGATGCCCGTGGGCGACATATTCCCGGACGGCGGTGGGGGTCAGACCAACCCGGTGTTCACCGGGCTTGATCTCCGCGGGCACGCCAACGCGCATGGTCGTTTCCTTCTGAAGGCTGATGGCGCGGCAAATGTCCCGCCGATGCCGTCAGGTCAAGCACGATCGTTGCGGCGCTCGCCTGTCAGGGGAGGCCGCTCGCGTGCGGATTGACCCGCTGGCACGGTTGGGCTCACATCGTTCTTCGAGTGCTGTGAACGGGAGAAGACCAGATGGCGCCGTCGGACGAGACCCCGCACGACCCGGTGGCGCAGCCCTCCTCCGGCGACGATGGAGCGCCGCTGTCGCTGAAGCGCGAACCCGCCGGCCCGCGCCGGTTCTGGCGAAACTGGTCGGCCCCCGGCGTCGCCATCGCGGCCATTGCCCTGGCGCTGGGCTTCGGCGGCGGCTTCGTCGCCGGCTCCGGCCTTTCGGGCGGTTTCTTCGGCAAGAGCGAGCCCTCTGGCGGGACAGCCACGTCGCCGGCCGTCAAACCCTCGCCATGGTCGCTGTTCGGCAAGCCCAGGGCGGCCGGGGCGTCCCGCCGAGGGATCCCCCGTCCCGAAGGTTTCGCGGTCTGGAAGACCCGCCTCGACACCTCGCGCTCCGAGCCGCTGGCCTGTATCGAGATGAGCAGGCCGCTGGATCCGGGCAAGGCCTACGGCGACTTCGTGCTGGTCTCGCCGGACCTGGGCGGTCAGCCAGCGGTCAGCGTCAATAGCGCCAACAAGGCCGAGCTGTGCATCGGCGGCCTTGGCCTGACGGAGCGCCGCGTCACCCTGCTCAAGGGGCTGCCCGGCGCCGGCGGCGCGCTTCTGGCGGCCAACGCCGACGTCGACTTCACCTTCGGCGAGAAGCCGCCCTATGTCGGCTTCGCCGGCGACGGCGTCATCCTGCCCCGCGAGGACGCCGATGGCGTCGGCATCGAGACGGTCAATGTCTCGCGTCTGCAGATCGAGGTCTGGCGCGTCTCGGACCGCAATCTGGTGCGCAAGTCGATCAGCGCGCCCGATCCCACCGGCCAGGGCGACTGGCCGGGCGACTATGGCGACGACAGCCCCAACGACGAGGGCCGCCGCGTCTGGAAGGGTGAGGTCAAGGTTCAGGGCGGAACCGGCGAGCGGGTGACCACGGTCTTCCCGTTGGGCGCGGTGCTCAAGGAGATGTCGCCGGGCGGCTACGTCATCAAGGCGCGCGACGCCTCGGCCGGCGTGCGGCCCGACGACGAGGAGGGCGAGGGCGTGCAGCCGGCCCAGGCCCGTCGCTGGATCGTGTTCACCGACATGGCGATGATCGCCTACGACGGCGCCGAGTCGCTGGACGTGGTGGTCCGCTCGCTGAAGACCGCGCGGGTGCAGTCGGGTGTGCGGGTGGCGCTGGTGGCCGCCAACGGCGAGGACCTGGCCGAGGCGCGCAGCGACGGCTCCGGCCGCGTGCGCTTCCCGCGTCCCCTGCTCGAGGGCGAGCAGGCCATGCGGCCCAAGATGGTCATGGCCTATGGCCCGCAGGGCGATCTGGCGGTGCTCGACCTCGACCGCTCGCCGGTCGACCTGTCGCGGCAGGGCATGGGCGGCCGCAACGCGCCGGGCGCCGATCCCGCCGACGAGACCGGCGGCCGGATCGCCGCGGCCGATATCGACGGCTACCTCTATGCCGACCGGGGTATCTACCGGCCCGGCGAGACCGTCCACATGGCGGCGCTGATCCGCGATCTGCAATCGCGGGCGGTGAAGGACCGCAAGGGCGTCATCATCGTCCGCCGTCCCTCCGGCGTGGAATTCAGGCGCATCGCCTTTGACCGCGCCCCGAACGGCGCCGTGACCGGCGACATCGTGCTTCCGAAGAGCGCGCCGCGCGGACGCTGGCGGGCCAGTCTGGAGATCGAGGGGATCAAGCCGGCGGCCGGCGAGATGTCGTTCTCGGTCGAGGACTTCGCGCCCCAGCGGCTGGCGGTCAGCACCGAGGGCCAGGAGAGCGTCCCCGTCGCCGCCGGCGAGACCCGGCAGGTGGCGGTCATGGCGCGGTTCCTCTACGGGGCGGCCGGCGCCGGTCTGCAGACCCAGGGCGAGGCCCGGATCATGGCCGATCCCAACCCCTTCCCGGCCTACAAGGGCTACGAATGGGGCGACCAGCAGACGCCCTTCCAGGAAAAGCTCGTCGAGCTTGGCTCGACGGTCACCGACGGCGACGGCCGCGCGGTGCTGTCGGTGGCGGCCAGCGAGATCGGCGACACGGCCGCGCCGCTGAAGGCTACCGTCACCGCCTCGGTGTTCGAGCCGGGCGGGCGTCCGGTGCGCGAAAGCCTGTTCCTCAAGGTGCGCGGCAAGCCGGTCTATCTGGGCGTCAAGGTCGAGCAGGGCGACGCCACGGGCGGCGCCGCGCCGCCGGTGTCGCTGGACGTCATCGCCGTCGACGCCAAGGGCGCCCGCATCGCCGCCGCCGGGACCACCTACAGCCTGATCGCCGAGAACTGGGACTACGACTGGTTCCAGCAGGACGGCCGCTGGCAATGGCGGCGGACCAGTCGCGACGTCGTGGTGCAGAAAGGGTCGCTGAACATCGCCGCCGGCGCGCCGGCGCGCATCGCCCGCCGCCTGGGCTGGGGTGACTACCGGTTGGTGGTCGAGGCTCCGGGTGGGGTGAAGAGCGTCATCCGCTTCGCCGCCGGGTGGGGCGCGCCGGCCAAGGACGCGGAGGCGCCGGACTTCGTGCGCATCAGCGCCGGCCCCAAGACCTACGCCCAGGGCGACACCATCAGCCTGACCATCAAGTCGCCCTACGCCGGCGAGGCGCAGGTGGCGGTGGCCACCGACCGGGTGGTCGAGTTCAAGACCTTCACCGTTGGGCCCAACGGCGGCTCGATCAGCCTGAAGACCAACGCCGCCTGGGGCGGCGGGGCCTATGTGCTGGTCAGCGTCATCCAGCCCCGCGACCCCAGCCTGACGCCCAAGCCCCGCCGGGCGCTGGGCCTGCTGTACGTGCCGCTCGATCCGGGCCGGCGGAAGCTGACCGTGGATCTCGGCACGCCCGAGAAGCTGGGCTCCCGCGCCCAGGTGGAGGTGCCGGTGACCGTGCGCGGCCTCGGCGTCGGCCAGCGGGCGCGGGTGACCGTCGCCGCCGTCGACGAGGGCATCCTGCGGCTGACCCGCTTCGACAGTCCCGATCCGGTGAAATGGTACTTCGGCAAACGGGCCCTGACCCTCGATTACCGCGACGACTACGGCCGACTGCTCGATCCCAACCTTGGCGCCCCCGCCAACGTCAATTTCGGCGCCGACCAGCTGGGCGGCGAGGGGCTGACGGTGACGCCGATCAAGTCCGTGGCCCTATGGTCCGGGGTGGTCGAGACCGGCATCGACGGCAAGGCGCGGATCAAGCTGCCCGCGGCCGAGTTCAATGGCGAGCTGCGGGTGATGGCCGTGGCCTGGACCGACGAGGCCGTCGGCTCGGACTCGAAGGCCATGACCGTGCGCGAGGCGGTGGTCGCCGATCTCAACCTGCCCCGCTTCCTGGCCCCGGGCGACCGGCCGGTGGCGACGCTGGAGCTGCACAACGTCGAGGGCGCGGCGGGTGGCTACACCGCCCAGACCACCGGTTCCGGCGGCGTGGTGATGACATTCAGGAAGCTGTTCCAGCTGGCGCTCGGCCAGCGGATCGCCGAACGGATCCCCTTCCTGGCGCCGACCCGCACGGGCGTTGGCGGGGTCGGCTTCTCGGTCACCGGCCCCAACTTCTCGACGGCCAAGGACTATCCGATCCAGACCCGGCTGGGCTGGGGGCCCGTGATCCGCGCCACCACGGCGCTGCAGAAGCCCGGCGAGACCTTCACCCCGCCAGCGGCCCTGCTGTCGGGACTGGCGGCCGGCGATGTCAGCCTGCAGGTCAGCTATTCGCCCTTCAAGGGCTTCGACCCTGGCCCGATCGCCCTGTCGCTGTCGCGTTACCCCTACGGCTGCACCGAACAGGTGGTCTCGGTGGCCTATCCGCTGCTCTACGCCGGCGAGCTGGCGACCGACCCGAAGAAGCGCACCGCCTCGGCGGCGCTCAACGACGCGGTCGGCCGGCTGTTGGATCGCCAGACGCTGGACGGGGCCTTCGGCCTCTGGCGGGTGGGCGATGGCGAGGCCGACGCCTGGCTGGGCGCCTACGCCACCGACTTCCTCGTCGAGGCGCAGCGGCGCGGTGCGCCGGTGCCCCAGGCGGCGCTCGACCGCGCCCTGTCGGCGATGCGCCAGATCAGCCGACCGGACGGCTGGGCCAGCGTCTCCTACCGGCTGGAGTATCCCGAGTGGTGGGGCCGCAACGCCGACGACTCGAAGAAGGCCACTGAACGCATGCGCTCGCGCGCCTCGGCCTACGCCCTGTATGTGCTGGCCAAGTCGGGCCGGGGCGACCTGGCCCGCCTGCGCTGGTGGCATGACGTCCATATGAAGGACGAAAGCTCGCCGCTGGCCCGGGCCCAGGTCGGCGCCGGTCTGGCCCTGATGGGCGATCGGGCCCGGGCGCGCTCGTCCTTCCGCAAGGCGGTCAGCGCCCTGGGCTATCGCGATGAGGCCGACTGGTACCAGAGCGGCCTGCGCGACACGGCGGCGGTCATCGCCCTGGCCTACGAGGCCGGCGAGGAGGGCATCGCCCGCGATCTGCAACGCCGGCTGGAGGGCGCGGTGCGCGATCCGGACTCGCTCAACACCCAGGAGCAGGCGCGCCTGCTGCAGGCGGCGCACTTCATGCTGCGGGCGGCTGGCGTCATGCGCATCGACGCCACGGGCGCGCTGACCTTGCCGGCGGCCGGCGGCGCGCCACGCTGGGCGGTGGGCAAACTGGCCGACGCCCGGTTCATCAATCGCGGGTCCGGCGCTCTCTGGCGGACAGTGACCGTGCGCGGCACGACGACCGCCGCGCCTGATCCCCAGTCCAGTGGCGTCAGCGTCGGCAAGCGGTTCTTCGCCATGCGCGGCGGGGCGGTTGATCCGGCCTCCCTGCGTCAGGGCGACAGGGTCGTGGTCCTGGTCAGCGGTCGCTCGATGCAGGGACGGACAGTGTCGCTGGTGGTCGACGACGCCCTGCCGGCGGGCTGGGAGATCGAGACCGTGCTCAGCCCCGAGGACGCCAAGGACGGGCCGTTCCGGTTCCTCGGCGAGCTGTCGGGCGTCGATGTGCAGGAGGCGCGCGACGATCGCTACATCGCCGCCCTTGATCTGGCCGGCAACCAGTCCTTCGCCATGGCCTATGTGGCCCGGGCGGTGACGCCGGGCGACTTCTTCCTGCCGGCGGCGGAGGCGCGCGACATGTACCGGCCGAGCGTCAACGCCCGCAGCGGCTCGGGTCGGACGACCATCGCGGCGGGGAGCTAACCGGCGAACGTGCGTCGCTTCCTCCTTGGCCTGATCGCGCTCCTGGCGCTGGAGGTCGGTGTCATCGCCCTCGACGCCGTCCTGCCGCCCGACCTGTCGCGCGGCGAGCGCGCCTCGCCGGTGACCGTGGATCGCCATGGCGTCTGGCTGCGGGCGCTGCCGGTCGAGAACGGGCGCTGGCGGCTCCGGGCCGACCTGAAGCGGACGGACGAGAGCTTCCTGCGGCGGCTGGTGGCCATCGAGGACCAGCGCTTCCACGGCCACGCCGGGGTCGATCCGATGGCCGTGGCGCGGGCGGCCGGCGCCGCCCTCCTTCGCGGCCGCATTGTCTCGGGGGCCTCCACCCTCAGCATGCAGACAGCGCGCCTGCTGGAGCCCCATCCGCGAACCCTGCCGGCCAAGCTTGTCGAGATGATCCGCGCCGTGCAGCTGGAAGCCCGGCTGAGCAAGCGCGAGATCCTCGCCCTGTATCTGACGTTGGTGCCCTACGGCGGCAATCTCGAGGGCGCGCGGGCGGCCAGCCTGTCCTACTTCGGCCACGAGCCCGAGACCCTGACGCTCGGGGAGCAGGCGTTGCTGATCGCCCTGCCGCAGGCGCCGGAAGCCCGTCGTCCGGACCGGCGACCGGCGGCGGCCCGCGCCGCCCGCGACATCGTCCTTGCACGGATGGTCCGCGCGGGCCTGGCCAGCGAGGCGGCGGCGCGGGAGGCCAGGGCGGAGCCGATCCCTGTCCGCTCAGCCTTCCCCGCCCTGGCCTGGCATGTGGCCGGCGAGCTGGCCCGGTCCGCGCCGCGCGACCGGGCGACGGTGGTCAGTACGCTCGACGCGGCGCTGCAGAGCCGACTTGAGCCGATCGCCGCCGCCTATGCCCGGAGCCAGGGCGCCGAGGCGACGGCCGCCATTCTGGTGGTCGAGATCGAGGGGCGCGCCGTGCGGGCGGCGGTCGGGTCGGGGGGGCTCGACCGTCCGGGCGGCTGGATCGACATGACCCGCGCCCTGCGCTCGCCCGGTTCGGCCCTCAAGCCCTTCATCTACGCCTTCGCCTTCGACGACGGCGTGGCCGCGCCCGACACCCGCATCGACGATGTCGCCACCCGCTTCGCCGACTACCAGCCGGAGAATTTCGACCGGGTGTTCCGCGGCCAGGTCACGGCCCGGGAAGCTCTGTCGCATTCCCTGAACGTGCCGGCGGTAGCGATGATGCAGCGGATCGGCCCGGCCAACTTCCTGGCCCGCATGGAGTCGGTCGGG
>Ga0299912_10005865_pt1 | contig 10089 bp, 4 predicted proteins | sample RVTome_2_FD_207667 | JGI IMG/M metagenome (GOLD analysis project Ga0299912, IMG submission 207667) | Soil microbial communities from uranium-contaminated site in the Upper Colorado River Basin, Wyoming, United States - RVT95D214 (version 2) ...
CAGCATTGTACGCAAAACAACAAAGGAAATCGGCTCGGAAACAATTATCTGAAAGACTTCATCAGGGTCGAGTCGTGAAAAGCCTGTTGTCGCAGCTTTCAACGCTTCATAACCGCGCTCAAATATCGGATATTCAACAAAGCCGGTACCTTTGGGCATTACAAGGAATTCTGATTCCAGGCATGAAAACACGGCATCAACATAACTTTCCGGGTCTTTAAAAATCTCTTCCAGTGTGACTTCAAAAGGAAATATAGTCATATTCTGCTCCATATTGTGCAACGCTTTCCTTTATGGCAAATAGAGGCATATCATTAATTTTTTCTGATGTGGATTGCACCAGGTGTTTTTCCACCTCAGTCCAACCTCCGAATCGCTGGAGCCAGTCTGCCACTTTAGCGATGCGCAAGGTTGTCGGCTCGTCCTTGTTCCATCCAAGACGTAGGTACCAGATTGCCAGACGTATCAAATGTCCGCAGATGATACATCTGATATCGCCAGAAGTCGGCTTAACGTTCCCTTCCCTTAAATAACCCAGGTCTCTTTCAATTATTCCGGCCAGTTCTAACGTGGAATCGGCCAACCACCTTTTCGGCATGACCCCGGTTTTCCGGCAGACAAAAACAGTATCGATAATAGATGATCCTGTTCCGTTTATATGGATCGAGGCGCCCATTTCAGCAGGACAGGGGAAAGATGCCGAACAGGTCAAGCCTGCATCAAGGATTGCGACAGCCACAGGATAATAGGCGTCAATGTCGTTATGATGATATGTAAATGCGAGCGGCGCTCCCTTCTTTAAGGCCTTGGACATCTGCTGAAACACGGAAGAAAGACCTTCTGTGAAATGCTGAGTCCCTCTGCCCATATCTTCATTGCAGGTCAACTCATCAGGAGTTCTTGTTGAAATTTTCTCGAAAACCTTGCCCACATGTCCAACCAGCTTTCTAAGCCAGACATAGCAGAAATCCATGAGTTCCGCATACTGTACATTCCCGAAATAGGGGGGATCGGTAAACACCGCATCAAGAGAGGCATCCGGGAGTTTAGATAACGAGCTGTTTTCGCACGAGATGTTCACTACACGTTGTCCGGCTGAATCGGTACCGTTTAAACGGTCTCCTATCCATTCATCCTTTATGTGGATTATCCTCTTTGCTCCTCCCTGATGCTTCACTTCAAAGGGATTATAGCAATAGGCCTTTGCCTTTTTGAATTTGTCGATAATATTGGCCCATCCGCCGCTGCCGATACACATGTTATTATTCGGTTCCATTATTCCTAATAAATTGGATTCGCATTGAATAAGGCCGATAGGAAATCCGTGAACGGAAAAGATATCCAGAGACTTTAACGCCCGGGTATCATAACGGCACAGCATATTCTGGTAGCGGAGCAGGTCGGAGAGATTGGTGGCAAGGGCATTGCGCAACCTCCCATTGGGGATTTCGGTAATAATGCGTGCAGAGACTTCGAGCCCAAGTAGCTGCCTTTCATTAAACATCTCCCTGTAGTGCCTGTATCCCCACCGGTGCAATCTATTGGTTTCGTCTCCGCTGGGGATCTCTTCTTCCGGGACATACATTGAACGCATGGCTGACCATCTTTTTCTCGCCTCTAAAACCCGTCCCAGATCCCGGTCATCCGGCTTTTTGAAAAACCTCCCCTCCTGAGAAGGTTTACATGCCGGACAATGATACTCGATTGCAAAAAGACGATGTCGGGGAGGGCCAAGTTGTGCATTGGGGAACAGGTTGTCGGCTTCACACTTGGGACACCTGCAATGCCCTCTTTTTGCTGGACCCTCTAATCGAAGTCTTGAAGAGCAGACCCCGCATTTGCCGGGATTTTCTCGATCCGCTGTTTCATTAAGTTCACCACATGCAGGGCAGATAAATACGTTTTTCGGATGCCGGGAATCGGCGGCAAGAAGATACCCCGGGAAAAGATCTATAAGTTCCCCGCAGTCACGACATGGAGTCTGTTTCACCCAGAGAAAATATTTAACATGAGCATCATGGGAGCCGCAAATCTGACATCGTGTCCGGTAGAGTTGCCCGATTTCCTTTTCAAGGGTCCTTTGCAGGGCATCTGCTGCCTCTATGTATGCAGCTATGTCAAGATATTCGATCTCCTGTTTAACGATCCAATAGGACATGGGATTGATATCGAACCCAGTTACGTTGCACCCGATTCGATTAGCCTCCAGAATCGGGGTTCCACCGCCCATGAATGGGTCGGCAATATGGATGCCCGGAAAATTATTGGATTTATAGAACGCTTCACGGAGGGGCTTATCCGAAAACTCAGACAAAAGCAAACCCCTGAACAGGCTTCCCGGACGCCTAGCAAACCATTTATGCACGGCAATGACCGGGCGATAATTCTGCTGAATCTGTTTCTCTCTAAGTGCAAGACTGGCTATAAATGGTATGTCAAAATCTTTTTCGATCATTATTGGTTAACTAACCGCCTTTTTCTGGTACAAGATGATTCTGGACTGTCTACACTGTCTTTTTATAAAAGATAGTTTGCAGATTCTCTTATATTATAGATTTTTTAACGAAAAGGATATCTAAACAATTATTTTCCCAGGGGTGAACTTTGAAATCAAATTTTCTTCTCAGGAATGTACCGAATATCGACATCGGGAAAAATACTTAACATCCTCCCACCTAGCACGACGAAGTAGAATTGTGGGGCCAAGTCGGCTCTTGACTCACCTTGTGTCCCAGCTATAATTACTCAGCGTATCCTTCCAATTCAATCCGCAAATATGGTTACATTCTTGCCCGACCATCAATGATCTTAATCAATTAGCTCGGCCCGACCCCCATTCCATTCATGACAATTTCTGTAATATATTTTTTAGCTTCTTTTTTCTGGTCGTTATAAAGGTTTCAAATTTAGATATGTCAAAGATTTCTGGCAAAAGGTGCCGTTCGCAAAACTCTTTCTGCGTAAGACCTTTATTTTTTGATTCCTTCTTCACCCAGTCGTCAAAATTAGCATCCTGTTTTGATTTATTCTCATTCCCATCCAAGAGCTGCAAATTTGATACACTGTTATAGTTAACTGGATTAAGGTAAAAATCCCATTGCTCATCTTTTATTCCAAGAACCTTGAGGTTTCTCTTTGTGAATAATGATTCTGCAAAAATATGATCTTTATGGAAGTCTCCATTTCGATAATCTAAATGCGGATAAAGAATTGCTAATATTGAGAAACATAAAGGATCATCTTTTTGAGTCAATAACAAATTCTCAATATAGTCATCGTCAAAAGTTATATCCTTTGTAGTGCCTTTCAATTCCTTTACTATAAGGTCATATGGGAATTCAATTATTGAATTGTCGATTTTCTTCTTTGAAACATTCTTGCTAAAAACAGTTCTTATTTTAGATAAGATGGTATCAGCTTGACCTCCAAAGATTCTCTTAATTAAAACAATATGCAGCCATTTTTTAATAATGTCTCGATCTTTTTCATAGCTTTTCTTTTTATGAAACTCTAAATAAATGTTCCTGTGGTATAGGTAATAGACGATCGGGATAATTGCATTTTTTGACGTGAGAGTAGTATCCGTGAAGCCATATGATTTTATTAGATCAAAAGTGCTGTGCAAAGCTAATTTGATATTCTCCCATTTGTCTTCAAAATGTTTTGCATTACTCTTTGAAAAGTTAGTTACCTTAAATTTGATATCATTGCTGTATAAAACTAAGAAGGTCTTCAAAATTAGGTCTTTTGAAATGAAAAATCCTTTATCTCTAATTTCATCAATTAGCTGATTAATTTCCTTGCGAGCATCCAAATTTGTCCAATTAGCAATTGCTATTGACATTAGTAAGTCGGAAAAATTGAGTGGCTCACCACCACTATTTATTCGGATAAAAATGTTCAATGCCTTATCCAAATTTTGTTCTTTTTCAAGGAAATAATTAATAGTCCTGTCCGTGTGGATAGACTCTTGCAATCTAGAAAGTGCCTCATAGGTAAACTGATTTGCTTTGTAGTTGTGTTTATCCAAGAATTTATTGAATTCGAATATGTTTCTTAACTTCAATATGTCACCGACTTTGAACCATTTTTCCTTTTCAGCATTGTATTCGTCCTTGGTCAAGAATTGGAAATCATATATTCTTCCGTCTTCTTCATCCACCAATTTATCAATGATATTTAAATAAAGATTGCGCGTAGGGATGCTATATTCTGTATTGTCCCACCAAATTCGCGGTAACTTATAAGCATAACTGCCTTTTAACCCAATATATATTGACGCCAGCCTCTGTTGTCCGTCCAAAACTGCCATGAAATCATTTACCCCGTTAGTATCGAACTCATCATTGTGTGTTTGATATCGTTCACGAAAGTGTTGTAAGAAACTGTAATACTTATATTGGTGTTTAGTATCTCCTTCAACCTGCCAGAAAAGGAATGAACTAATTGGATAATGACGCATTATTGAATCAAACAACCATTCAATTTGTGTATTATTCCATATGAACTCCCTTTGAATTGCTGGCAATAAAAGCCTATTATTGACAATATCTTCAATTGCAGTGGCTATGGATATCGGTGTTTGAAATGACATTTTTGCCTCCCTATTTTATTCATTCCCTTATAACAAGTTATTCTAAAGTTCTGGATATCCCCATATCCAGAGTGATATACAGAAATGTAGTCTAATGGGTTTGGTCTTGAATGATGAATGAGGTGGCAGGTCGTTCACGATTCAAGACACGATCCCATATCTTTCTAAATGAATTGATTTTTTGAAGTACGTCCCCTATTCCATTTAAAAACTGTGTTGCTTAATTAAGGATTGTCCACATCGGTCCCCTCAAATCGTGCTACCATTTTATTAAAATAATCTTCTACTATACTTGGGATATAAACCACTGTTCCCCATTCTTCGCGAAAGGTACGGTGCGGGTCGCCCTTGAAAGAAAGCCAATTAAAACTAGTTATTACGAAGTATTCAGAGTCTTTAATCAAGACTTTTGCATGTGTATCTCCAGTTCTCTTCAAGAAAAATCGTTCAGAGGTAGTTACGAGTTTTTCTAATTCTTGCCGAGCCTGAATGTCCCATTCGTTTCCATCTTCATCATCATTTCCCAGACCATAACCGATATAGATTGTTACTCCTCTATGAAGTGCTTTTCTTAATGATTTAAGGAAATTAGTGTTGACTACAGCCCTTCGTATCCATGGTGAAATAATAAGTATTCGTTTTTCTGCGTGTTCTATTGCATCCTTGAGAAGAGCAGTATGCTCATAGACTGCCAGCGGACGTACCTGAATGCTTTCTATTTCATCCTTTATATGTAAAAGATCCTCTTTGGCTTTATCATCTTCTTGCTTTGCTTTTTGTGTGTCTTCTGGGGAGGAAGCCTCAATAACGTTAATTTGTGTTTTGTAAATTTTGGCTTTGGCTACTCTTGCTTTCTGTTGTAAGGCGTTGGGATTGCATTGATCTTTTACAGCTTCCTCTACTTGCTTTGAAAGGTGCTCTCCTAAAATCTCTGTCATCGACGGAGTATAAGGACTTTCAAGTAATCCTCGGAAAAGCTTCGTCTTTTCGATGCCTTTAGCCCTAGCAAACGCCTGCCCATGTTCACGCGATAGACGTCCATCAATTGCGAAATCAACCTGAATATCTCCCCCTAACTCGGTTCTATATGCTAAAGCCACAGCATCTAGAAAAACCCTATCACGACGTTCGATTGAACTGATTTGTAGAAGTTGACGAGGTGATTCCGCTCGACCTGTGTCAAGACGAACAACATCTATTATGTCCTTGATATCGATTTCATTAAGATCAGGAGGCTTAGAGGGGAAAGCTCGTACCTCGGGGATACCTTCTTCTTTCAAATCTCGTGGTTTTAAGAGATTTTCAGATGGGTAGAAACTCGGCTTCCTAGTCAGACCATCAACGCAGAATACAACAGCTTGTTCTAGAGGCATAATAGTTTCATGCTGTTGAGCGATTTCCTTTCCCTTTGATGTCAACACAATTTTTTTCTTTGGTGTAGATGAGTCAGATACAACTCGTAAACATTCAACTCGGATCAACTCAGAGAGACAGGATTCAATGACTGCGTTTTCGAGACCAAGAAGCCCAGTGATTTCTTCGGGTGACTCAATCCCTGTAGCTATACTTCGCAACACGAACTCTTCAATTGGATCAAGATCTTTTTTAATAAGACAAAGACCTATAGTCGTTAGTCGAAACACAGGGAGGCCTACCGTTCCATAAGCAATTAGACGATAGCCAACACGATTATCGAAGCGTGCTGCAATTTCCTCAATGTTCATTGGTGTTCCTCCTCGATTATACAGTCAGTAGGATGTGACTCAATATAATCGAGTACTTTAATCCACGGATTATATCCCTTGGCAGAACGTATAAAAGCCGCATCCCCAATGATGACAAGACCAATACGAGCGCGTGATAAAGCAACGTTAATTCGTTTACGCTCTCTGAGAAAGCCGATATCACCTTGTTCGTTACAGCGGGTAACAGAATAAATCGTCACATCAGCTTCTCGCCCTTGGAAAGCATCGACAGTGTTGCATTCGATCTCAATATTACTCAATGATTGGTGTTCGGTATCAATAGCGCGTCGTAGTTCCACTTTTTGAGAAGAATAGCATGTCAGTACTGCAATAGAGTAATGCCTTCCTTTTGCCTTAGCAATAAAATCCAAGCGTTTTAAGACACTTCTTACAACATTCACTTCTGATAAATTCTTATAACTATGTCGATCCCGCTGCTCTCTATGAGAAGGCAGAGAACTCGTAGAAAGCCACGTTACTGGTCTAGGAATTGCGGGCTGTAGCTCTTCCTTAGCTCCCATATTGGAACTCTTAAGTTCATCGTCATAGAAACAATGGCTAATAAGATCTCCGATTGGGCGAATCATTCGATGCTGATGGACAAGCCTAGTTACACAAGCACTAGGGAGGTTTTCTGCAAGGATTTCAAGTAGAGTTGCACTAAGATCTTCTGGGGAAAGACTATATGTTTCGAGTAAAGAACGGTTTTCAAGTGCGTCATCCACAAATGGCGGAAGTTGGTTCCTATCACCCACTAAAATCCATTTTTTTGACTGCGACATGGGAACTAGAAGCTCTGTCACTGTGGCCTTTGAAGCCTCGTCGACAATGCAGAGATCAAAATTAAGGTTCTGAATGCCTCGGATACCTGCAAATCCCAGACACGTTCCAGTAACCACTTCACAATCTGAGATAAATGCTGCAAAGAAATCACTTGTTCTGCCAAAACGTAAGAACCACTCCTCGGTAAGCATTACGAGTCGATGCATCTTAGATGCAGTCTCGTCTTTTTTAAGAAAAGCATCTTCCCAATCCTTTAGTTCTACCGATGCTGCCATAGATAGTTCTTTACCAATGTTTGGTATGGCAGACATGGTCTTCTTAGCAATATCCAAACGTTGCCTCGCACGGTCTATATTTATATCCAGTTGTAATATAATCTCACTTGTGTCGCGAATTAACTGTTTTAGTTCATGGAAGGTTTCATTAGTCCCTTCGGCTTCTCTTTTCCGTTGCTGTTCTAAAAATTGATTGAGGTCAGTCTCCGCTTCCTCCTTCTTCTCTTGTAATAACTCAATGTCATCAAGGGCTGCTCGCAAACGTTCAGCAGCTATACCCAAAGAGAGGTCATTTCGATCAACTTTAAGCATTTTGGCGTAGTCTTCTAAAAATTTTTCTGAACGTGCTTTCACCGTGTCAAGCCAGTTGTCAACTCTATTTTCGAGCAATAGATCAGCTACGTCTTGTGAAATGCGTTCGTCATGGCGATGGCCAATCCTGACTAACTTGAGTTCGGGATTCAATCGACGAATATTCTCTAAGGCATTGTCCAGAGCTACATGGGTTTGGGAAGTTACTAATATCCTTGCATGAGGTGTATGTCGAATCGTTTGTACAACCAGTTCAGTGATAAACTTTGTCTTACCAGTCCCTGGAGGGCCATGGACAACTAAAAAAGAATCTGTTGCGAGTGCTTTAATGACCGCCTCTTGTTTACTTTCATCAAGTTCCTGGATGAAATCCACTTTCCCGAGTTCTGATGGCGGTTTTGCTTTCTGTGGATCTATTAAAAGATCCTTTAAATCTGGGCGGCTTGCCCTCCCAAACTGAATCGCATCAAGTGCTTGGCGTTGCCTGCGAATAGCTGTTTTTCCAGCACGAGTATCGAATAACAGTTTGCCTCGATTGGGGACTTCACTGGGTGTACCCGGTTCCAGCCAGAGAATAATGTAATTATCGCCAATCGATTCAACTTCGCCTGCTATAACATGATTCTCTGAAATTTCGATGAGTCTGGGCTGACCTATTAATTCATCGTCCAAAGGTAATTCAGTGAATAGCTTGATACGAGAACCTTCCTTCACCACTTCATAATAAGGGATTGGCTTCTCCCTTCCTTTTTCAAGATCGCTTTTAGCTTGGAGGATTACTGCCCACATTTTAAATAATCTTTCGGACCTTGCTAATGTCTCCAACTCACGTTGTTTACATTCGTGGCTTAAAAGACCATCAATGATCCAAGTGATTGTTTCAGCCGCCTTCTCAGTGACATGTGACCCAATTTGTAGGGAAAATGTGATTTCCGGTATCCAGGAGGAATCACGTTTATAATCGAGATAGGAAGGCTGAAAAGGAAAGACATCAGTGAGAACGAGATATCCATGTGTTTTATCGTCAATAACGGCGGCATACAGGTACTGCGCACCATAGAGGGATAATCGGATATCTCCTTGATCCTTAATAGCTTGGTTTAAATTATTATTGTCAGATATATAATGCTGAAATCCACATATTTCATTTAGATCGTCGATTACAAATTTTTCATGATCAATACCTACATTGTCAAGTAAGCGTCGTAGCTTTTTTTCGACTTTCAATGAAATTTTTACGTAGCATCGTCTTTTTTCTATAGGATGAAAATCTTGGGTACGGTTGTTTTGTATTACATCAATTTTTGATTTTAGATTCAGAATGTTGTTTGGGCGAAATTTGGGATTTCTGGAGAGAGCACTTTCCAGTATATCTTCAATTTCAGGGGGTACATCAAGTTCCTCGAAACAATGATAAACATCTTCATATGTCACTATCGGTCCATTGCATAGACATGTTAAAGCAAGAACAGCAAAACTGTAAACATCCCGTGTTTCTGTGTATCTGCCATCATCGGGTTCAGGTGGGGAATATGGTTCAGATTTAAATCCACCCACGGTTAGTCCAAGGGAAACGAATGACTTCATTTTACAAATCCCGAAATCGGCAATTTTAATGATTCCTTCAGGACAAAAAAGCACATTCTGAGGTTTTAGGTCTCTATGGAAAATACCTTTGCCATAAGCATAAGCAAGGGCATTTAGTATCGGATTACCGATCTCTTCATAGAAACTGTCCCATCCACCTAATGGATGCTTCTCCAAATATTCTATGAGGGAAGTATCGAGCCATTCGAGTACGAAATAGCGACGACCAGACTCTCTATCTATCCCACCATCAAGTATTTTTACTATATTGGGATGATCTAACATTAGGAGAGCTTTGCTTTCGCGAGAATAGGCTTCACGGAGGTAGCGATCAGATTCTAGATTTTCACGGAAGAGCTTGATAGCAACTGGTTTCTGTCCCTCTTTCATGTCAATAGCGCGCCAAACTTCTGACATACCGCCAACCCGAGGTTCCTCATTTGCAACTATCACATATCGATCGTCTATTATGCGCATTCTTTACCCTAGGCCTCTTTTAATGAATGGGTTCAAGTCTGCTTTTGACTCACCTTAAGTTCCTTATTCACAACACATTAGAAAAAATCAGTCAACTCCCGCATCCGGTGCGGGATAAACTATAGCTGGTCTAAATCAATAAGCCTTAAGAATCCATTTCTCTGGATTCCCCGGCCAAGCCGGGGAATGACGAGGGATCTGGATTCCGGCTTTTGCCGGAATGACGAGGGACCTAGATTCCCATGTATCAAAGCCTGTCCCGGACAATGATCCGGGATCTGGGCAGGCTCTTCGTCGCGCTTTTCTTACACGGGAT
>Ga0299912_10005866_pt1 | contig 10088 bp, 8 predicted proteins | sample RVTome_2_FD_207667 | JGI IMG/M metagenome (GOLD analysis project Ga0299912, IMG submission 207667) | Soil microbial communities from uranium-contaminated site in the Upper Colorado River Basin, Wyoming, United States - RVT95D214 (version 2) ...
AAATCTGAAGAAGAAGTTTACGAATCTTTCTATCATTCACCTCACTATTGACACCGAGTATGACACCCTTCCCGATTGGAAGGTCATCAAGATTGAGAAGAGATGAGCATAGATATTCCAACCCTTCAGAAAGCACTACTCAATCCAGCGGTCTACCCCGATAAGCCAAGAGAAGTAAAATTTATTGAGACCCATATCTCGCTCCTTTTTCTTACAGGAAACTATGTCTATAAGGTGAAGAAACCAGTGGATTTTGGCTTCCTTGATTTCACCTCCCTTGAGAAGCGAAAATATTTCTGTGAACAAGAAGTCAAGCTCAACAGACGGCTATCTCCAAAGATCTATTTGGGCGTCGTGGAGATTACAAGAGAGGGTGACCGGATTTCACTGGGTGGCAAGGGAGAGTTAGTTGAGTATGCCGTTAAGATGAGGCAAATTCCTGAAGAATTTTTGATGGACAAGTTGCTCGAGAGAAGACAAGTGACTCCCAGAATGATTGAGGCGGTCTCAGAAAAATTGGTGAAATTCTATTTTGATGCAGAGACCAATGATCTGATTAAAAGTTTTGCTAAACCAGACCGCGTCAAACAGGATACGGATGAGAACTTTGAACAAACAGAGAAATATATTTGCGTTACAATTTCAAGAGAAGCTTATGAAGAGGTAAAGAATAGGACGAACAATTTTTTTAGAACAAAGGAGGAAATATTTTACCAAAGGATTAATTCCGATCGAATTAAAGATTGTCATGGAGACCTCCGACTGGAGCATATCTTCTGGGAGGATGAGATTTCCATTTTTGATTGCATCGAATTTAATGAGCGGTTCCGCTATACGGATGTGGCGGCAGACATCGCCTTTTTGGCGATGGATCTCGATTACCATGATAGGGAGGACCTCAGCGAACATCTCATGGATTCCTTTATTAGGAAGTCGGGCGATCAAGATCTGCCGAATATATTGAATTTCTATAAATGCTACCGGGCCTTTGTCCGTGGTAAAGTGGAGAGTTTTCGGTTGGATGATCCCAACATTCCAGAGGGAGCGAAAGGCGAGGCCCTTCAAAGAGCCCAAAAATATTTCAACCTTGCCTGTAGCTACGCCCAGAGATTTTAGTCGTCTCTTAGATTGATTGTAAACCTGACCCTGCGGAGTTTTTTCCATGGTCATAGATGATGTCGAGCCAAACAAGTTTTTCAGCCTTTTTCTTTTTCGCTACCCTTTTTTCCGGTGGTATCGTTGCATTTCTTGCCAGAGGGAAGGTTCGATAAGATGCTTAACGGATCTCAAGAAGAGAGTTGAGGAGACTTTCATCCAATCGATAACATCAAGGAGGTTAAGAAGATGGACATTCAGGATTTAGAGAGATTAATAAAGGGGAGGCGCTCAATTCGGCAATGGAAAAAGGATGACGTTTCAGACGAGTTACTGAAGAAAGCCGTCGAACTGGCGACCTGGGCTCCCAATGGGGGGAATTATCAAGGATGGCATTTCATTATTGTAAAGAATAGAGATGTGATTGAGAAGATGGCGAATAAAGTACAAATGGTTGCTGATCAGATTGCTTCTTGGCCAGAAGCGTTGCCATGGCAAGAGGACGTGAAGCGATATCGAAAAAACGCCTCCTTTTTCAGAAATGCACCGGCATGCATAGGAGTTTTTACCGGTGAATATCAAAGTCCGATGGATAAGGTATTGGTTGCCCGAGAATCCTTCGACCGTGAAGCTAAGGAGATCTTGGGATTTCGAAGATCGGCACCCACAGCGATCCAGAGCGCAGCAGCTGCCGTTACCACGATGCTCATTGTATTTCATCACATGGGCTTAGGCGCTGTTTGGCTTGTATCACCTGTTCAAGCCAAAAAAGAGATCGAAAGCATATTGAAAGTGCCGGCGAATACCGCTCTTGTCTGCCTGATTGCGGTAGGGTATCCTGACGAGTCTCCACAAAGAGATAGAAAACCTGTAGACCAGGTATTACAATTCATTCGGTAATTAAACGATTCCCATCCGAACGGTGGAGACTGATATCATGAAAACCAAAACGATTCGACAGTCTGTCACTTTCAGAGTGAGCCCCTATGAAGTCTATGAAATGCTGATGGATTCGCGCAGGCATTCCAAGTTCACAGACGCTAAAGCCAGCATCAGTCGAAAGATTGGTGGAAAGTTTACGGCTTACCGCGGGTATATTCATGGGGTCCATTTGGATCTGGTACCAGACAAGAAGATTGTTCAGTCATGGCGTGGTAGCGATTGGCCAGAAGGGCATTATTCCAAAGCAACCTTCTCATTGAAGAAGGTCAAAAACGGCACACGTCTGACCTTCACTCAAACTGGGGTTCCCGGTCAACATTATGCCGACATCAACCAGGGTTGGCGTGATTTCTATTGGAAACCAATGAAGGAGATGCTGGAGAAGTGATCGAGGGGCCCTTGGACATTATCGCATTTCCTGTTTCTTCCCTTTTATGATTTCCAAAAAGATCTGAATCTGTTTTTCTACCTGATTGGGGGCGTAGCTTCTTGAATCGGTGTGGTCAGCCTCAATGATCAGCCCGGGTTTTCCAGTGAGCCGAGTTACTTCCCGCTTGAGATCATATTGACCAAGGGAGTATGGTTTACAACTCCTGTTCGAATGCATAATAATTCCATCTGCTCCATACTGCTCCATCATGCGGACCACCTTCGATATCTTATGCTCTAAACCCAGGTTAAGGTGGATGGTACCATAGGCCTTTGAGAGACTCCGAATAGGTTGGCTGAGGTCAAGTTGGTCCAGGGTCCAAGCAGAGGTATAGGTATCAGCCACCAGGACAGCGCCGTAGGCAGAGAGCATCCTGGAAAGGTTCCGGATATCGTACCAAATTGGGATGTTGTCCCAGATGAGCCTGATTTCCTCTCGAGAGAAGGCCCCCTGTCCCTTCCTCACCCTTTCTTCAATTTCCTTCTTCAGTTTTCGATAATATCGAGCTGCCCATCGCGTTCCCCTCAAGGTGACAATGGGGGCCATATGGATAAATGCATCGAAGGCCGCAAAGGGAGATGGACGGTGTTGAGAAAGTTCCAGGATCTCTTTCCACAGGGCGACGGCTTCAAGAGAGCGAAACGCCGCTTGCTGAAAGCGCTTCTCTGAAAAAGGACGCTTGACCTGTCGTTCGAGAAACGCAATATAATCTTCCATCTGTTTTTCGACATAACGCAGGGTGTGCTCAGAGATTTGATCGTGGACGAAAGGGGTGTCCAGGAAAAAGAGAGGGACCTGAAAAGCTCGGGCCTGAATCTCATACCATTTGATGACTGTCCCGCAAATGTTGTTGCCGCACACCAAGAAGTCCGGCTTGGGCAAAGCACCTAGGGGGCCTTTTCGGGTCAGAGAAGATCCAATATCTGTAAGGGCATAAGAACAGAGGTCGTGCGAATATCCTTTGTGCTCAGCGGCTTCACAAAGAGAAACCGACATCCGAAAGGCCCCACACATGGCTCCGTAATTCTCTGGATAAAAAGGGAGGACTCCCATGGCGTAGAGTAGCTCTACCGGCCCACCGCTTGTGATCCAGGCCACCTTTTTACCAAACCAGCCGGGGTGCTTCACCATAAAGTAGTAAGCCATCATCAAGCGACGATAGGCAGACGTTGATTTTATGGGACGATAGGGATTAGTTTGAGTTGCTCTCTCTGACATAGATCTTCTTCCTTACCCATTGCGGATTGCAGATTGCGCAATGCGGAATAAAATTTGATTTGAAATATTTTTCTCTTAATTCCTAAATCCGCATTCCGAAATCCGAAATCTTATATTGGACTGAGCATTTCCACAAAGGCCTGAATCCGAATCTTAAGTTGTCCAATAGAATAGGATGGATCTTCCACTTCGAGAAGCAGCGTTGGAATCCCTTTTGATTCAAGAGCCTGTTTCAAATCCGGATAGTCGAAAAAATAGGGCTCACAATATTTGTAAAGGAGGAAAATCACTCCCTTAGCGCCGGATTCTTGAACCCCCTTCAAAATAGCTTCTATGTGGGCATGGGGTCCTTTATGTTTGCTGGGACACATAAAGGATGTGAGATAACGATCGGTAAGGCCATCTATTGGATCGGTATCTTCCGGTACCATGAGGCGGAGAAATCTTGTTCCGCTACAGAGATCATCCTGGACCACTATGGCACCAGCCTCCTCGATGAGGGAGAAATAGGAGGCAGAATGAGCCATGTTGCCTGAAAGGTAAATAGGAACCAAATCCTTGCTATCTTCTGTTTTCTTCGGCAAAGCGTCCAGCAACTCTTCGAGGAGTTCGAGATACCGGACACGGTCCATCAAGTATCCTGCTCGAATGATCTGGGCAAAGTAACTGCCAGGCAACTGGGTAAACCCTGTGCGTCTGCGAGCGTAAATCTCCTTCAACTTCTCCCGTATGCGATTAAAAAGTTGGATGGAGGCCTTCAGGTTTTGAGGTGTAATTCTTCCTAAACGAGATTCGAGGAAGTCCTTAAATCGTTCCATCTCTGCTTTTAAGTAGGAACGGGAGTGTTCTGAATCTAAATTTGTGGGGATCATCAGGTTGAAGTGAATAGGGAAACGTCGCTGGTGACCCCAGATATCTGAAAGTCCCTGCATAGAATCGCAGGTATGGCTGAAGATGACCCCGTGCAGAAAATCGAGTTCCCCCTGGAGCAAACTTTCAAGGGAAGATTTAACCAAATGGCAGCAATTAGGGGGAAGATGTGCCTGGACATGGGACATCTTGATCGGTGCACCCATCAGACGAAGGGGAAGGGCGCCGGCAGCATGAAGAAGTTCCTCGGGGACATAGGGGCAGAAAAAACCAATAGCCTTGCGGTCCTGGGGGAGACGAGAAGCTACTTCCGGATATGCCGACGAGGATATTGCCTCGATCTCCTTGCGCACTTTAAAAAAAGAAGCTTCATCACCCATAGAGTTCAAGATCGATTTCGATGAGGGTTGATTACAATTTGATCTAACCCATACGAATGGTAATTTCAACTTTTGATTTTAGAGAGACCCCGATGACAAATTCGGATTGAAAAATAGAGTGGAATCTGTTATAAAACGCAAAAAATTTTTCTTAAGATTTAGGAGGAGAAAATGGAGATTCGTTCATTAAGAAACATTTGGATATCAGGATTACTTCTGGTCGTCTTTTTGATAGCCCTTCCGAATCAGGGCTTTTCCAAAACGACTCGGACATCAAAGACCACGAAGTCGCGGGAGGCCCGGACACATCAGAAGACTCAAGCTTCGAAGACAACCCAGACCGCACAGACGTCCGAGGGTGGCCTCCAATGTGATGCTCAATCCGCGCTTTTGATGGATGGCCTTACGGGTCAGGTTCTTTACGAACAGAATCCTCAATTAAGGATGCCGCCTGCCAGTTTCGTTAAAATCCTTACTCTCTATTTAGTCTTTGATGCCCTTCGTGCCGGACAACTGAAGATGGATGATCTGGTAACGGTAAGCGAAAAGGCATGGAAAAGGGCATGGAAAACCGATAGCTCGAAAATGTTCATCAAGGTTGGAGAGAGAGTGAAGGTGGAAGACCTGATGAAAGGGGTTGCCATTGCTTCGGGAAATGATGCATGCATCGCTTTGGCAGAACATCTGTCGGGATCAGAGGAGACCTTCGCTTCAAAGATGAATGAGAAGGCTAAACTCCTGGGGTTGAAAGATTCTCAGTTTAGAAACTCCGACGGCATGCCTGCTGACGGTCAGTACATTACGGCCATGGATATGGCCATCCTATCGCGGCGCTATATTGAAGACCATCCCGAAGCGCTCTCCTTTCACTCCACCACTGAATTCGAATACAATGGAATTCGACAGGGAAATCGAAATACCCTCCTTCAAAAGAATATTGGAGTGGATGGATTAAAGACAGGCCATATTAAGGAGTCGGGTTATCATCTGGTGGCAACAGCGAAGAGGGATGGGCAGAGGATGATTGCCGTGGTGATGGGGTGTGACAAGGTGAAGAAGAGGGCACCGGAGGCCCAGAAGCTATTGGAATATGGTTTTAAGAATTTCTCCACGGTGGAGGCTGTTAAGAAGGGTGCTCCCTTTGGTCCTGTGAAGGTGAGAAGAGGTAAGGTGAAAGAGGTCATACTTACTGCTGAAGGGGATGCAAGGGTGACCGTGGCGAAAGGCAAGGAGAAGATGGTTTCAGTGATGCCTCAATTGCCGCCCATTGTCGTCGCTCCCATCCAGAAAGGTCAAGTGTTGGCAAAAGTCCTCGTCCAGAATGAGGGGAAAGTGGTTAAGGAAGTCTCGCTCCTCTCTTCGTCCAACGTGGAGAAAAGCATTCTACCTTCTTGGCCAGTGATGGGTGCGATCATACTTGGATTCGCCATCATAGGTATTATCGGATTTTGGTGGATCCGTCGACCAAAACGAAAGAAATTCTGATGGTTACCACATGCCGCACCCGTGCCGGCGGACAGGATTACACCTTGAGAGGAGTTGTTTCTCCATTCATCAATGTTCATTCCTTCCAAATCTCTTTAAAGTATTCGAAAAGGGCGGGGTTGAAATCGTGGACTCGTTTCTGGAACCTTTTCTCTCGGACATTCACAGCCCAAGCACTCCAATCTTCCTTTTGAGGGTTCATTCCCAGGATCTGCATTTCCCAGAGGGTATGGATTGAATAATGAAAAGGGTCATCAAGACTCTCACCGATGTCACCGACAGAACACATACGCGTCCCCTGGTATCGATGGAATGCTTTCTCGTAGAATTCTCGCGTTGTAATGGAACCTGGGCTTATCATAGAAAGGTCAGTGAGGGGAAGTCCTGGAAGATTCCCCGATTTTGAAACCTCGAAGATGCATTGGGAGAAAACCGGGATCAGTGCGACACCCTTCTTCAGACATTCCTGATAGATTCGTTGAATACCTTCCAGACTGCCACACGCCGTGAAGACATAAACCTCCTTGGGCAGATGATGGGCAAATCCATTTCTTAAAAAGAAGGCAATCGTTGAACCAGAAGCCACGACTGTATCGGGTACGAGCCAAGTGTCTCCCTGATATTCACCTATGAAGTTTTGGCCATGGATCTCCCAGTCCGTCCCTTCCCAGTTGAGGACCCTCTGAAGTTTGATAAAGCCGGTGGGAAGGAGCAAGAGGTCGTAAGGCGACGCGCAGCCGATCGCATATTGAAAATCGAAGGGGTAACCACCCCTGAGAATGAGGTATTGGGATAATTGCTTCGCCCTCAGTTGTTCAAAGAATAACTCGGTGAAGGATTTGGCAAGGTAGCGGATCATATTGAACTTTGGCCGTCCACTCATCCCCCTTCCGAGAAGAAATCGTTGGCCGATGTCGGTCTCCACCACATAGATTAAAGGGGGGATGGTTGGATCATTTCGGAGGTGACGTACCTCCCATAATCTTGCGCTGCCAATCGCATTGACGCTGTATGGTTTGCCTACATCTTCGAGAAAGATTCTCTCTGCCATCCAAAGTCTCCTGTACCCCCCACCCATTCCCTCCCCCTCAAGGGGGAAGGGTGAGGGAGGGGGTGTTATTTTGGCATCACACCACTTGGGAACTTCTCAGTGTATACTTTCTTTACATCTGGCATCTTCTCCAAGAGTCCTGCCTTGAACATGTCCCTGGCTACATTCTCCCACTTCTTTGGAAGGATGTAACCTAAGCCATACTTTCTTGTGTCAGGTGTGATCATCAGGGCCTTCATCGGAGCAATGGCATCCATCTCGTGGACAAAGTCAAGACCCTCGTTGATCTTTTTCAGAATTTCAAAGGTTTCTCTGGGGTTTTCGTAGGCCCACCGGAATCCTTTGTATCTCCCCGTCACTACTGCTTGAACGACATCCGGATATTTCTTGACGATTTCTTCCGTAGTGAATAGGACGTTGTCCATCCAGTCGATGCCCAAACTCTTATAGTCGATGGTATAAAAGGTCTTTCGCATTTTTTTCATCTCCCGCTGGGCAATAATCAATTCATTATAAGTCATCGCAGAGGCCAGTGACCAATCCCTGGCTAACCAGGGCTTGATATCCTCACCTTGGTTTCGGATGGTGAACTGTTTTTCCCAACCCTTTCCTACAGCACATTTCGCCTTCGTATCATATCCAATCCAGATGCCGAAGTCTCCTTTAATGTTTTTCGCTGACCGGATCGGTTTCCAACTGATAATCCTCATGGCACTGGCTTGAAAATCAACACTCACGGCAACGAGATCGATCCCTTCCTTTTCTCGGGCCCTGATGATATTCTCCGGATAGTCGTTCCCGAAGGCAATGTTTCCCGCCCTCACAACAGCAAAAACCTTTTGAATCGGAGAGATGCCTGGTCCTCCCTGAACCTCTGTGACATTGACCTTCCCGCAAAACCCTTTATCCGCTGCGACCCAACCACCTGCTGATTCCATATGAACGAGCCAGGCCTCGTACACAATGGCTTCTTTTTCTTGGCCCATGGCATGGGATGGAAGGGTGAGGAGAATTAAGAATGCGAGGTATAACAGGCCTCTCTTAGAGACTAACATAGGACATCGTCTAAGAAATTAGCATATATCGTTGTCGAAGCTTGTATCGATTCTGGTCTATCGATTCTTGATATTCGAGTTTCTTATTTCAAGTTTCGTGATTCTATACGAGCTTCGCCACCGACGAACAAGTTTCTAAAACAGAATTCTTCGCTCCGAACTTCAATTGAATATTACGGTGGTATTCCTGGATCGATTTAACCGACATCCCTTTCTTCAAGAGGGATTCAATTCCATTGACGACCGCTTCTGCACCGGAGAGGGTTGTGATACAGGGAATATTGTGGGCCACCGATTGACTGCGGATAGCCACTTCATCCATTTTGGGCTTCTTTCCGCTCGGTGTATTGATGACCAGATGGATCTCTCCATTCTTCATCCGATCCACGATATCCGGCCTGCCTTCTCCAACCTTCAATACCGTTTGAACGGGGATTCCATTGTTGGCCAAGACTTTGGCCGTTCCTTTGGTGGCTACAAGCTCGAATCCAAGATCGATCAACTTCTTTGCAACGAAGACGATAGGCCGTTTATCCTTGTTCATGACGCTGATAAAGACCCTTCCTTTCAAGGGAATGCGGGCTCCGGCACCGAGTTGAGATTTGGCAAAGGCCAGCCCAAAATCTGTGTCGATTCCCATCACCTCGCCGGTCGATTTCATCTCCGGACCCAGCACTGTATCCACACCATAAAAACGGTTAAATGGAAAGACGGACTCTTTCACTGCGAAATGATCAATTTCTACCTCTCCTTCAATTCCAAGTTCCTTGAGACGTTTTCCCACCATCACCTTGGCTGCTATCTTGGCCCAGGGGACTCCTGTGGCCTTACTGATGAAAGGAACGGTTCTGGAGGCCCTGGGGTTCACTTCCAGGACATAGATGATGTCGTTCTTGATTGCATATTGGATATTCATCAAACCCACGACCTGGAGCTCTTTGGCCAAGGCATAAGTGTTGCGTCTCAAACCCTCGATCAATTCATCACTCAGGGTATAAGGCGGGGTGACGCAGGCACTGTCCCCAGAATGGATCCCGGCCGCCTCGATATGTTCCATGATGCCAGCGATGACACAGGTCTCTCCGTCGGCGACGGCATCGACGTCGATTTCGATCGCATCTTCCAAAAATTTATCGATGAGAATGGGGTGTTCGGAGGAGGCCTCCACGGCACGGCGGGCAAAACTCCGCAGGGATTCCTCATCATAGATGATCTCCATTGCCCTTCCCCCTAAGACATAAGAGGGTCTCACCACCACCGGATAGCCAATGTCATCAGCAATCCTCCTGGCCTCTTCGACAGAGCTGGCCGTGCCATTTAACGGCTGAATGAGACCCAGCTTTTTGAGAAGGGTTGTGAAACGTTCACGATCTTCAGCTCGATCGATATTCTCAGGAGTCGTTCCAATGATCTTCGCTCCAGCCCTCTCTAAGGGGACTGCCAGATTGAGAGGCGTCTGACCACCGAACTGGACGATCACACCATCAGGGTTTTCGACACGGATGATATGGAGGACATCTTCGAGCGTAAGGGGCTCGAAATAGAGTTTGTCTGAGGTGTCG
>Ga0299912_10005867_pt1 | contig 10086 bp, 8 predicted proteins | sample RVTome_2_FD_207667 | JGI IMG/M metagenome (GOLD analysis project Ga0299912, IMG submission 207667) | Soil microbial communities from uranium-contaminated site in the Upper Colorado River Basin, Wyoming, United States - RVT95D214 (version 2) ...
CGCGCACTCGATCCGAAAAGGCCGTAAAAACCTTTTTATCTTTGTCTGATAACATGTTGATCTCCTTTAGCAGATAAGAGAATATCTTCAAGATCATTCAAGATAAAGCTCAATGATAAAAGTGGGGGGTACATTTTTTACAGCACATTACTTATATAATATCATGAGTCTTTTTAACCGGGTATCCGCCTCTCCTGCCTCTTATGGCCATCATTAAAGGTTTTTCGGCAGAAAGCCGATAACTATCGTGTCTATTTAAACAAGGTTAGATATGCCTGCACCCAAAACAAAATCAGTTGACAAGATAGTAGCCTCCATTGCCGGGCTGCCCCCCTTTCCTGAGGTTGCAAGACGCGTCCTGGATCTGTCCAGGGACCCGAATACCAGTCACAGGGAGATCGCTGAGGTCATCAAATATGATGATGCGATTACCGCCAATTGCCTCAAACTATGCAATTCCAGCTATTACAGCCTAAGCGTTAAGGTCTTTTCCATGACCCAGGCCGTCAACATGCTGGGCTTGAAAAATATTATCATGATTGCCCTTGCAAGCACGAAAAGCCTCTCCGCCTTTGCAAAGGCCCAGCAGAAATATTGCCTTACAAAGGGGGAACTCTGGCGGCACAGCGTCACAACCGCCATTATCTCACAACTGCTGCTCAAGCGCGCCAGGGTGGATGAAGATTCAATACTGTTTACTGCCGCGCTGCTTCATGATTTCGGCAAGATCGTCCTTGATCAATACGTTGAAGGGGATATTGACAACCTTATCGAACTGACGCAAAAGGAAGGAGTTTCTCTATTGGAAGCGGAGAAACAGGTTTTCGGTATTGATCATGCTGAACTCGGGGGGCTTATTGCAGAGGAGTGGAACTTCCCGGGCATGCTGATAAAATCCATAAGGAATCATCATCAGGAGATATCACCCAGGGATATTCCCAATATTGAATCCTGGGTAAGGCTGAGCAACCTGGTTTTTTATCTAAGTTTTTCAAAATTTACACAATCCTACCACAAGGGCATAATGTGCCAGATAGACCCTGAAGTTCTTACCCGTTACCGGCTGAAGGCGGAGGATATCGATGCGGTGATCTCAGGGCTTCCTGCTGAGATCAAGAAGACTGAGGCTATGCTGAAAATAAGCCTGTAATTCTCCTTCATGGCAGAAACAAATGTCGCTTGACAGAAAATCCGCTCTTCCTGTATAAGAAAATCCTGTGATTTTTTGATAACAGATGTCTATTCGACAACGTTCAAAAGTAGATATATTATAAATCACTCCTAATTTCTTAAGCCTATATAACTAAGTATAAAGGCGCATGGTTTTCTGCTATTTCAAATTTGAGATTTGAAATTTAACATCGCCATGTACCCGGAGCCTTATTGATCAGGAGCACTCAACAATGGATGAATGGCAACCTAAGATTATGACCTTTCTGTGCAACTGGTGCAGTTACGGCGCAGCGGACCTTGCCGGTGTAAGCCGTTTCCAGTATCCCCCGTTTTTCAGGGTTATCCGTGTCCCCTGTTCAGCGCGCGTAAGCCCCAAGTTCATACTGGCGGCCTTTCGCCACGGGGCTGATGGGGTTTGGATATCAGGCTGTCATCCGGGTGATTGCCATTACCTGGAGGGCAATTACTATGCGAGGAGAAAATTCGCCATGCTGAAGGGACTCCTGGAACACATTGGCATCGAGCCTGGCAGGCTTAGTTTCTCATGGATCTCCTCCGCGGAGGCAGCCAAATTCGCCGAGACAGCAAAGCTTGTAGCGGATGAGGTCAAGGCCCTCGGCCCTGCAAAACATTTTATAAAGAAAAGGGCAGAGGTGTTATGATGCACGAATATACCGGAAAGATAAGGGAAACCGCAAAGAGGCTGCTCAAGGACGGAAAGGTGGATGTCTTTATAGGATACAGGAAAGGCACTGTCCCCATGATGAATGAGCCTGTCTCCATTTCTGATCCGGAAAAGGCAGGCCTTCTCCACTGGGACAGCAGCTGCGGTCTGAACCTGTGCAATTATCTTACGAAAAGAACTGACAGGATAGGCATCATAGCAAACGGCTGCAATTCAAGAAACATCGTCACACACATCATTGAGAACCAGATAAAGCGTGAACAGTTATATATTGTAGGCATCCCGTGCACGGGCATGATGGATCCCAAGGCAATTAAAAGGGCTGTCAAGTTCAGGGAGATACATAATGTAGAGGAAAAGGACGGACGTTTTACTGTGAAGGGCGATGGATTTGAGGAGACCTTTGAAAAAAAGGAATTCCTTCAGAAAAACTGCGCCACTTGCCTGCACCGAAACCCTGTTATATACGATGAACTTGTAGGTGAAATGGCACCGGAACAGGAGGAGGTGGAGCCCTTCAGGGATGTTAAAAAGATCGAGGCCATGGGCAGCGATGATAAATGGGGGTTCTTCACCAGGATGATCTCCTCATGCATCAGGTGTTACGCCTGCCGCAATGCATGCCCCCTGTGCTACTGCACTACCTGTTTTGTGGACGAGGCGCAGCCGCAATGGGTCGGAAAAAGCTCTGATCCCACAGACACAATGACATTCCATATTCTGAGGGCGTTTCACTGTGCTGGGAGATGCACGGACTGCGGGGCCTGCGAACGGGCCTGCCCCATGGGGATAAATGTTAGGCAGTTTACAAAGAAGCTGAATAAGGATGCGTTGGAACTCTTCGCATGGGAGGCAGGCCTGAATGAAGGACAGAGGCCGCCCATGGATGTATATAAAACTGACGACTATAACGATTTCATAAGATAGAACCAGTAAGGCACACATTATGACTGATAAAGTATTCAGCAAAAAAGATTGGGTTGAGGCCATAAAGGGCATAAGGGCTTCGTACAGGGTATTTGCACCAGCAAGAGAGGGGGACTTTCATAATTTCAGGCCTCTTGAGGATGAAACCATACCTAATTTTGATTTTTTTAACACAAGGCTTTCGCCTAAATCCGTTCTATATCCTCAATCGGAGAGGATGTTTGAATGTTTCAATGACCCGGATAGCCCGGAAAAAGGCATTCTTAAAGAGGCTGCAAAGGATTACACTCAGCAGGCCATAGTCGGGATCAGACCCTGTGACGCGCAGGCATTTCACATAGTAAAGAGGAATTTCGATAACCCTGAATACATTGACCCATGGTGGGTGCAGCGCTTTGAATCAACCGTGCTGGTCGGGCTGGGGTGCAATGCCCCCTGTCCCACATGTTTCTGCAGTTCCGTTGGCGGAGGGCCTTTTAATGAGGAGTGTCTGGATGTGATCATTCATGATCTTGGCGATAAATATGTTGCCAGGGGTCTTACAGAGAAGGGGAAGGAGTTCGTTTCAAAGACACAGGGAGGAAATCCCGCTGATGAAAAGGTCATAAAAGAGGCCAGGGCACTTGCAGCTGCGGCCCTGGAGAAGGTCACTGCGAGGCTTCCATCCGAAAGGCTCGGCGCAAAGGCTGCTACCGAGCTTTTCAACGCCCCCTTCTGGGAGGAGGTGGCTTTTTCCTGCATTAACTGCGGCACATGCACATTTCTGTGTCCCACATGCTGGTGCTTTGACATCCAGGACGAGGTCTGCGGGAAACAGGTTGACAGGATAAAAAACTGGGACACATGCATGTCCCCTCTATTTACCCTTGAGGGGTCAGGGCACAATCCCAGGGAAAAGAAATTTCAGCGCGTGCGTCAGCGGTTCATGCACAAGCTGAAATATTATCCGGACAAATTCAAGAATGGAGTCCAGTGTTCAGGCTGCGGCAGGTGCGTCCGCTACTGTCCTGTGAACATCGACATCAGGCAGGTGGCCGGGCTGATGAATGAGTATTAATGAGGGGGGTATTCAATTGAAAAATCCGTATCTGCCCTATCCCGTTCGGATAGATGAGATAATAACAGAGACAGAGGATAAAAACCTCAAGACCTTCAAGCTCGTATTCCTGAGCCCTGAGGATGGGAAAGGCTTCTCCTACACGCCTGGCCAGTTTGCCGAGCTTTCTGTTGCAGGAAAAGGCGAGATACCCATAGGGATAGCGTCATCCCCCACTGAAAAGGGGTTTGTAAAATTCACTGTAAACAAGGTGGGCGCTGTAACCAGCCACCTTCATAACATGAGTGTTGGCGACACCATGGGCATCCGGGGACCATTAGGCAACTGGTATCCGTGGGAAGAGATGGAAGGAAAAAACGTGGTAATCATCGGTGGCGGCTTTGCCTTCACTACGCTCAGATCCAGTATCATCTATATGCTCCATCCTGATAACCGCTCCAGGTTCAAGGACATCACGGTTGTATACGGTGCAAGGACCCCCGGCATGCTCCTTTACAAGGATGAACTGGCCGCATGGGAAAAACGCGATGACATAAAGATGCATATCACTGTGGATGGAACAACTGATCCCGAGTGGAAATATAATATCGGTTTTGTCCCTGCCATAACCGAGAAGAAGATTACGAGCGCGGAAAACGCCATAGCAGTTGTCTGCGGACCGCCGGTCATGATCAAGTTTACGCAGCCTGTTCTTGAAAAACTGGGATTCCCGCCTGAAAAAATCATACTGTCACTTGAGATGCGCATGAAATGCGGGATCGGCAAATGCGGAAGATGCAATATCGGCGAAAAGTATGTCTGCAAGGACGGCCCGGTCTTTTCGCTGGCCCAACTGAAGGAGCTCCCGCCGGAATATTAAATAATCCGCCTTTCTCACGGACACTTTTTGAATGCCAGGTGTGTCTCCTCAATATTCTTCTGGATATATTTTGCCGTGTCCGTCACGTTGCCATTTATCCGGGTGGACTCACGAATTTTTTTGCCGCTTAAAAAAGTATCGTTCATCTTTCGGAGAACCCTGGCAAAGCCTCAAATCTCCTTGTATAACATTCTTAAAAATCTGCTATTAGAGAATATGTTTTAGTTCCATTTTGGCATGCACATTGCATAGATACAATTCTGGAGAAATTGTATTTATCAGGCATTTCATAAGCTCCCCGCCGGCAGGCGATAACATAAAGAAGGTTTATAAATGAGACTTAGCGTAAAGATATCGATTATTATCTGCGGCCTTTTCCTGTTAATGGTGGCCCTTTTACACCTCGTCACTACCGGAATTATCCTGGGCAGTTTTGAACAGCTCGAAGAAAAGAACGCCAGGATAAATATTGAAAGGGTCTTAAACACCCTGAAGGAGGATCTATCCGGGCTGGAATCAACCGGAGGCGACTGGGCTGGGTGGAATGAAACAAGGGATTTTATAAATGGGCTGAATAAGAAATATATTGAGAACAATCTCAATGTGACCACCCTTGAAAATCTCTATATGGATTTCATCTTATATTTTGACAGTTCAGGAGAAACAGTTCATACTTTTGCGATTCAACTGGACAATGAGGGCCATGAAATACCCATCTCTGAGGAATTAGTCCAAAGTATAAGGGATCATAAATCCTTCTTTATCCATATGGACGCTAAGGATGCCAGGACAGGCATTTTCCTGCTGTCTGAAGATACGGCTCTTATTACAGCATGGCCGATCTCAAACAATGAGATGGAAGGACCAATCTCAGGAACACTGGCGATGGGGCGGTATTTAAGGGAAGATGAAATAAAATCCCTTGAGGAACGAACACAGCTCAATGTTGAATTCCATCGGGAGGATAATGATCATGACCAAGACGACTTTACTACTGCAAAGGCTGAGCTGACTAAAAGTAATGTGATTGCAATTAACCGGGAGCTTCCCGAAAGTATATCAAGTTACACTTATTTAAGGGATATTTGGGGGAAGGATTCCCTGATTCTCAAGGTGACCACGTCCAGAGATGTGTATAAACAAGGCCTGAAGACAACGAACTATTTCAGATGGGTGCAGTTTTTAGTTGGTATGATACTATTAGCAGCGCTTCTCTTGACACTGCAATATGCTGTGCTTAAACCTGTACTCAGGCTGAAGGAGCATGTCTTGTCAGTCGGCAAAAGCGGAGATCTTTCAGCCCGCATCTCTCTGAAGAGCAGAGATGAGATCGGGGCACTTGCCGTCGAGTTTAACAGGATGCTTGAACAGCTTTCAGACGCCCGGAATCGTCTGATGGAGCAATCCTATTATTCAGGGATCGGCGAGATGGCATCAGGCATACTGCATAATTTTAGAAATATCCTCACACCCATGGTAGGCCAGATAGGAAAAATAAGGAATAAGCTCAAGGAAGCTTCCATAGAAACTATAGGACAGGCGGTTGATGAGCTGAATTCGGGTAAAACGGAAGAGGGGCGTGAAAAATCATTAAGAAAATATCTGTCTCTGGCAGTGCCCAGGATTTCAAATATTAATCAGGATATCGATAAAACTCTAAATGTTTTATCCGGGCAGGCAGCCCATATGGAAGAGGTGCTCTCCCAGCAGGATAAATTTGCATATTATCAAAAGGCGCTTGAGCCCCTTAAAATCAGCATGATTATTGATGATGCAGTAAAGCTGATGCCGCACAATTTGATAAACGCAGCGGATATTCACAGAGAAGAAGGTCTTGCCAGGCTTCCGCATGTCTCTGCCGAAAGGGTCGTGCTCCTTCAGGTTCTGACAAACATCCTGAACAATGCAACAGAATCCATATTGAGAAAGGGACAGCAAAAAGGTAATATATGGATCAGCGGAACATCTGAGACAGAAGGAGAGGTTCAGAAGGTCCATATTGTGATCAGGGATGATGGGGAAGGCATTGACAAAGAGGAGCAGAAGAAGATATTTAACCGCAGGTATTCGACTAAGACTCCGATATCCTCCGGTATTGGTCTTCACTGGTGCAGCAATGTCCTGTCCGCAATGAAGGCGGATATTTTTGTTGAAAGCGAGGGACTCGGATATGGTTGCAGTATCCATATCAGGATCCCGGCGGACCATAACCGGTCTTTTACCAATGCGATGAACCGTCGCCCCTAATTATTAGAGGATGTAATTCATGCAGAAAAGCAAATCCGAATACTTCAGGGTTCTTGCGGTTGATGACGAAGAATCGATTCTGGCATTATACAGGGAAGTTCTTTGTAAAAAATCAGTTACTGATGTATCCCTTTCCGAGATGTCAGACCTGGAGGCGGAACTCTTCGGAAATTCGAAAAATAAACCGGTTCACGAATATTTATTTGACCTTACAACCTGCCGTCAGGGCGATGAGGCGATTGCCGCGGTAAAACAGGCTGTTGAAGAAGATAATCCTATTGCCCTTGTACTGCTTGATATCAGGATGCCGCCGGGGCCTGACGGTGTGCAGACGGCAGAGGCGATAAGGGATCTTGATTCATTGATTGAGATATTGCTTGTGACGGGTTATTCTGACGTCGATCCTCAGGAGATAGCTAAGCGGATATCCCCGCCTCATAAGCTGCTTTATATCCAGAAGCCCTTTCACCCACAGGAGATATATCAGTTTGTCTGCACATTGTGTTCAAAGTGGAAAAATGAGGCCTTTATCAAGAATTACAATAAAAGGCTTTTATCACATATAGAAGAACAGACAGAAGAGCTCAAAAAGGCAAATGCCGAACTGCGGGAAGAAATCAAGATAAGGGAGGAGTCCGAAGCGGCTCTTAGGGAGAGTGAAAAGAAGTTTCGCGATCTTTTTGAAAAAAGCTCGGATCACCTTTATGTCCATGATCTGGAAGGCAATCTTATAAGCTCCAATCTGGCCTTCAAAGCTGAATGCGGTTATAATGAGGAATACCTTCATTCCAGGAACATAAGGGATCTTATACCTGACAGGTACATGGATAAATTCGACGAGTATCTTAAAAGGATAATCGAAAAGGGCTATGATGAAGACATTATGATACTCCTGACAAAGGATGGAAGGGAAATTGTTGTGGAGTACAAAAATTCCCTCATCCGCGATGCCGACGGAAATCCGGTCGCGGTCAGGGGTGCAGGCCGTGATATAAGCGAAAGAATAAAGGCCGAGCAGCAGAAACACAGACTGGAGATGCAGCTGATGCGTATGCAGCGCATGGAGGCGATAGGGACACTGGCCGGCGGCATTGCCCACAATTTCAACAATCTCCTCATGGGAATACTGGGGAATGCCTCTCTTGCGTCTCTTGAAATTGATTCCGACCATCAGCTCCAACGCAACCTGGAAAACATCAAGACGCTGGTTGAAAGCGGTTCAAGGCTGACAAGACAGCTTCTCGAGTATTCAAAAGGGGGTACTTACGAGGTCCAGCCTGTTGATATGAGCCTTCTCACTAAAAAAACAGCGGAGGCATTCGGAGGGACAAGAAAGGATATCACCATCCACTTTGAGCTTGATAATGGATGCAATATCGACGCAGACAAGGGGCAGATCGAGCAGGTCTTATTGAACCTCTTTGTAAACGCGGCCGATGCGATGCCTTCAGGAGGTGACCTTTTTCTGGAGACGGAGATTGTTTCGCACCTTCATCTGGCAGACAAACCCTTTAAGGCCAAGCCGGGAAATTATGTGCGTCTTACATCCAGGGATACCGGCATAGGAATGGACGAGGAGACGATTGAGCATATATTCGAACCTTTCTTCACCACTAAGGGCCTTATTAAAGGCACAGGCCTGGGGCTTGCCTCTGTTTACGGGATCATCAAGGCTCATGGCGGTTATATAGAGGCAAAGTCAAGAAAAGGCGAAGGAGCTTCTTTTATCATCCACGTGCCGGTCTCCGTACAAAAGGTCATTCGTGAAGCACCTGAAGACAAGGAGATTGTTTATGGGAATGAAAAAATTCTTCTCGTTGATGATGAAAAGATAATCCTTGAAACGAGTGAGCGGCTGCTCTGCTATCTGGGATATTCCGTAATAAAGGCCCAGGGCGGAAGGGAGGCAATTGAGATCTTCAGTACCGGAAGGGACCGGATAGATCTTGTGATACTTGACCTAATCATGCCCGAGATCGGAGGGGATCTTGTCTTTGACAAACTGGTCAAGATAAAAAAAGACGTTAAGGTCATTATTTCAAGCGGCTATGATATTGACGGCAAGGTGCAGGAGGTATTAGACCGGGGCTGCAAGGGGTTTATCCAGAAGCCGTTCGATATTAAGGATCTTTCATCGAAGATCAGGGAAGTCCTGAAATAGAGATCATTCTTCTCCTCTCTTTTTGCCGTTTATCCGTACCCTTCCCATCCTCCTGATTATCTCCTTCTCCAATCCCCTGTCAGTGGGTGTGTAGAATGTGCGGTTCTTAATTCCCTCAGGGAGATATTCCTGCTCCACCCATGCCCCGGGATAGTTGTGCGGATAAAGATAACCGCGGCTGTATCCGAGTTTTTTCATGAGCCCGGTAGGCGCGTTTCTTATGTGCATCGGAACGGGCAGAGGGCCTGACCTGTTTATCTCCTCCCTGACGGCCTTTTCAGCAAGATAAAGGGCGTTGCTCTTCGGGGCTGACGCAAGGTAAACAGCTGCCTCCATGAGGGCAAGTTCAGCCTCAGGCGGGCCGACCTTCTGCCAGGAATCAAAGGCTGCAAGGGCCATCTGGAGGGCATTGGGATCGGCCATTCCGATGTCTTCGGAGGAGAACCGTATCATCCTTCTTGCTATAAACAGGGGGTCCTCGCCTGCCTCGATCATCCTGTAGAGCCAATATACAGACGCATTAACATCGCTGCCCCTCAGGCTCTTATGAAAGGCCGATATGATATTGTAGTGCTCCTCACCGTCCTTATCATAGGGAAGGGCCTTGCGGTTCAGTGCAGTCTCAACACTGCCAAGATCAAGGATACTAGGTGTCTTTTCGCTTGCCCTTACATAGTTGACGGCCGCTTCAAGGTTGTTAAGTGCGACCCGTGCGTCACCTGAGGATATGTCAATAATGAAATCGATGGCCTGAGGCATTATCTCCATGTCCGCATCTTTCATACCGGAATCTTTATTTTCAATGGCCTTTAACAATATGGTCTTAAGATCCTCCTTTTTAAGTGGGTGGAGGATCATGACCCTTGCCCGGGAAAGGAGCGGGGGGATCACTTCAAAGGACGGGTTCTGGGTGGTGGCGCCGACAAGGACTATGAGCCCGTTTTCCACATGCGGCAGAAAGGCGTCCTGCTGCGCCT
>Ga0299912_10005869_pt1 | contig 10084 bp, 8 predicted proteins | sample RVTome_2_FD_207667 | JGI IMG/M metagenome (GOLD analysis project Ga0299912, IMG submission 207667) | Soil microbial communities from uranium-contaminated site in the Upper Colorado River Basin, Wyoming, United States - RVT95D214 (version 2) ...
TCCGTTGTAAGAACCACAATGAGCGCATACCTTAAAAGGCAGTTTTAATTCATTACAATCGGGACAGAGGCCGAGATTCGGGAGCTGACCTTTCCAGTTGGCCCTTCTCTTGTCTCTTCTTGACTTCGAATGTCTGCTTGTTGGGTTTGCCACTATACTGCTCCTTTCATTTTTCCAGTAATTTTTTCAGGACTTCAAGCCTTGAATCAATCTTCTTTGTTTCGCAACCGCAGGTGCCTGTATTGAGGTCTGTTCCGCACTGGGAACAAATTCCCCTGCAGTGTTCATCACATAACGGTTTCATCTCGATGTTCAGCATGATCTGCTCCCTGATCAGTTCCTGCAGGTCAAGCTCATCGTCCTGATAAAACCCCATATCCATCTCATCGTCTTTTAACCCATGCCTGTCGTCCCCGAGTTCTGTCACGGGATGATAGACAACATTTACAGGCACATCCATAACACGCCTGAACTTTTTCAGACATCTGCTGCACTCAAACTCCAGCTCGGCCTTCAGGCTGCCCGAGATAATTATTTCGCTATGTGACTTTGTCAGCTCAAGATGGGCCTTTACAGGAGAGAGAAGACGAATCTCTTCTGCCTCAAACTTCTCCTCAAAGTCTAAATCAAGACCTTCATCCGGTATATCTGATATTATTATTTTCATTTAAAAGACCATGCACAGAAGTATAAATTATAGAGATTTTTCCGGGAATAAGTCAAGGAAAGCTGCTTCAGGACAAAGGCCGGGACCGGCAGAGCATATGGCATGCTGCTACCACCATTAATAGTCCCCCACTATAGACCATCTGTCTGGCTCCTGATAAAATAAGCATCCCGCAGCGCACAGTTGCACTTTGACCTCATGTTGGTATTTAATATCCGATATGCCTGAACTTACTCCACTAATGAAACAATACGGCGCTATCAAGGAACAATACCCTGACTGCATATTGCTTTTCAGGCTGGGGGATTTCTATGAAATGTTCGGAGAGGACGCAAGGGCAGCCTCCGGAATCCTCCAGATAGCGCTGACAACCAGGGAGAAATCCAAAGACGACCCCATGCCCATGTGCGGTGTTCCCTATTTTGCCGCAGAGTCTTATATTTCCAAGCTAATAAAGGCAGGTCACAAGGTTGCGGTATGCGAACAGATGGAAGACCCCCGGGATGCAAAGGGGATTGTCGCAAGAGAGGTCGTAAGGGTCATCACACCCGGCACGCACACCCCTGAGCACCCGAAAGAAAATACCTATATCATCAGTATTTTACCTTTAGGAAACAGACACGGTATAGCTGCAGCTGATATATCGACCGGTCAGTTCATAGTCTTTGAAACAGGGGAGAACATCGAAGATGAAGTCAACCGTTTCGAACCAAAAGAGATTTTAATGCCGGAGAGCCTCAAAGACAACATACATTATAAACAAACCTTATCAGGTTTCTTTATTTCAGGTTTCGATGACTTTTCATACGATTATGCCGAGGCCTACAAAACTCTCCTGAACCATTTCCGGGTATCGTCGCTCGAAGGGTACGGCTGTGAAGGCCTTTCCGCCGCAATTTCAGCTGCAGGAGCGCTTATAAACTATCTGGAAAGTACACAGAAGGGGTTTCGGGTATTCAGAAAAATAACAACGCTGCAGCAGGCTTCAAATATGTTTTTGGACGCGGCAACCCAGCGGAACCTCGAACTGACCCACAACCTCAAGGACCTCTCACGCGAAGGCACCCTGTTATGGGCGCTGGACGAAACCCTGTCGCCGATGGGCGGAAGGTTTCTGAGGTCCGCCCTGCTGCGGCCTCTCACCGACCTCGGGGAGATCAATAAACGACAGACCGCCATCGAATACCTCGCGGATGATTTTGAGCTTCTTGAGACCCTCAGGACTTCACTGAGAAACATGCAGGACCTCGAAAGGCTCTCTTCGAGGGTCTCAGCAGGGACAGCAAACGCGCGTGACCTGACAGCTATTAAAAATTCGCTCTCCGACCTCCCCAAAATAAAAAAAGCGCTTTCTGCGTCAAAAGAGCACCACCTGAAGTCCCTTTCCAATGCGATTTCGGAATTCTCTCTCCTTCGGGAACTCATCGGGAAGGCCATTGCCGAGAACCCTCCAACAGGCATGAAAGACGGAGGGATCATACGTGACGGATACCACCCTGAAGTGGACGCTCTCAGGAGCATATCCACAAGGGGCAAGGATTTCATAGCCGAGATGGAGCTCAGGGAGAAAAAAAGAACAGGCATATCTTCCCTGAAAATCGGCTATAACAGGATCTTCGGTTACTACATAGAGGTCACAAAGGCCAATCTTGATATGGTGCCTGAAGACTACATTCGGAAACAGACCCTCGTGGGAGGCGAGCGTTTCATAACGCCCGAACTGAAGGAATATGAAAACAGGGTCCTTGGTTCTGAAGAAAAACTGAAGAACCTCGAACAGGAAGTCTTTCAGCAGGTGCTTGAATCCGTCAGGGAAGAATCCGACCAGCTCGTGCAGACTGCCGGCGCGCTGGCAGTCGCAGACTTTCTCGCCTCATTGACAGTTGTGGCAAAACGCCATAATTATACAAGGCCCCAGATGGTTGAAGAACGCGTCATTGACCTTGTTGAGGCAAGACACCCTGTGCTCGAGCGCATACTGGGAGGGGAGCGGTTTATATCCAATGATACCTGCATCGGCATGCAGGACAACCAGCTGCTGATACTCACGGGGCCGAACATGGCCGGAAAATCCACCTATATGAGGCAGGTCGCGCTCATTGTTTTAATGGCCCAGACAGGCAGTTTTGTCCCTGCTTCATCAGCAAAGATCGGCATTACAGACAGGATCTTCACAAGGATAGGCGCCTCTGATTTTCTCTCTAAAGGCCAGAGCACCTTTATGGTAGAGATGATAGAGGTGGCCAACATAGTCAATAACGCTACTGAAAAAAGCCTGATAATCCTCGATGAAGTAGGCAGGGGCACGAGCACCTTCGACGGCATAAGCATTGCCTGGGCCCTGGCTGAACATATCTTAAACAGAATTAAAGCCAGGACCCTTTTTGCGACCCATTACAATGAACTCACAGAGCTTTCACTCATCCATGACGGGGTAAAAAACTACAATATCTCAGTCAGGGAATGGGGAGACGAGATAATCTTTTTAAGAAAGATCGAGGAAGGCCCTGCTGACAAAAGCTACGGCATACAGGTGGCAAGGCTCGCAGGGGTCCCTGACGCCATCATAGGCCGCTCAAAAGAGGTCCTCTACAACCTGCAAAACGAGTCACTGAGTGAGTCCGGCAAGCCCAGGCTCTCCAGCGGAAAAACAAAAAAACGCAGGGAGCAGCTCGACCTTTTCTCCTCCGCGCATGACACTGTCATAAGCGAAATAGTCAACCTTGAAACAGACAGCCTCTCGCCTGCAGAAGCCCTTTCGCTCATTAAAGAACTCAGGGCAAAATTAAAGGCCTGAAGTTTCCCGGCCTTGCACTAGTTGGAAATTTTTGAACAGTACGGATTCCAAGGTGAAAGTTATACGCTGGCGGCTGAATCATTGGAATACACTGAAGAACAGCGGTATCGTTGGAAACTGAAATACAAAACAGGCAGTTAATATACTCAGTGAGGGGAAAGTATTACTTTTTTATATTGATGTTACGAACTCCGCCGGGTTTCCATGCAGGGGATATGACGTTTGAAGGTTCCATTGTTTTAAGATGAGACGCCCACATGACCGTAAAATCCCCAAACTTGTCGTTGAGACTGTCAACCGCCTTTAACATGGACTTTGCCTTTGCATCGTCATTGAACAAAGCCATCTGGTCTTCATTTTCCCGCATCAACTGAGAGAGACTGACACCAATCAACCTGACCTTATCAACAAGCCTTATTGAATCCAGGATATCTACGGCATTGTGGTAAATCTTATGAGTGCTGTTGATGTGAAACTGAAGCGTGGTCTGTTTTGTGAAGGTCTCAAAGCCGGCATATCTTACGGTAAGAGTTACCTTCTTCCCCACAAACCCATGCTTCCTCGCCCTTCTTCCGACCATCGAGCTTAATTTCAGCAGTTCCGCATTAATAACTTCCCTGTCAGATGTATCTTTTGCCAGGGTCGTGCTATGTCCTATTGATTTTGGATCTTCTTCCTTAAAAATAAGGGGCCTGTCACAGTGACCCTGCCCCATATGCTTTAATGCTTCCCCAATTATGCCAAACTTGTTTCTTAAGAGGCTCACAGGTGCCTTGCCCAGCTCAGCGCATGTCCTGATGCCTAATTGCTCAAGTCTTTCTGTAGTGGCTGCTCCAATACCCCAGAGCTCCTTGACAGGAAGGTCTTTCAGGAGCGTCTCAGCATCTTCAGGCTTTACCCATTTAAGACCATCCGGCTTTGCGATGTCGCTGGCGAGTTTTGCCATAAGGATGTTGGGTGCTATTCCGACAGTGCAATTGATCCCGAACTGATCTTTTACCTCTTTCTTTATGGAGGACCCTATTGCCTCAGGGCCGCCGAAGAGGTGATGGGTTGTCGTTACGTCAAGGAAGGCTTCATCTATCGAGTAGATTTCAATATCCGGCGTGTACCTGTTGTAGATTACTGAAAGCTCTGTGCAGGTATAGGTGTATTTTTCGTTATCGCCAACCACCAAAATGAGATCAGGGCAAAGTTTTTTTGCCTCATAGATATTCATTCCCGTCTTTACTCCATACTTTCTTGCCTCATAAGAACGGGTGGTGACGACTGTCCTGCCTCCTGAGCCAATGACCGCTATGGGTTTTCCCCTGAGCTTGGGATTGACCTTCTGCTCTACTGAGGCAAAAAAGGCATCCATATCTATGCATATGATTATTTTGGACATCATCAGGTCTCAACGGACTCAATTTTCCAGAGCAAAGATACAGCATCAAACGTCAACTCAAAGAGAGTGCTGCCATCAGTTACGGAAAAGTGGTGCAAGTCTTTCTGCCCTTCCTTTGTTTTCCAGGTGTAGGTCACTTCTTTTATCTCAATTGTTCTGCCGGACCATGTGAAGCTGAGAGGTTTGATGCGGTAGGGCATTCCAAAGGCAGCCAAAACAGTTATGTCCTCTCCGATCTTCATTATATTTCCTTAATAACGTCCTTCACCACACTATTTCGGGATACAGGCATTCAATCCGACAGTAAAAGGGCTGACACTTCAATTATACACAAACAGGACCAAGATATACCCATTCAGTGTCTTGCGAGAATGATGAAAATGGAAGAATCAACATATATCCTTCCTTATAATAGCTCCGAAAAGAAGAGCTCCGGCATTTTCAAGAGAGAAGTAAAACTCATTTTAACTTTATTGACAGAGTGCAAAATGCTATGATAGGAAATCTCATTATTCATTTTCTGAAAAGGAGGCAACTATGAACCCTGAAGACGTCAGATATCACAAAGAACACACATGGGTAAGGGTTTCCGGCAAAAAAGGCACTGTAGGAATCACCGATTATGCCCAGGACGCCCTTGGAGACATCGTCTACATTGACCTTCCTGAAGTGGATTCAGATGTCGAGGCGAATAGCGAAATATCAGAGATCGAATCCACAAAAGCGACATCCTCAGTAATTTCACCGGTAAGCGGAAAGGTGCTGGAAGTAAACGAAGACCTTCTGGAGACCCCCGAGATCATCAATGAAGAACCATATGACAAGGGATGGATTGCAGTGATCGAAATAGAAAATGACTCGGAACTCGACGACCTGATGGACGCAGCCGAATACGGGAAATACGTGGAAGAGGAATCCAAGTGAAATTAGCCATCCTCGGAGCAGGTCCCGGGGGTTATGTCGCAGCGATCAGGGCAGCACAGCTGGGAGCAGAGGTGACGGTCATAGAGGATACCGAGGTCGGAGGAACATGTCTGAACCGGGGCTGTATTCCGACAAAGGCAATGGTCGCCTCTTCCGAAGCCCTTTCAAAGGCCCGGGAACTGGATAAATTCGGGATTGAACTCAGGGGCGAACTTGTTCCAAATCTCGCCAGAATAATCGAAAGAAAAAACAAGGTGGTCAGCACCCAGGTCAAAGGCATCAGGGGCCTCTTTAAAAGCTGGGGTATAACTCTGAAGGAAGGCAGGGGGCGGCTGACCTCACAGAAACAGATAGAGGTAACAACAAAAGACGGAAGCACAGAGACTGTTGAAGCTGATGCGATCATTATAGCTACCGGATCACGGCCTGCAGCGATTCCCGCATTGCCCTTCGACGGCAAAAACATTATAACATCCACAGAAGCCCTTGAACTCACAGAAATACCCAGCAGCCTCCTGATCGTTGGGGCAGGTGCAATAGGCTGTGAATTCGCCTGTATTTACCGGGAACTCGGCTCTGAAGTCACGCTTGTAGAGATGCTTCCGAGGGCCGTGGCAACCGAAGACATCGAGATATCAGAACTCCTGGAAAAGGAACTTAAAAAGAAAAAGATCAAACTATTAACCGGAATTAAGATTGATAAAGCAGAGATAAAAAGCGACGGCGTGCACATCTTCCTCTCAGACGGCAGGGAGCTGATTGCCGGGAGAGTGCTCGTGTCAGTCGGAAGGGCCTTAAACAGCGGAGACATCGGACTCGAAGCAGCAGGCATCAACAGTGGAAGCCGCGGGGAGATCCTCGTAAACAATAAGATGGAAACGAATATCCCGGGCATCTATGCTGTCGGCGATGTTACCGGCGGGATACTGCTTGCACATATGGCCTCAAGGGAGGGGCTTGTTGCCGCCAAAAACATAATGGGGATCAGCAATGCAATAAATTATAATGTTGTGCCTGCTGCCATCTTCACCTCACCTGAAATAGCCTCTGTCGGCATCAGAGAACATCAGGCGGCTGAAAAGGGCATAAAATACAAAATCGGTCGTTTTCAGTTCAGGGCCCTCGGGAAGGCACACGCGATGGGAGAAATTACAGGTTTCATAAAATTGATAGCGGAAGAATCCTCGGACAAACTCATCGGCGCTCATATTATAGGACCTCATGCCTCAGACCTCATTTCTGAAGCTGCACTTGCAATGAAAAACGGCCTCACGATCAGGGACATCGCTGAGACAATACATACGCATCCAACACTGGCAGAGGGGCTTATGGAAGCTGCTGAGGACCTGCATGGAGAGGCCATTCATGTCCCAAAAAAATAAGCGCGGTTTCTAAATTACATGTTACAGGAAGAAAGAAAAGAAGACTGGGTCACCCGCTCAAAACAGGAAAATAATAATTTGTTTTCAGAGCTCGATGTTCTTCTTCGCGCACTCGACAGGTATTTCAATGTAGAAAATCTGACCTTTTCGGAAAATATAACCGGCAAAAATTTCTACGAAGAGCTTTTTACGGCCAGAGATACCATTATGCGCGTGCTCAGCGTACTTGAGGTGATAATACCTGAAAGCAGAAAAAACGCCTACTGGTTTCAGAAATATACCGAGACAAAATATCTCTCTGCGCGCAAAATAGACGCCTTCAGGGAAGACCTCTACAGGCAGGACACGCGGGAAAAAGGGTTATACCTCCTCTATGACTCTTTCATCAACATAAGAGGCCTCATCACAGACCTCCTCCGCAGCGGCAATATTTCCTACCTCGGGTTCACGAATGTCGGCCATCTTATAAGCAAGGCCATCAGGGAGAATGTCTTTTTCAACCCTTTTATAAAAGAGCTGAATCCGGAATTCGACAGGATAAGCAATGCCGCTATATCAGGTATAGTAAAGTCCATGACCGACAGGGAAGAGAAAAAACAGATTTCCGTAATCTTTATTTACCTCTTCAGGCTTTTGCGGGTCCTGGGGTTTGTTGAGATCGCAACGCAACGTTCCGTGTCCCTTCATTCATCACTTATGCTGCTGATACTCCTGCGCTCTGAAATAAACACCTTCCGGAACTCCGTAGAAAAGGCCTTGAAAAAAATAAAAGACAACGAACTCCAGGGGCTTCTTCAGTCCCTCTCGTATCAGTTTGCCATAGAAACAAAAAGGGTCTACCTCCAGGAACTGAGGGACATAAACCGCAAAAAAAACGCCATTCATTTCAGGGGAAAGATAGAAAACAGCCACGGCATACTAAAAAATCTGGTCGAACACAGCATTGTGCAAATAGCGCAATTCTACAGCCCTGAAATAAAGGGGGAAAACATTTTTCAAAGTTTTATGACCAGAAAAGAGCAATCGCGCCGGGTGAGAGAGGACATCTATGCCTTGCACAAATTTATAACCCTTCTGGAAAAGAAGTCCGGAAAACCTCAGGACCGGGTCAAAGTCTTTGAATCATTAAAGAGCTATATGTTATATTTCGAGAGTTTCACGTTCAGATTATTACGGTATGACGATTATGAGGAGTTCATTCTTTTCTTCAACGAACTGAACTCCGTCACAACGGAAATGATACTTGGCCCGGGCTTCCATGCGTTTATGGAGAAGGTGATGCATTTAAAAATCTTTCTGGAAACCACCTTGCGCCAAATCGGAAACAGATCTGAGCTTGGCGGCACAGATGTAGACATGGACAGGGTAAAAGACCTGATAAACCAGTATCTGTAATTGTAACTACTCAGGTGGACAGTCTGTAGGTTTTTAGGTGGGTAGTGGGCTCAGACCTGACAGACTACAGTCTAAACAACCTCAATAAGTTACCTATAATTTAAAAGGAGGAATACATGGGAGAAATACTGGACCTGATTGCCAGGGAGATAATTGATTCAAGAGGTAATCCTACAATAGAGGTAGACGCGTATCTCGACAGCGGTGTCGTAGGCAGGGCCGCTGTGCCCTCCGGAGCTTCCACAGGACAGAGAGAGGCCCTGGAACTAAGAGACGGAGGGAAGAGGTTTCACGGCAAGGGCGTTCAAAAGGCGATCAGGAACATCTTTGAGGAAATCGCGCCAAGACTCAGGGGTATCGCATCTGAAGACCAGGTCTTCGTAGACAACTTAATGATAGAGCTCGACGGCACGGAGACCAAAAAAAGGCTCGGTGCCAACGCGATCCTCGGCGTATCTCTTGCGGTCTGCAGGGCTACGGCTATCGAGTCGGGCATGCCTTTATACAGATATATCGGCGGCTGCAATGCCAAGGTCCTCCCTGTGCCCATGATGAACATTCTCAATGGCGGCGCGCATGCAGACAATAATCTGGACATCCAGGAATTCATGATCATGCCGGCAGGCGTCGCTGACTTTTCTTCAGCTGTCAGGGCAGGTTCAGAAGTATTTCATACCCTCAAGAAAATCCTCAACAAAAAAGGGCTCAACACATCTGTAGGCGATGAGGGAGGGTTCGCACCCAACCTTAAGAGCAACGAAGAAGCGGTCCTTCTGATCATGCAGGCCATAGAGGATTCAGGGTACAAGGCCGGCAAGGATATCTTTATTGCGCTTGACGTAGCAGCCTCAGAGTTTTATGAAAAAGGCTCTTACCGCTTTGAAGGCAAAAAAGTCCCCTCCAGCCGTCTTGTCGAATATTATGACAGTATAATCTCCAGGTATCCGGTCATGTCCATTGAAGACGGGCTTTCTGAGAACGACTGGAAAGGCTGGGAGGCGATGACGTCCGCCATCGGGGAAAAGGTACAGCTTGTGGGAGATGATCTCTTTGTTACCAACACCAAAATATTCAAAAAAGGGATAGAGCGCAATATCGCCAATTCCATCCTTATCAAGCTCAACCAGATCGGCACCATAACCGAAACTCTGGATGCAATAGAAATGGCAAAGACCGCGGGATATACTGCAGTGATATCGCACAGGTCCGGTGAGACCGAAGATACAACAATCGCAGATCTCGCTGTTGCCTGCAATACCGGCTTTATAAAAACCGGCTCCATGGCAAGGAGCGAACGGGTAGCAAAATACAACAGACTGCTTGTCATCGAGGAAGAACTCTCTGACTCAGCGCTGTACAGGGGAAAAGGGGCGTTTTATAATTTAAAATAATGGGCAGCAACAATCTTTTGAGAAAACAGGTCATTTCCGAGGTCAAGAAAAAGAGACTCATTTTTTTGACCTTCGTGGTCCTGAGTTTCATTTATCTTTCCATCAGCCTTGTCTTCGGTGATATGGGGCTGATCCGTTATC
>Ga0299912_10005870_pt1 | contig 10083 bp, 8 predicted proteins | sample RVTome_2_FD_207667 | JGI IMG/M metagenome (GOLD analysis project Ga0299912, IMG submission 207667) | Soil microbial communities from uranium-contaminated site in the Upper Colorado River Basin, Wyoming, United States - RVT95D214 (version 2) ...
CATCACCGAAATCATCCGCAGGTGGTGGCTGAATCTGAGCCAATCCGAGCTGGTTACCGGGTACGGGCTAACCGGATTCCGCCTCAGGTGGCCGCCCGTTCTGTTTTCAACACATTATGGCCCACTATCCCTCACAGATCCTTTACAAGTGTTGCTTGGTCTTTTCGAGTTAGGGCCAGTTTTGTTGTTGGCTCCCTGGGTTACGCGGTTTTGTCTAAAACGCCTCACAAAGGGTAAATGGATCACTGCTGGCGCCGGAATTGGTGCTCTAATCAGCTTTCTGGCAGCGCTGTTCCTCGGCCTCCAGGAACGAGAAAGAGATATTACCCGCCTGACCAATTCGGCAATGTTTATTTGGATGGTATTCGGATTTGTGATCCTTTGGTATTCCTTACCCAAACTAAAGAAGTCCCTACAATACCTTATCCTGATATTTTTTTGCATCACAATCCTATCGGGTATCGCCAGCTTTTCGGTAGAACTGGTGGCTGTCGCAAGACCTCAATTCAGCTATTTTGTAGATGCACCTGACGCGTTATTAAGCCGGGCTTACTGGAATCGCCTGCCCAAAGAAGCCTACATCTTAGACCGGCCGCCATTCCGAGCAATTACTCTCTTCGGACGGTGGGGAGGCCAGGCCTCGCTCGATAATTACACCCCAACCATTGAATGGGAAGCCTTGATAAGCGACCCCAACCCGACCGCTATCGCTCAATCCGGTTATTCCTTTATATACATTGATTCCAAATACTGGGAGCGCTTGACCTCTGACCAAAAACATCGATTTGAAATATCTTGTGTCAGACTGTTTGCTGAAGAGACAACCGACGATAAAGACTTCCGCCGGTTACTCGACGTACGCCAATGTGCCTCTCCCGGCAGTTAATCCTGGCGGGTGAATTAGCTAATCCATCACAATCATCCTTGACCTATGCAAATCAAGGGTTATAATTCAATAACTGAATTATAGGATGGATATTTGTCCCTTTTATCAATGGAAACAGAAACCGATCCCGCTCGCGAATTAACCCTCCTCGAAGAAATCGAGCACGACCCGGATGTCACCCAGGCCTCCCTGGCTGCACAGGTGGGCGTCGCGGTTGGCACCGTCAACTGGCACATCAAGCGCTTTATTGCTAAGGGTTACGTCAAAGTCAAGCGCGCCCAACGTAAAAAACTGCGCTACATCATCACCCCGGAGGGCATCGCTTTTCGCGCCCGCTTGACGATCAATTATATCGACCAATCCATGCGCATGTACCGTAGAATCCGCCAGCACGTCCGGGATTTACTTATCGAAGCACAACAAGCAGGATACGATTCTGTGCAAATCGCCGGGGAAGGAGATATCGCCGACATTTGCCGGCTAACTTGCCTTGAACAGCGGTTTTCTATTATAGAAACGGACGAAGTGCCAGTCTTAGAAGTCACTGGAGCCAAAGTCCACCTGCGCCTAAAGGAGAAAGTGTGAGCGGAGAAAATAACCACATCCTGATCACTGGTGGCGCGGGTTACATCGGCTCCCTGCTGGCAGGAGAACTCCTGCGAAATAACTACATGGTCAGCATCGTGGATGACTTGCTTTTTGGTGGCGAATCCCTGCTCGCATACCTGCCACACCCGGCTTTCCACTTTGTAAAAGCAAATGTGTGGGATTCCAGGGCATTGGTCACATCCATCCGCGATGATTGGCCGAAACCGAGGGCTATTGTTCACCTCGCAGCCTTAGCCGGGTTCCCTGCCTGTCAGGCTGTTGGACGGCAGGTAGCCTGGCGTTACAACGTGGAAGCGACCGAACGCGTCTTCGAACAGGCTGTGCAATTGGGAGTAGACAGGTTTGTGTATGCTTCGACCTACAGCAATTACGGGCTATCCCCAGACGGCAAGCCTGTAACCGAGGAGACGCCCCTCAATCCACAATCGCTTTACGCTGAAACCAAAATCGCCTCTGAGCGGTTCCTTCTTGGACAGGTAGAAGCGCCCTGCGCCCCACTCATCTTCCGCTTTGCGACGCTTTTCGGTCTTTCGCCGCGTATGCGCTTTGATTTAATCGTCAACCAGTTTGTCCTGGAGGCTTTCACCAAACGCGAGCTGCTCATCTACCAGCGCGGTTACTCCCGCTCCTTTGTTCACGTCCGAGATGCAATCCAGGGCATAATCCTGGGTCTCCGTGCTCCGGAGGATAAAATTCGCGGACAGGTGTACAACCTGGGCGATGAAAACGGCAACTACACGAAAGATCAAATTGTCAATCTGATTTTAAGGCGATTGCCCGAAACCGTCGTGCATTATAAAGATATGACCTTCGGCGGGGATATGCGTGATATCAGCGTATCTTTCGAAAAAGTCAAACGTGAGTTAAACTTCAAGCCTTGCCTGACCGTCGACGAAGGCGTTCGTGAGGTGCTCAATTCCCTGCGATCCGGGCTGATCCGTGAACCATTCCACCAGCGATACCGGAATGCCCAGTTTATCGTTCAATAATTCGCAGCTCATGAGGTAACCATGTCTGAAATGCAACAATCCTGGTCTGATCATAAAGAATTCTGGAAAAGCCGGCGGGTTATTGTCACCGGAGGCGCTGGCTTCCTTGGTTCGCATTTGGTGCAAAAACTCGAGGAACGTGCCGCGGCTGAAATCATCGTCCCACTGATCGAAGAATATGACCTTTGCAATATCGACGACATTAACCGTCTATTTAGCAAAGCTATCAGCGAGCCGCCCCCCACTAATAAGCTTTCTCAACCAGGCTTCATCATCATCCACCTTGCAGCTCTGGCTGGAGGAATTGGGGCGAACCGCGCCCGTCCCGCGGATTTCTTCTATATCAATCTGATGATGGGCGTGCAACTGATGCACGAGGCCTGGAAGCGTGGGGCTGAGAAGTTCGTCGCCATCGGTACTATCTGCGCCTACCCCAAGTTTTCCTCTGTGCCCTTCAAGGAAGAAGCCTTGTGGGATGGTTACCCGGAGGAGACCAACGCTCCGTACGGCTTGGCGAAGAAAATGCTGCTGGTGCAGGCACAGGCCTATCGCGAGCAATATGGCTTTAACTCAATCTATCCGCTACCCGTAAACCTGTACGGGCCAAGAGACAATTTCGATCTGGAGACCTCCCACGTTATCCCTGCCATCATTCGCAAATGTATCGAGGCGCAAGAGCGCGGCGACAAACAAATTGTCCTCTGGGGAGATGGCTCCCCCACACGTGAATTTCTATATGTGGAAGATGCAGCCGAGGGTATCTTACTCGCAGCGGAACGCTACAACGGTAAAGAACCGTTCAACCTGGGTTCAGGAATGGAGATCAGCATCAAGAACCTGGCAGAGCTCATCGTGCGTTTGACAGGCTTCTCAGGAACAATTCACTGGGACACCAGCAAGCCCAACGGGCAACCCCGCCGGGCGTTAGACGTCTCCCGAGCTGAAAAATATTTCGGCTTCCGGGCAAAAATGCCCTTCGAAGAGGGGCTGCGCCATACCATTGAATGGTACCGGCAGCACCGGTCGAAAACATCTGGTTGATCGTAAGAATTTCCTTCGTCAACCATGAACAATTGACTTAATAACTTATAACCTATGTCAGAAACCGCTCTATCTACGAAACCAAGTACCGAAGTAATTGTTCTGAAACCTTCGCGGGGCTGGATTTCGCTCAACCTGCGAGACTTGTGGCTATACCGAGAGCTAGTCTATTTCTTGACCTGGCGCGATATCAAGGTAAGATACAAGCAAACCGTTTTGGGTGCAGCCTGGGCCATCATCCAGCCACTGATCAATATGATCGTCCTTAGCTTTATTTTTGGCAACCTGGCCAAAATGTCTACCGATAACATACCGCGCCCTATTTTCACCTTCACCGCGCTTTTACCCTGGGGGTTGTTCAGTAAAGCCTTGTCCGATGCTGGCAGATCAATGCTGGCTCATCGAGGCATGATCACCAAGGTTTATTTCCCACGTTTAATCATCCCCCTCGCCTCCGTTATGGGGGGCGTGGTAGATTTTATCATTCAGCTTCTAATACTTCTTGGAATGATGCTGTATTACCACATCACCCCTACGGTCGCAGTATGGACTTTACCGCTGTTCCTCTTGCTTACTCTATCTACTGCGCTGGGGATAGGCTTGTGGCTTTCTGCGTTAAACGTGCTGTACCGCGACATCGGGTACATTCTGCCCTTCCTGACGCAAATCTGGTTGTTGATCACCCCCGTTGCCTATTCCGTGAAGGAAGTGCCGGGGCATTGGCAGTTAATCTATGCTCTCAACCCCATGGTGGGTGTGGTCGAAGGGTTCCGTTGGGCATTGTTGGGCACACAAAACGCGCCAGGACCAATTTTAGCCGTCTCCGTCGGGATATCTCTATTCTTGCTAATTACCGGTATGTATTATTTCCGCCGCATGGAACGCACGTTTGCCGATATGGTTTGAGAATGATGGAGAGCTACAGATAACCGGAAAGTAAAATGACAAACTCTCGATTAGATTTTGATCTATGACTGACATCGCAATTCACGTCGAAAACCTGGGAAAGCAGTACCGGATCGGTGCACAACTAGACAGCTACCGCACACTGCGTGATTCTCTGGTCGACGCTGCCAAATGGCCCGTGCGCGTGTTACGTTACGGATTATCAACCCGGGTTGACACGATTTGGGCCTTAAAAAACATCAATTTTGAAGTGCGCCAGGGTGAGGTGCTTGGTGTTATCGGCCGTAACGGAGCAGGAAAAAGCACCCTTCTGAAGATTCTTTCGCGCGTCACCGAGCCAACCGAAGGTTACGCTGAAATTCGGGGGAGAGTCGGATCGTTACTGGAAGTTGGCACCGGATTTCATCCTGAGTTGACAGGGCGTGAAAATATCTATCTTAACGGCGCTATCCTGGGAATGAAACGCGTCGACATTAATAAAAAGTTCGACGAGATTGTGGATTTCTCCGGGGTCGAGAAGTTTATCGATACCCCCGTCAAGCGCTATTCCAGCGGGATGTACCTGCGACTGGCTTTCGCAGTTGCCGCCCACATGGACCCGGAAATCCTGGTAGTCGACGAGGTGCTGGCCGTTGGAGACGCTGAATTTCAAAGAAAATGCCTGGGAAAGATGAGCGACGTAGCCCAGGAAGGTCGCACGGTTTTGTTTGTCAGCCATAACATGTCGGCCATCCTGCGTCTGACCCAAGAGACGATCGTACTGGAAAACGGCCTTCTGGTTTATCGGGCACCGTCTCCTCAAGCGGTGGACTTCTATCTTTCTTCCGGGTTCGCCCAAACCAGCGAGCGTTGCTGGCAGGCCGACGAAATCCCTGCCGATGCTTCCCCCTTCCGCCCCATTGCACTCCGCGTTCAAAACGCCCAGGGAAAGGTCGTGGACACGGTGCGTTCAGCCGAATCTAACTTCATCGAGGTAGAGTACGCTTTGGATGCTCCAATTTCCGGCCTGCGGCTTGGTGTTTACTTGATGACCATGCATGGCGAACCCATCTTTACCTCTTTTGACACGGATGATCAGGAGTTGTACAACCGCTTCGGGACGCGACCAGCCGGCCGCTACTTCAGCCGTTGTGTCATTCCTCCGGACTTGTTAAACGAGGGCCGTTACGTTCTGGGCATCAATGCCAGCACCTTCCGAGTCCGGCGGTACTTCCAGGATGAACACGCCCTGGCTTTTTCAGTGGACGGCACCGGCGCGCCAGGCATGCAGTGGCCGGAGTTGCGTTTCGGACTTGTACGACCCAGGTTGGCGTGGCATATCGAGGAGCTAGCCCAATGACATCGCCAGGTAAAAAACAGATCAAGGAATTGCTTGGTGAGCTACCGCTCGCGGCGGAAATCTACTGGCAAATGCGCCAGTCAGGAAAATCGGTTACAAAAAGCTTCTCGTTGAAACGCGTTGAGGAAGCCCTACCCGAGTGGTGCTCTCAGGCGTTAGCGGCGCGCCAGCAGAATCTCTTCCAGGTTGAGGCGAAACGGCGAGTATTGATTTTTGCGACCCTGCGCTACTGGATCCAACAGGCTACCTTGCTCGGTATTGCCCTTGCCGGGATGGGGCATACGGTCACACTAGCCTATCTCCCCTATGCCAATCCCCGCAAGCACCTCACCCGTTTCGATTTGCGCCGGCAAAACCTTTACGCCAAGAGCGTTCTGCGTGAGGCTAACCCCCCGCTGACAACTGTTTCGTTTTTGGACAACCTGTCAAATGGATCAGCATCCGAAATTGACAAGAAACTACCTAAACCCCTCCTGGATGCGATCCAACAGGTATCTTTGCGAGACGTCCAATATGCCTTACAAATTGAAGATTTCAACCAAAATGGAAAAGACACAGAGGCAGGGCGCTTATATAAAATGAGACTGGAGCGCAACACCCAGGCTGCATTGGCCTCACTGGTCTATATGGAGAATAACCATCCCGACGTACTGCTTACCCCAAATGGCAGTATCCTGGAGCTGGGGGCTGTATACCAGGCAGCCCGCTACCTGGACTTCCCTGTCGTTACCTATGAGTTTGGTGAACAACACCAGCGCATCTGGCTGGCTCAGAACGCCGAAGTCATGCACCAGGAAACCAACGACTTATGGCAGGCTCGTGGAGAGCAACCTCTCGACGAAATGCAATGGGAGAAGATACGCAACCTTTTCGATTCGCGCCAGCAAGCCAGCCTTTGGGGAAATTTCTCTCGCCGCTGGCAAGGAGCGCCCAGCCAGGGAGCCTCTAAGGTACGCACCGAACTGAACCTGAACACCCGACCAACCGTTGTGTTGGCTGCCAATGTGATCGGCGATAGCTTGACTCTAGGCCGGCAGGTATTCAGCCTGACCATGACAGAATGGCTTGAGAGAACGGTACAATTCTTTGCCAGAAGTTCCAACACACAGCTCGTGATACGCGTCCACCCGGGCGAACGTTACACCAAAGGCCCCTCGGTATCCGAGGTAGTGCAACGCGCTCTCCCCTCCTTGCCCGAACACATCCACCTGGTTGCGGCCGATAACCCGATCAATACTTACGATTTGATCGAGGTTGCTGACCTGGGGCTGGTTTATACCACCACGGTGGGCATGGAAATGGCAATGAGCGGCGTTCCGGTAATCGTCGCCGGACAAACCCACTACCGCTCCAAGGGCTTTACCCTGGATCCGGATAGCTGGGAAGCGTATTTCAACCAGATTGAACGGGCGCTGACAAAACCGGAACATGGGCGTCTCAGCCATGAGCAAATCGAACGCGCCTGGAACTATGCCTACCGCTTTTTCTTCGAATATCCGGCTCCATTCCCCTGGCACCTTCATTTTTTTATCCTGAAAGAACTGCAAACATGGCCTATGGAGCGTGTGCTTTCCAGAGAAGGGCAGGAATTATTTGGCGAGACATTTCGCTACCTGCTAGGTGAATCCCGTGATTGGTCCAAACCACCTGTATATCCAAACCAGCTTTAAGGTTCAAGGCTTAGAATAATGCAACGTGATTTACTTTTGCGCGACCGTCCTGTCTTCGTATGTGGACACCCCAAATCCGGCACAACGCTTTTACGATCTCTTCTGGATTCTCACCCCCAATTACTGGTGTACCCGGACGAGACCTTCTTCTTTCGCGGCTTCTTGCCCGAAACCAGAACGCTAAGCAATGATGAGAAACTTAGCCTGGCGCAACGTTACCTTTTGCACTTCTTCACAAACCAGGATGGCTTAGAGTTCACTGGCTATGCCGAGACCTGTAGAACCACGCAACAAATCATCGAGAAAGAAGGCTACCGTCACGATGGCGACTGGCTTAGCTCGGCGATCCTGGCGTTCGGGCAGGTGAATCAACAGATCAATAACCGAACTCTTTATTGGGTGGAAAAAACCCCCTTCAACGAGCACTATGCCGGGATGATATATAAGTGGTGGCCTGAAGCGCGCTGCATTCATGTATTGCGCGATCCACGCGATAACTATGCCACCTACCATCGCAAGCATCACGGACTTACAGTTGAAGAATTTTCCTGGAGCTGGTGTGCAAGCCTCAAAGCGGGGCTGGAAAACCAGAAAAGATTCAGCCCTCAGGCCTACTGGATACTCCGCTATGAGGACCTCGTCCAGAAACCAGAGGCGACCATCCAGGAAATAATTGCTTTTCTGGGCATCCAAGACGATGAAAATCTGAGGATGCCAACCACGATGGGAAAACTTTGGGAAGGCAATTCCCAGTTTGGAGATAAATTCGCCGGGATCAGCGCAAAACCATTGGATCGATGGAAGAAAGAGCTATCCCCAGACGAGGTCAATATGATCGAAACGGTTTGCAGCGGTGGGATGGGAAAATATAACTACATGCCTCAAGGTGGTTTTTCAGCCAGGACGTACCTGCGCATCTTGAGTTGGGGTATCAGAAAGACAACGAAATTACCACATGACATTTCCTTGACGGTCCGCCAGAGATTTGGCGTATTGCCTCGTTAGTGATTATCGCCAGAAATACATGCAGGAGCTATCAATGAATTGGAACGAAAAAACGATTTTAGTTACCGGAGGCACCGGCACATTTGGCCAAAAGTTTATCGATGTGATGTTAAAGGAAATTCACCCCGCCAAGCTAATCGTCTTCAGCCGGGATGAGCTCAAACAATACGAAATGCGCATGGGTGGTTTTGATCACCCCAGCCTGCGGTATTTCATTGGCGACGTTCGGGATCTGGAACGCCTGCGCCGCGCTATGAACGGTGTGGACATCGTCGTACATGCTGCGGCCCTCAAACAGGTGCCAGCCTGCGAATACAACCCTATGGAAGCGGTGAAAACCAATATTTTGGGAAGCAGCAACGTTATCGAAGCTGCTTTAGACATGGGTGTAAAGAAAGTCCTGGCATTAAGCACCGATAAAGCCGTCAACCCGGTTAATTTATATGGCGCTACCAAACTGGCAGCCGAAAAGCTCTTCGTGCAGAGCAACGCCTATGCCGCTGGAACTGCCACGCGTTTTAGCTGTGTGCGTTATGGCAACGTCGTCGGGAGCCGTGGCAGCGTGGTGCCGATGTTCCTCAAGCAGCGGGAGAACGGCAAGCTTACAATTACAGACACGCGCATGACCCGTTTCTGGATCGACCTGGAAGAAGGAGTCAAATTTGTCATCCGCTGTATTGAGCAGATGCAAGGAGGCGAAGTTTTTGTCCCCAAGATTCCAAGCATGACCATCACTGACCTGGCTCGCGCTGTTGCTCCAGACGCTGAGCTGGAAGTCGTCGGTATCCGCCCAGGTGAGAAGCTCCATGAAGTGTTGATCAACGAAGACGAATCCCGTTTAACTGTTGAGTTGGACGATATGTTTATCGTCCAACCTACAACAGACATGTGGTTTGGGCACGAATGGCAGAATAAAGGCCTGCCTTTAGCAGACAATTTTCGATACGCCAGCGACACCAACCCCAAGTGGCTGACCGTAGAACAAATCCGAGAAATCCTGTCTCCTTTTGAAAATGTATAATTCGATTTTTATTTATCTTCCAGGGTTCATATTTGCGGGTACTTGTCACCGGAGCCAGCGGCCTGTTAGGCCTCAACCTGGCATCAGAGGCTGCAAAGTTCCATTCAGTTTTCGGGCAGGTCAACCGACACTTGATCCGCCCGAAAAGCTTCGCGGTACTGCATAGCGATCTACTCTCTCCGGGAGCGGTGGAAAGCCTGCTCGAGGAGACCCAGCCAGATTGGGTTGTTCACTGTGCAGCCTTAGCAAACTTGGATGTCTGTGAGGCTGATCCGGCCCTGGCGGACCAATTGAATAGCATACTTCCCGGCAAACTGGCTGCCTGTGTCGCCAGGGGCGGAGCGCGCCTGGTGCATGTCGCGACTGATGCGGTCTTCGACGGTCAGCGCGGCGATTATTCTGAGAACGACCAGCCAAACCCTCTAAGCGTCTACGCTCGCACCAAACTGGCAGGCGAGCGAGCGGTTGCTGAGGCAAATCCGGATGCGCTAATCGTTCGAGTGAACTTTTACGGTTGGAGCCTGAGCGCCAAACGCAGCCTTGCGGAATTCTTCTACTACAACCTTCAGGCTGGCACCCAAATAATGGGCTTCACCGACATTTTCTTTTGCCCTCTT
>Ga0299912_10005871_pt1 | contig 10082 bp, 9 predicted proteins | sample RVTome_2_FD_207667 | JGI IMG/M metagenome (GOLD analysis project Ga0299912, IMG submission 207667) | Soil microbial communities from uranium-contaminated site in the Upper Colorado River Basin, Wyoming, United States - RVT95D214 (version 2) ...
TGTGAGGGAGCTTAAAACTACTATTTACATGACCGCCATGAATAAATAGAATCGGTGTTCCTATACCATATGAAGAATACTCTACAATACCCTCTTTTGTCTTTATCGTTTCATTTAAAATTGGCATTCTCCTCAATTTACTTAACTGCTTTATTTAAGTATTGTCTTGCTGCCATGTCGTACAACGTCCCTGGCGTATGTGCTGTTTTTGGCATCTTACCAAGATTTAATCATTTTAAAAGAACAAATAAATTATAATTTCTTCCTGCTTTTATTTATATCAATAATCTGCTAAAAATGGCATATACGCCATGTTGTATGCCGTGCCAAAGCAATTTTATAATCCATCAATATTATTCCCGCATTTTTTACATCTATTTTCATACCAGGAATAAGGTTCATTACAATAATTGCAACTCCATCTGTCTTTTTGATGCTCTATCCATTTATCTTTACCAATTTCATTTAATTCTAATAATGATCGAATAACTCCTTTATGATGTGGATGTTTATCACTTTCAAATGCATTTAAGACTGAACAAGGAAATTCTTTACATTCATTACAAGAAAAAATTCCTTTTTTTATACAGCACTTTTTAATAGCACAATTTCTACAATATAATGATGTATTATCTGATCTACAGCCTTCACAATACAATAATTCAGTTGGAATTTTAGTTTCCTCTGATAATTCTTTAAGCTTATTATTTATTGTACATAAGTATGTTTTGCATGCTCCACAAAAAAGTCCACAATATGCAATCTTGTTATAATCATTCATATATTCAATCCTTTATTGTTGCTTTGGCATGGCATACAACGTTTGCGTGTATCTGAAGTTTCACACACATCCTTAATTTTATCAATTAGCATGTGCGAAATTTGGGTGAGGTAGATTTGGTATTCCATAGAAATATTATTGTGCCAAATCTGCTGAACCAGATACACGCTGTTATATGATGTTTTGTGACCCTTTATCGATGGTTTTAATAAAACTTACTACTTTGTTTACTTCCTTGAAACCTAAATTTTTGTGAAATTTCTGACTGTTAATATTGTCTAATTCTGTATCAGAGCCTAATTCCTTACATCCTTTTTTCAGTGCCCATTGTTCGGCTATTCTAATAAGCTCTTTGGCCAGTCCTTGTTTACGATATTCTGGTTTCACATAGATTCCCTCAACATAACCAACTGGACTTGTTGTGGATCCCGAAACATAATCAGATCGAAGTGAGATATTAATAAAGGCTACAGATTTATTGTCTTTGTTTTTACACAAGAAAAATGTCTCCTTTGGTGATTTAATAATTTTTTCGAATATCTTCTTTAGTTCGTTTTTCTTTTTTTTATAATGAGGCCAAAGAGCAAGCCCCATTGTTAACCATTCATTAAAATCTTTTTTAGAAATTTCACAAAAATTCATAGTTTTATTGTTATTGGGGTCACAAAATTTCATATAACTCATTTTTATGTGAATTATTTTTATAAATTAATCTAATTAATTCATACTATACGAATATATATCAAACTGAAAACAAGCTAAAGTTTTTTCAATTTATCAAAGTTTTATAAATTATGCAAAAACAACTGGAGCAGATGGTTAAAGAGCTAAAAATACGAAATTATAGTCCTAAAACTTAAAAATATTAAAAGTCCACTATGATCAGAGTGAGAAAAACTGGCGGAGAGGGAGGGATTCGAACCCTCGAGGCAAATTTACACTCACCTAACCGCTTAGCAGGCGGCCCTTTTCGACCACTCAAGCACCTCTCCGCACTTTGCGGCAAACAATATAATAACACAGATTTTGTAAAAAAATTATTACATTGTTTAAATCATATCTATCTCAAAGGAAGTTTAAAAATTAAATTTACAGTCGGAAAAACGGTTCAATAATATAAGCAGGTTCTTACTCAACTTCTTCAATGATATAATTGCTGTTTCCCAGTCCGATCTTCTCAAGCTCATCTATCTGGCCATAGGGGTCCTTCCCCCAGACTTTTTCAAAAAGGTGTTTTCCTTCCCGCAGTTCCCTTCCTTCCGGGAGTGAACCCGGAAGTAGATTTTCAGCTTTTATGGCATCCAGAGATGCTTTTTCTATCGCCACCAGATCATCGGAAGCCATTATCCCGATATCAGGAACCAGTGATGCCGTTGAAAAACCCCAACAGTCACAGAGCATGGTTATATTAAGCAGGACGTTTATATAGTACACACTATCCTTGCTGAAAGTCTTCAACACTTCCTCCGTAGCAATTGCCAATCCTTTCTGAAAATCCACAAAATTTTTACCTATAAAAGTAAGGGCATTGGTGGGACAAACTTCCACGCAGTGCTGGCAATATGTGCAGTGATGGAAAAATAACTCATATTTTCCCTTATCATTAAATTTATTTGCCTTGTACCTGCATTCATTAACACAGGTCTCACAGTGATCACAGAGCTCTTCATTCCACTCAATACCGCCTTCAAGAGCATGGATTTCCCTTCGTGTCTCAGAGGTAACACAACCCATAGCAATATTCTTGCATGCGCCGCCATAACTGCAGGCGCCATGTCCTTTTACATGTGAGAAATCAATCAGTACTTCGGCATCATGAATATTGCCTGCTACCTGTATTTCCTTAAGTGACTTAAAATCGACTTTCTTCGGATAATAATATTTGTCATTCGCACCTGCAACCGGGATAAGCTTGCAGCCTATAACTTCCTCAACGTAACCTCTGTTTCCGGCTCCGCGTACTCCGAAGTTGTCATTATTTCTATGATATAAGTCTGTAATAAAAACGTCTCCACCCGCGTCCTTTAAAGCCTTTACCAGTATTCTTACGAATACAGGATGGATAGTAGTATAACCCAAATTACCCCCTAGATGCATTTTTAAAGCTACTGATTTACCCTCTACCATTTCTTTAAGCGGTAGCAAGGCCAGCATTCTTTTAAATTTTGCAGGAAGAGTCGCATCCGCCTCCAGTTTTTTAAAATTAATACTCGCGAATTTTACAATAGATTTTTCCATTTCAATTCTCTCTTTTTATAATTAGCCTTACTAAAATTATTTCTCCAAACCTGTTTTTAAGATTCCAGAAATGGTGCGCCTGGAGGGATTCGTTCCTTCGTCTCACTGCGTTCGCTCACGTAGCCGCAGACTCCCTCGTCTTCAACTCAGTCCGTCTTTTCGAATCCCGAAAATATGCCACTGGCATATTTTCAATTATAACTTTATTATTACTCAATGCAAAAACATTACTTTCTGGTGCGCCTGGAGGGATTCGAACCCCCAACCTTCGGATTCGTAGTCCACCGCTCTATCCAATTGAGCTACAGGCGCTTACTATCATTATTCTTCACTATAAAATTTACAAGTATAAATAGAAGAATTGCACCTGTTGTACATTAGTATAATAAAAATATGTCCGTTATTGAAATGTAGCAGTTACAGTTAAGGTCAGGAAATTTCATTTAATTCTTTTAGCAGTCCATCTATATCAATACCGTAAATCTTAGAAACCTGACCAAGTGTCAATATCCCGGCCTCATAAGCAGCCATTGCACAATGCAAACAAGGCAGCTCATATTTAGCAATGATTTTACTCGCCTCAGGTAAATTTAATACTTCCGATAATTTTGTATTTTCCGTATATTTATTTTCTACAGTTTTCGTCATAAGTTATTTATACACCTCTTTCAATTTTAGCTTTTAAAAAGTATATCCCTTTTATCTTTTTTTGTATACATTCTAATGGAAAATACATATGCCTGGAAAAGTTTTATTATAAAATTTTTGGTGATATCATAAATTATTCTTTGGCATATGGTTCACAAAAATGTTAAAAATGTGTATATGAAAAGTAATAAATATGATTTATAATATCTTTATAAATTAATTAATAAAAGTAATTAGAAATAGTTGTACTATTATATAGTACATTTTTAGAAAGGATAATGATGAAACAAAAAAAACAAAGCAAGAGCATAGGCAAAGACAGCTATGTAAAAAGTAAAAACGGAGATATACCCCATAAAAAAGCTGAACAGTATAATTTATTTCAAATACTCATAGACAATATTCCTGACAATATTTACATAAAAGATATAAAAAACAAATTTCTTATGGTAAATAAGACAATGGCTGATTTCATGGGGAAAGAAACTAAGGATTTCATTGGGAAAACAGATTTTGATTTTTTCCCAAAAGAAAAATCAAAAGAATACTCTCAAGATGAGAATTTGGTTATGAAAAAGGGTAAGCCAATTACTGATAAGGTAGAGAAGGTACTACATTCTGGTAAAGAATTCTGGATGTCCAGCAGTAAAATACCCTGGTATGATAGAAATGGGGATATAATGGGAACCATGGGTATATCCAGAGATATAACAAAGAGAAAACAATTAGAAAATAACCTTCTGGGTAGAGAAAGAAACTTTTTTGGAGCTTTAATGAATAATATACCTGACAGTATTTTCTTTAAAGACCTTAACAGTAGAATTGTTCGGATCAATATGGCATGTGCCAAAAAACATGGGATAGAAAATCCGGAAGATGCAATTGGTAAGACAGATTTTGATTTTTTTAGTGAGGAGCATGCACAACAAGCATATAATGATGAGCAAAATGTAATAAAAACAGGTAAGCCCATAGTAGATTTTGAAGAAAAAGAAACTTATGAAGATAAAGAAGATAAGTGGGCTTCTACAACAAAGATGCCATGGTATGATGAAAATGGAAATATAATAGGAATATTCGGTATAACAAGGGATGTAACAGACAAGAAGAAGGTAGAAGAAAAAGTAGAATACCTATCCTTTCATGACGCACTTACAGGGCTTTACAATAGAGCATTTTTTGATGAAGAGCTAAAAAGACTCGATACGGAAAGGCAGCTTCCAATAACCATAGTAATGGGAGATCTAAACGGGCTAAAAGTAATAAATGATGCATACGGCCATGCCAGGGGGGATGTATTTCTTAGAAAGATAGCAGACATACTAAAAGAGAGCTTTAGAAGAGAAGATATTATTTCAAGGTGGGGAGGAGACGAGTTTATATCCATACTTCCCAAGACCGACGCTGAGAATGCAAAAAATATTGCAAAGAGGATTAAAGAATTATGTAAAGAGAAAAGCACAACCAATATACCACTAAGCATCTCACTTGGGATCTCAACAAAGAAACAAAAGTCAGAAGATATAGATGATGTGCTGAAAAAAGCTGAAGATAGGATGTACAAGAACAAGATATCGGACAGTTCATCCATCCAGGATAGTCTTGTAATGTCACTTAAAGAGAACCTAAAAAAAGGAGATTACAGAACTGAGACGCGTATTATAAAAATGGAGGAGTATGCACTCCTTATAGGAAAAAAATTAAAGCTTTCAAGTATAAAGCTTGAAGAGCTTAGCCTTCTTCTAAATCTACACAATATAGGGAAACTGGCACTGGTTGATGAGATAATGGCAAAAAAAGGAAGGCTTACAAAAGAAGAGTGGAGGATAATAAAGGAGCTACCTGAGATAGGATACCGTATCGCAGAATCATCCACAAAACTTAAGCCCATAGCAGAGTCCATACTCTCCCATCATGAATGGTACAACGGACAGGGATATCCGAGAGGTATAAAGGGTGATGAGATTCCGATACTTTCAAGAATCTCATTTCTTGTCGATTCTTATGAGGCCATGACAAGAGATAAGCCGTACAGAAAGAAGTTGACAAAAAAGGAAGCAATAAAAGAGATAAAAAGGTGCTGCGGAACACAGTTTGACCCTAAAGTAGTCGATGTTTTTCTGGAAATATTAGAAGAGGAAGAATAGTCAGTATTGCATTTTTATAAAAATGGCGGAGAGGGAGGGATTTGGTCTTTCGTCTCGCTCCGCTCGCTCACGTAGCCGCAGACTCCTTAGTCTTTGACTCAGTCCGTCTTTTCAAATCCCGTAAAATATGCACTTGTGGCATATTTTACACAGACTAACTTTACCGATCTATACAAACTTCAGTAGCTTTATGGCGGAGAGGGAGGGATTTGAACCCCCGGAAGGCATAAACCTTCAACGGTTTTCAAGACCGCCGCATTCAACCAGACTCTGCCACCTCTCCAGGCAAAGACAAATTATAGCATAAAATCCGGATTTATAAATGTCGTTTTCATAGTCTGCCGGCTACTGCAGCATATTAATTAAGAAAAGCTTTGATACATAAAACTTCAAAAGTTATTGGTACTGGTTTAAGATTAAAGTTAATTTTAAACTACTAAATTACTTATCTTTTTTTCTAGAAATTATTTTTATTCCACCCATATAAGGCAGCAGTACTTCAGGAATCCCTATATTCCCATTGCTATCCTGATAATTTTCATAAATTGCAATCAATGTCCTCCCCACTGCACAGGCAGTGCTGTTCATAGTATGAACCAATTCTTTCTTCTTTCCATCCCTGTACTTTATGTTCAGCCTTCTTGACTGAAAATCAGTATCATGGCTGCAGGAGGCGAGCTCCCTGTAATTATTTTGCCCAGGAAGCCAGGCTTCCAGATCATATTTTTTGGCATTAGGAGCTCCGATATCACCGGTACACATATTTACAATCCTGTAATGAAGCCCCAGTCCCTGCATTATTTCTTCAAGTGTTTCTCTTAATCTTTCATATTCTTCCCAGGACCTTTCGGGATGAGCAAAGATAAGCATCTCAACCTTATCAAACTGGTGAACTCTGAATAATCCTCCTAAATCTTTGCCGTAGGTCCCTGCTTCTCTTCTGAAACAGGTAGAAAAAGCAGTATATTTCAAAGGAAGAATATCTGCATCAAGAAACTCGTTGCTATGATAAGCGCAAAGTGGAACTTCGGAAGTTCCTATTAAAAATAAGTCATCAAGTTCGGTTTTGTAATATTGAGTTTTTTCTACAGGGAAAAATCCTGTACCATACATTGCCATCTCTTTTACCAGAAAAGGCGGCATAAGCGGCGTAAAACCCTTATGAGTTAATATACTCAAAACATACTGTACCAATGCAAATTCCAGCAGAACCGCTTCATTTTTTAAAAAAGCAAATCTTGAACCGGAAATCTTTGCCGCTCTTTTCTCATCAACTATATCCAGACTTACACCAAGATCAATATGATTCTTAAGTTTAAAATCAAACTCCGGTTTTTTACCATGATAGGACTGGACTACATTTCCACTTTCATCCTTCCCAACAGGGGTAGTGCTGTGCGACAGATTGGGATATGTCGAAAAATGAACTAAGAATTTATCTTCTACATCTGACAGTTCGGCTTCTGCTTTCTTCAAATCTTCATTTATCTTTTTCATCCGGTCAATTTTTTTATTTTTTTCCTCACCCTTAAGTCCTGGTATTATTTTTGAAGCCAGATTTTTTTCAAACCTCAGCTTATCGATTTTTAATATAAGTTCTCTTTTTTTTCTATCCAGTTCAAGACCGGCACCCGTATCAATTTTCAAACCTCTTTTTTTCATTTCTGATTCAAAGATTTGAGGATTTTTTCTAAATAACTCTAAGTCAATCATCAGTCTTCTCCGCTACTATTATTTTTTATTGCTTTCAATCCATTTGGGATATGACCCTAAAATTTTTACCATGTATACACTTTTTCTTAAGACTTCAATTGCTTCGAAGATATTTTTATCATGCAGATGGCCATCCAGATCTATCATAAATACATAATCTCCAAGATCTTTTTTAGCAGGTCTGGATTCAAGTCTTGTCAGATTGATGTTTCTCTGGGCAAATTCCTTGAGTATATTATATAAACTCCCGGGTCTGTCCTCCTTAAGAAAACATACTATCGAAGTCTTATCCTCACCTGTTTTCGGCTGTATTCTGTTTCCTATAAAAACAAATCTGGTTTTATTATCCTTATTATCTTCAATGTCGCTTTCTATTATCTCCAGCTTATAAATTTTTGCAGCAATTTTTGTTCCTATGGCAGCTATATCATTATTTTCCTTTTTTAAGATTTTAACAGCTTCCGCAGTGCTATTAGCAGCTATTATTTCAGCTTCCCTTAAGTTTGTTGATAAGAATTTCCTGCACTGTGCTGTTGCATGAGGATGAGATATTACTTTTTTTATATTTTCAAGTCCAATTTTTTTCCTGCCGATAAGACTGTGTTTAACCGGAATAGTTACTTCCCCTATTATCTTTGCTTCACTTTCAAAGGTAAGAATATCCTGGGTGATATTTACTGAACCTTCAATAGAATTTTCTATAGGGACTAATCCCTCATCAGCTTCTCCCCTGTCCACGCTCTTTATTACTTCTACAACCGTGGGATAGGATATTTTTTTTATCTGGCTTATGTCTTTAATAAATTTATCCAGAGCTTCCTCGGTAAACGTTCCGGGTGGACCTAAATATGCTATTTTCTTTTTTGCGCCCATATTCCAATATTGATATATTTTAAAAATGATAATAATGAAAAATTTTAAACATATATTTATTGATTGAAAATAATATAAAACAAATCAAGCTTTGCAAATCAGAATTATTCTTTATGGAAGAAAATCCATAGGGTTATTAGGAATACCATTTACTAAAACTTCATAATGCAGATGCGAACCTGTGCTGTTCCCAGTATCCCCCATTGCTCCTATTACATCATCCTTGGTTACTTCATCTCCAACGTTAACATACATTCTACTGAGATGGGCATAAACTGTGGCGTATCCAAATCCATGAAGAATTATAATTTTATTGCCATAACTTCCATGCCAGCCTGCATAAATCACCACTCCGCTGGCAGTTGCATGGATGTTGGTACCAACATTATTGGCGATATCCAATCCTTTATGTCTGTAACCCCATCTTCTTTGCCCAAAGGTGGAGGTTATCGTTCCATTAGTTGGCCACATATTGGGGGTGTGCTCCATAAGGTATATATGGTCTTCCATATTCTCCTTATCCCGGGAAAGTATTACCGATAATTCAGGAGCTTTGCTAAGGAGATCGTCCAGAAGAGCATCTATATCATCCAGTTCCTGTTCCTGGTCACTGATATAGTAATAAATCTCATTGGGGTCTTCTTCGATTTCAATATCGGAGCTCAAATCTGCAGTATAGATTGCCACTTCTCCAGCGTACCCCCCCTTTCCAGTTATATCTCTAACCATGCGGTCGAGATCTTCCACTTCTTCCAGATAGCTTTCCAGAATTTTTGTTTTTGTTTCTATTTCTTTGGTTTTACTTTCAAGGTTTGCCAGTTCTACCTCTTTATAATTGATCTTATATTCTACTCTTTCAAGCTCAGCCACCTTCTCATATAATTTCTGGCGGGTAAGAAACAGATCTGAAACTAAGATTACGGCAGAAGCCATTATTATTACAAAAGCAATAAATAATGATCTCAACACGTTATGGGTAATTTTTACTTTCCTTATTCCTGATTTGGCATCCGATAAAATCAGCAAAGTAAAAAATTTATGTTTTTTATCCTCCATAAACAAAATATTCTGATTTTACAAACTAGGTATAATATTATAACCGATAAATGTAATATGGAACACCTTTTTGTTTAATTTTTTTTCTAAAAGAAAATCAGATGTTATTAGGGTGCAAATGTATAATGACCTTTAATATTCTAATCTTCCATCATAAATTTGTAAATAACTGTATTATTGGTTGTAAGTACCTCATCAGGTACAGGCCCGGCGGTTATTTCCAGTTCACATTTACTGCCTGGATAGGCAGTGAACCCTGATATATTTACTATTCTTTTATCCGAAGGATTAATTGATGTTATAGTATACTGCTTTTCTTCAGAAATATTGCCCTCAGTTCTATATTTCATAACTACAATCACATTATTTTCTACTACATTTCCCTGATTTTGTATGGTAATAGCTACATTGATTTCAGATCCATTTGCCAATATCCAATAATCACCCTGCTCATTAAGAACCTCAGGATCAAATTGTACGCTGTCGTCAATAACCGCTACTCCTCTTCTCTCCTGCAATTCGCTTACAGTCTTTATTTCTGAAATGAATCCCATAACATTCTGTGTATTTGTCAGGTTTCTATCCTTAAGAATCACAGAATCAATTATGGTCAGGTTTTTAATTCC
>Ga0299912_10005873_pt1 | contig 10081 bp, 9 predicted proteins | sample RVTome_2_FD_207667 | JGI IMG/M metagenome (GOLD analysis project Ga0299912, IMG submission 207667) | Soil microbial communities from uranium-contaminated site in the Upper Colorado River Basin, Wyoming, United States - RVT95D214 (version 2) ...
AAGGGCGGAGCGGCTCCGCCCGACCTCCTCCCGGACGACGGTCTCGACCTCCGCCCAAGCCGCCGGAGGGACGCGGCGGTAATGAACGCTCCCGGTCAAACCCTTGTCCTCGACGATCAGTCCTGGCAAGCGATCCAGCCGCCTTCCGATTTTGTCCAGAACCCGCCGGAGCTCGGCCCTGACGGGGCGGGCCTCGGGATGGGTCCAGCGGCGCGACCCGCATTCGATCTCCAGCCCGTGGTTGCCGATCGCGGCGACCGAGGCGAGGCGGACCATGGCCTTGACGTCGTCGAGCGACCGGCCCGACACGATACAGACGAACATTTTCCGGCTCAGTCTCCGCAGGACCGCCCGACGCGCCGCGGACAGCCCGGCTTCGCGCGGGGTGTTCCGTATGGCGGCCAAGGTCCCATCATAGTCGAGGAAAAGGAAGATCGGACGTTCGGCCGGAAGCCGGCGGAGGCGATAGGTCATAAGTAGACGATGTCCTTGGTCTCGTAGAGCGACAGGAACGTCAAGAGGTAATCCCGGATATGGCGGGTGATCAGGAAGTTATTCTCGATGTGGAGCCGTCCGTTCCCGCCGAGCTTGGCCGCGTATTCGGGCTCATTGAGGAGTTGTTTGATCCAGTAGGCGGTCCCTTCGATCGAATGGGTCAGAATCCCCGAATAGCGATGGGCGATCTGGAGTGGAATGCCTCCCACGGCCGAGGCGACGACGGGCTTCGCCTTCCAGAGGGCTTCGGCCACGGTCAGCCCGAATCCTTCCTTTAGGGACTTCTGGAGGACGACCGTCGAGGCCCGCTGTAGGGCGTTGATCTCGACATCGCTGGCCGGCGGGAGAAAGAGAACGAAGATATCGGAGTCTCCCCCGGCCTCGCGCCGGACCTCATCGAGAACCTTAGCCCCTTCCGGATCGTCCGTCGCGCCTCCCCCGGCCAGAACGAGCTGGCAGTCGACGTGCTCCTTGACGAGCTTGTAAGCCCGGATGACGCCCACCGGGTCCTTGAGGTAATCGAACCTTGAGATCTGGGTTACGATGGGACGGTCGCGGTCGATCTTGAACCTCTCGCATACCTCCCGGATCGTCTCCTCGGGGAGGTCCCGGTTCTTATCGCTCAAGGGATCGATTGAAGGCGAGATCAAAACCTGGCGGACGTTCAGGGGCCGGGCGAAGGCCGGCGCCGAAAAGACGGCGCAGTCGAAGCGCTCGACATAGCTTTTCAGGAACTCCCAGACCTCGGGCTGGGGGTCGGTGAAATCGATATGGCAGCGCCAGATCCAGCGCCCGCCCCGCCTGGCCCGCTCCTCGATGAGGGCGACGGGCTGGGGGTCGTGGATGAAGATGATCTCGCCGCCGAGGTCCATCTCCCGTGCGTTCCCCCTGTTGACCTCGAGGAAGAATTCAAAATCCTCCCCGGAGATCCGGTCCGCGCCGCCGTGGAGAGCGTTGTGCATGGCCTTGGTGATCCGGAAGAACCGTTCGTTGCCCTTGATGACGTCCCATCGGGCGTCGACGCCCAGATCCTTGAGAAGCGGGATTATCCGGGTTAGAATTTCGGCGACGCCGCCGCCGACGGCCGTCGAATTGATGTTTCGGACCGATTTCCCCCGGAGCCGATCGGCAAGCAGGAAGAGCTCCTCGACGGCGGCCTCGCCGTTGAAGGGGATGTAATCCCTAATCCCGGACATGTTGCCTCACCTCGCCGATGATTTTCCTGCGCAAGCCGTCGAGCGTGATTGTATAAGGATCGAGCCGGGAAACGGCCCGGGCCAGCTCCGGAAAGCCTAATTCGTCGAACCAGCCGGAAAAATCGTTGACCCCTCGCTCCAAGCGAAGGCGGGCCTCGAAGACATGGAAATAGACGGAATGGATGCTGATTTTTTCCATGACCCCCAAGAAATCCCTGAGGTCGCGGGCCTCATATCGAGTCGGAAGGATGAAGGTCCGGCAGGCCATGAAATGGAAGTCCTGTCCCTCCGGGCACACGGCGGTCCGCGCCCGGCCGTTCTGAAGATGCCCGTCGAGAATAGCGACCGTGCGGGCCCGGAGATCCTCGATCCTCCCGAAGCGGACCGTGTCCACGCTTGCCATCAGCTCGCCGAGCGCGTCAAGTCCCAGCGCCGTCGTCATCCAGAAGGCGAAATCGTTAGGGGGCTCGGGCGACAGATAATGATGCTGTTGAAGGAAGCGGTGGGTGTGATAATAGATGGAGGCCCCGGGCACGGCGGCGATCCCGTCGCGGAGTTCGCCGGCGGTCGTAGCGCGCCGGCCGAGGAGCTCCACCAGGTTGTGGCGGGTATAGAAACGAAACGGCGCCCCCATCGCTTCCTCCTAAGCGAGCTTTTTCATCTCGTTCACGATCTTGCCCGCCCACTTGAAGACGTTGTTTTCCTGGACGACGGCCCTCATTTTTCGCATTCGTTCGCCTTTCTCCTCTTCGGTCATGGTCAAGGCCCGGTGAATGGCTTCGGCGAATGCGTCCACGGCGATCGGATTGACCAGGACGGCGTCTCCAAGCTCCCGCGCCGAACCGGTGAACTGGCTCAGCAGGAGCACCCCCTGCTCGTCCGTCCTGGCAGCTACGAATTCCTTGGCGACCAGGTTCATCCCGTCGTGCAGGGAGCTGACGATGCATAGGTCGGCGGCCCGGAAATGGCTGACGACGTCCGCCAGGCCGAAATGGGTCTTATGGAGAATGATCGGCTGCCAGTCCTTGGACCTCCATCGCTCGTTGATATCGACCATGGCATGATAGATTTCATCATTATAAGCCTTGTACTGGGGGATATGGATCCTCGTGATCGGTCCCATCTGGATGAAGACAAAACGTCCAACGTGTTCCGGATGTATCTTAAAGAGTCGGTCGATTGCCCAGAAGCGTTCCGGGACGCCCTTGGTGTAGTCCATCCTGTCAACGCCCACGCCCAGAAGCCTAGACTTAATCCGGTAATCCTTGCGGATCGCAGCGGCCTTCGCGGCCACGGCCGGGCTTTGAGCGATCGCCTCGACATGCTCATAGTCGATGCTGATCGGGAAGGGCCGGACCAGGGTCTCCCGCCCTCCCTTGAACACCGACATCCGCTCCGGATCGACTCGAGCTTCGATGAACCGGTCCGCGCAGTCCAGGAAATTGAGTCCATGGTAACGGATATGAAAACCGAGAATATCGTTCCCCAGGAGGCCGAGGAGGATCTCTTCGGCCTGGGGGCAAACCCGGAAGGACTCGGGATTCGGCCAGGGGATATGCCAAAACTGGGCCACGACGACCTCGGGTCGCTTCTCCTTGATGAGCCGGGACAGGAGCGCGAAATGGTAGTCCTGGATGAAGACAAAACCGGCGTCGCCGGCCAGCTCGTCGAGAACGACCTCGGCGAACTTTTCGTTGACGCTCCGGTAGGACTCCCAATCCCTCTCGCGGAACGAGGGGCGAACATAGACGTTATGGCAGAGGGGCCAGAGGGCTTCGTTGGCAAAGCCGTAGTAATATCCTTCCTCCTCCTCCCGGGTCAGAGGGACCCGGCGCAGCGTATAGCTGGGATTCCAGGGCGGAACCGGCACGTGGTTCTTGTCGTCCACGACATCCCAATCCGCATCGCCCGAACCGGAAGCGATCCAGGTTCCCCCGCACGCCTGCATGACGGGGTCCAGTGCCGTCGTCATGCCGCTGGCGGGAGTGACGCATTGAATGCCTCCGTCGCCGTAGGTGTGGATATAGGGCTCCCGATTGGAGATGACGATGAATTTGTGATCTCCGATCTTTTCTCTTACGACGTCTTTCAGATTGTCCTTGGTCCAGGCCATAACACTCCTTTCCTTCGGCCCCGAAACACCCGGACAAATCCCGGATGTCCCGGAACCGCGCTAGCGGAGATTGATGGTCAAACGGAAGAGCGCAGGCAAAAATGAGAAGCTAAACGACAAGCGGTCATTGTGATCGGCCTTGATCAACATGGAAACGACTTACATTTTTATTTTAGCATAGTGGATAGACAAATCAAAAGCAAAATCGCCCGCCGCCCTCAACGGCAAGGACCTCAAGGGGCGGAACCTGACCGTCAACGAGGCGCGCCCCTGCACCGATCGGCCGAGAACCGGCGGATTCGGCGGCGGCCGTCGCTGCTGACCTGTTTCGTTCTATCACACGCCTGATTAACTAGAAATCAAGGTCGGAATGTTGATCGTTGCGGTTGAACGTCCCTCTGCGGAACCCGAGTCGGCGGGGATTGTTGCAAAAAACAGCGAAACATTGATATAAGGCTAATATGGTTGACGTCGTTTAGGACATTATCCTGCGTATATCCGCTTGTGAAATGTCGATATTCAGATGGAGTGGATCATGATCCGGGATATCGTGTTTTTGATTGCGGGCCTGGTTTGTGCCGGAGTCGGCGGTGAACTTTTCATTCGTGGCACAGTCGGATTCGCACGCCGGTGGCGAATCGCTCCGGCCATTGCCGGGGTGACACTAGCGGCATTCGCCACTTCCAGTCCGGAGCTGGCGGTGGGCATCATGTCGGGGATCAACCGTCAACCTCAGTTGTCGTTGGGGGATGCCCTGGGCAGTAACGTGGTGAATATCGCCCTGGTGCTGGCCTTGTTTTTAGTCATTAGGCCGATAGAGAGAGTGGCGCTGGAGAGTCGCCGGGACGTCATCGCCGCCCTGGCGGTCCCGGTCAGTATTGCCATCCTAGCCGGAGATGGGCGTCTATCCCGGTTGGACGGATCAATACTCGTCTTCATGTTTGCGGGTTGGCTGGCGCTGGTGATCCGTGGTGCCCGGCGCCGGCGTCAGGAAAAACCACCGGAAGGCGGCGATAAAAAAAAACCTATCGTGATTTATTTTGGATCGGGTCTTTTGCTGTTGTTGCTGGCCGGAGGTCTGATTGTCAGCGGTGCCCGGGGACTGGCCGAGACCTTGGGGATTGGAAGGTATGTAATCGGGGCGTTAGTGGTCGCGGTGGGCACTTCGGTTCCGGAGTTAGCCACGGCGGTCATCGCCGCAACAAAGGGGCACGACGATATCGGTTTGGGGAATATATTAGGCAGCAATGTCTTCAATGGTTGGTTGATTGTGGGAACGGTGGCCCTGATCAGTCCTTACGCATTGAGGTTTGCCGCCGTATTGCCGGCGTTATTGGTTGGGGTCATCACCACCGTGGCGATCATACCGTTTGCTCACGGACGGTTGGGCCGCGGTCGGGGTCTACTCCTTTTGCTTTTGTATTTGGCTTTTATTCTGTTCACCGCCCGAGCCGGTACACGCTGACCCTTGTGTGGTGCGCGGAAGGCCGTAAAGACGGTATTCTGGGGTCGTATCCTGGCATCCTGGGGATACTGGGGTCGGACCGAGATAAGTCTAATACTAGATAGAAGTCAGATGCTTATTTGGACTCATCTTCTGCCAAAATGGGGCCTTTTTACCCAAATGGCTCAATATTGGAGCAAAACTCAAAGAAAATTTTAGATAAATAGTTTCTTGTCAATTTGATAGCACGGTCCGACCCCAATCTAAATCTAAACAATCTAAAAACGCAAACTCCACGAGTCGTTCGCCTTCTGGCTCTACGCGGCCATGTGCGTGATCGACATCGTGTTCATAGCCGTCTTCCTTCCTGAGACCAAAGGGAAGTCCCTGGAGGAGATCGAGCGGAGGTGGCTGAAGCGGAAGGCCGAGGCATAGGGGACAAGAGCTTCACCCTTGAAACGGGCGTAGGGGCAAGCCCGTCTTTATTATCGAGACGAATTCCTCGGATGGTAATTATTGACCGCCGGTCTCAATTGTCTTACAATGTATTACATGAAGACTGGAATGCTGACCATCCGCCTGGATAAGGAGCTCGACGATCTTTTGACCAAAGCCAGCCGCCGATCGGGGAAGAACCGGAGCGAAATCGCGCGCGAAGCCCTGCGCCGCCAGCTCCGCCTCGCGGCCTTCGAGGAGTTGAGAAAGCGGATCATGCCCTTCGCCGAGGCGCGCGGCTACCTTACGGATGAGGACATTTTTTCCAAGATCTCATGAGGATTATGCTGCGAACCGGCGCCTTCTCAATAAGTATTTCGGGTGGTCCCAAAATGCTTTTTCGGTTTATCTAATCGCGGAAAATGACGACCGTCTGATTGAGAGCCGGGGCGGTCGCCGGCCAGACGACTTCGCGGCCGTCGGCCGTGATTTTAATATAATACTCGATGTCGGTCGCGGGCGCCGCGAGCGTCGCGGAATAAACGCCCCGGTCGATAGAACCCAAGAGTTCGGCCTTGTAGGGCCCTTTCCCCATCTCCCTCCAGTAGAGCTGGGCTTTCTGCGCTTTCGCCTTGGAGAGAATCGCCACTTTGATCCTCAGATCCTCGCCCGCTTCCAAGGATGTCCGCCGGGACAGGACGGCGATCCGGGGCGGCCCGTCGTAGTCGGGCGACAGCTTGGCCTGGGCGGGCAGCGGCTCACCCAGGATTTTCTCGAGCTCCAAGCCCGGTTTCTCGAAGGCGCCCGGCAGAATATGCTGCTCCCAGTTCATGATCGTCCCCAGCTCGCCCATGGTGCCGGCGGCGGCCAGCAAACAGCCGAAGATTTTTTTGAGAGACCCGGCCATTTCGATCCGGACGGGCAGGGCGGCCGCGGCGGCGAGCCTCGCTTTGGCCGCTGGGTCCTTCTCCGCCTTAACCTTGGCCATGGCCTTGTTGAAGTCCGACCAAAGGCAGCCGAAGCGGGCGACCTCGCGCATGTATTCGAAATTCTTGAGCCAGTAGTCGAAGCGCTCCGCGGTCGCGGTGCCGGTCAGGCGGGTTTGAATCTCGGCGAAATCGTCCACGAACTCATAGTCCTCGCGGACCTCTTCCCAAGGCCGGGGATTGGGCACGATCCCGCCCGGGCCGTCGGTCCAGGTCGCCGGCATGGGGAGCTTGCCGTCGATCCGGCTGAACAGTCCGGCCGCCTCGTCGCCGATGCTCACGCCGAACTCGCTCAGGGCCCAATCGCGGTAGAAGTCGAGGGTCGCGAGATTCCGGGGCGTCTCCGGCCAATCGGGCTCGTAACCGGCCACGGCCAAGCCGCCGCAGTTGATCCACTGGACATAGTTCGGCGATTCGATGACGATGCCGGCGATGCAGGGGTAGTGGATCCGGTCGACGAAATCGACCGAGATCCGTCCGTCCTTGGCCGCGACGTCGCGGAAAACGAGGTCGAGGGCCGTGAATTTGCCGGCCCGGGCGAAGATGTCGAACTTCTCGACGACCTTCTTGCCCTGGAGAAAGACGTCGAAGACGCGGCCGTCCTTCCGGTCGATTTGGCCTTCGACGAATTTCAGGGTCACCGTATAGCTCCCGGCGGGGACCGGGAGACGATACCCGAAGACGCGCTCACGGACATCCTGATAGACGCCCGGTTCTTTCGTCCCGGCGATCGCCCGGTCCTTGAAGGCCAGGAACTGTCCCGAGGCGGGTCCGGCCGTCTCGTCCGGTCCCTTGGAAAGCGTATTCCAGCTCTGGTCCCAAGCCGCTCTCGCCAGGGCCTGGACATTGGGCGATAGAATCCGCGTCCGCCAATGGATGCCCAGGAAGCCGTCGCAGCCGTAGCGGAGGGCATCGACCGCGTCGCGCCGCATCCGGCCGGCCCAGAACTGGGGCGAGGTCAGGGACGGGTCGTCCTCGAGCCAGGGGATGGCCCACAGAGACCGGCCCCTGATCCGGGCGAAGGTCGGGTCGACCGGGGCCTTGCCGACCTCCCGGTTGATGCAGCTCATGGCGATGTCCTTGGGCAGGACCTGGTCGAAAAGCGTCCGGTTCGAGGGCGGGCCGAGGACCCAGCCGCAGGTCGCGAGCCGGAAGGGGGGCCGGATCTCCTTCCAGGCTCTGATGGCCTGTTCGAGGTCCGAGGTCACGGCCTTGACTTCCTCGGCCTTGGCGTCGCTCCAGGTCCAACCCTCCCAGGTCCAGAACCAATAGTAGTCGACCGGATAGGCGGCCGCGATCCGTTCGAACATCGCCTTATAGACGTCCCGAACGACGGCCGGATCCTTGGGGTTTTTCCCCTTCGCGGCCAGCCGATTGCGGACGAGCTCGGGCACTTTCAAGGGAGTTTCGGTCCCGACGCAGGTCTTGATCCCCAGGCCGCGGGCGAACCGGAAGGCGTCTTTGAAGACGGCCGCCGCCCGGTTAAAGACCTCGTTCGACTCCGGGCCCGGCTTGGGCTCGGGGACGAATCCCTCCATGACATCGTTCCCGTAATCGTCGCGTTCGAAGAGGCCGGAGGCCCCGAAACTGTATTCGCCCGTCTTCTTCGGCGCATAGCCCCAGTTGCCGCGGAGCGTGTTCTGATAGCTCGCGGGGTAGCTCGCGTTGACCTTGCCCTCGGCGTCGAACTCGCCCCGGTTCCCGATCCAAACCGTCGGCTCGGCGTTGGGGCCCTTCTCGGGATAGGTGTGGAGGCCGAAAAAGTTCATGCCGAGCTTGGGGAGCTGGCCGAGGACGGCCTTCATGTTGTCGAGGCTCCACCAATCGGGGCCCTCGGGAAAATCGTGGAAAGGCTGGATCCCGCGGATCGCGAACAGAGGGCGGCCCGTCTTGTCAAGCTCGGGGATCGCGAACGTCACCCGGAATTCGGGGACGACGTCGCCGTCGAGTTCGAACCGGACACCGAGTTGTTCGGCGAAAGCGTAGGCCCCGTAGAGGATCCCCGGCCCATCGCCGCCGGCGACGAGGAGATGGCGCAGGCCGGAGCGTTCGATCGTTTTCAGCCAATAATCTTCGGGATAGAGCTTCGGGAAATTCTCGAGCGAAACCTGGTCGAACGGGATTCCGGCCTCGATATCGCGGAAGAGCAGAAGGCCTTTCCGCGATATGACGACCGACGCATTCGCGAGATTGGATAGCGAAGCGGCTTTAACGACGGCCGGGATCCCCCCGGTCGCGAGGTAGAGGTAGCGCCGGACCTCGGCCGCGGCGATCTGCTCCAGGCGCGAGGCGTCGGGGGCGATGACGATATCCGGGACGACGATTTTTTTCTCGCCGGCGCAGCATCCGGCCAGGAGCGAGGCGCCCAGGGTCAGGACGAGAACAGCCGCATGTTGTTTTCTCATGCCCTCCTCCAGGCACTTATTCTAATACGTTATCCTTAAAGATATCAACACTGAAAACCCGGGCCGCCTGATTTGACCCGTTCGCCGACGCTACCCCGCCCTAAAAGGCGGGGCTTAAAATCGGAGCCCCGGCCTTCAGGCCGGGGAGTCGAGGATTTGACTTCATCCCCGCTATTGATTATTAAAGGGGTGGGGCCTTGCCCCCGGAGCCACCGATGAAAAAGCCCTACGTCAGGATGATCGCGACCGTCTCGAAGTTCCGGGCTTGGCTCGTCGACGGACGGTTCATCCGGACCCGGATCGACGAGGAGTTCACTAATTTCGGCCAGCACTTCCGGTTCCGCTTCATCCCCAAAGCCGAAGTCTGGCTCGACGACGACCTCACGGCCGGAGAGCGGCGCTACGTTCTCCTCCACGAGATCCACGAACGGCGCTTAATGGCCGGAGGCATGGACTACACCCACGCCCACCGATCGTCCAGCCACATCGAGTACGTGTGCCGGCACCACCCGTCGCGCCTCAAGCCCGCCCTGGCCGCGGAGATGGCCCTGAATAAGTCAGTCTAGGCTCTGCCTCAATTTAGGCCCTATCGAGCCTTTCGATTTCAGCTCTGATCTCATCGATAATTTCTTTGTTATAAATTGTCTTATTTTTCCCTTCCGCAATCGATATGATATAGAAGACTGATCCTCCATATTTTTGTTTAAACTTCTCATGCGTCTTCTTCTGATATTCTCTCTCATTAATAATCTGAGTGATATATTCATATCCAGCCGGCTTAATTTGAAGTCCTATAAATTGATCTTTAACCTTGATGAAGAAATCAACGTTATAGCCTCGATCCCATTCATCCGGCGCGGGTTCTACTCTAACGCCTAACTGGTAGCCGTAAGGACATCGTATACCGATTCTTAATGCAAGGAACCGTAAGGACATCGTATACTGTTCGTGCCTCAGCAGAGGGGATCGATAACCCTTCCCGTGAAGGGAAAGGGGACCGACTTGAT
>Ga0299912_10005875_pt1 | contig 10081 bp, 13 predicted proteins | sample RVTome_2_FD_207667 | JGI IMG/M metagenome (GOLD analysis project Ga0299912, IMG submission 207667) | Soil microbial communities from uranium-contaminated site in the Upper Colorado River Basin, Wyoming, United States - RVT95D214 (version 2) ...
TCATCGCGCTGCAATCCTTTTCTGCATCATCTATTAATAAATTCCAGCATAGATATTAAACAAACGTTTGTCAAGTAGAGATTGCGCCTGTTGGCCGCCTTGGATATTACCCGATTTGCTTGGTGAGTGTCATGTGAAACGCGGTTTGAGCAAAGTGCAGTCAGGTTTGAACAAAAAAGCCGAGAGGGGGCTGGTACGAAGCGGCCCCTTTTTCTAACAGAAGGCAAGGCAAGATAACGGAATGTGAGACAAGTTCCCTAATAAAATGGGGGCGGGGAGACCGTGGCCCCGCCCCCTGGCCCTCAAGCAGAAAGGAGAATGGAAAGACTTGAGGGGTCGAAGTAAACCGCTAAATCTCTTTGCCGCACCGATCGCAGAAGTATTTCTCTTCGTCTCTCTTGAGGTCGGCATCGGTCAAAACATCCCCTTCCAAGACCTCTCCGTCCTCCGCCTCTTTGTAACAGTCGGTGCAAACCAATTGTTCCTTAACTCGATAGGCCACGATGTCTTCTTTTGCGATGATCCCCATTGTCTTTACCTCCTTTTTATTTTAATGACTTCTATTAAGGCCCTTTTGGGTAGCGGCCAAAGAACTCTTGAGCAGGTGGATGACTTGGAGCTCCAGGGTCCTGGTCTCCGACTCGGCCAGGCGTGAGATCTCCTCCAGGATCTCCTTGTATTCGCCAAAGTGGACGGCGATGATCGGCTCCTTCGCCCCGGCCCCCCATGCGGTCCATATAGTCTTTTACGCCGGGCTGCGGGGGGGCTTGTGGGGGGCTGCTTGGGCGAGGTTTTTTGGGCCTGCCTTTTGGACGGCCTGCCCCTGGGGTTTTTTTTCTGTTCCTGTTTGCTCGTCTGGCCATACATGAGGCGCAGAGCTTCCCGCCTGGTGACATCACGGGTTTCGTTTCGCATTCTTCACAGATACCGGGCTTTTTGTCTTGCATAGAAGACTCCTTTTGCTGGCCGACGAGGAAGCTGTCCCCGCCGAGTGGATCCTCGGCATGGGCTTTATCAAATTCTACGAGCTCCGGGCAGCCTGCGCAATTAAAATCCCCCCACCCCTCCGCTGCGGCGATCGCCAGGCACCCGCTATATGTTTCGCAGTTGAGATGCCTTCTGCCGCGTCCGCGTTTTGGGTAATCCGGCATCCTTACCCTTGGATCAGCTCCGCCCTATGAAGGGCCTTGAGAAATTCATCAAGCACATCTTCTTTTTTGGCGGTGATGGGGAAGCTCTTCTGCCCAAGGCGAAAATCGACCACCATATAACCCTGCCGCCCCGTGACCTCCCTGGGGATGGCGCGATCGATAAGTCCCTGGACAAAATCCTTGCCGTAGTAGTTGACCGACTCAGGAGAAAGAAACGCCTCCCCTGCCCTGAATTTTGCCAGGTATTTATCGCTTGAGGAAAACCCCGGCATGATGCCGCCGCCTTGGAAGCTAGGCAGGATGCCGCCATACTTCTCCGATGCTGGGGTGAACGACTGCACCCCGGTGGGCCTGGCGGTTTGGGCTGCCTGCTGTAGGAGGCGGATCTGCTCTCTGAGCAGCTCGTTTTCCTCCTTAATCTTCTTCGCCCCCGCATCCAAGGATTTGGGGATTTCATCCGCCGCCGCCTTGAGCTGCACGAAGTTGGCCGTTGCATTCTCAGTCTCGCCGACTACCTTCTCCACGCCATCGAGAACATAGGTCAATTGCTTGGCGGTGGCCTTTGTCTCTTGGGCTGCTTCTTCATAGCCTGTGCCGAGCTCGTCGCCGCCCCTGGCCACATCATCATGCACCTTTTGCAAAGTCCGCGCCTCGTCTGCCATTTTGCGTAATTCATCCGCCGCTGCCTTGGCCTTGGGTGCCCATCCGGCGAGATCCGGGCCGATTTTGTCGATATCGCGGGCGAGAGTCGCGAGGCCGACCCCGGCTTCCTGAATGGCGGCCACGGCCTCATCCTTCCACGATGCCCAGAAGAAGAAAACCTTTATAAATGCTTCCCCAAAGGCCACCGTCACGGCCCCGACCGTAGCAACGGCCTTGCCGATGGCGGCCGTAATCGCGGGGATCTTCCCTGCGTGCTCAATGACCGTGGCGATCACCTCCAAGACCGTGGCCCCGACCTCGGTGGCGACGCGCTTGAGATCGCCGGATTTTTTCATCTCATCAAGCCTTGCAAGGACCACATCCAGTCCTATCTTTAAAGCCTCGAAGAGGCCGCTCCCCATCACCTCCTGCCGGAATTGGAACCAGGCGTCCTTCATCATGCTGATCTTTCCGGTCCACGTTTTGGCCAGCTCCTCACCGGCTCCGGCGATCCTGCCGCCCTGTGCGGTGAAGGTCTCATACATGATCTTTTGAAATTCAGGCAGCTCGACCTTGGTGATATCATTGATGCCATATTTCAGCTTGGCAAAATCCTTAATGACATTGAGTATTCCGCGCTCCCGGAAGATATCGGCAGCACCGGCACCTCCGGCATAGGCGCGGCCCAGGGCGGCGGCGGCCTCGGGCAGCTTCATCCCCATGACTGCCGCAAGGTCATTAAGCACGGGGATCCACTTCTTATAGTCCGCCCCCATCGCCACCAAGGTGGTCCCTGCCTCGATGACCTCCCCGAGGGTTGCCGGGGATTTAGCGGCAATATCGTTGAAAAACTGCATCGCCTCGGCGGCTGCTCGCTGGCTGCCGAGGAGGGTAGAAAGCCGCACCCGGTAATTCTCCACCGATGAGGCGACGTCTATAAAGCTGTTGACGAGTTTTGCCCCGGCATAGGTAATGATGGCGGTAAAGGCGCCGATGGCGAGAGTCTTGAGCGCAGAGAAGCGGCCCCCAAGCCCATCCACCTCTTTGCCGAGTATCCCCAGCCCCTTGCCCGCACTTTCGGCGCCGGTCTTGATCTGTTTGAGGCCGCCCTGGGCGTCGTGCGCAAACGCCTTAATCCCCTTGGCTGCCGCCGCACCTTTGAGGATGATCTCTATTTCGACTTTATTGTCTCTAGCCATTTATTCCCCTAGAATTTTTTTGAGCAGCTCCTTGTTTCCGTACACCACGCCTAATAACAGGCCGACCTTTTCTGCCCGCTCCTGGGTGTAATATCTCATGGCGACGGCGAGCACCCGCTTAAAGAACGGATAGGTATATATAATGCAGGGCATCGTGGTGCCCCTGCGCTATGAGCCAATCTACGGTTTTGGTGTTGCAGAGCTCCCAGGGGGGATTGGCATCACTGCCATGAGCCTGCCCAGCTCGGTCAAATCCCTCCTGTATATCTCGAAAAAATCCGCGTTCAGCTCCTTCATCGCCGCAACGAGTTGCGAGTAGGCGTTGACCCCGAGTTCGTCGATCGCCGCCTCCTCCAAGGACGTGCAGAGGGCCAGCAGCTTTTTGGTCCCCGTCACTCCGCCGGTGATGGCATCGGCGATGGTCTCGATACCTTTGCCGGTGGTCTTTTTGTCGGACCCCTCGGCGAAGAGATTCTCAAGATCTCCCACCGTGAGCTCGCGCACGGCAATCTCCTCTCCATCAATCTCGATCTTCTTCTCTCTACTCATGGTGTTCTCCTTTCAATAAAAGTATTGCAGCACCGGCCCCGGGGAAATGGATATCGGTGAGCTGAGCAACTCACCGCCCACGCTTCCCACCCGGGGCCGGTTTTTTGGAGGTACAGGGGGAAGCGTGGGGATCTCCTTAAACTACCGCTTCGCCCCCTCTTTAATGGGGGTGCGTTTGGGGACGTCGCCGAGCTTGAGTAACTCATACGCGGCGTGCTCCTCGGTAGTTTCTAGCTGATAACCATTGATGTCCACCGGCCCGATATGGCGAGAGGCAACTTCTTCCCATGTTTTAACAAACCAGGTCCACCGGCATCCCTGTGGGTAGGGCATCCTCTCGCCATCGGTAGAGTAAAACCACCGCTCCTTGGGGCTCATTAATTTCTTCTCGATCATCTCTTCGAGCTTCTTGATCTCCTGCTCGACGGCGACGATCTGCTTATGCTTTTCCTCCTGGGTCATCCCCTGCGCTAACCCTTCAAAGAGGGAATCGATCTCCTGGTCTGTGAGGTCGTAATTCAGGTAGGCAATCCTCGCGAGGGCATGAGGGCTCTCCTGGATACTTGCCGGGGATAGGAGCGCAACATCCTGTTGTTGGGCCTGTTTTATATGCTCCCGCAAAAAATTGAGGCGGCCTTGTCTGAGCTGCGCCATGCTCTCCCGAAACGCGGCCTTGAGTTGCTCTTTGTCAAGGGGTAATTTTTGAATTCCGATGCACTTCCCTTGCAGATTCTTAATCTCTTCGCGAGCTTCTTTCTCTTTGGCGTAGAGTTTCACCCAATCATAGGATACCATATCGACGCCGAAGCCATATATCTGGCCCGCTGCCCTGAGATCATCCCCCAACTCCCTTAGTCTTTGCGAACTTATTTCACCTGGGACACTACTCTTCACGTTACACCTCCTTACGTATGTGGAAGCCGTATTGGTGGGGAGATGATGGTCACCACCCCGTCTCCTTTGGCCTCCTGGGTTTTGCTTATAGTGTTATATTTCTTCCACGTCTCCTCGGAGACCCCCATCATTTTGTTGATCATGAGCTGGTTCTCGGTGAGGCCCGTGGCGATATTCCCGGCAGCCTTGGCTTTCACGACGTCCGGTCCGGGATTGTACTTCGCGAACATCTCGTCGCTGACCCCCATCATTTTGTTGATCATGCGCTGGTTCTCGGTGAGGCCAGCGGCGGATTGTTCGGTCTTTTTAGCCGCCACGGCTTCGGGGCTGGGGTTGTATTTTGCGAACACCTCATCGCTGATCCCCATCATCTTGTTGATTTCTCTCTGTGTGGCATCCATGAAATCCTCCCTTGATTCTCTATTATTATTTTCGCCCAAGCCCCGTTTTCCCCCCTGCCGCCGAGTCTTCCGAGTGCGTTTCCTCCGGCTCAAGAGGTTCCAGCTCGATCCCTCCCTCGGATCGCCGGGGAGGCGCTTTTATCTTTCCGGGGCTTCTCCTTGGCCGCTGTTCTTCCTCAAACTTTCTGTTCGGTCTAATAATCGCCATTTGCCTCCTTTTAAGTTATCTCCAACTCCCCCAAAAATGGGGATACCCGCTCTAATGATTTCAATAACTTAGGCCCCAAAAATGGAACCCATTTTTGCCGATTCGTAATTAGCTACCCCCAAATAGGCACTTTTGGAGAAAGTGTATAATTTCAATGACTTAGCCATTTTTGACTCTTCGCCCGATCGCCTCTCCTAGGGCAAATTTGGGGCATTTTTAGATAGGGATATCTTGTCCAAGGTTTTGTCGATTCGAGAAATATCCTCTGTGAGATCTTGAAAAATCCAAAAGACCCCAGCTTGCTCATCACCGTTCAAGGTCAAATCTGAACAGCCATGTTCGCGTGAAGCGCCAAGGACGGTTTGAAGAAATGCGAGCTTCCCTTGGACTCTGCTCAAAGCATCCCCTACATCGTTTAAATTTTTCATCTTCTCCATAGCCCTACCTCCATGACTAGCAGCGCAAAGAATGCGGTGCTGTTTTCGATGCTTGAGGTGTTATCCGATACGGGTATCTTCTCCGACCGCCCCCTCCTGTACCGGGGATATCCTGTTCAAGTAAGGCGCACATCTCAGCAATGGCCTCTAGGCATTCGGCGAGACCCCCCAAAAGCTTTTTTTCTCCGGAGGTCATCCCCCCGATCCTCTCAGCCTTTTCCAATAAACTATTGAGGGCATTTTCGGCTCTTTCCTTCGCCTTTCGCGCTCTGATCTTTTCTTCCATAGCCCTACCTCCTCTTTTTTCTTCCCCTGAGCAATCTTTCCGCTTCTCTTTTACGCTTTGCCCGTTGGATGCTCTTGCTAATAGTGGCCCTCTCAAGCCCTGAAAGCTCCGATAGGGCTCTGATTGTTGACCCCTTTTCGCGCAGCTCTAAGATCGTTCGATCCCTGAGATCGCGGAAGGGAAAGAATTTGTGAATCCTCCTTCTTTCGTCTTCGGAGATCTCGCAAAAAAGCATCTCGCCTTGAGAAGGGGCCTTTTGGCCGGTCGCGGTATTCATAGCCAGCCTCCTTTAAAGCTTAAGAGCTCATCGATGTCTGTGAGCAGTTTAATATCCAGGGGCATTCCTTTCCGGGTATGGGCCTGGATGGCCTTCCCCAAAAGTTTGACGGCTGCCCTGAGTTTTCCGGGCCCCAATGCACGATTAGTGAGATATTCCAAGCATTTTGTGTCGAGGTCGGAATAAACCTTCCGGCATATGAGTTCAATATCTTCCTTGGTGGGTGCCCCAAGCCGTTGGTGGATGCCGACTCTGGACGTGAGTTGATCCCAAACATAGGATTTTCTACTGCCGAGCATCCGATCGTAAAGGACTTCCTGGCCGAGAAATACAACGCCAGCCTTGCTGCGATCAAAAATAGTGCGGATAAATTCAAAGAGTTCCCACTTTAAAAAATGAGCGTCGTCAAAAATCAGGAGGCGGGGAGAATTCTCAAGGTGCCGGATAAGATCCTCGGCATTATAATAATTAGATCCCATGCCTCCACGGCCCGTCTCAAGGGTGAGCCGGGATAAAATCGCGCCCAGGCTTCTTGTAATGATCGAACACGGGACAATAATGGCCCGTGGCTCCTGCTGATTTTTATATTCCCTTTCGGCTATGGTTTTGCCCAAGCCAGATGATCCGATGATAAGCCCCATATCCGGGGTTTCTTTGCAATGATTCAATACGCCCCAGATTGTTTTGGAAATCGAAGTTTCGATAAAACCGAAATCTTGAAAAGGTAATTTTTCCTCGGGGGGGCGGAAAAACCCGCGGCTTACCCGTAACGCGTCTATCCTCTCGGCGAGCGACATATTCTTTTTTTGGGCGATCTCTGCCATGCGGTCCTCCTTAGTCACCAAAGAATGCGCCTAGAATCTGCTCGCGGCGGTCGTGTTTGGATATCTTAGTCACTTTTACCCGGGCGTCTGCCTTCGCTGGAGCATCCCGGAACCCCTCGGCGATCTTCTTCGCGAGTCGTTCCTTCCGATGCAGAGATGTCACCTTGGCCCTTTGAACGCGAGGGATAACTTCAATCTCCCGCTCCTTTTCGCTCAGATGCGCGGCTAATTCTAGGGGGTCGTCGATGTAGCCTGCCTGCTCGATGTACTTCTTTTTAAACTGCGATTCTGAGCGCTTAATCCGCCGGGCCATCTTGACGTTTTCCTTGGTGATGGGGCTTGCGTAATCCCCTATTTTAATTTCCGGGGCAATGCAGAAGAATTCATCTTTATATATAATGGCCGCTCGGCGGAGATCCTGGGGGTCGCGCCGGGCCTCCACTTCCTCGCCGTTTAATCGCCACATATCTTCGTGCCGGTACATTGTCTCCCGAATTTTGATGGCGGATGATCGCACCTTGCATTGATGGACATCCATGAGCATAAAGGCAAGGCGACTCGGAGAGGGGATAATTGGAGTGAAATCCTTATAACAATCATTAGGGATTTTCCCTGTGGTGGAATGGGGGTGGGCATTACGATATTTAATGAGCTCACTAAATTTTAGCGAACATTCTTCGCGGGTATAGAGCTTCCCGAATTTGATCAATGCCTCCAAATTTTTAGGGCGGACCCTGGTATTGTGCCCACAAGAACCAGGCCATCCCCGCATCCGGGACGTATAATAATTACCCGTTGCCTCTATTTGCCCTTTTTCCTTTGGATTTTTCGGTGCCGCCAAAATCATTTTTATCCCGTTTTCTGCAAAGAATCCCTCGATATAATTAACCTTTTTGTTTTTGGGGTTTTGCCCCTTGAATCTGTGAGACATGAAGTCTTTTCCCCGGTCTGTATAGATGGCTTTGGGCAGACCACACTCCCGGAAGGCTCTGACAAGAGCCGTCATTATCGAATCGGTATCAGGGGTAATGACGACAACCGCCCCTACAATCTTTCCAGAGGCAGCATCAAGAACGTGTGTTACCCAGGGGCGCACCGCCTTCCCGCGATCAACGATAAAGATGTCTAATTGTTTGTGGTCGATATACCATAGGTCATTAGGGTTGCCGGGACGCTTGAGGGGCACATAGGCTGAATGTTTTCGATTGTAAGCCTCTGGATCTCGGATGAGGAGCTGCAGATCCTTGGGGCACATCTTCTTAATGTGGGCAGCCACGGTGCGGTAGGTGGGAAGGGGGCCTTTATCCTTAAAGGCATCGCAGAGTCTTTCCCAGGTTTCTCTGGCGGGAGGGCCGAAGGGCCTCATGTAATCATCGTGTATAAATTTTTCCATCTCTTTCGTGATAACGCGATTCGAGCCGCCGGAAGTCCACAGGGGGGCCAGGGCTTCCCGGCCACCCTCTTTATAATTGCGGAGATGACGCCGGAGTGTCTGCGGGCTCACCCCGTGCATCTTTGCAAAATGCTTTTGAAATCCACCTTTTTTGCCCGGCGGAATATCCCGCTCCGCCGTGAGAAATTCCTCGACCACGGCCACCCTCTTGAGCATGGTCGTCTTTTGCCAAGACTTCAGATCGCTGGACATTTTTGGCTCGGCCTTGGCTTCTGGCAGCAAACCCTGGTCCAGCAGAAAGGCTTCTTGCGCCTTGTCGGAGAGCTGGGTGTAGTGGATGCGGTTTTCGAGGTGCCCCTTTCTGCGCCCCTTCCCTTTGATTTTAGTTGGCGAAATCTTGCCGTCCCGAATCCATCGCTTCATGGTGCGAATGCTTACCCCTTCGTAATGGGCACTTTCTTCCATTGAAAGGAATGTGTTCTCTCTTGCGGGCATTTCTTTTCTGTGCTAAAAATTCTTATAGATTATTCGACCTAAAGGGTATTTTGGGGACGTTTTTTGCGTCCTTTATGTATATTATACGACGTGAATAACGGCTGTCAAGAGAAAAATGAATCTTTCTGAAAAAATTAAAAAAATTAGGTTTTGGAAGGGCCTATCACAGGAGCAATTTGCGGAAGTATTGGGTTATTCGCGAGGATATATAACAGACATAGAAAACGGGAGGATAAAACCATCAAGGAGAATATTGGAGGCTATTGTTTCTAGGCTTGGCGTATCCCTAGATTGGTTGTTTTCAGACAGTAAAATTATCGATCTTATTGAAATTAATAAAGATTGTAGAAACAAGGACTTGATTTGCCTTTATGCTTTTACGCAAGAAGAACTGAATTGCGGCGAACAAATGCTCAGGGATCTCCTTGGGCAGAGAAGGTATATATTTGTTGACGCCACCGGCAAATCTGAATCCCAGATTATTAGAGAATTGGTGGGGGTTTTGGAAAAAGGCTGGGAGGCTTATAGAAAGCTAGAAGCCATCCTGCTTCATGAAGAAATTATTGTTGTTATTAAAAATATATCCAAATCAGAAATGCCCTACAGGGCGGAAGGGGGGATCGCGCGAACTATTTTTAAGATTATATATGATGCTTCCCCTTTTACGGAGACAACCCCCAAGTCCATTTTAATTCTCTTGGATTTTGCTGGCTATGTCGAAAAGATTCATGAATGGTTAGGCGGTTACATTGCCCCTATATATATCGGCGAGCCTAAGGGGTTGGCAAAAACTACTCTTCACTTGGAGTTTATAAAAAAAACCTAAAATACATGTCCCCCTGTGTCCCCCTGTTGTTTGGCCTCGTTTTGTAAATCTATCACAATAAATCTAATAATTTCAATCGGTTACATACTGTCCCTCTGTTTTGCCGTCGGGTTATGTTTTCTGTCCCTCTGTTTGGGTTTAATGCAGCTAGGTTTGGTAAAAATTCTTCGGGGGAAAATTAAGATAAGCTTTTGATCTCGGCTACTTAAGAACCCTTAAAAATTTCGCCAGGATCGCCACATGTCCCTCTGTAAATCGTAAAATCACCGGCTTTTACTCAAACCTCGATTTCGCGCGGCCGCGCCATAACGTCTCGATATAGTTACACTATCGGCGCATCAGATCTAGTGTTCCCAAGGGTTTCTTGCTCATACCCCCCCTCACCTAACAGTGAGATTGAAAAGAAAGATTGAAGGTTCAGAAAGGGCCTTGCAGACCCCTTTCTGGATTCAGCGGGGTTCTTTGGCTCTCTCCCTTGTCTGTCTCAGCCATGAGGTAA
>Ga0299912_10005876_pt1 | contig 10081 bp, 12 predicted proteins | sample RVTome_2_FD_207667 | JGI IMG/M metagenome (GOLD analysis project Ga0299912, IMG submission 207667) | Soil microbial communities from uranium-contaminated site in the Upper Colorado River Basin, Wyoming, United States - RVT95D214 (version 2) ...
AGGAGATCGCTTCTGAACTCGGCGTCCGCCCCAAGACGATCAGCCGGGCGCTGCGGATGAGGTCAGCCCCGTCGGGCGCGGAATGCCGCCGCCCCAGCATTCCGGGCGTCGACAAGGCGACGGTAGACCGGCTGCTGCGGGAAGGCTCGTGGAACGTGATGGTCATCCTGAGGGAGATCCGGGCGGAGAGCTGTCTCGGAGGGAGCGCGAGGTTGCGCCTGTATGTCCGGCCCAACCGGGCACTGCGGTCTGGATGAGTGATCTGCCCCCGTTTTCTGTACCAGGTTCTACGTTGTGCGAAGGTTCCCGCAAGAGAGGGGCGAGGTCCTCAGGTCGGCACCCAGCAGGCCTCCGTGCCATACACCGCTCAAGGAGAGCCCCTGCAACGACGGTCGTCAGCCTGACCAGATCCGCCACAATCTCAGCGCTGAACCTTGATTGCTCTCCTCACGCCCATGGATTCATGGCTCCGACGAGCATGAAGTTGGCCGGGAAGGACAGCGAGCCCTTGGCGCGGCTGATGGTGACGCGTTTGTCCTCCATCGGTTGGCGCAGCACCTCCAGCACACGCATCCCGAACTCGGGCAGTTCATCCAGGAAGAGGACCCCGCGATGCGCCAGCGAGATCTCGCCCGGGCGCGGCCAGTTGCCGCCGCCGACAAGCCCGGCGTGCGAAATCGTGTGATGCGGCGATCGGAACGGGCGCACTTCGATTAGCGGCGTATCCGAAGGCAGCAGGTCCGCCACCGAGTAGATGCGCGTGACATCCAGCGCCTCGTCGATGGTCATCCGGGGCAGGATCGAAGGCAGCGCACGCGCCAGGAGCGTCTTCCCCGCCCCGGGCGGGCCGGCGAGAAGCACATTGTGTCCCCCGGCCGCCGCCACCTCGAGCGCTCGCTTGACATGCTCCTGGCCCTTGATCTCGCCGAAATCTGTCCCGGGGATGGATGCCGCCGTGGCCGTACGGGTCGCCGGCGCCGCCGGCTGGATCGGCACCACGCCCGAGAGGTGATTGACCAGCGCGGTGAGCGACGCGACCGGGATCACCTCCAGCCCCGGCACCAGCGCCGCTTCACGCGCATCCTCCACCGGCACGAGCACCCGCTCGAAGGATTCCTGACGGGCGAGCGCCGCCATCGGCAGCACTCCGCGCACGTGGCGCACCGACCCGTCGAGCGACAGCTCACCCAGCGCCAGCGTTCGGTCCAGGCACCCGGGCCGGATCTGCCCTGTGGCCGCCAGGGCCCCCAGGGCGATCGGCAGGTCGTAAGCCGGGCCTTCCTTGCGCAGCGACGCCGGCGCAAGGTTGACGGTCAGTCGGTGACGGGGGAACTCGAGGCCGGCGTTCTTGACCGCCGCCTGGACGCGCTCGCGGCTTTCCTGCACCGCGGCATCCGGCAGGCCGACGATCACGAAGGAGGGGAGCCCGCGCGAAGTGTCCACTTCCACTTCCACGATTGCCCCCTCCAGCCCCACAATGGCGCAGGAGTGGACCTTGGCGAGCACGCAGCCAGTGTAGGAGGTCAGTGAGAAAAGGTCAACTCCCATCCGGGCGATCCGGGATCATGCCCCCTGGCCCGTCCGCGCAATACCAGACCGCCGACCAGCCCCGTGCCCGGCGACTTCTAGTTCGCCTGATCCCTGCACGCTTCTCATGGAGACGCATGACGGCAACGGTCGTCAGCCTGACCAGGCGCGCCCGATTCTCAGCCGTGAAGGTTGACTGCCGCCCGCCCTGCGGTACCACGAATCGCAGAACTCGGTGACACCAGCGGGGGGTTCCTTCATCACGGGGAATCTGTCCAGTCGAGAGGAGAGTAGGCGCAAGTGGCCGCAGGTGCGGCGTCGTCATCAAGCGCAATCGCCGATGCTCGCCGCCTGACCGTCGAGGTCGTCGATGTGGATCCTAACCCGGAGCACCGGCTTCTGTCGCGCTTGGTGACGCGAGGCAGGCAGGGGCGGGATCCCCAACCGTCATCCTACCGGCCCTGCCCGGTACCCACGCCGGCGAATATACTCACTCACGTCGGCTTGGACGATCATCTTCTCGAGGACCAGTTCTGCCCAGGGACGCCCTTCATCCAGCCAGGTGGCATAGGCCACGCGCCCATCGGCCGAAGTGTCGGTGATCCACAGAATCTTCACCTCGTCGCCGGGCCTGCGGTAGCGCATCGTTTCCATCATGGAAATCCGCCCGGTCGGGGGATCGAAGCGCACCACGAAGGTCTCCACAGTCTCTCCGTACGGAACACGCAGCAGCGCGGTATCCTCGTCCACCGCCACCCAGCGAACGCCGGGATCGGTCACCCAGAGTGCGGGGAACCAGCCCGCCTCGGCCCACAGCGCCAGGTTCGCAGCCTGGTTGGTATTGGCGTCATCCTGGTACCTCCCCATGAGGCTCTCGAAGAAGCTCCGGCCGTCCAGAAAGCCTTCATCGATCCTCATGAAGGGCAGCCCGAAGAAGGTCACCTCGAAGTAGTGCCGGTAGTTCCTGCCCGTCTGATGAACGATGACGAACCGGGCGGGCAGCCAGATCCCGAACGGGCGCATACGCCCGCGGCCGGTGATGACAACGGTATCGATCACCGGGACCCGGTCCCCGTACACGCTGCGGTAGAAGCGCTCGACGGGTGCCGGCAGGCCGTTGGGCAGCGGAACCGTTGCGGCTGCGCCCTGCGCCAGCGGGGGCTGAGCGAAGGCCTTGGGCCTGACCTGCAGCCCCAGCCAGCCGGTGATCCCTAAGGCGACGATGATGATCAAGACAACCAGCAGGTAGTTCACACGCAGCTCCTCAAGGCAGGTCAGCCTGCCGAATTCAGCTCTCTTTTGAAGAGCACACCCAGAAGGATCCCGTTGAGCACCAGCACCAGCCAGTCGGCGGAGATGGCGGCCACCTCGAAGCTGTCCTGCCGGTCCAGCCCATGCCGGGCGGAGACCACCGCCAGGGAGACCACGACCAGCAGGAAACCCAGGACCAGGATCCAGCGGATCGCGGCCGTCAGGCGGCTGCGGCCGGTGAACACCGGGGCGATGAACAGGAAGGAGAGCGCCATGAGCAGGTAGCCCAGTTCCTCCAGGACGATGAAGAGTCCATGGGCGTTGTACTGGGTGAGCAGGGTGATCCCCTCTGTTTCGCCGTGCATCAGGCTGACGGGGACGACGGAAAACTGGACGAAGTAGTCTCCCAGCAGAATCAGTGCGGCCATGATGGCGAAGGACAGCCCGATCTGGCCGAAGATCTTCTTCGCCGGGGAGGCATAGGCCTGAACGGCGGCCATCAGGACCACGTAGGAAAGGAGCATCACTAGCGCGGGGAGCATCCACAGGTAGTCGCCGGGGAACTGGGCGATCGTCTCCAGGTACGGATAGTCGATGCAGTTCTCTCCGCAGTTGGCGCCGGAGATGGGGACGGCGGTGATGGCAAGCCCGAATGTTATCAGGGTGATCAGCGCAGTCAGGATGGCTGCATACAGGCCGACTCGCAGGGCAGCCCTTGGAGGGCGTTCGGGGTTGTTGGCGCCAACGATCTCGGAAGACATGGTCGCTACCTCGCTGGTTGATGGGTTACTTGGTGAGCAGGGGAAGGAGGTCCATCGCCCACGTACGGATGGCGTCCCAGTCGCGATGGTCGCCTTCCTTCCACACCCCGAACAGCACGCTCAGGCGGAACTTGATCCGGTCGCTCGCCGCTGGGATCTTCCTGATATCCAGGCCGCCGGCGAAAAGGCCTTCGCTCACCGGGCGGACCACGGCGCGCACCGGATCCAGCCAGGCGGCAACGTGGCTGCGATACCGCTCCCCGCTGCGCATGGACAGCGTCATGCACACCAGGAACGCAGCGAAGGACTTGCGGGTGAGCTCCGATCGGTGGTCGCGCAAGAACAGCATCGCCTCCGGCAACCAGGCGCCGCCTTGGATGGCGCTCCCCGCCACCACGGCCCGGTAAGGGGCCAGGTCCTGGACATCTGCCATCGGCAGCACAACCGCCTTGGCTCCCACCTCGACCAGGGCGCGGCCGATGGCGTCCGCCACGCCGGCGGTCCAGCCGGTGCAGCTGGCGTAGGTGATCAGGATCCTGTCGGTCACTTGGCCTCTCGATCGGGGAGGCCCCGGGTCGTCCGACGGCCGTAGAACAGCCCGGCGGCGGTCAACCCCAACGCGGTCAGCCCGGCCCAGAGCGGCACCTCGCTGCCGGCGCCCTCCACTCCCGCTCGCGCCGCCCACAGCGAACCGGAGGTCAGCACCAGCGTATACAGAGGACCTTTGACCGTCGAAATCCCGGTCAGCACCATTCCCCACTCCTTGCGCTGGAGCAGCCAGATCGCCCCCAGCGCCAGGAACGGCACAAGAAGAGTCAGGTCGAGCGCGAAGACGATGCTCGTCGGGTGTCCCGTTCGAGCAACGATGGCAGGCACTTCACCGGTGACAATGAAGCCGAGCGATTGGGCGACGTAGATCAACGTGAGGCCGCCGGCGACGAAGAGCATGTAGCCGGCGATCCATCCCCGCAGCATCCGCCCGCGGGCGTACGGCCGCAGGCCCTCCAAGTCGAGAGAGGCCAACCCGAAGATGAGGGCGAAGACGGAAAGTCCCAGCAGGGCGGTGTAGAGCAGGAAGAACCAGTTGAAGGCGGCGCCGAACAGGTAGAAGGCGAAGTTGTACAGCATGTAGTCCAGGATGCCCATCCACAGCAGCGGCGCCATCCGCGAGCCGCGCCTCGCGAGGATCAGCGCGGCCACGAGCAGCGGCACGGCGACGAAGAGCGTGACGAGATCGTTCCCCTTCCACGCCGAGGTGACGAAGAGGTTGTCGCGGTACAGGCCGTCCAGCAGCAGTCCACCGGCTGAAGCGATGGCCGCCAGGACGGCGATCAGGATGGAGAGGAGATAGGCGGTTCGTGACCTAGCGGGAAGCATGCGCGACCTCCTGGCTGAACTTGCGGGAGAACATGTCCACAAGGGATCGATCGAACTCGCGCCGGAGCAGATGGCCCTCGGCGACGATCAGCCCCAGCCAGGGCAGCTGGAGCCAACTCAGCGGCGCGATGCCAACCAGGAAGATCATCGTCCCGATCAGCCCGACCTTCACCGAGCGCCGCCGGTGCAGAAGCAGCAATCCCATGGTGACCTCGAAGGCCATCACGAGCAATCCGAAGGCAACCGGGCTAAGGGAGACGATCCAGGTCGCCAGGTGGGCGTACGCGGGGATCAGCGCACCCTGGGCGTAGTCGAGGTAGGCGCGCGGGTTTCCGAACGTGAAGGTGCCATTGACGCCCAACGCCATCGCCAGGAAGAAGAGACCCAGGAAGATGCGCCCGGCGTTCGGCTTGACGAAGCACAGAACCACCACCGCCAGGACAAAGCCAGAACTTGCGAGCAAGGGAACGATCATTGGAATACCTCTTCTAGTCAGGGACTCGGAGTGACTTCCATCCTAGCACGAACACCTACTGCAGGAGCGATCCGCTAGTGATCCGCTCGAGCATGTCCAGAATTGAACGCGCCTTGGCGGCGGAGGCCACGGCCAAGCCGCGCCAGACGAACACCACCCCCAGCGTGATGAAGGAACGCCGGGCGCAGCCTGACTGCCCGGCCTGCCCATTCAGCCGGAGGTCGGTGAGCAGGACGGCGCTCATCGCTCCCAGGCAGCCCAGGCCGGCCAGCACCCGGTGTGTCGTGCAGGCGACGGTACCGGCCGCGCTGCGCGCATCCATCGGGAAGAACGGCGGCATCAGCCGGCCAAGGAAGGCGGTCGCCATCCAGGTCCACATCCCGGTGCGCTCCAACCGGGCGCAGGTCTCCGTCTTTCACGATCGGAGGCGCAACCCGGAGAGGTCGAGCAGCGGAGGGACGCGGGGCGGCCAGCCCGCTCCGGGAGACGAATCTGTTCTTCACAGCAGTCACCGATCAGGACGTCGATCCCAACCAGGGTGTGAACCAACCGGCAAGGACCCCGACCAGGATGCCAGCATTGATCAGGACGCCCAGGACCAGCCAGGGGTGCCAGTAGAGGCCCAGCAGCAGGAGCGAGATGCCTGCGCCCGTGGCGGCCAGGGCCGGCCACAGCGCGTTCAGCCCCGGCAGACCGAGTTGTCCGGCACCGGCTGCGGCGAACAGCACCAGCGCGGCCAGCCACAGGATCCAGCCGGTGGTCCGGACGATGGTATCCGGTAACCCCAGCCGGCTCGCCGGCCAAGTGCTGTCCACATCTGGACGCCACCAGGCGGGCAGATAGGGCGTGTGCACGGCGCCCGGCGCGGGAACCGGCATGGTGCTGAGGCTCATGGTGATGAAGCCGTGCGCGATCAGGAAGGCGCCGAAAAGGATGCGAAGCGTGTTGGCGTCCATGATCGTCCGTCAGCCGCCGCGCAAGCCTGCGACGGTCCAATGCCGCAGCAGCACTCCCCACAAGAGAGCCAGATCCAGGACGAGAGGCAGGAGGGCCCAGGCGCCGAAGTAGAGCGCGTACAGAAGGATCGACGCCACAGCCGAAACGACAACGATCGCCGGCCACCACGCTGCCGGGATGCCGTTCCAGAACAGACCCATGGCAGCGAGCAGTAGGCCCAGCCCAGCCAATCCTGCCAGCAGCGCGGTGAGAAGGCCGGACTGGGCGGGCAGACCGTCGGCGAAACCCACCCACGGCTTGGAGTCTGTGGCGAACGGCCAGTAGAACTTCGCCGAGCCAGCCGGACTCGGCGCAAAGGGCGTCAGCGCGAAGTGGGCGGAAACCAACAGCAGAGCGAGGACAAGGTAACGCACAGCATACTCCTACAGGCTATTGTCTGACAACAAGCGGCGAGTGTAATCGGCATGCTGGTTCTTGTCAATATACAGAACGGTTGCTATAATCGGACCGAGTTTGACTCCTGCTGCCCTTCCCGGCGGGCGCCAGGATCAGGCGCAACGGCTATGCCTGGGGCTGTTTGAGCCATCCGAACCCCGGGGACAGATGGTCATCACCATCCGACCGCCGCACTCCCGGGGCGGGCCGGGCGAGCATCTGCCCAGGTGGCAAGGCGAACCGAGAAGCCCAGGCGGTGGCGAGCCGGTCTGCGTCGCGGCAACAGCCCCCCGGCCATTCGCGATCAGGAGAGAAGCATGCCCGACTTCAGGAACGCGCTGCGCACGATCTTCACCTTTCGCTGGAAGCCCAGCCTGGATATGGCCGCCGTGCTGGCCTCTTGCCTGCTCGTGACCGCCTCGCTCTACACGGCGATGAAGATCGTCACGCCGGACGTCGGGGGAGGCATGCCCTACTTCTTCCTCTATGCCGGCCTGACCGCCTGCCTATTCGGGGTAGGCATCCCGCTGGGGTGGATGGCTATCTACCGCAAGCGCCCCATCTCCGACCTGGGGATCAGCCGTAAGCACCTGGGCATCAGCATCGGGCTGCAGCTCGTGCTTTCTTTCTTCCAGTACATGGCGACGCTGGCCAAGAGCGATCTGCCCTCTTTTCAGGAGCTGCTCCCCCTGATCGCCATGACCCTGGCCATTGCCTTCTTCGAAGCGCTGTTCTGGCGCGGTTGGGTGCTGCTGCGCCTGGAGGACGCCTTCGGCCTGATCCCGGCGATCCTCCTCGGCTCGGCCCTCTATGCGGCCTATCATGTCGGCTACGGGATGCCGGTCGACGAGATGTTGTTCCTCTTCTGGATCGGCGTGCTGTACGCGGTCAGCTTTCGTTTCACCCGCAGCCTGTTCGTCCTCTGGCCGCTGTACCAGCCGATGGGCCAGCTGGTGACTCTGATCCACGACCGGCTTCGGCTGCCCCCGCTCGCCTCACTCGGCTTCATCGAAGCCCTGGCCCTCATGCTGGCGCTGGTATGGCTGGCCGACAAGTACTACAGGAAGCACGCCGCGCGCCAAGCCCATCCCGCCCCTGCCGGATGAAACGCCTCGATGGACACGACCCGCACGGTGCGGGCAGACGGAGGCGGCGCGCCTTCAAGGCCGGGAGGGTTTGGTCAATCCGTTCCTTGCAGGCAATTCCGCCACCCCGCGCGGCGCCAGGCCCGCCGGTCGCTTGACACGCTGCCGACTCGCTCGTGCACCGCATTCAACAAGGCTGGTGAAGAATGACGGACGTCCGCGCAAACATCCTGACCGCCATGGCCCGCCTGATCGAGAAGCAGGGGTACCACGCCACCGGGCTGAACGAGATCATCCGGGAGAGCGGTGCGCCGAAAGGATCGGTGTACTACTACTTCCCTGGTGGCAAGGAGCAGATCGGCGCGGAGGCGATCCTGGAGTCGAGCCGAATGATCGCCGGCCGGCTGAGGAGCATGCTGACCGGAGACGCCAGCCCGGCGAGGGCCGTGAGCAACTTTCTGCTTGGGATGGCCGACAACATGGAACAGGCCGGTTTCGGCGCCGGCAGCCCACTTACCACGGCTTCCGTTGAGACGGCCATCACGAGCGAGAAGCTCAACCTCGCGTGCCGGGAAGCCCTCGACGGCATCCAGTCGGCCTTCAGCGAGAAGTTCCTGGCGGGAAGATGTGGCGAGACCGAGGCTGGCGAGCTGGCGCTCTATGTGACCACCGTCGTCGAGGGGGCCATACTGATGAGCCGCACCTACCATCGGGTGGAGCCACTGCGGCTGGCAGCCAGGCACTTGCAGCCGTATCTCGAGAGATTCTGAGCGCCTGCTGCACGCTACCCTCTAGTTGGAGGGCCGACTGGTAAGCCGCCCGTGAAGCCAGGGCGTTCGCCTCATTGTCCAGCCTCTGTTCAGACACCCGACCCGCTGACTCAGGTGGAGATCGCCGGTTGCAGAAGGCACGCCTTTCTCCGCCTCCGTGCCCACGACCGGCGGTCGAGCGGCAGCGGACCCAACATGTATCGTGTCCATCGGAGTGAGATGGATCGGGGCTCCCATCGAAGACACAAGTCTACGACCTCGACCATCACGCGGCCGTCTGTAGCGACTGCGTGTGCTGCCGGCGCCGCGCCTCCAGCGCCTGTCGTTTGACCTCCTCGCGGCTCGCCAGAACCTCCTGCCCCCCGAGGTAGACGTCCGCCGGCGTGGTAGAGCGGGTAGTTGTGGTAGTCCACAAAGCGAGCAATCTCCTGCTCCGGTGCCCATGGGGACGCTTGGCTGTGCAGCAATACCAGATTCTTCGCTGAACGAGCGCCGGGACTGAAGTCATCGAGCGGTGGTAGCGCTCGAACTTCCCCGGCGTCATCGGGTGATACGGCGCCCGCGGGTGTGCTCCATCTGCCTCTGTTCGAAGAATTTGCCCCGTTCACCGGACGCATGCATGGCCGATAGTCTCGAAGCAGCCGAGTGCGATGCCCACCCGCACCCGGTCTGGCTTGGCACCTTCCCGGGCGATCACCAGTCTCTCCTGAATCTCGCCCGCCCCCGTCGTTGGCGTGATCTTCCAGGCCAGGCCGGGACTGGAGAGTCGTCCTACACGGCCGACAGGAAGCACTGGCCTGCCGCCCGCCTTCTGTCCCGGGCTCTATGGAAGACCGAACACTGCGACTGGCGTGAGATCTCCTGTCCGGCGCCGAGTGGGTCTCCGTGCCGCTCGCTGCCTGAGGAGTGGCATTGCGATCACGGTCCTCAACCTGACCAGTTCCGTCCTTGGCCAGGCGCACATCTTGGATGACTTTCCGCACGCCCGCCCAGGCAACCTCAGGCTGACGAGGACCCACGCGCAAGACCAGTGCCGTCGTCCTCCGCCGCCGATCGAGAGATACAGAGTCGCGTCCCATGCTGGCAGGGCCTATCCTGCCCCCGGCACAGGGCAAGCCCGTGGCATCATCGCCCGACTACACAGTCCTCAATAGGTGAGGCTCAGAACAGGAGCCTAGTAATGGTAGCGGGCCTGCAGGAAGTCGATGCGGTCGTCGCGCACGAGATACACGAGGCGGTGCTCCTGGGTAATCCGGCGCGACCAGGTGTTGGGTGCGAGGTACTTGAGCGGTTCAGGCTTGCCGATCCCGGCGAAGGGGTCACTGAGAACCGCATCGACGAGATCAAGCACCCGGAGAGCCACCTTCCGATCCTCAGCCACCCAGGACCTCAAGTCCTCGATGAACTCGGGCTGGAAGACCGCCTCACGTGCCTTTCTTCTCA
>Ga0299912_10005877_pt1 | contig 10079 bp, 6 predicted proteins | sample RVTome_2_FD_207667 | JGI IMG/M metagenome (GOLD analysis project Ga0299912, IMG submission 207667) | Soil microbial communities from uranium-contaminated site in the Upper Colorado River Basin, Wyoming, United States - RVT95D214 (version 2) ...
AATTTTCTCGAATCCCGGTGGAGGTAGATATCGGCTCGGAGTTTCGGTATCGAAATCCTGTCATCGGAGAAAACGAATTGCTTGTGGCGATCTCGCAGTCTGGAGAGACGGCCGACACCTTGGCTGCTTTGAGAGAGGCAAAGCGAAAGGGAGCCATGACCTTAGCCATTTGCAATGTCGTGGAGTCGAGCTTGGCAAGGGAGGCGGATCATGTGATCTATACCCACGCAGGTCCTGAAATCGGTGTAGCTTCCACCAAGACCTTTGCCACCCAACTGGTCATCCTTTTCCTTCTCGGCCTTCGAATCGGTAGAGAATTGGGTCTCCTCTCTCGTGAGGAAGGGAAGACCCTGATTGAGGAATTGATCAGGATCCCGCACCTTATGGAGGAAGTGCTTAAATCTTCACAACTGGTGTCGCAAATCGCCAGAAAATACCTCCATGCCAGAGATTTCCTCTATCTCGGCAGAGGGATCAACTACCCCATTGCATTGGAGGGAGCGCTGAAGTTGAAGGAGATCTCCTATATCCATGCAGAGGGCTACCCAGCAGGTGAGATGAAGCACGGCCCCATCGCCTTGATCGATCGAGAGATGCCGGTCGTCGTTCTTGCCACCAAGAACGATGTCTATGAAAAAGTGATCTCCAATATCGAAGAGGTGAAGGCGAGGGAGGGAAAGGTGATCGCCCTTGCCTCCCAATCGGATCGAGAGATCGCCAAAAAGGTGGACGATGTCATCCCCATCCCTGAAACCCTTCCCTCCCTGACTCCGATCCTCCTCACGATTCCTCTCCAACTCTTGGCTTACTTTATGGCTGATTTCAAAGGCACAGATGTGGATCAGCCGAGGAACCTCGCTAAGAGCGTGACCGTGGAATAGATATTTTGCATCCTTCCTCTGTAAAATTGAAGTATCATTGAGATGGAGCTTCGATCTGATTTGGAGCTGATGAATGCCAAATGTCAATCCCGCCGAGGCGGGATCAAATTTCAAATAAAGACCAAAATCTCAAATTTAAGAGTCGTAACTGTTTAGCCATTTCAAAATCCCTCCCATCCTCCCTTTAATAAAGGGAGAAGATTAAAGTTCCCCCCTTTGAAAAAGGGGGATAAAGGGGGATTTCATGGCGATTCTTTGTAATTCTTGGGATTTTGAACTTCGTTTTTCATAAGGCTAAACAGTTCTTTCTTTAGATTCTCATATATATGAGTTTGAGAATTTTCTTCTAAAACTTGAGATTTGGTTGTGCTTTACTTCAAACCTCATCCTTAACCTTGCGTTGTTAAAGTTTATTTGACATTTGGATTTTGACATTTGACATTTATAGAAACCATGTCTCTGCTAAACGATCTGAATCCTGTTCAAGAGAAGGCTGTTTTGGAAACGGAGGGACCGCTCCTGGTCTTTGCCGGGGCAGGAAGCGGAAAGACGAGGGTCCTGACCTATCGAATCGCTTATCTCATCCAGGAGAGAGGAGTTTCCCCCTGGAATATCTTTGCGGTCACGTTCACGAACAAGGCCGCCGATGAGATGCGGGATAGGGTCGAAAGGCTTCTCGGAGGGTCCGCAAGAGGAACCTGGATCTCCACCTTTCATTCGGCCTGTGTTCGCATCCTGAGGCAGCATATCGAGCGCCTGGGTTTCCAAAGGAATTTTGTGATTTTTGATGAGCAGGATCAAGAACGTCACCTCAAGACAGTGATCAAGGGTTTGGACCTGGACTTCAGGATGTTCCATCCCAGGGCGGTTCAATCCACTCTCGAACATCTGAAGAATGAAGGCATCATGCCCGATCAATACCATCCCTCCCAATTCAATGTTTTTCAAAAGAGGGTGGCCTTGATCTATGAGCGCTACCAGGAGGACCTTCGGCGAAACAATGCCCTCGATTTTGGAGATCTGCTCCTCTTTGTTACGATCCTCTTCAGGCGCTTTCCGGAGATCTTGAGGTCCTATCAAGAACTCTTCCGCTATGTGATGGTGGACGAATTTCAGGATACAAACCTAATCCAATATCGCCTCATCCAACAGTTGGTCGAAAGGCATCGGAACATCTGCGTCGTCGGAGACGATGACCAATCCATCTACCGATGGAGAGGAGCGGAGGTGGGAAATATCCTGAACTTTGAGAAGGACTTCTCGGAGGCCAAAGTGATCACTTTGGAACAGAACTACCGTTCCACTCAAAACATCCTCCAGGCGGCCAACCAGATGGTGCGGAGAAATCGTTCCAGAAAGGAGAAAGTCCTCTGGACCGAGAACCCCAAAGGAAGCCTCCTCACCTTCTACGTCGCTGAGGACGAGGGGGACGAGGCGCGTTTCGTCGTCCGGAAAATCATAGAGCAGAGTTATCCCCTTTCCCCCACCGGGTTTGTAGAAGGATCGGTGAGACCTTATCGTGACATTGCCGTCTTCTACCGGATCAATGCGCAATCGCGTGCGATTGAGGATGAGCTGGTCAGACATCGGATCCCTTATACGGTTGTGGGGGGCATGAAGTTCTATGAACGGAAGGAGATCAAAGACATCCTGGCCTACCTGAGATTAATCGTCAATCCTTCAGATGGTCTCAGTCTGAAGAGGATCGTCAATGTTCCTCCGAGGGGAATCGGAGAGAAGACGATCGAGAAGATGGAGGCTCTCTCCAAAGAGAGGGGGCTCTCCCTTTATGAAGGACTGAAACAAGCACTAAAAGAGGGCTGGCTTTCTCCTGTCGCCCAGGGGAAGATGGAAGAGTTCATCAGCATGACAGAGGAGTTTCGAGAGGAGATGATCACCCTTTCGATCAGCCAATTGACCTCAGTCCTCCTTGCAAAGACAGGGTACCTCCATCGACTAAAGGAAGAAGGGACGGAAGAGGCGCTCTCTAAGGTTGAGAACATTGATGAATTAATCAATGTGATGATGGGGTTTGAGCAAGGGGGTGAAGAGGGTTCGTTGGAAACCTTTCTGGATAAGGTCTCGCTGGTGACCAATGTGGACCTTTATGAGGACAAAGGCAACCGAATCTCCCTGATGACCCTACACTGTGCAAAGGGTTTAGAGTTTCCAGTGGTCTTCATCGTCGGGATGGAGGAAGGGCTTCTTCCCCACTACCGAAGGGGTGATGAGATTGAAGATCTGGAGGAGGAGAGAAGGCTCTGCTATGTTGGGATCACCCGTGCGAAGGAAAGGCTCTTTATCTCAAGGGCGGAAAGGCGATCAACCTTTGGTGTGGGCCGGGCCAACCTTCCCTCCCGCTTTCTTGACGAACTCCCCATGGATCTGATGCAATTAGAGCAGAGGCAGAGGAAGCCCGAGAGCCTCTTTTTTCAAGAACCCTCGATGGCCTCTCTGACGTCCACCCCGTTAGAAAGCCCTGCCATTTATGGCGGGGATGGTATAGATAATATCTTAATTCCTCATAGAAAGGGTGAAATAAAAGTCCCATCCTTTCTAACGGGGTCCACGGAAGATCATTATCAACAGGTCTGCAAGGGGATGGACGACTTTACACAAGAAAGTCATCTTTCAGCAGATGGAGAAGTTGTCCTAAGTCCTGAGGAGTTCTTCCCCCTCAAAATAGGAATGAGGGTGAGACACCCAAAATTTGGTGACGGAAGGGTCAGATCCGTGGAAGGGATGGATGAGAACCAGAAGGCCACGATCGTTTTTGAAGCCGGAGGCAGCAAACGCCTGAAGGTTCGTTATGCGAATCTGGAGATACTTGAATAAACAAATTGCAGATTGCGGATTGCAGACTTCGTCGTGAGCGCTCAGTCGAACGATTGCGGATTGAAATCCCGCCTTTGGCGGGACTGACATTTGACATTTTGTAAATAAGGATCATCTCCAAAAGAGTTGGCGATGATCGAAGGATTCAAGGGGCCAAGGGTTCAAGGATTCAAGGGAAAACAATAAAAACGGCTAAAAGCAATTGGTTGCGTTACCCATGGGGAAGGAAATATGCTATCTTTTTACCGTCGGTTCAAGAAATCAATTCAACAAGAAAACCAGAACCTATTTGAATTCTTGCTTCTTAGCAGGAAGTCCAAAGGCTTGGCCATTAACCATGGATAGGCAACAAGCTGGTTGAGATCCGTTTAGAAAAAGTACTTTTAAAAAATCAATCACTTGAACCCTTGAATCCTCGAATCCTTGACCCCTTTCTCTCAACTAATTTGGAGAAGAACCGTAAATAAAGCTTATGGACCGCAACGGGTACATCATAGATCTGGGTTTGATCGATTATGGAAAGGCATGGGACCTTCAACATCATCTCTGGTCAAGACGAGTGGCAGAGGAGTTGCCAGACTTATTAATTCTCCTCGAACATCCCCATGTCATCACCTTGGGGAGGCGTGGAAACCGTGGACACCTGATCGTTTCTCCAGAGGTCTTGGAAGCGATGAAGATTCCGATCTTCCATGTGGAGAGGGGAGGCGATATCACTTACCATGGTCCTGGCCAGATGGTCGTCTATCCCATCCTCAATCTGAAAGAGTATGGTTATCGCATTGTCCGATATATTGATCAACTGGAAGAGGTTGTTCTCCGTGTCCTCAGAGATTTTGGGATTGAGGGAAGAAGAGACCCTTTGAACCGGGGTGTCTGGGTGGAGAGGGAGAAGATTGCCTCACTTGGAGTGGCGATCAAACGATGGGTATCGTTCCATGGTTTTGCACTCAACTACGAAACAGACCTAAAATACTACGACCTCATCAACCCCTGTGGACTTAAGGGGAAAAAAGTGACCTCCATGGCGGAGATCCTTGAAAGCAAGATTTCTCGGGAACGATTGTCTGAAAGGATTCTTTTTCACTTTAAAGAGGTCTTCAGAAGAGACTGGGAGGCGAAAAACTTGGAAGAGTTGATTGCAGATGGCAGATCGGAGATAGCAAATGGTAGATAACCGATATCGGGAGTATTGAAGATGAACGAATCAAAAAAACCTCCCTGGCTGAGAAAAAGAATCCCTCCGTTTCAGGATCTCATGAGGGTCAAGTCTATATTGAGCACGGCAGACCTTCATACGGTCTGTGAAGAGGCCCGCTGCCCAAACCTGGGAGAATGTTTCGCCGGAGGGACGGCAACGATGCTTATTTTGGGAAAGATCTGTACAAGGAGTTGCGGTTTTTGTGCTGTTCAACACGGGGCACCCGCTCCACCCGACGAATCAGAGCCCCAAGAGGTTGCTGAAGCCGTTAGGAAGATGGACCTTCAATATGTCGTGATCACTTCTGTCACCCGGGATGATCTGCCCGGTGGTGGAGCATCCTATTTTGCCCAGACGATTCGGGCCATTCGAGGACTGGATCGAAAGATAAAGGTAGAAGTATTGATTCCCGATTTTAAAGGTGATGTGTCTTCCTTAAGAACGGTTTTGGAAGAAGGCCCAGACGTTCTGAATCACAACATTGAAACTCTCCCCCGACTCTATCCTGCGGTTCGGCCTCAGGCCGAATACAAGAGATCGATCGATCTGCTCAAGAGATCGAAAGAAAGCTATCCTCACATTCTCACGAAATCCGGGTTGATGCTTGGACTGGGAGAGGATCGGAAAGAAGTATTGGATCTCTTTCGAGACTTGAGAGAGGCGGGGTGTGATTTTTTAACGGTCGGTCAATATCTTCAGCCTCGTCCGGATCGGTTGGGAGTGGCACGATATGTTCCTCCAGAGGAGTTTGAGGAGTACAAGAAGATTGGAGAGGGGATGGGCTTCAAACTGGCCTCAGGTCCCTTTGTGCGAAGCTCCTTCCATGCCTCTCAGATGTTTGATGCCCATCTTGCGGATTGACCCCAAACACTTTCAGGATTTCGGAACCTGCTGTCCCTGCCGAGGTCGAGGCCTATCCAACACAGAACGGATCTTTTTCACAAGGGCGTCCGGTTGGAAGGGCTTCTGGATAAAGTGGATTCCTGGGGCCATCAAACCGTGTTTTTCGATGATCGATTCATCCGTATAGCCGGACATAAAGATCACCTTCATCTCCGGGCACTGAGCTTTCAGCCGGTCCGATAACTCATGGCCACTCATCCCGGGCATCACCACATCGGTCAACACGAGGTGGATCGGGTTACCATTATGCTTCTGGACGATACGAAGGGCCATCTCACCGTCTTCGGCCTCCAACACATTGTAACCTTGCCTTTTGAGGATCGTGAGAGCCAAATTCCGCACCATCTTTTCGTCCTCTACCAATAAGATGGTTTCAGAACACTGTTTCGGTTTGGTTCCGACAACACTCGACTGGAGCATCGAATCGGCCTCTTCCTCGACCCTCGGCAGATAGATCTTAAAGGTTGACCCCTGACCCGGTTCGCTGTAGATCCAGATATTTCCACCGCTCTGCTTGACAATCCCGTATACGGTGGAGAGACCCAGACCTGTTCCCTTTCCCTTCTCCTTGGTCGTGAAAAAAGGCTCCAAGACCCGGTCTCTAACCTCCGGCGTCATACCAACCCCCGTATCACTTACAGAAAGCATCACATAAGAACCCGGTACCACGCTGAGATGGAGATCGGCGTAATCTTGATCCAATTCCACATCAGCCGTTTCAATGGTGAGTTTTCCTCCATTCGGCATCGCATCCCTGGCATTGACTGCAAGGTTGAGCATCACCTGTTCAATCTGACCTGGATCCGCCTTGATCCTTCCCAAATCGTCTGCCCAAAGAGTGTTCAGCTCGATGCCCTCACCGATCATTCGTCGAAGCATCTTCACCATGTTGGACACCAGGGCATTGAGATCGATCACCTTTGGCTGGAGCACCTGCTTTCGACTGAATGCCAAAAGTTGGCGTGTGAGACCGCTGGCCCGTTCTGCTGCGGCTTTGATCTCTTTGACATCCTCACGGATCGGGTTGGTCGGATCCAGGCTGTTTATTACTAATTCGCTGTAGCCATGGATGACCGTCAAAATGTTGTTGAAATCGTGGGCCACACCGCCTGCCAATTGGCCAATGGATTCCATTTTCTGCGACTGGCGGAGCTGTTCTTGGAGGACTGCCTTTCCCTCCTCCGCTTGTTTCCGTTCAGCATAGAGCTGTGCATTGGCAATGGCACCAGCGATCTGGTTCCCCACTCTTTCAGCAAGCCTCACATCCTTATCCGTATAGGCATAGGGTTTAAGAGATCTCAAAAGTAGCCCCCCCATGATCTGCCCTTTTGAGAATATAGGGACATCCATGATCGATCGAAACCCGGCTTGAAAAGTAGACAAAAGCATGGGGAAACGGTCTTCATACTCACTGAAGTCTTCTGCCTGGATGAGTTGACTTGACTGTGTACGTATCATCTCGGCACTGCCAGAACCTTTGAGGGGGTAGATCTCCCCAACTTTCCGACCCACAATCGCTTTTCCTGCCATGTAGACATTTGAAACAGTGCTCTTTTCAATATCAATGATGTTAATCACAATGCGGTCAAAGGGAATAAGCTTGTTTACTTCTTCAGCAAAGGGCTCATATACTTCTTCAATATTCAAAGTGGAGCTGATAATTCGGCCAATCTCAGCCATGATCGCATTCTCTTGGGACAGCCGCTTTGACTCTTCCTCACTTTTTTCCAGGGCTTCTTCTGCTTTCTTGTGTTCGGTGATGTCTACGCAACTCATCAAATATTCACCCGTCTCTAATTTCACAGGGAGAAAATTGATTATCTTTTCCGTTCCATCTTTGCAGGTTACGGTTAAAATCCTGGAAATTTTTTCTCCTGGCTTGGAGCTTCCTAAGTCATTGTCATTAAACCATTCCGAGATAACATGATGTCTGTAAGTAGGATCAGGGTATGCTTTCCTGAACCAGGTTTTTCCATTGGGAACATCGTTTAAATCGTAACCGAATAATTCTCTAAACTTAGGATTGATATATTTGAAAGTATCATCTTTATCAATCATCACCATCCCAAAAGGAGCGTTCTCTGATAGAGTTTGAAATCTCTGTTTCTCAGTACGCAGCGCCTCCTCCGCGCGCCCGTGACCGTTAGTATCTCGAGCCGTGCAGACAATACAGTCAATATTTCCTTCTTTATCTTTCATCACTGAGCCATTAAACAGAATAGGAATTTTCTTGCCGTCTTTGGTTTTGAGATAGGTCTCATAATTCTTCAGTTCATCTCCCTTGATGAGCTCGTCCAGTTTTCTCTCATTAAGGGTTTCTTCTGTTGCTGGAAAGACCACGTGAACTGGATTGCCGATGAGCTCTTCTTCTTTATATCCCAAAAGCTCACAGGTGGCCTTATGTACGGTCCTTATCTTTGAGTCTCGATCAAGGACGATCAAGGTTTCAATGATGTTTTCTTTGATATTTTCCATGATTCTTAACCTCTTTTTTGCTTTTGGGCATATCACTGCAATTTCAGTACCAAAAGAGATTTAATAGCAAAACTGTTTGATTTCTAAAGAGATTATTCAATAATTTGACTCCTGTCAAAAATGGGAAAGTGCCTCTTTTTGTCATGAAAAATTAAAAAATTTGGAGAAAGAGAGGCTGTCCCAAGCGGTGGAGGGGAGTCATGGGGTGATCGTGGCGGCAGACCTTTCCAACAATCCGGAAGACTATGAGGGGTTGGTGGAGATGGTGGAGCAGGCGGAGGAGAATACAAGAGAGAGAGTTTCGGAGGTCTTAGGGGATTCCGGATTTTCTTCTTATGAGAATCTTGAGTATTTCGAAGGCCGACAGATCATGGGGTATATTCCCGATCAGAAGATGGAGAGTCTTCGTAAGGGAACCGATCGACATCCCGAATTTGATAAAAGCAGATTTAAGTATGATGAAATGGAGAACCGCTATCTTTGCCCGATGGGGAGGTTTCTTTCTTATAAAGGGCTGCTGAAGAGGAAGGGGAAGCCGGATATAAGAGTTTGCCAAGGTTCGGACTGTCCGGGATGTCAACGGAAGGGGGAATGTACCAAGGCCCAATACCGGAGTGTCAGTCAGGATCCGAGGGAATATTTGATGCGGGGGATGCGGGCTCGGTTAGCGACCCAAGAGGGCAAGAAGAAGTATGGAAAGAGGAAACGCATTGTCGAACCTGTCTTTGGAGACATGAAATACAATCGGAATATGAGAGGGGTTCTGCTGAGAGGGAGAATAAAGGCCAAGGGAGAATTCTTGATCATGTGCATTGCCCACAACCTGAAGAAGATAGCGAACTATATTAGAGGAATGGGTAATAACCCCAGGTTACAGCTCCAGCCCGTGTAGAGGGGCAGCGAGAGGTAGGTCTTGCTTCCGGTTTAAGGTCATCACGACCGTTGCTGGTTGCAAAACAAGATTTTTTGCGAAAACATAGTAGGGTGGCTTAAAGGTTCTGCCAAATTAACAAACATTTTGGGACAGCCTCTGTGTCCCCATTTTTTCTTAATAGTGAAGGGGCAGGACTTTAGATGAGCCTGAGAAAAGGAAATGGAATAAGCAGAACTCGGTACAGGGGATCCCAATTTAAAGACCGCGGAAAAAGATGTCAAGATTGCCTGGTTTTAACCATCAGATGAACCTACCCGTTTGGATGCCCCATCTTATTTGCTTTATTCTGTTCCAAGGCAATTTTAAACTTTAACAACCTTCATTCTTGTTGAGAGGAATGTTTTGCCTATGATTCAGCGATAGAAAATTCGGGCCATGGCCTCAACACCTCGTTTCACGCCACCGAGGACTGCGGCAAGCTGAAGCAAGGGTTCCTCAATCCTGCGCTGAACCTCGATTTGAAGCTCTTTGAACCGGACCGCCATATCATAGACGGTTTCGATTCCATCCTCGACTCGATCGACCTGCCGATGAATGGATTGCACGATGCTTTTGACATCCCGAGAGATCAAACCAACGTCGCGACTGACAGGAGCCACCTGGAGGCGTACGGAATCGATCAATTTCTCTGCTTCATGGGCTGTCCGACGGACCTGGAGAAGAACAGGGATCAAGAAGATGAGGATCAAAACCAGGATTGCCGAAATGACGGTAACACTGATGGTCAATAGTGTTGTTAGCGTTGGATTCATGATCATCTCCTTCCCATTTAGGCTCTCTTTTCCCCTGTGACTCCTTTCTTCGCTTCACCGGCTTCGGCCTCTTATTTCTCAACACGGGCCAAAATCTC
>Ga0299912_10005879_pt1 | contig 10078 bp, 11 predicted proteins | sample RVTome_2_FD_207667 | JGI IMG/M metagenome (GOLD analysis project Ga0299912, IMG submission 207667) | Soil microbial communities from uranium-contaminated site in the Upper Colorado River Basin, Wyoming, United States - RVT95D214 (version 2) ...
CATGAAATTAAAGATGTTATTCAAAGTCGTGTTACTGATAACTTTGAACGTCTTAACACCCAATTTTCATTTTAATTGGGTATAATCAAAATAATATAGTCATATTTTCCTATATGCAAAGTAATTTTAGGAAACACGAGAGCAAAGGCTAGACAATCTCATTTAACACGGCCCTCGCCGCGGCGTCAGGCGGAGCCTCAAGAAGAGACACTGCCTCTTCCATAGCTTCTACCTCACGAACCCGAGCTGCTTCATCCTTTAAAAGCCTTAGAAGAGCAGGCGCTAGTTTTTCGGGTGTACAATCTTTCTGGATAAATTCAGGAATCCAGGGGTCGGGAATCAAGTCCTTTGCTTGGCGATTAAGAACAAAATTCGGACCGAACTTTTTAAATGCCAGCAAAATATTGATCATACACGCCCAGGGGGATTTTATAAGCAGGTGTGCTCCCCATCCCGTAACTTTCCCAACCTTATAGGCAATCACAAATGGGAGTCGGGATGCTGAAAGCTGTAAGGCGACCGTGCCCGATGCTGCTAAAGCTGCTGATGCCTTTTGAAAGACTTCCTTTCGAGCCTCATCTCCCACGATGACTTGAACAGTAACCGGCCACGCTTGCACGCCTTGCCGAATCAAGGGTTCTACGGAAGAAACGGTGGGTATAACCACATTTATATCCGGAACGATCCTTTTTATAATCGCCGCTGTCTCTTTGAAAATTGGCAGCAAAGTTTCAACTTCTGATCGTCTGCTTCCAGGGAGGACACAAAGGAGGTTGGGATCTCGGACCCCTTTCGAAACCTTTTCTTTCACAATAGGATGACCAACGAATGTTGTCTTCAGGCCTTCCTTTTCAAAGTAAGGCGGTTCAAAAGGATAAAGGCATAACAGGTGATCCAAAAAGCGAGCAATTCCTCGAGCACGCCCTGGCCGCCAAGCCCATACCGTAGGGGCCACATAATGAACCAACCGAGGCCTTTGGGGCAACTTATGAAGGCGCTTCATCACACGAAAACTAAACTCAGGAGCATCGATGGTCACGACCACATCCGGCTTTAAGACGCGAATGGTTTCAACTGCCGATTTCAAGCGATGCCAAAGGGTTGGCAAATTTGACAATATATTGACAAAGCCCATCAACGAGAGCTCTTCCATGGGAAAAAGACTTTGAAGCCCTTGGGCCTTCATAGCTTCGCCGCCAATGCCTGCAAAACGGATTTTTTGGATGGCTTTCAAAGAAGCCATCAGATCAGCCCCTAGCTGATCACCAGAAGCTTCCCCAGCGATGAGAAAAATTAAAGGTGCGCGTGGCATTGAGCGCTCGTCAGACCCACGACAAAAAGGCCTTTCTTTTGGGCAAGCTTTAGCAATTCATCCCGATTTAAAATAAGGGTTCTACCCGCTTCCACCGCAATGCCGCGCAGGCCCGCGTGAGCCGCCTTACGGATTGTCTCAAGGCCAATGGTTGGTAAGTCGACGCGCTGCTCTTGCTGGCGTTTCGCAATCTTGATCAAGATTCCGCCTAACCCCGGGCGTTGCAATGTTTTTGTGCGCTCAATCAGCCCATCAGTCCCCTCAAGGGCCTCAATCCCGAGAACAAGGCCTTCCTGAACAACGACAGCTTGCCCCACATCAACCGGGCCCAAAGCAGACAGCACCTCAATCCCACGGCCGACATCCCGCCAGGCTTGTTCATCCGGCTCATCGGAAGTTAGGAGTCCCTCAGGCGCCAAAAGGTCTGACAATATATTGTCAGACCCGACAACATAATAACCACGTTCTTCGATCATCCCGATCACAAGTTTCAGAAGGTTATCATCCCCCCATGCTTTTGAGCCAATCTTCGCAGCCCACTTTATGCCTTCCCAATCGGGGCGAATTTCGCTCATGGCAGGTCGTGAAATGGCTCCGGCCATAACGACTTCTTGGATATGGTTTTCCTTCATATAGGTGAGGGCTTTTCCAATCTCACCCATATGGAGCCAAATGTGAGGCGTATCTTTGACAAGGCCATCCTCGGTTTGACCCTGAAAGGCTAGGATGACAAAGGGTCTATTTTGACTTTGAAAAACGTGAACAAGGGTACGAGGGAGCTCTCCCTTCCCCGCCAGAAGCGCAATCGGGACTTGTTTAGGCAGCAGTGGCACGGGGGGTCTCCTCGGCCTCCTCCTGCTCGAATTTCCACCCTTCGGCAGGCAAACACAACGGTCTCTTAGGATCTTGATCAATGAACGCGAGAAGATCTTGTACAGTCCGGCAATTCCCATATAAAACCCGGATTTTCTGAAGGCGTTCCCCCAATGTTCCGGTTTGGTCTTTCGCCAAAAGTTTATAAGCATTACGTAAGTCATGAATATCTTGCCGATTAAAGCCTCGTCGCTTCATCCCAACGATATTGAGCCCTCCAAGCTTGGCTTTGATGGCCACCACAGACCCGTAAGGCATAACGTCTTCACTGACACCCGCCGTTCCTGAAATCATGGCATAGGATCCAATCCGGACGAACTGGTGAATTGCGGCTAACCCACCGATGATGGCGTAATCCCCAACGGTTACATGCCCTCCCAGAGTGGCATTATTAGCCATAATCACAGAATCTCCAACGTGACAATCGTGAGCAACATGAGAACTCACCATGATTAAGCAATTGTTTCCTATCGTTGTTTTCATGCCCCCCTTTTCAGTACCAGGATGGATGGTGACATGCTCTCGAATGATGCATCTTTCCCCGATTTCAATGTGTGAGGGTTCTCCCTTATAATTGATATTTTGAGGAGCAAGGCCAAGGACTGCAAAGGGAAAAATCTCAGTCCGGGCACCAAGGGTTGTATGCCCTTCAATCACGGCATGAGAATGAATTTTGACATTTTCCTTTAAAATAACATGAGGGCCTATAATACTATAGGCTCCCACGCAGACACCTTCCGCCAGTTGAGCCCCTTCAGCAACGATCGCCGTTGGATGAATTTGAATAGACATCATGAATTAGCTTTCTCAAAAAAATTATTTAATTATCGGAAATCATCGCCGTTTTGACAGCTTCCGCCACTACTTCTCCGTTAACCTTTGCAAGTCCTTTGAAGCGCCATACATTGCCACGTCGATGGGTTTTTACGACTTCCAGGTGGAGAACGTCTCCTGGTAAAACCATCTTGCGAAATCTAGCTTCGTCAATCCCCATAAAATAAACCAACTTTTCCTTATCATAGAGGTTTAAAGTATGCATAGCAAGTGCAGCTGCTGTTTGCGCCAAGGCTTCAATAATCATTACCCCTGGCATCACAGATTTTTTTGGGAAATGCCCTTGAAAGTACCAATCCTCATCCAGGACCGTTTTAATACCCACAGCACTTTCCCCAGAGACAATCTGGATTAATTTTTCCACCATCAGCATGGGAGCGCGGTGAGGGATCAAGCGTTTGATTTCTTCTAAACCAATTTCGCTTAGACGATAACTTTCCTTAGGACCGGCCTGAACTTCTGCTAAAGACATAATTATTTACCCTTAATCAACCTTTTTTCCGATTTCCTTCAGCTAACTTTTTTAAAACAGCAACTTGGCGAAGATGTGCCTTAATTGGCATAGCAGGGCTCCCACCCAAGACCTCCCCAGCTTCTACATCTCGCATAATTCCACTTTGTGCGGCGAGACGAGCCCCGGTGCCAATTTTCAAATGGTCAATAATCCCCGCTTGACCGCCAGCAGCAACGTAATCTCCAAACTTCGTACTTCCGGAAACACCCGATTGAGCAACCATCACACACCCCTTACCAAAGTGAACGTTATGAGCAACTTGCACCAAATTGTCAATGCGGGTACCTGTACCAATAACCGTATCAGCGCCACTTCCTCGATCAACTGTCGTATTCGACCCAATTTCAACGTAATCGTGAATGATAACGCGCCCCAGTTGGGGAACAGGAACATGGCCGCCCATGTCGCCTGAATCCATAAAAAAGCCGAACCCACTTTGGCCGATGCGAGCCCCTGGCTTGATGTGGACATGTTTCCCAATAAGAGCATGAGAAAGAGAGACATGGGCTCCGATAATAGAGTGGTCTCCAACTATGACGCCCTCTCCAACAACGGCAAGGGGACCAATTTCCACATCATTTCCTAATTCCGCATTAGCTCCGATGACAGCCATTGGGCTAATGATAACGCCTTTTCCAAGCTTTGCTGTGGGATGAATGACGGCAGATGGGGCAATCGCTCCCTCCTTTTTTTCTTGCGGATAAAAGGCATTCGCAATAAGGGCATAAGAACGATAGGGATATTTTGCAATTAACAAGGCCAGATGCTTGGGTGCCTTTTCAGCCATTTCAGCGGAGAGAATACAGGCAGATGCCTTCGTGGTAGCTAATGTCTCTACATACTTGGCATTATTAAACAAACCAATATTTAAAGACGCTGCCTCATTTAATGGGGCGACATCTTTAATTAAAAGAGAGGGGTCGCCTCGTCCCACCTCACATTGGCCGTAAACAGCAAGTTCAGCCAATGTAAAGGGACCTTTATTATTATAGAAACGTGTATCCGCCATTTTTCAGTAATCAGTTGTCAGAGCTCAGTTATCAGAAAATATATAACGAAATTTATCACAAAATACAAAAACTTTTTTCCTGATCACTGATATAACTACTCACCCCTCTCCCCACACATGTCATCCTTGGCAAGAAATGCTTTGTTTTCTGAGAGAAAACATTAGCATTTCTTGACCGAGGATCTCTTTTACAACAAGATCCTCGGGTCAAGAAAATTCATTATTTTTCAAAGAAAAACAATGAATTTTCTAGCCCAAGGATGACACAATGAGGTGAATAGTTACTCACTGATGACTGATCCGTGATTACTGCTGTGGCTGCTGCTGAAGTTGCTTTCTTACTTCTTCTTCAGATTTAAAAGTCACTTGCACCGTTGGTAAGGCTTGGTTTAGCTTTTCCAAAACCTTCGACGTCAAATCAAGGGATGGATCTGCGGTCACAATTGTCTCTTTGTATTGAATAATACTAGCGCCCGCGTCTTTTCTGACATCCTCGGCAACTTTCAAGAAAGCCTCATATACTTTCGTTTTGGCATCTTCTAATGCGAGTTCCATTTGGGCTTTTCTAACTTCAATCTTTTCATGAATATCACGCACACGCTTTTCAAAGGCCTGCTTCTTTGGTGCAAAATCTTTGTCAGAAAGTGTTTTTTGTTCTTCCGCAAGCTTTTTGTCTTGTGCCTTCAATTCAGTTTCATATGAAGTCATTTCTTTCTGAACTTCATTACGTTTTTTTTCCAATTGATCAATAATAGACTTGAAAGCTGCGGACTTATCCAATGTAGCTTGCTCCACAATACCGATAACGGCCGGTTGCAAGGGTTCAGCTTTAACAGATGCAATTGCTACCGCCGAAACCAAAAAAGTCGTATATAAAATTTTCTTCATTTCTTTCTCCTTAAAAGTTAGTTCCAAAATTAACCCTAAATACCTCTGTTCGATCAAGATGTTTTACACGTGCAACCGCTTTGGCAAAGCTAACACCAATAGGTCCAAAGGGAGAACGCCAAGTAACACCTGTACCAACGCTTGCGCGTAGTTTTTGATTGTTACTACGTACGAAGGGAGATTTATCACTCGAATGCCATACGCTTCCTACATCTGAGAAAACATTTCCCTTAATTCCAAGCTCATTCGGGAGACCCAAGGGGAAAGCAAGTTCAATGGTTCCTTTGTAATAATAAAGACCGCCCAATGCATCCCCTGTTCGTATATCGCGCGGTCCAATTCCATCGTCTACGAAGCCCCGCAAGCTATCTCCACCTAATTCATATCGATCCACAACACGCGTTTTCTGATTAATGCCAGTCATCACCCCACCTGAAACCTTTGTGGCAACAACCCATTTATGTTCTTCATCAATGGGGACATACATACCCGCACGAGCCCCATTTTTAAAGAACCGAACGTCCCCACCAAGGCCTGCAATCTCATCTGTAAGGCCACTATAGTAACCTTCAGTGGGGTCGACACTGCTATCTCTTTTATCATAAAATAAATTGTGCCCTGCAGAAGATACAATCCATGTTCCCCTTTGTGCGAGCAAAAAGGGAGAGGCTCCCCTTCTTATGTCATTAATAAGGTCCCGACGAATAGTATAGTTCCAGGATTGTCCTAAATACTCCGTAAGATCATAGCCAGAGGAGAGGGTTCCTCCTGTTTTTGTTTGACGATAGCCTGTTGAATCCTGACCTTTGGTGTTATATTTACGCGTTGAATGAAAGACGTCTATTCCTGTTGCCAGGGGCTTTCCGAGAAAATAAGGATCAGTCAGTCCCGTATGAAAGTCCATGGCGCGTTGTGAGACCATTGCACTGCCATAAAGGTCATAGCCTTTCCCCATCAGGTTTCGTTCATTCATTGTAACGCTTCCCAAGGGGCCGTCCGTTGTCGAATATCCTGCAGAAAATTGCAGTGATCCTGTGGGCTTATCTTCAACTTCTACCTTTAAATCAATTTTATCAGGGACCGCTGTTTCTTCTTGCTTAACTTCAACTTTCTTAAAGAAATCTAAGTTTTGAATCCGTTGTTCGGACCGTTTTAGCTTAACGCTATTATAAGGGTCCCCTTCACTCAGACGAATTTCTCGACGGACAACGTCATCATCCGTTCGATCATTTCCAATGATATCGATTCGATTCACATAAACATGACGACCTTCTTTGACCACCAACTCTACATCGACCGTAAGATTTTCAGAATTCCGCTTCAATTTGGGTTCGATTTCCACAAAGGCAAAGCCTTGCTCCCCAATCGCCATATTCAGCTTATCAATACTCTTTTCAACGTCTTTACTACTAAACCATTCCCCTTTTTCAAAGAGAATGTTTTCCTTTAAGCCTTCACCTTTTAACTTTGGCAAATTAACGGTTATCTTAACGTTTCCAAATCGGTATCTCTTTCCCTCATTAAGGGTATAAGTGATATAAAATTCTTGATCATCAGGATCGAGTTCGGCCACGACAGAATCCACTTTAAAATCAGCATACCCATGTTCGTGATAATACTTACGCAATAATTCCTTATCGTAGGCAAGCCGATCCGGATCATAGGTGTCATCCGAACTAAAAAAACGATACCAATGAGATTCCTTTGTTAAAATAATAGACTCAAGCTTTGATGTACTATAATGATCATTTCCCACAAAAATAATCTTATTAATGCGCGTTGGTTTTCCTTCTCTAATTTCAAACACAAGGTCGACTCGATTTTGCTCGAGTTCCACAATCTTAGGCTCAACCTTTGCCCCATATCGACCGCTGAGTCGATAGATATCACGAATTTTTTGGGCGGCTTCTTGAACCCTTCCCGGCGTGTAAACTTCTCGAGGTCTTAACGCAATTTCAGTCTGCAAAATTTCATCTTTGACCTTATCATTCCCTTCAAAAGCAATACGGTTAATAATCTTGTTCTCTACGACCTTAATCAGCAAACAAGTACCACGTTGTTGGATCACAACATCTGCAAAAAGACCTGTGGCAAAAAGATTTTTAAGAATTTCTTCGACTTTGTCTTCACCAACAACTTGCCCCGGCTTGACGTCGATATAGCTCATGATCGTCGGGGTTTCAACGCGCCTATTTCCTTCAACTTCAATTGAACGAACCATTCCTTGTGCCCACGTAAAGGTAGCAAATAAACTTGCGCACAAAGCTGTTGACAGAAAAAGAAAACGCCTTAACACGAAAAACTCCTACTATTTAAAGAAAATGTGAACAATATCATTCCATGTAGCTAATATCATTAATCCGATAATCAGGCCAAACCCCAAACGGAACCCCCACTCCTGTGCCTTTTCAGAAAGAGGTTTCCCCCGCAAGACTTCAATAAAGTAAAATAACAAATGACCGCCATCCAACATAGGAACAGGGAAAAGATTAATCAGGCCTAAATTCACAGACAAAAGAGCCGTAAACCAAATGAGATCAACAAAGCCTGACTGAGCAATCTCTCCAGACATTTGGGCGATGCGCAAGGGCCCGCCTAATCCATCGGCCGATTTTGCCCCCAAAATAATTTGTCCCAAAGCCTTTAAGGTTTGCCAGCTCATAGAAAACGCCTCTTGAGCCGCATACCACCAAGAATTCCACCAGGATCGATGAATATATCCTGCTTCAGATCCTTTGATTCCTAAAAGGCCAACTTTATGCACGTGACCAAAAACATCCTTAATTTCAGAAAGGATAGGGGCCACAGAGAGTGTTTGAATGTGCCCGTTGCGATTGATGACAACGTCAAGTGTCTCTCCTGCATGGGTTTGCACAATCATCATGATATCTTCAAAGCGGTCAATAGGCTCCCCATTAATGTCTCTAATATGATCACCAACCTGAAAACCAGCCTTTTCTGCCGCGCTTCCTTCTTGAAATCCTTGAATAACGGGTACTGTGTAACGCTGACCTTCGGTTGCAAAAAGAACGGAAAAAAGGACAATGGCAAAAAGATAATTCGCAAGCGGCCCCGCTGCCGATACCGCAATCCGCTGCCAGACCGTTTTATAAAAAAGGGAACGCTTTCTATTTTCCTCATTCATTTTTTTAAGGGCTTTATGATCGGGTGTGCTGGCCGCATCCGCGTCCCCCACCATTTTCACATATCCCCCCAAAGGAAACCAACTGACTTTCCATCGGGTTCCCGATTTATCATTCCATCCGAAAACCTCAGGGCCAAATCCAATGGAGAAAACATCAACACCGACGCCATTATAGCGCGCGACAAGATAATGCCCGAACTCATGGACAAAAACGAGAATTGATAAAACGACCAGAAAGGGTATCACATACCAGCCTAAGCCTACTATAAAATCCATGTTCGTTCACCCCCTCAATTTATTTTGCCCCCTATTTGTAGCGTCAAGGAATTCAGAAGACAATCGAATTTTATCGAGAAGGGGTTTTAATTTTTGTCCATTAATCTCACCTTCAATGAAGGTATCCCCCATCTCATCATTCCTGGACAAGAAAAGGCGACTCCTGCCTATCAAATAGGGTTGATTAATAAAACAGATGGCTTCTTGAAAAACGTTGATAAAACGTTTGCTTACACGGAATAAAAGAATCCCCTTCGATCATCATAATGGTTTACTACTTCTTCATCTTGTATAAGATTCTAATTACGGCCACTTCCTTTTTCCATGAAGAAAAGCAATAACTTCAATATGTGTTTCTTTTATACGATAGGGAAGAATGAATGGGGAGTTAGGGATAACAAGTTCTCTTATGCCTTTAAGTCGTCCTTTTTTTCCAAGGTTTGGATATTCTTTTAAATTAGAGATCCCTTCTTCTACTTTTTTGATGATGCCCTTTGCGGCTTTTGGGCTATGATGCGCAATAAATTCATAGGCGTTATCTAAGTCTTGAAGAGCAAGTCGCGTCCAAACAACCTTCACTTAGACCATCTTTTAAAGGCTTCTTGTACTTTTTCCTCTAATGCGAATTCTCCCTTATCAGCTTGATCCATTCCCTCTTGAATATGGGAAAGTTGCCATTGGTGCAGCGCGATGTATTCTGCTACAGCCTCATTTAGAACATAAGCGCGATCTCTATCCAATAACGTAGCAATAGAGTCAAGCTCTTGTTTTTTCTTGTGTTCTAATCGAAATGTTATAACGTCCTTTTTCATCTTTGAATCTCTTATAATACAATAGAATATATAAGCATATATTAGCTTCTTTTGTATTCTATTGCAAGAAAGAAATGAACCTAAAAAGGGTAATCAACGACCTTGATCTTCTTCTTCCTCCCCTTCCCCCTCTTCTACTTTCTTTTCCTCCTCGCCTTCGATGCGGTAATCACCCCGCATCCAATGGGCAAAATCGATGTCAGCACACCGTTTTGAGCAGAAGGGGCGATATTCAAATACGGAAGTTTTTTTACAAATCGGGCATTTTGATTTCATGATTACAGTCCCTTACATAGTCGATCCTGAAGAATGTGTTTAGGGAGCGATTAGAGCCCCCTTGATGTGGTTTTTTATTTCAAGGTTGGCAAGGAGGTGGGTCCAAATGAGGACAAAAAGAGATCTGATTGTCCTCCAA
>Ga0299912_10005880_pt1 | contig 10078 bp, 6 predicted proteins | sample RVTome_2_FD_207667 | JGI IMG/M metagenome (GOLD analysis project Ga0299912, IMG submission 207667) | Soil microbial communities from uranium-contaminated site in the Upper Colorado River Basin, Wyoming, United States - RVT95D214 (version 2) ...
TCGCAGATGCGGGCGACCTTATCGTCAGCGACGAGCTGAACCACGGGAGCATCATCGACGGCGTGCGGTTGTCCAAGGCCGACAGGGCGGTGTTCAGGCACTGCGACGGCGACGACCTGGAGGTTGTCCTTGCGAAGGCGGAGGAGCACACTCCTGCATACAGGAGAATGCTCGTGATCACGGACGGCGTCTTCAGCATGGATGGGGATGTCGCTCCCCTCGACAAGATCGCTCGGATATCGAAGGAACACGGCGCGATGGTCTATGTGGACGACGCGCACGGCGAGGGCGTGCTGGGCGAAGGCGGAAGAGGAATCGTTCATCACTTCCATCTTGGACGGGATGAAGTCCAGGTCGAGATGGGCACTTTCTCGAAGGCTTTCGGTGTTGTCGGCGGGCACGTCTCCGGCTCGAGCGATCTGGTCAATTTCGCATACAACAAATCCAGGACGTGGCTTCTGAGCGGCTCGCATCCGCCTGCGGTCGTGGCTGCGTGCACTGCGGCTATCGATGTCCTGGAGACGGAGCCCCAGCACGTGAAGAACCTCTGGAGCAACACTGAGTACTTCAGGAAGGGTGTGAGGCAGATGGGCTTCGACACCGGGAACAGCCAGACCCCGATCATCCCGGTCATGATGGGCGAGAGCAAGGCGGCCAAGTTGTTCAGCACGAGGCTCTTCGAGCTGGACATGTTCGCCCTGCCAATCGTCTTCCCGATGGTCGCAAGGGACAAGGCCAGGATAAGGACGATCATGAACGCGGCCCTGACGAAGAGCGACCTTGACGAAGCGCTGGCAGCGTTCGAGAAGATCGGGAATGAGCTGGGGCTTATCTAGGACCGTTCATCGGTCTGTTCGTCCTCAGCCTTCTCGGATACGCTCACCTTGAATTCCTCGGTGGGTGTCACGACCTCGAAGACGACCGTGTCGACTATGCCTTTCTCCTTGATCGACTGCTGCGGAGGCAGGAGGTGGTGCTTCTCGAAGAACTTGACCAGCTGGTCCCTGCCGCCGTCGTCGACGGCCTTCTTGATGACTGCAGGCCTCTTCCAGAATTGTGGGCCCAACTTGGCGACCGAGCGCTTGCCTTCGATGTGGAGCACGATGACGTCGTGCTTCTTTGAGAAGTACTTGTCGCGCTCGTTGGTCGGGACCTCGATGGCACGGCTGCGGTTCGGGCCCTGCCAGACGGTACAGTCGAAGGAATCGCCCGTGGCTGACGAAGGAGGAGCCCCAGCCGCTCTTGGCGGATAGGTGAGCACATGGCATGACGGACAGAACATCTGCTCCGTCTCCTTCCTGCATCTGCTGCAAACGCGCATGGTTCGGCTGCCCCAATCTGGGTGAAACCCGTTCTGGGACATCAACGTTCTGATTGCCATGCACGCAATATGCCAGACTCGCCAGGCTTTCCGAGAGCAAGGGGTAAATACGGTCCTTGCCCATGCTCAAAAGGGAGATTTAGTTGGAGACCTCCGGAGTACAGGAGAGAGACACGATCTCAGAGGTGCCTCGAGAACGGCCGAGGATGCGAGTGAAGGACGTCATCTGGAAAGCGATTGCATTGATCGTGGTCCTCATCCTCGCGGTGATCTTCGTCATGATAGGAATGAAGCTGGCCTGGATCGGCGGCTGAGCCGATTCCGTTGTACGTGGAATCGCTTATACGGACGACGAACAATGCCCATTCGTCCGAGGTTATGACAGTGCCGAAGATTCTGATAGTCTACTATTCCAGGTCTGGGAACACGAAGAAGATGGCTTACCTGATTCAGAAGGGGGCTATGGATGAGGATGTCGAGGTCGACACCAAGGACGTGAAGGACGTGAAAGTGGACGACCTGAAGGGATACGACGGCATCATCGTTGGGTCTCCTACTTACTATGGTGGGCCAGCCGCCCAGATCAAGGATCTGCTCGACAGGAGTATCAAACACCACGGGAAACTCCAGGATAAGGTGGGCGGGGCGTTCTCATCGAGTGCGAACGTCGGCGGAGGCAACGAGACGACCGTGATGGCGATCCTGCAGGCATTGCTGATCCACGGGATGGTCGTCTGTGGAGATTCGTCGGGGGACCACTACGGTCCCGTTTCGATCGAGGAGCCTGATCAGAGGGCTGAGCGCAACTGCATCAGGTACGGTAAGCGCGTCGCGAAGCTGGTCAAGCAGCTGCATGGATGATTCGGGGACTCTCAGAGCCTGGAAAGATCCTCTTCCTCATCCTGCCTCTTTCGAGGAGGCTTCTCGGCCGGCCGGACTCTCTTCCTGGGCCTCTCTTCAGGCTCCTCCTCGGCCTCCTCCTCGACTTCTTCCTGGGGCTCTTCTTCCTCCTGCGGGGGGCGTCTTCTCGGCTTCTCTCTTGGTTGGTCGGCGCCTGCCTTCAGAGGGGCGTTGCACCTGGGACATCTGTCGGACCCACGGAGGCATTCCTTGCACAGGACGGCCTTGCACTTCGCGCACCTAGTGACGGCAATTCCGCCGTGGAACAGGCACCTTCTGCCGACGAGGTCGGACGGGATTTCCTCCTGAGGCTTTTCTCTCTCCCTTGCCGCAGGCCCTTTTGGCTGCCTTTCTCTGGGCCGCTCCCTGAACTTCTCGACCTCGGGACTGTACCTATGCCCCCTGGCCGGTTCGCGCTCCTCCTCGTCGACCTCCCTGGCACGCCGGTCCTCTGCAGCCCTATCACCCCTTCTCGACGGGCCCTGGGCCTCTTCGGGGGATCGCCTGTCACGCCTGGGCCCGCGCTCGTCGTAAGGGGAGTACTCGCCGTATCCTTCGCTTACGATTGACCTGAGCTTGACCGACGGGGTCGCGAAACCCGCACCCTCGAAGGTCAGTAGAATGGTGACGAGCTGCCTCGCCCAGTAGACCCCCACTCCGAGGTTCCTGATCAGCCCGAGGACGTTCTTCTGGTCGTTGGGTAGCTCCACAGCGGCCCTGAGAAGGCTCTCGGTCTGCGGGTCGGTGACCTTCGTGTTGAACTCGTGCTCTTCCACGTTCTGAATGTAACTGAGTATCTTCTTCGCGCTCGCGACCTTCAGGTCCGGGAAGTTCACAGAGATGTCGCAGAGCCTTAGTCCGTGAACTGCGAGGTCCCGCTTCTCCATGGTGTTCACGAGGACCTCCCTCGACATCCTCTCGTACCTGTCGAATTCTTCCCTGGACATACCCGAGAGGCTGACGTCGGCCTTGCCGCTCAGGAATTCCAGCACATCACCGAGGAACGCATACGGGATGCCGCAGACCTTGAAGGCCTCCTCCTTGGTCACGGGCCTGCCGTGCGTGTACTCGAACTCGAGCACCGCCCTGGAGTAATCCTCGATCCTGTTCTTTCTGATGTCGTCCTCCGCCTGCTTCCTGCCCTCGGTCGCTGCCTCGAAGTATGGGTCGATGCTGAGAGCGTGCTCGAAGCACCTGAGGGCGGCCTCCGGTCGATTGAGAGTGAGCAAGGCCTGTCCCTTGTTCTTCCATGCGTCCTTGTCGTTGGAGTCCAGCCCGATCGCCCTGTCGTAAGAGCTGATCGCCTCCTCGAACAATCCCTGTTTCTCCATGGCGAAGCCCTTCGACATCCATATCTTCGGGCTGGCGCTCTCGATGTCGAGAGCCTTGTCGAAGCAGTTGTTGGCATCCGTGAAGTTGGACATCTCCATGTGCAGGAGCCCGAGCCTGTACCATGACCCTTGGTCAGCCGGATCGACCTCGAGGGCCTTCGTGTAGGACCTCGCCGCCTCCTGCTTGTTCCCCATGGACTCGAACGCCTTTGCCCTGCTCTTCCAGACGTCCTTGTCGTTCGACCCGAGCCTGATGGCCTCATCGAACGCCCCGAGCGCCTCTGGTACCCGGTTCAGCTTCAGAAGTGCCATGCCCATGTACTTGAGCGTGGAGGTCTCTTTGGGCGCGATCTTCCTGGCCTCGTTGAACGCCTCGAGGCTCTCCTCGAACTTCCCGAGGCTGGCCAGCGCCCTGCCGACGTTCGTGTGGAACTCGGACACGTTGGGCAGTATCTTGATGGCCTTCCTGAAGTCCGCGAGAGCCTCATCGAACCTCCTCAGCTCGAGGTACGCCCTGCCACGGTTGTTGAGCACGAAAGGCTGGTTCGAGTCCTGTCTGATGGCGAGATCGAAGGATTCCGCGGCCTGTGCGGGATTCCCCGCTGACAGCTGTAGCACTCCTTTCCTGTTCAGCAGGAAGACGTCCCTCGGGTCGAGTGCGAGCGCAGCGTCATAGCTGCGGAGAGCCTCGTCGCCCCTGCTGAGCTTGTCGAGCGCGTTTGCCTTGTCCGCGAGCGCCTGCTTGTTCTTCGGGCTGAGCTTGAGGATGTGTTCGGCAACTGAGAGGACGCTTTCGTAGTCATCCATTGCGATGAGGGCCATCTTCTTTAGTTCGAGCGTGTCGAGGTCATCCTTGTCGAGGTCGAGCGCTTTGTTGAAACACACGAGCGCGTCGTTGGGCCGTTTCAAGAACAGCGAGGCGCTGCCCTTGTCTATGAGGGCGTTCTTGTCCCTTGGCGAGGCAGCTAGTATCTCGTTGCAGGTGGCGATGACCTCCTCGTTCCTCTTCAATGTCTTCAGGAGATCCTTCTTGGCGTTCAGCACGGGCAGGCTATTGGGCGAGATTCTGAGCGCGTCGTCGTAAGCTTTCAGCGCGTCCTCCAGCTTGCCGAGCTTGGCCAGCAGAGCGCCCTCCTTGATCCTGTAGTCAGGCACGTTCGCGTTGATCCGGATGGCCTCTCTGACGGATGCGAGGGCGTCCTCCCTCCGCTCGAGCCATTCCAGTGAGATCGCGCGCTGGAACCATATGCCCGGATCCTTTGGGTCGAGCTTGAGGGCACGGTCGTAGGCCATCAGTCCTTGTTCGTATCTCTTGAGGTCTGTGTACGACATTCCAAGGGCCGCGAGTGAATCCTTGTCCGTGGGCTCCAGCTCCACAGCTTTTGAGTACGCCGCCACCGCATCGTCGAAATCCTTGGCTCGGAAGTTGGCGTCTCCCTTGATCTTCCAGAGGCCGTGGTTCGTCGGCGCGACCTGCAGACCCTGCTTCGCGTAGTCGGAGGCCTCCTTGGGTTTGCCGACGCGGATGTGGAGCGCTGCTAGGTTGTAGAATATCTCCGGGTTCGAGGGGTCGACCTTTAGCGCTGCCCTGTAGGCCACCTGGCACTCGTCGAACTTCTCCGCCCTGTCCAACGCCACTGCCTTGTCGAAATGGGCGGTCTTGTTCTTCGGGTCGATGGCGATTATCTTGTCGCACGTGTGCACGACCAGGTCGTCCTTCTGAATCTGCTTGTACGCCTCCTTCAGGGCCTCGAGGATCGGCAGTTGGTTCGGGGCGGACTTCAGGGCCTTGTCGAGAGTCTTGATCGCCTCCTGAGGCTTGTCCGCCTTGAGCTGGGCCACCCCCTTGTCGTGCATCGCGATGAAGTCGTTTGGATCGGTCTCGAGGATCCGGTTGCACCACGCGATGACGTCCGCATGCCTTCCGAGATTGATCAGGCACTCCTTCTTCAGGTTCATCGCGACCTTCGACTTCGGGTTGAGCGCGAATGCGGATTCGGAGAACGTGAGGGCTTCGCTGTACCTCGCGAGCGAGAACAGCGCACCGGCCTTGTCTATCAGCGACTCGTCGTCCTGAGGGTTCAGGACGAGTATCCTGTCGCAGACCGCTATCGTGTCAGTGTACCTCTCGGTCTTCATCAGGGTCTTCTTCTTGTTCACGAGCACGGTCAGGTCGCTCGGGTCGATCTGCAGCGCCTCGTCGAACGAGTCGAGCGCCTTGTCGATGAACCCCATCTCCTGCTGCACGACCCCGAGTTCGTTCCAGATCGTCTTGTTCTTGGGGTCGGCGGCGACGGCCTTCGAGAAGCTCTTGAGGGCGTCCTCGCGGTTGCCCATCTTGTGCTGGATCCTCCCGAGGTTGTCCAGGCAGTACGGGTCCTTCGGGTCGAGTTTCAGAGCGAAATTGAGGGCGGCTATCGCGTCCTCGCTCCTTCCGGCGAAGTTCAACGCAGCTGCCTTCCCGATTAGTAGATCCCTGTCCTTCGGCGATATCTCAAGGCCAGCCTCGAATGTCTGGATCGCCTCATCGTACATCTTCAGGTTGGTGAGCGCCTCACCCTTCTTACCGATAAGTTCAACGTCTTGCGGCGTGTGCGCGAGTATGGCATCGTAGTGATTCACACCCAATGGGTTGATGCTCAGGGCGTGCCTGTAGCTTTCGAGCGCGGATGCGGAGTTGCCCAGCGAATCCTGAGCCTCCCCGAAGCTGTGCCAGAAATCCTCGGAATCCGGAACGAGGTCCACGGCTCGCTTCAGCGCGGCGAGTGCCTCCTCTCGCTGGCCGAGTCTGAGTGAGGCCTTGCCCACTATTCCAAGGGCGGACGCGTTCTTGGGGTCGTATTCAAGCGCTCTTCTGGCGACGTCCTGGGCCAACTGCGCTTCCTCGTAGAGCAGGTACTTGCCAGCGACCTCGGCGAAGACCGGGGAGAAGTCGAGCCTCATCTTGCCAATCCAGAGCACCCCCTCCTGGAGCATGCCGTGGATCTTCTTCAGCTCATCATGAGCCTCTTTGTGCTTTCCAGCTTTCTCGAGCGAGTCCACTTTCGCAAGCTCTTTCCTGGACTTCTCGAGGAGCTTCTTCTCCTTGTTTAAAAGGGCGTCAAGCAGGCTCAAATCATCCCATCCTCTGGTCTCGCGTCTAAATATGCTTGTTCTGATAAAACAGTTTCCAGCAATGCTGATTGTGGGGGCCGGTCCTGCAAGGGATTATGACCATGCAATGTCGGACGCAGGTCGAAGGAGGACGATATGAGTCGTTCTGGGAATGGTCGGGTCCAGCACAGAAATCTTGTAGAGATTTCTGCACGCGCGGGTGATCGCCCGGTCCGACGAACCTGGATGAGTGTTTGCGTCATTCCAACAACCTATAAATATGACCGAGCGTTATACGGTGAATCAGCTGACAAATCGTCAGACAAAACCACTTAGGATGGGATGCAATGAAGCACAGGATGGCGTGGAGGTCAGCAGTCCGAAACGCACAAGCGATCCAATGGGCCGAAACCCACACGCTTCAGGATCTGGACGATCTCGTGAGCGAGATGTCGGATCTTGGAGAAGATGTCTTGGACATCTCGCAGCTCCTGACTGATCTGCGTGAGATGGATCGGAGTCTGCATGCCGACGCGCAAGCGATACCTGGACCCGAAACGTGTGAGATTGCGGAAATCGCAGCAGGATAGGTGAACAAAATGGTTCGACTACGAAGACCAAAGCAAGACCCAGTGAACATCGAAGAGGACTTTGACTACTCCGTGCACAAGCGGGTCGTCAACTTCCGGCTAAGCTGCATGCTGCCACCTCTGGCACTTGCTGAGGCGAAGCAATTTGACGAGCTGTACGCCATGGAGCACCACCCTGTGCATGCGGAAGAAGAGGATGAGGCTTAGTCACTATTGCTCGATCGCGAGAAGGCTGAACTGAAAACTCAAAGGTACGAAAGTGCAGGTGCGGGGATTCGAACCCCGGCCGTTGGCTTTCGTCCTTCTCCGCTTTTTATATTTCAATCGTCGGGAAGCTGGAAGGCCAAAATCCTAACCAGACTAGATTACACCTGCTCATTCTGAGGAAGCGCGTTCCCTGATAAATACGTTGTTTATCTCGTGCGCTTGACCCCTCATAGAGCGACCGTGTCCAGTTCGTAGGCGAGGTCGCAGTCCGGGGTGTCTCCGTCGCCCACGCCGCTCGAGCTCCACTGCTGTGTGTGCGGCAGGTCCACGGTGTGCACGGCGGACTTCGCGCCATCGATTGGCCAGTAATCCATGATCTCGAAGTCCGTGACGAGGTTCGCGCTGACCTCCCAGACGTCGTATGCGATTATGGTGAACCTTATCGTCGTCGAGCTTTCTGGGACGTCAATCGTGACGTTGAAGAAGTCCGTCAGGGCGACTGAACCGTTGATCACCGGGCTGGCGTATGTGAGGTCATAGGTGCCGTTGTTGTCGATATCGATCAGGACCTGGAACCATGGGTTTGGGACATATCTCCACCTGTAGTAGTTGTCCTCGTAGCCCTTGAATGTGAACGAGGTCAGGCTTATCCTGATGGCGCCGTTGCCGTTGTCCATGAAGTCGAGCTCGTCGCCGACGCCGTCGTTGTCCGAGTCGCTGGTCTGGTTCCTGTCGTCGGGGAACCTGTCGCTATTGTCGCCCATGCCGTCCCCGTCGCTGTCGATCCACTCCAGGGAATCGCGAGGGAAATCATCGCTCGTGTTTGAGTAGCCGTCCCCGTCCCAGTCCCCTATCGCGGCGATCGGAGACAGTTCCGGGCTGAGCACTATCATGAAGAGAAGCATGATGGCGACGATCAGGACCGCTGTCGAAGTGATGACTACGCTGTGCAGTCCCTTGCTCTCATCCCCGGCCATGCGACCACCTCCAATCCCGCGGGCAGCGGGATGACCACCTGGTTCTAAAACCTTTCTGGGGTCAGTACCAACGTCCCATTCTGCGCTCGACCAGCCGACGCGAACAATGAAATAGCGCCTGGAGGTTCGCTAGAGTCGTGAGGAAGGCGTCCGCGTCATCAGTCATCGCAGTGGGTGGCACGATCGCCTCCCTTGCTGTCATCGTTTTGATGCTCTACAGGGCGCTCGCATATCCAGGAGATGCGGAGGGTCTCGTGCTCTCCGCCACGGGATGGCTCATCCTCGTCGCAGGCGTGGCCTGCCTCGTGTTGAGCCTCGCGATGCTTGGGTACATGCGGCACATGTCGGCCTCCGGGACACCGGAGGAGAAGGGGGATGTGCCGGCGGAAGCGAGCGGCTCCGTGCAGGATGCTCAGATCCCGACATCGGAGGAACCGGACACGAGCCACCTCAAGGACGACGAGAGGAGACTCTACGAGATCATCGCGGAGCGCGGGGGCGAGGTTCTGCAGCGTGATCTCGTCGCGACGGGCGAGTTCTCCAAAGCGAAGGTGACGAGGCTTCTCGACAAGCTCGAGGGCAAGGAGCTTATAAAGAGGGAGCGGCACGGGATGACCAACATGGTGAAGTTGGTCCGGTGACGGTCCCGCTATCTCATAACTGCGTTATCGTTCGTACTGACCTTCGAGTTTCGCCGGCTTGAAATCGATTTCACGGAAGTCATTCTAGGCTATTTCAGCTCTGTACATCCACTGGCATCTCAGACCTGATGCTGAAGGCTTACAATGAATTGGGGGGACAAAGGGATAATGACGATAGGCAAGGCACTGGCCGGCGTGTTCCTCGCGATGGCGATGATCGTCCCTGGTTTGGCGGCGTACGCCGCTGCCGAGGACGATGTGCGCGAGACGCGGGAATGGGCGGTCATGATCTATATCGGGGCCGATAGCGGCTTCTACGAGAACGAGGACGGACAGATCGCGGAATTCACGCTCAAGCAACTGAGGAAGGCGCTCGTCGACCCGTACAAGACGGACTCAGTGACTCTGGAGGAAATGGACGTTCACCTGGTGGTCATGGTCGACACTCTCGGCACGAGCGGGACATACATCTATGACGCGGAGAGCCTCGCGCAGGACCCGACGAACAAGGACTTCAACTACCTGCCCGAAGTGGCTCCGATCGCGCCGGAGAAGGACTCCTCGGACCCTGAGACGCTCAGATGGTTCGTCGACTACGCGCTGACGAACTACCCGGCCGAGAAGAACCTCCTGTTCATCAAGAACGGGCACGCATGGTGCGGCGTCTGCCCTGATGTCAACTTGGGCGAAGTGGAGGTCAGTGCGAGCAGGCTCGAGACCACCATGATGTCGATCAATGACATAGCAGGCGTCCTGGGCAGCTTCAAGAAGGCCGACGGGACGAGCAATGCCATCGACATCCTGACCTTCGACGGGGACAACATGGCCTCGTTCGAAGCGGCCTACGAGCTTAGGAGGTCCATCGACTTCTTCGTCGGCTCCCAACAGGATGTGCCCCTGGACGGGTTCGCCTACTACCTGTCCCTGAGCAAGCTAGTCGGCCTGTCACAGGGCGACTTGGATGTCGCTCCAAGATGGATGTCAGCCGAGATCGCCGGGGACTACGTGTTCTACTACA
>Ga0299912_10005881_pt1 | contig 10077 bp, 7 predicted proteins | sample RVTome_2_FD_207667 | JGI IMG/M metagenome (GOLD analysis project Ga0299912, IMG submission 207667) | Soil microbial communities from uranium-contaminated site in the Upper Colorado River Basin, Wyoming, United States - RVT95D214 (version 2) ...
AGGGGCGACTGCAGATGTTCGGATTGGCAAAGGCCTTCCGGTGACGTACAACGATCCTGAACTGACGGCCATGATGCTGCCTTCGCTTCAGGAGGCCGCAGGCGCTGAAAATGTCAACCTGATTAAAGCGATCACGGGCGCGGAGGATTTTTCGTTTTTCCAGCAGCGGATACCCGGCTTGTATTTCTTCCTTGGCGGATTGCCGAAGGGCACGACCGCAGAAGAGGCGGCCCCGCATCACAGCCCGGATTTCCATATCGACGAAAGCAGCCTGAAGCTCGGCGTCAGGGCACTGGCTCATCTGACACTGGATTACATGGAGCGAACCAGCCAGCCTGAAAGTAACAGTAATTTTAAGGGAGAGCACTTATAATGAGAAGACATTGACAAGCGACGGTTAAAAATTACAAACGGTGAAAAGAACGGTTATAATCCGTCAAAAAAGATATTCAGTATTAAACAATTGTCAAAGGAGGTATTTTGCATATGAGAATGAAAGCCTTTATCACAGCGGCGATTTCAATCGCGGCGTTATCAACGGTTTACGCCGAATCGCTGCCAGTCTACTTCGGGACGTACACGTCCGGTAAGAATTCCAGCAAAGGAATTTATCGTAGCGTGCTCGACACCGAGACGGGAGAACTCTCAGCTCCGGTACTTGCGGCCGAGGCTAAGAATCCGTCGTTTCTCGAGATCCATCCCAGCGGTAAGTATCTGTACGCCGTCAGCGAATCGGGTGACGTAGACACCGTCAGCGCCTATGCGATAGACCCGGACACCGGGAATCTTAAGCTGCTAAACAGCCGGCCGTCAGGCGGCTCCGGCCCGTGCCACGTCAATATCGACCGCTCGGCAAAAAACGTGCTGGTCACCAACTACGGCAGCGGCAGCGTCTCGGTGATTCCGATCGCAGCGGACGGCAGCCTCGCCGAGCCGACCGGCTTCGTGCAGCACGAAGGATCCAGCGTTAATCCGCAACGACAGAAGGGCCCGCACGCACATTCGATCAACGTCAGCCCGGACAACCGCTTCGCCTTCGTCGCCGACCTCGGCCTCGATAAGATCATGATCTATAAGCTCGATGTCGACAAGGGAATGATCGCCGCCAACGACCCTGCGTTCACGAAGGTAAAGCCCGGCGCCGGGCCGCGGCACTTTACATTCGGCGCCGACGGCAGGTACGCCTATGTTATCAATGAGCTCGACGGCACCGTCACCGCCTTTGCCTACGAGCCGGCTTCGGGCACTCTGACCGAAATTCAAACCATCTCGACGCTTCCGGACGATTTCGCCGGCTCCAATTCTTGTGCCGAAGTCCGCGTGCATCCGAACGGCAGGTTTCTCTACGGCTCAAACCGCGGGCATGACAGCATCGCGGTCTATCGCATCGACCCGGCCAAAGGAACGCTGACGTTCGTCGAGCACGAGAGAGCCGGTATAAAGACGCCGCGGAACTTCAACATCGACCCGACCGGCAAATTCTGCCTCGTTGCCAACCAGGACGGCAACAGCGTCATCGTCTTCCGGATCGACCAGAAAACCGGCGCCCTCGAACCGACGGGTAACAAGATTTCCATCGGAAGGCCCGTTTGTATCCGGTTCCTGCAACCAAAAAGCAACCGCTGATGCCGGACGTCAGCTTTTTGGAGAATAGAATGAAAAGACGGGAATTCATCACAACAACAGCGGCTTCCGCCGTCGGACTGCTGCTCGGCCGGGCGGCATCGGCGAAGGATAGCCCGAAGAAGCAGAACCGGTCGAATATCCTTTTTATCATGACCGATCAGCAGCACGCCGGCATGATGAGCTGTACGGGCAACATATGGCTTAAAACTCCCGCGATGGACCGGCTTGCCGCTTCGGGCATCCGGTTTGAAAGGGCCTTTGCGAGCAATCCGGTCTGTGTGCCGAGCCGGTTCAGCCTGCAGATGGGCCTTATGCCGAGCGCCATAGGAATGGGCCGGAACGAGGACTCCGGACAGGCGGCGGTGACAGAGACGATGGTGCGGCAATCGCTCGGCCGGCTCTTCCGAGATGCGGGCTATGAAACTCTCTACGGCGGCAAGGTCCACCTGCCCGGCAAGATGAAGGGTATAGAGAACCTCGGATATCGAAATCTCACGCGCGACTCGCGCCAGGGTCTTGCGGACGCCTGCGCCGAATTCCTCAGGGGCCGGCACGAAAAACCGTTCCTGCTGTTCGCCTCGTTTATCAATCCGCACGATATCTGCTACATGGCGATCAACGATTTCAACCGTGCAAACGGTCAGGCCCCTATCGGCAACGTCGATTCGAAGACCTGCGAGGTCGTGCTGGATCGCGCGCGAAAGGCCAGTGATATCAGCGCTTTTGTAGAGACGAACTGTTCCCCCCTGCCGGCAAATCACGCCGTGCCGGAAGCCGAGCGGAGTGCATCACGCTCAATTACGTCAACGCCAGACCGTTCCGGGCGCACATCCGTAAGAATTGGACCGCGGACCAATGGCGGCTGCACCACTGGGCTTACTGCCGGCTGACCGAAATGGTCGATAGGCAAATCGTGACCGTGCTCGATGCCCTGCGTGACGCGGGGCTGGAAGATAACACACTGGTCGTCTTTACCAGCGACCACGGTGACATGGACTCGGCGCACAAAATGGAGCACAAGTCCGTGCTGTACGAAGAAGCCGTGCGCGTGCCGTTCATTATGAGCTATAAGGGCAGGATTCCCACAGGCGTCGTAGACGATACGCATCTGATTTCCAACGGGCTGGATTTGCTTCCGACCCTTTGCGATTACGCCGGCATAACAACGCCGGAAGGACTGCCCGGCAGGAGCCTGCGGCCTTTGGCGGAAGGAAAAGATACTAAAGAATGGCGTGATTTCGTTGTCGCCGAGAGCCAGAACGGCAGGATGCTGAGAACAAAAAGCTATAAATATTGTATATATGATTCGGGCAGCCATCGGGAACAACTGATTGACCTGGAAAACGATCCGGGTGAGATGAAAAATCTCGCTGAAATTGAAAACTATAAAGATGTTCTGGACAAGCACCGGCGGCTTTTGCGAGGCTGGATCGAAAGGACCGGCGACAAAATTGCGGCCGAGTACGTTAATCTCAATTCGTAGAGATTCGCTGCCGCTTATGTAGCTTGTGCCGGCTAATTCAAGCATTCGAATTGTATGACAATTATTGTTAACTCTAAGGAGCATAAATTATGGCCTTTACATTACAATTAGGCGAAAAGGCGCCGGATTTCAAACTGCCCGCCACAAACGGCAGGACATACGAATTGTCCGATTTCGACGATGCCGAGGTATTGGTTATATTTTTCACCTGCAACCATTGCCCCTACGTCATCGGCTCCGACGAGGTCACTCGTCGGACGGCCCAAAAATTCGCCCCTAAGGGGATGAAATTCGTCGGCATCAACTCCAACAGTAAAAATACCTATATGGAAGACGATTTCGAGCATATGGTCGCACGGATGAAACAGCGCAAATTCCCATGGCTCTATCTTTATGACCAGCCGCAGGCGGTTGCGAAGGCGTATGGCGCGTTGCGGACACCGCATTTTTTCGTATTCGACAAAGACCGCAGGCTCATTTACACCGGCCGGGGCGTGGATAATCCTCGCGATACAAGCAGAATGAAGGTTAACGACCTCGAAAGAGCGCTCGAAGAACATCTGGCCGGCAAGCCCGTGTCCGTTCCTCTGACAAATCCCATCGGCTGCAACGTCAAATGGGACGGAAAGGACCCGCACTGGATGCCGGTCGAGGCATGTGATTTGATCTGATATTTTGCATTGGGCGTACATCGACGGATCCACCATGCTGAGTATTATCATTTTTTGCTCTTTTGGTGTATTTTTGGGGTCTTGAAATTGGCTTTGATTGGCTTTGTTTTTTTGGGGGCCAGAAATCATAAAAATCTTCAGAATCCTCTTGCGTATAAATGTTTAAGTTCATTTTAGCTCTTTTATAATTGGCTTTGTTTTGCATTTTTTAGTTCAAATTTTTCGTCGTCTTACCTTCTTATTGCATACAAGATACGGAATTGTCTTATTTACTCTCATTTTTGCATTTTCCCTTTTGCCTTTTTACTTCAATATTTCTGTCTTCTGCCATTCATCATCTGTCTCCTGTTTTTTGTATTCTGTATTCATTTTGTTAGGTATTATACATAATTTGACCTCAAATATCAAGCGACTTCCAAAAAAATCTCCGATACTCGCCGTTCTTAAATATACCACAAAGGACACAGACGCCGTCCTGAGCGTAGTTGAAGGAGAACGCAGAGAAAGAATCAAATTATCAATAATCAATCATTATTTTCTTGGGCCTATGATTAACGCGGAAGCCTTCCTGAGTGTAGCCGGAGGATAAATACGGATTTTTATTCGTCACGAAGGTCACTGAGAAATGAAGGATTCTTGATACTGGATACTCGACACAAGCGCGACGGGCCAAAAAGGCTGTAATTACCGCGTTTCGATTAACAGTGAGACCGAGAGGAACACCCAGAAAATGTACCGTACCCTTTTAACTCCCTGTTCGGCCCTTCCTGTTTTTCTCCAGCACGTCGATCAGCAGGGCAGCGGCCTGGCTGGTATGACTGTTAAGCCGGGCGTTCTCCAGTTGCCCGGCAGACTCATCGAGTTTGCCCGTACCGAGAAGCTGATAACCCAGCAGGAGTCTCAATAGCGCATCGACGGGATTCTGCCGGACTACTTCGGCAAGCTGCTCGATCTGTTTGTTCAGGACACTCTCGTCGGAGTACAGGCCGCGAGGGTAGAACATGCCTTCCTGCTCCGGCGATGATTTCAGCAGTGCTTCTCGCAGAGCTTCGGCGGCATTTTGGTATTGACCGGATGCAAAGAGTGCCTGCGTGTAGGCGAACGGCATCACAATGTCTTCAGGCGCCAACTGCATCGCATCGTGAAACCTCGTCGTTGCGGCGTTATAATCGCCCACTTCGAAGGCCTTTACGGCGGCCTCAAAATCGCGGTCGGTCTGAGTCTCGTCGGCAGGTTTGGCAGGGGTGCTCTTTTCCAACTTTTTGTGCGACTCATTTAACTCCTCGCCCTGTGGGGCGGTGTTGTAGTAATAGTAATTGTAAGTATTGCCGGCGATAACATAATCCGGTGGATAATAGCCGTACCAGCAGTAGGGATGCCATCCGTACCAGTAGTAGCGCCGGTATGTGTAGCAAGGCCAGTAACCGCCGAGACTGACAAAGACGAATCTGCGATGGTAGTACGGCCAGAAGTAGCCGAATGTGAACGAAGGACCCCAGTCGTAACAGATTGGATGGCAGCAATCCGGCCAGGAGATCCAGGAGAATATCCCGTGAGAAAGATAATCGTCATGATGGTAATGATAAAGGCTTCTACGCGTGGATGGATAATCATAATCGCCTGAAATTCTATTAACTCGGCTGCTGTCCGTGGTAATGCCGGGGCTGGAGATTGGGGCATCGCTTTTTCGCGAGGGTCTGCTGCTTGAACTGCTGAGACTGGATGTACTGATCTCCGTCTGCAATGCACTCGGCGTATAGATCTTTTCAGTTCCGTGAGTCTCAAGAGTTGATCGGCTACCGGGATCAATCCTCCCGGAACTTCTGGTTGGTCCTCGCGAACTACTGCTGCCCGAACGCGGAACTGACCGGGTTGATATAGAAAGACGAGATGGTTGAGTAACTCTACTTGAGGTACTTCGTGAACCCCGACTGCTTCCGGAATTTTTGGACGACGATTTCGACGTCGATGATTTATGACTGGTTCTTGATGCCAGCACGGGCTCCGTCAAAATCACGGCCCCAAGCACCATCATGAGCACTAATTTCCGTTTTAATCTTGATTCTTTCATAATCAAGTCTCAGTAAGCTCTTTATCCAATAAACCGCTATAAATAACTGGAAAAAGTCCAATCATTATTTTAGCAAAGCAACTACAATTTGTCAAGTAATTCAGTCATCCGATACGTTATCAGTAGGTAATACGTTCGATTCGAATGGTGGTTTAGAATCTTGCCGCTATACTTGCACCGACGGCGTCCGCTCCTGATGTTTGCTGGTACTCGATCATGAATGTACCATTTTCAGCAAGGTTTAGTTGGGTGCCTATATAAACTCCGAAACATGAGTCCTCTTCGACGGTCCATGAGTATTTTGAAGTCAGAAGCCCTCCCGTGCCGGGATCGATTTCATTGTAAACATCCTCCCAATCGCCATAAACGAAGTGCAAGAAAGGGCCGCCGTAAATTGAAATCCTGTCCGTTAAATCGTAGCTTGGGCCTGCTGCGATCTGGACCTGGGTAAGGTCGAACTGGACGGTATCGTCAGCCACCGGCCATTCTTTCGGCCTTATTGCACCATCCAATTCGGACCAGTCGGCTTGAATCAGTCCGCCGATTTTGAGTTTGCCTTCTTCGAAAAACGTTGCTTTGATACCGCCGCCGACGGCAAAGTCGGTATTGCTGTCGAATTCTTCTCCGGACGGCCAAAAAGTAGAGCCGCTAAACGTGGCATTGGTTCCGCCTAATCGAAAAAATATTTCAAGATTGTCGGTAACGCCGTATCCAATATTAAGGTATGTCTTATGTATCTTTATTTCTTTGAGTTTCAGGTCCGGCCCACCCCCTGCTTCGTCGAACCACCCATCGAGATATTTAATATATGTACCTTCATTGAATTCAAGGTCCATTTTAGTGTAGGAGTAATCAACTCCTATCTTACAATCTTCTTGTTCAAGGCCGGCCGTTGAGGGGCCCATCGGGCTCAGGGCAAAAGCTGCCGGTCCGCCTGTGCAGAAAATTGCGGCTGCAAAACCTAAACAGCAAATCCTCCTTGTATTTTTTGCTCTTACTGAGTTTCTTCCCCGTGCCATAACTAACCTCCTATGTCTTAAATCTTTTAATCCTGACAGATCGTTATTTGGACTACATTATTGGCATCCATTTTTATAAGGCAATTCATAGCGAGTTGGTAACATATTTTTGAAGTATTTCTTTCATACGATCCTTATCGGCCAGTGCGCACTCTTTGGGAACAGGTTGTAGCTTACGCTCGGCAATTTGTCTTTCTCCGCATCCCAAAATGTATACGGAAACGCATAGTCATAGCGGCACCTAAATCCGGCCGCACTTCATCTGGCCTGAGCCGAGATCCATCTGTCAGTTTTTGGTTTCCAGCACGTTGAGCGGCAGGCCGTCGTCCTTGAGCAGGTCGGAGGGCGACCTGGGCGGAGTTTGCAGACGCTCGAACTCCTGCCATTGTTTTTCCCGATCGGCGCCAGCGTGCTTTTCGATGTGGTGCTTCACAAGGTCCCGACCCACACTATAACAGATTATGTAGCTCCGGTAGCGGCTGATAAACTGGGCCATGAGTTCAAGCTGATCCTGCGGCACCAGCGTGCGCGCCTTGAGCCATTCCAACATCTCGGATCGTCCCATGACTCCATCCAAATATCTGCGTGCTGCCACTGGGGACGCTTCACTCAACCAGGGGTTGCTTAGGGAATGTGTGACGTCAAATACAGGCGCTGCGCTATTCGCCAGAGCCGGATCCAGCCCAGCCAACGGATAGAGCACATCGCGTTCGTAGTTGATACGCTCAGCGATCGGAAACGCCAGTTCCAGCGCATCATCCGCGGTTCCTTCCATAATCAGCAAGAGGGGACTCGGAAGCGGGACAACACTGAACTCCCTCCAACCCTGCCTTCGGACCAAACGATCATCCAGAAGCAGAACGGTGACATGGTGACCTGGATAGCCCTCATGGCAAGCCAGAGTGAGAAGCTCGTCAATGGTATACGGCACGTCCGTGTTGAGTTGTACCACGCTCTGACCATTGCCTTGGCATCGGCTGGACGCGGTCCACGGTTTGCCGGTGACGCACTCAATGCGAATATTCTCTCCCTCCGGCAACTGAATGTACCTGCGGGTGCGCTGTCGCGCCTCTTGCATGGCTGTCCGAAACACCGGCTCGACCTTGTCTTTGGGTATCAGGAACCGTTGGCGAAACTTCTCATAGCGTTCCCGCAGAGTGCCTGTTCCGGGCAGCAGCGCGTCCGAGCGGGCGAGCTGCGCCTCGAAATGCGCGTCTGGATAGTCAGGCGCCACCGCGTCAAACAGCGCGGCAGACTCCTCGTCAAACTTCATCTTGACGCCGGCCAGCATATCAATCCGTGTCTTGACCGAATCGAGTTGCTTGCTCATGAATCGCAGGCGCAGCTTCTCCATCTCCCCAAGGCCAGACGGATTGATGGCGGCGAGTTCTTCACTGGTGCGCACCACTTGCGGACGGATGTCGCCGAGAGCTATTTTCCGCGCTGCCGCCTGCTCTTGCCACTCGGGAGGCCCATAGTAACTGTCCACGTATTCGGGATCATACTGGCCGACGGCCAGCACGAGCTTCACGTACGACTCAGCGATCCGATCAATCTGATTTTGCGCTAACGCGGGGACCGCACTTGTTGCGGTGAAGGGCAGGTCAATCACGGCACCGACGCCGGCGCTCACGTAACGGTCCCGGAAGACGTCGCGGAAAACACGAACGGCCGCCTTGCCGGTGCAATGTGTTGCGCTCACGTACGCCACGCCCATCGCCTGCATGGCCTTGGCGATCTGGCGCACCTCGGCCTCGGGCTGGTCGAGCAGGTGGAATCCGCCGATCACGAGGTACAGCGGGCGGCCGGTCTGCCGCTTGACCTGTTCGAGCATCGGGAGGATACCCGGGTGCGCGCAGCCTGCGATCACGACCAGACCGTCCGGCGTGTCCACGGTGAGGCATTGCTCCCAGAATTTATAGGTGAATTCCTGGCCCGGCTTGTCTGTCGGCATCTTCGCCTCCAAGGCCAATGGCTCGCTGACCGTGATTCCGTCAAACAACGGCGTCGTCTGTGAAACCGGCACGAGCGTCATGCTGGTCGACTGCAACGCCGCAATCTCCTTGTCCTGCCAGTCGGCGATCTTGCGCGCAACATCTTCCTTGAGACCGGCCGACCTCAGCTTCGCGAAGTCCTCGAAATCCCTCGGAGTGAACACCCGCACGCCTGCCAGCTTGCCGAGTCCCGGCGCACCCCCGGTGTGGTCGGGATGAAAGTGCGAGATGACCACGGCCTCGATCCTGGCCGGATCGACCTTCAGCGCCGCGAGGTTATCTTTGAGCACGGTGGGGTCGGCGCCTGTGTCGAACAGCACGGTGTGCCCGCGTGCTTCGACAAGGCAGGCGAAACCCCAGACAGCCTTGACGCCGTCCCGCGCGACCGTGTTGTCGCCGAGGATGGTCAAGCGGGCCGCTGGCGCAGTGGCCGAGACGGAAGGTGGTGTTGCCTGCCAGCCAAGAGTTACCCATGTTTGCTCGAGGAATGCGCCATCGGCTGGATCCGGTTCAGAAGACTTCAATGGCGGTGTGGGATTAATTCCGGGAACATAATCTCCTTCATATACATAAACATAATCCAACCAGAAGGGAACTTCAGAGCCGGAACAGAATATCTCAAGTTTTACATTATCGATCAGGACTTCTGATGCATAGTGATACTCAGCCCACTGGGTTGTCAGCTCGAAGTCTGTTGCTCCCCAGCCAGCAATAGAGTTATCCGTTGCTTTAAACTGTACTGTCAGGGGACGTGGCTCTTCCGCTTTAGCCCAGAAGCTGACAGTGTAGTCTTTATTAATATCGACGTATATGGGTAAATTCAGCACAATGAAATACCAGTTGGTATCTCCTGTTGGGATAACCCGAAGGCTTCTTTTGCCGTCAATGAACTCGGTTTCATCGATTTCGACAGTGCTGCTTAGTCCACTTTCATAACCCCCGGTAGCCCATTGTAGCCATTCCGGGTCGTCCAGGATAACCTCGTCCTCTTCAAAGCTTGGATTGCTGGCCAGGTTCTCTACTTGTGCAAGAGTTACAAGCGGCAGAGCAACCAGCACTAAAGCAAAGCAAGTTAAATAGATTAGTCTTTTATACATAATAGTCCTCCTGGGAGAATTAAAGGTGTCCGGTACGAATGGCGGTTCCTTAAGGGATTGATGAGTAAAAAACCCCCCTATCGACAAGAGGCCGCGTTTGAATTGGTAGATACTGC
>Ga0299912_10005882_pt1 | contig 10077 bp, 10 predicted proteins | sample RVTome_2_FD_207667 | JGI IMG/M metagenome (GOLD analysis project Ga0299912, IMG submission 207667) | Soil microbial communities from uranium-contaminated site in the Upper Colorado River Basin, Wyoming, United States - RVT95D214 (version 2) ...
AAGGGTCATGCGGATCGGAATAATGGACCCAGAGAAAAAACTTCCTGTCCCTGTTCTGTTCGAGCCAAGGCAGGACCCGCTGGTTGACCTCCCCCGCGGACAAGTACCAGCGATCTTCAGGAAACCGGCCCACGTAGAGGTCGAACGCCTCCTCCAGCCCGAAATCCGAACCCAGAACACCCAGGGAGACAAAGGCCGCTGTCAGGTAGCCCTCTTTCTTGAACAGGTTGACGAACGACGGCCGTGATCTTTTCTTGGAGATGATCTGGCCGTTGTTATAATTCTTGACGGCGTCGGGCGGCTCGGAGAAAAAGATCGACGCGTGCGAGGGAAGGGTGATGGGAATGACGCAATAGGCATTCTTGAAGAGAAGGCTTTGGCCGGCGATCTCGTCGAAGTTGGGCGTTCTGGCTTTTCCGGGGCTGTAAGCTCCCAGGTAATCCTGCCTTTGTGTGTCCAGCGTGACCAGGATGAGGTTATCGGGCCGGGGGGCCTTGCGACAGCCGGCCGTCGGCGCCACAAGGCTGAGCGCGGCCAGGAAAACTCCGGCCGCTGCGGGTGAAATTCTCAAGCTGTTGGTCTTCATGGATTGTATCTGTCCTGGAGCCTTCGCCTTGGGCCCGAACGAGAGACCCATTATGGAGAATTCCCGGCGAAATGTCAAAAACCAAGCCTCAAACCCCCACTTGCAAAGTCCGGCCCTTTCTTATAAAATCTATCATATTCCTATGGATTTGAGGGAAACGCGGTGACCGACATCCTGATAGCTTGGCTTCTCTTCGCGGCTCTCGGAGCGGCGATGCTCTTCCTGAACCGAATCCTGGGTCCGCAGAAGACAAAGACCCTCAAAGAACAAGCCTTTGAGTGCGGCAGCCCGCCGCTTCAGGAGGGGATCAATCCCTTTCCCGTGAAGTACCACCTGGCGGCCTTTGTCTTTCTTCTGTTCGACGTGGAGATCATGTTCTTCATCCCCTGGGCCCTGGTTTTCCGGGAGATGGGGTGGCCGGCCCTGGCCGTCATAACGGTTTATCTCATGATCCTGGCCGCGGGCTTCATCTATGCCTGGAAGAAAGGAGCCTTTGATTGGAGATGACGGCCTCACGCAAAGGTCGGGCGGGGCTGCCTGCCCCGGCCGGTCCGTGGCTCACCACCCGTTTCGACCGGATGCTGGGTTGGGCCAGGAAATTCTCCCTCTTTCATTATCCTTTCATCACGGCTTGCTGCGGCATGGAGTATATGTCCACGGCCTGCGCCCACTTCGACCTGGACCGGTTCGGGGCCGGCCTGACCCGATTTTCGCCGCGCCAATCCGACCTCATCATCGTTGTCGGCACGGTCACGCACAAGTTGGCCCCCGTGCTGAAAATGGTCTACGAGCAGATGACCGAGCCCAAGTGGGTCGTCGCCTTCGGCGCCTGCGCCGTGAGCGGGGGGATTTATGATAATTACGCGGTCGTCCAGGGCATCGACACGGTCATTCCGGTCGACCTTTACATCCCGGGCTGTCCGCCGAGGCCGGAGACGGTTCTGGACGGCTTGATCAAGCTCCAGGAAAAAATCCAGGGTGGGAAGCAGGATTGGAGATGGAAGACGGGACGATCCTGACCGAGCTCAAGGACCGTTTTCCCGGCCTTGTCCTGGAAGCGTCCGCGCCCTTGGGCGACCCGACCGCGGTCATCGAAAAAAACGGGCTGGTTGAAATCGCCCGGTTTCTCCGGGCTGAGCCGCAGGGATTCGGGCTGCTCCTGGACCTGACCTGCGTGGATTTCCGGGGAGAGAGGCCGCGCTTCGAATTGGTTTATCATTTCTATTCTCTAGCGCGTCGGAGCCGGCTGAGAATCAAGGCCCGGACCGGGGAAGAGGAGGCCTGGGTGGATTCTCTGACTCCTCTCTGGAAGAACGCCGCCTGGCTGGAGCGGGAGGTTTTCGATATGTTCGGCATCCGATTCCAGGGCCATCCGGACCTGCGGCGGATCCTGATGTATGACGGGTTTGACGGCCATCCGTTGCGCAAGGATTATCCTTTGCGGAGGCGGCAGCCGCGCCTCCCCGTCCGGGAGTGACATGACGACGCGCCTGCAGCGAACAGCCCGAGAGGAAAGTCTTCTCATCAATATGGGGCCCTCTCATCCCGCCATGCACGGCACCATCCGGATCATGCTCGAGCTTGACGGCGAGACCATCATCGATTCCGAGGTCGAAATCGGATACCTCCACCGCGGCTTCGAAAAAACCTGCGAAAACAAGACCTGGTTCAGCCTCTTGCCCTACACGGACCGGCTGAACTATGTTTCACCGCTCATCAACAACCTGGGCTACGCCCTCACCATGGAGAAAATGATGGGGGTGGAGGCGCCGGAGAGGGCCCAATTCATCCGGGTCATCATGAGCGAAGTGTCCCGCCTTTCGGACCATTTGACATGCCTGGCCGCCATGGCCATGGAGTGCGGCGCTTTCACCGTTTTCCTTTACAACATGAAGGCGCGCGAGTTTCTTTGGGACGTCATCGAATGGACAACCGGGGCGCGGATGACGGCTTCCTACATCCGGATCGGCGGGGTGAGGGCCGACCTCCATCCCGATTTTCGCAGCCATCTCAAGAAAGCCGGGGAAGAAACGCGGCGGGTCCTGAAGGATGTCCGGGGCCTATTGGACAACAACCCGATTTTTCTCGGCCGCACCCGCGGCATCGCCCCCATTTCGGCCGAGACCGCAGTCTCTTACGGCTGGACCGGGCCCTGCCTGCGCTCGACCGGGATCTCCTACGATGTTCGTAAAGCCCATCCCTACTGCGCTTACGACCGTCTGGATTTCGAAGTCCCGGTGGGGGATAGGGGGGATAACTTCGACCGCTACCAGGTCAGGATGAAGGAGATGGAACAAAGCTTGCGCATTATCGAGCAGGCGGCCTCTCTTATGCCGGCCGGGCCGACGGCTATCGATCCGGGTTGGAGCGAGGGCCGGGAAATCGAGCCGGCCGAGGCGATCTCCGGTTCCCGGACACGGAAACGCCGGGAGAGAATCCGGCTTTCCCCCAACCTCGAGGGCTCGGATAAAATCCGCTATCCCGGGATCCTGGCCGCCGCGGCAGGCCGGGTCATCCCGCCTAAGGAAGACGTCTATACGACGATCGAGGGATTGATTTCCCATTTCAAATTTTTTATGACTGGCCACGGCATTCGGCCTCCCAAGGGAGAAGCTTATTTCTCGGTGGAGGGGGGCAACGGGGAGCTTGGTTTCTACATCGTCTCGGACGGAACCGACAAACCCTACCGTCTTCATCTCCGGGCCCCTTGTTTCCACATCGTTTCCGCCCTGGAAGATCTCATCCGGGGCCGATTCTTAGCCGATGTCATCCCGACCTTCGGCTCGCTCAATATGATCGGGGGGGAGTTGGACCGTTGAATCAAGCGGAAAAAGACCAGCTCGGGGTCATGATCCGTCAAGCCGCTTCCCGCTATCCCCGGAAAGAAGCCGGGCTTCTTCCGGTCCTGCTATCCATCCAACTTCAGCATGGCTGCATCAGCCCGGAGGCGGAGCTCTTGGTGGCGGATGCCCTCGATATCCATCCGGTCAAGGTCCGGGAAGTGGTGACCTTTTATACTCTGCTCTCGCGCGAGCCGCGCGGCACCTATCATATCCAGGTGTGTGCGAACCTGAGCTGCTGTCTCGGAGGAGGAAAAGCCATCCTCGATCATTTGGAGAAAAAGCTGGGTCTTGAGCCGGGCGGGAAAACTGCGGACGGCCAATTCTCCTTGGAAACCGTAGAATGCCAGGGCCATTGTGACGAAGCGCCCTGCATGTTGGTCAATTCCGAATACCATGGAAACCTCAATCCGGAGAAAATCGACAAAATCCTGGGGGACTTGAGTTAGCATGGAAGCCGCACGGATCGCCCTCACCTCCCGCTTCGGGACGAAGTGCATGGACAGCCTCCCCGTCTATCTGGAAAAGGGCGGGTACAAAACCGCGCGAAGAGTCCTCCTGGAAATGACGCCGGCCGCCGTCATCGAAGAGGTGAAGAAGGCTTGGCTGCGAGGCCGCGGCGGAGCCGGTTTCCCGGCCGGAGTCAAGTGGGGTTTTGTCCCGAAGTCCTCCGGGAAACCCAAGTATCTGTGCGTCAACGCCGATGAGGGAGAGCCGGGAACGTTCAAGGACCGCTATATCCTCGGCCTGGCCCCACACCTGGTCCTTGAGGGAGTCCTTATCGCATCGTATGCCCTCGGCGTCGGGGACGCTTTCATTTATATCCGAGGCGAGGATGTCCGGGTTGCCCAATGCTTGGAAAACGCGGTTTCCGAAGCCTTGGCAGGAGGTTATCTCGGGGACAACATCTTCGGGAAGGGCTTCTCCCTCAAGGTCCAGGTCTTCAGGGGAGCGGGGGCCTATATCTGCGGAGAAGAGACGGCCCTCCTGGAATCCATCGAGGGGAAGCAGGGTCGGCCCCGGCTTAAGCCTCCCTTCCCGGTCTCGATGGGCCTCTTCGGCTGCCCGACCGTCATCAATAACGTAGAAACGCTCTGCAATATTCCCCTGATCCTGGAAAACGGGGCGGAGCTCTTCTTGAAGAACGGGAAGCCCAGGGACGGCGGGACGAGACTTTTCGGCGTCAGTGGCCGAGTCAGGCGGCCCGGCGTCTACGAATTGCCGGTGGGGACTCTGCTGCGCGACATCATCTTTGAGAATGCGGGAGGGCTGGGGGACGGGCTGACGCTCAAGGCCGTCATCCCCGGCGGCATATCTTCTCCCATCCTGACTCCCTCCGAGATCGATATCCCCATGGACTTCGACTCGCTGTCCAGGGCTGGTTCCATGCTCGGCTCGGCCGCCATCATCGTCATCGACCAAAAGACGCCGATTTTTGACGTGCTCCGCCACGTCGCCAGATTCTACGCCCATGAGTCTTGCGGCAAGTGCACGCCCTGTCGCATCGGGACGGCCTGGATCCGTAAGATCGTCGAGCGCCTGGCCGCGGGCAACGGAGAAGGCCGCGACCTGGATGAAATCATGCGCCTGGCTGAGAACATGAGGGGGAAAACACTCTGTCCCATGGGCGATGCGGCGGCCCTTCCCATCCAGGCGCTCATCCGTAAGTTTAGGGCTGAGTTGGATCTTTCGATCGGACGCATCCAGGGGAAAGGCGAGGCCGTATGCTGAACATCCGGATCGACGGGAAAGGGGTCACCGTAGCCGAAGGGACCACGGTCTTGCGGGCCGCAGAAGCGGCCGGCATCGCCATCCCGCATTTCTGCTATCACCCCGCCTTCCCTCCCGAGGGGAGCTGCCGGGTTTGCCTGGTCGAGATCGAGGGCATTCCCAAGCTGGAGCTGGCCTGTGCGACCGAGGTCCGGGACGGCATGAAGGTCAGCACGCAAAGCAGCCGCGTCCGGGAGGCGCGTCGCGATGTCCTCGAGTTCCTGCTGGCCGAACATCCGCTCGACTGCCCGATCTGCGATAAAGCCGGCGAATGTCGGCTCCAGGATTATTTTGCTGAATACGGCCTTTTTCCCGGGGACTTCCGCGAGGCCAAGGAAAAGAGGGATAAACGGATCCGGATCGGAGGGAAGCTCCTCCTCGACCGCGAGCGCTGCATTCTCTGCACGCGCTGCGTGCGCTTTCTCGACCGGATTATCGGCACCTCCGGCCTCGGCGTCATCAACCGCGGCAACCGCTGCGAAATCGCCGCCCATGAATCCCGGCCTGTTGACACTATCTACGCGGGCAACCTGGCCGAGATCTGCCCGGTGGGCGCGATCACGGACGCGGATTTCCGTTTCAAGACGCGGGTTTGGTTCCTGGAAAGCCGGGAATCTCTCTGCGTAAGTTGCAGCCGCGGCTGTAACATTTGGGTCGACGTCCACCCGGGGTTGAGCCGCGCTGTCCGTAGAAAGCGGGTCTTCCGGTTCAGGCCTAGGCCGAACCCGGACGTCAATCAATATTGGATGTGCGATATCGGCCGAGCCGCTTATGCTGCGGCCGACGAGGAGAGGCACGAAGCCGCGTTCATGCCGCGCTCAGGCCGGGACCTGCGTCTGAGCTGGGATAAAGCGTTCATTCTTATCTCCGAGAAAATCAAGGCCAGTCGAGAGCTCGGGAAGACCGACCGCATCGCCGTTGTCCTGAACACCGGATTGACCAACGAAGAGCTTTTTCTATGCGACAGGATTTTTCGGCGAGGATTGGGCTTGAAAAATATCTTCTTTGCCGATCCTCCGGCCCGGAAGCCGGACGGGTTTCTGTTCACGGGAGAAATGACGGCCAACCCCCGGGGAGCGCGGGAGGTCGGTTTCGCCCCGGTCCCGGCCGGCCCGGAGTTCCTGGCGGCGGAAACCGAGCTTCTCCTGGTCTTCGGGACGGCTTTGGCCGAGACAGCGGGAAAAGGGTCCGCTCTTGAAAAGGCCTTTTCCCGGATCGGGACCAAAGTCCTTTTCGCCTCCCGGGCTTCCTCCCTCGACCGTCTGGTTGACATCGTCCTGCCGACGGCTGTCTCAGTGGAAAAAAACGGTTCCTTGACCAACATCAACGGCCGAGTCCAGGATCTCGTAAAGGCTTTGGAGCCGGTGGGAGAGTGCCTTGCCGAATGGGAAATCCTCAGCCGCATCGGCCGCGAGCTCGGATTGGGGGGGGGAATTTTTGAGCCTCCTCCGGCCCTTGAAAAGACGCGGCGGGCCATGAACTCCGACATCCCCTTTTTCAAGGTCGGAGGCTGAGTTGGAGGCGATGATCAGCGCCGTTAAGACCTTAGGCGCACTGGTTTGGCTGCTAACCCTGACCCTTTATCTGACCTGGGCCGAACGAAAGGAAAGCGCGATCATCCAGGACCGGATCGGAGCCAACCGGGCTTCTATTTTCGGAATCCGGGTCTGGGGGCTTTTCCAGCCCCTGGCCGATGCCGTCAAGATGATGTTCAAGGAGGATTTCGTCCCCGCTTTCGCGGATAAAACCCTCCACACCCTAGCCCCGTTTCTGTCCTTCTTCTTCGTGGCCGTGACGATAGCCGCAATCCCGTTCGGTCCGGACGTGCTGATCGGCGGACGAGTGATCTCCCTTCAGGTCCTGGACCTCTCCACCGGCCTCGTTTTCGTGCTGGCCATGCTCTCGCTCGGGGTTTACGGGATCCTCGTCAGCGGCTGGGCTTCACGAAACCGCTTCACCCTGCTCGGGGGGATGCGGGGAGCGGCCCAGCTCATTTCCTGCGAAGTGGCGCTCGGCCTGTCCCTGGTCGGCCTGCTCATGGTTTTTCCCACGCTGCGGCTGCGGGAAATCGTCGCCGGGCAGGGCCGGCTGCTTTTCGGCTTCCTCCCCGGCTGGGGGATTTTCCTGCAGCCCCTTGGTTTCGCGGTTTTTTTTATCGCCGCCCTGGCCGAGACCAAACGTGTCCCCTTCGACCTGCCCGAGGGCGAATCAGAGATCATCGGCTTTTTCGCCGAATACGGCGGTCTCAAGTGGGGGATGTTCATGATGACCGACTTCATGGAGGTCGTCATCATTTCCTGCCTGGCCGCTACTCTGTACTTCGGCGGCTGGCAGGTCCCCTGGCTCGAACCGGGCGGCTTCCGGTTCCCCTGGGGAGGGGAGTGGGTTCTGCCGCGCGCGCCGGTCGCCGTCATCCAGGTGGCCGCCTTCAACCTTAAAGTGGTTTTTTTGTGCTGGCTCCAAATCCTCATCCGCTGGACTTACCCCCGGCTTCGTTACGACCAGCTCATGGATGTCGGCTGGAAAGCGCTCGTCCCGCTGGGCCTGTTCAACATCATCGGAACAGGAGTGCTGCTGAGCCTTGTCAAATGAGAAAAGCGTTTGGCTTTGTTCTTGAAATCCTCCGCGGGGCGCTGATCACCGCTCGCCACTTTTTTGTCAACATGTCGCTTCACATCCTCAAGGTCTTGGGCGTCAAGACAGGCCGGAAGGGCGCGGCCACGATCCAGTATCCCGAGGAACGAAAACCCCTGGCGCCGAGGCACCGCAGCCTGCACCGCCTCACGATCCGAGAGGACGGCCGGCCCCGCTGTGTCGCCTGTATGCTGTGCGTCACGGTCTGTCCGTCGGAATGCATCGCCGTGGAAGCGGCCGAAGACCCGGACCCGGATATCCAGAAAACGCCCTCGAGTTTCACCATTGACCTGAGCCGATGCTGTTTCTGCGGGTTTTGCGTCGAAGCCTGTCCCGAGGACGCCATCCGCATGGACACGGGATTCATCGAGCTGGCCGAGAGCCACCGCACGGACCTTAACTACGGGCTGGAACGTCTGAGAAAATAACCCGGCCGTCCGGTATTCTCATGGCGGCCAGATTCGCTGCGGGGGCCACAAAGCCGGGACTTCCCCCATTTTTTCTTGTTGAATTATGGAACTCTAGCAATAACAATGAAATGCGATGAAATTGAAGTGTCGGCTCAAGACCGGCGCGCGGGTGGCGCGGCCGAGCCCCCAACGTCTGAAGCTCATGGTGGCGGGTGGGGGTCTTGAGCGAGGGCGTTGGGGGCTCGGCCCTGACAGGACCCGGTTTTCCCTTACAAAAAAATGGGGAAACTCCTGGCACAAAGCGCATTGACTTTAACGTCGAAAGGCTTATAATAACCTTCCTTTTTATTTTCAAGGAGGTTTTTCATAATGAAAAAAGTCACCGTTGAAGAACTGCTGGCTAAAGCCGAGCAGCCTTCCAAGGACGCTCCGCGTCTTCATTCATTTTACAAGGGAAAAATGGGAGTCGCACTGAAATGCCGGGTCATCGATTTCAACGATTTTGCCATTTGGTACACCCCGGGTGTCGCGGCGGTCTGTAAAGAGATCGCCAAGGATAAAGAGAAAGCTTATGAGTACACCAACAAGTGGAACAACGTGGCCGTCATCAGCGACGGCACGCGCGTTCTCGGACTGGGGGACATCGGCCCGGAAGCCGGGCTCCCGGTCATGGAGGGCAAGGGCCTGCTCTACAAGTACCTGGGCGGCGTGGACGCCTTTCCGCTCTGCCTGAACGAAAAAGACCCGGACAAGATCATCGAGATCTGCAAGGCGCTCCAGCCCACTTTCGGCGGCTATAACCTCGAGGACATCGCCCAGCCGAAATGTTTCAAGATCCTGGACACGCTGCGGGCCGAGTGCGAAATCCCCGTCTGGCACGACGACCAGCAGGGTACGGCCTGCGTCACGGTGGCCGGCCTCATCAACGCTCTCAAGGTGGTCAAGAAGGACATCCACGAAGCCAAGGCCGTCGTGCTCGGCTCCGGAGCCTCAGGCATCAACATCGCCCGGCTGATGATTAAGGCCGGGTTCAACCCGGAGAACATGCTTTCCATCGACACCAAGGGAATCCTATCGCGAAACCGGGCCGACAGGGAGGAACTCCAGGCCAAATTCAAGGAAAAGTGGGACATCTGCATGCGGACGAACCCGAAGGGCAAGCAGGGACAAGCTGCCGATGCCATCGTCGGCGCCGACGTGCTGGTCGGCGTTTCCAAGCCGGGTCCCGGGACCATTAAAGCCGAATGGATCCGGTCCATGGCCAAGGATTCCATCGTGTTTGCCTGCGCCAACCCCGTACCCGAGATCTGGCCCTGGGAAGCCAAGGAGGCCGGCGCTAAGATCGTGGCCACGGGCCGCTCCGATTTTCCCAACCAAGTCAACAATTCGCTCGGCTTTCCCGGCATCTTCCGCGGCGCCCTCGACGTCCGGGCCAAGACGATCACCGACGAAATGTGCATCGCCGCCTCCTACGAGCTGGCCAAGGTCGCCGAGGACAAGGGTATTCATGAGGATTACATCATTCCCAACATGGATGAGTGGGAGGTTTTTCCCCGCGAAGCCGCGGCCGTCGGCGGAAAGGCCATCGAGCAGGGCGTTGCCCGGTTCAATATTCCCGCCGCCGAGCGGTTCAAAATGGCCGAGGAGACCATCCGGAAATCCCGGGACGAAGTCCAGTGGATGATGAAGGAAGGCTTCATCATCGACCCGGATAAACGATCCGTCAAGCGCTAAAGCCGGATGGTTCGATGAAACCAGGCGCGGCGCTCCGCTGATATCCAATCCAGGGGGCGCCGCGAATCATTTCCGCGGTGAACGAGTTCAGCGGCTTGACTTT
>Ga0299912_10005883_pt1 | contig 10076 bp, 7 predicted proteins | sample RVTome_2_FD_207667 | JGI IMG/M metagenome (GOLD analysis project Ga0299912, IMG submission 207667) | Soil microbial communities from uranium-contaminated site in the Upper Colorado River Basin, Wyoming, United States - RVT95D214 (version 2) ...
ATGAGGTCGGGGACCTCTCCCTCCCGCTCCAGGCCAAGCTGCTGCGACTGCTCCAGGAAAAGGAGATCCGAAGGATCGGCGAGAACCGGACGCGCAGCGTAGACGCCCGGTTTATCAGCGCCACCAATAAGGATATCGAAGAAGAGGTCGAGTCCGGCCGTTTCCGTGAGGATCTGTACTACCGGCTGCGCATCATCACCATCGACATTCCTCCGCTCCGGGAGCGGAAGGACGACCTGATCGTCCTCATGAATTATTTCATCGAGAAATACAGCCGGGAGATAAGGCGTGACCGAGTCTTTTTTTCTCCCCGCGTCCAGGAGCTGTTCTTCCATTATTCATGGCCGGGAAATGTCCGGGAGCTGCAGAACGAGATCCAGAGGTGTATCATTTTGTCCGGAGGAGAGGAATTGGTGAGAGAAGAGCACGTCTCGGCCAAGATCAATCCCCGGCGGGAGACGGGGGCCGGCTCTCCCTTTAATTTTTTCGAGGCCAAAGCGGAGTTCGTCCGACGGTTCCTGAACCAAGCCCTGCTCCGCGCCAATTTCAACAAGGCCAGGACCGCCGAAGAGATCGGCCTGTCGAGGCAGGGCCTGTTCAAGCTGATGAAAAAATACAAGATCGAGGTCTCTCCGAACTCCAAGAACTAAAGGAGAGACCGTTTGTATAAAGAAGGGACCGCTTCGTCGGTCCCTTCATTTTTATCCGGATTTCTGGTAGATTTGAGGCGATGAGCAACGATCGGGAAAAAACCTTTGAAGTCACCTGCCCGTGCTGCCAGGCGACACTCTGGGTGGACCCCTCGGCGCGGAGTGTGATCAAGTCTGAGAAGGCCGCCAGGAAGAAAGCGTCGCTGGACGACCTCCTCCTGAAGGAAAAGAAGAAACAGGAGGGGTTCGAGAGCAAATTCGAGGCGACGGCCGAGATCGAGAAGCAGAAACGGCAAAAAGCGAAAGAAAAGTTCGAGAAAGCCTTCGACAAGCTGGATGAGCCGGATTAGTTAACCTGATATGACCATCCGATCGATGTCCGCGGCGCGGCTTCAGCTTCCCGCCTGGGTTTCGTCCTCCCGAATCTTGGGGGCCATGGTGAATTTCGTCGCCCCATAAAGGGCCAGGATGAAGATAGCCGCATAATTGGCGATCGCCCAGGGGGCATAGGAAAAGACCTGGACGCCCAGCGCTCCGGTGATATAGACTCCGGCCATGCTCCAGGGAACCAGGGGGACAATGATGCCGCCGCATTCGTCGATGATTCGGGACAAGTTTTTTGCGGCCAGGCCTTTTTTCTTATAGGCGGGCGAAAGAAGGTCCCCCGGGAGAATCACCGCCAGATAGGAGCTCCCCGTGACCAAGGCCGTTACGACGCAGGAGCCGATGGTCACGGCGACGAGACTCCCCACTTTTTTCGCCAGTTTCATGACCCGGTCGAGGATGACGGAAAGCATGCCCGTCTTCTGCATGATGCCGCCGAAGCTGAAAGCGGTAAAGGCAACGAGCTGCGTTTCCATCATGCTCATCAGGCCCCCCCGTGATAACAGCTTGTCCACGACTTCGACTCCCGTCCGGGCGGGATAGCCGGAGTTCACCGCCTGGGCGATCAAGGGAACGGACGCTTTCTGAAAGATCACGGCCAGGACGCCGGCGATCAGCGATGACACCAGCATGCCGGGGATGGTCGGCCTTTTGGTGAAGGCCATATAGAAGACGAGCAGCATGGGCAGGAGGAGAAGCACGTTGAACCTGAAATTTTTCTTGAGCGTTTCCAGGATAAGGGTCATGGTCTCGGATTCGACCGTGCTCGCTTGGTATCTCAGCCCTATGAAAAAATAGACCAGCAGGCTGAGGAGCCAGCCCGGGACGGCCGACCACATCATGTGCTTGATATGGTCGAAGAGGTTGGCCCCGGCTATCACCGCCGCCAAATTCGGGATATCGGAAAAAGGCGACATCTTGTCGCCGAAATAGGCCCCGGCCACGATCGCTCCGGCCGCCGGCCCCAGGGGAATGCCGAGCCCCATGGCGATGCCCATAAAGGCCACGCCGATTGTTCCGATCGTTCCCCATGAGGTTCCCGTGGCCACGGCGGTGATGCTCGAGACAAGGCAGGCCGTGAACAGGAAGAATTTCGGGGAGATGAGCTTCAGCCCGTAGTAAATGACCATCGGGATCGTGCCGCTGGCCATCCAGGCGCCGATCAGGATGCCGACCGTCAGCATGATCAGGATGGCCGGCATGGCTTTATGGATGCTGTCCACGATCCCCTGCTGCATATCTTTCCAATCGAAGCGAAGGATGAGGCCCAGGCAGCCTGTCAGAAAGGCGGCGGCCACGAGCAAGACTTGAGGCCGGATTTTGTAAACGCCGTATCCCACCCCGAGGAGCAAACCCATGGCTATGATGGGCAGCAGGGCCACCACGAAAGAAGGAGTTTTTTTCGCCCGTCCCTTTTCCTTTTTTTCAATTTCCATGATTCCCCCTTTTAAGAGGCGCTGAATGTGCTCCGGGCCAGGAGACGGCCGTCGGCCATCATGAGCCGGCCTTTTGCGATGACGTCCGTCAAGTGATGCTCTCTGTCGAGCAGGATGAGATCCGCGTCTTTTCCAGCGGCGATGGCGCCCTTGCCGCCGAGCTTGTAAAACCGGGCCGGGTTGGCCGAAAAAAGCTCGGCCGCTTGCTCGACACCCAGGATCTTTCTCCGGATCAGGGACCGGAATTTTGCGAAGAGCGTTTTTTGAGTGGCCATGGTCAGCCGGACGAGGTTCCCCAGCTTGTCGAAAACCGGAAGGCTGCCGTTGCTGTCCGAGCTGATGGTGACATGGCTAAGGGGGGCATTCTTTTCAAGACAACGGAGGATGGAGGTTTCTACGCTCACATCCGAGTCGCTTTCCTCTTCCGGATCCACGCCGGCCGTCAGGTCCATATATCCGCCGGCCAGCACGTAATTCACGGCCTCTTCGAGTAACCGGCGGTTGCGGTTGACGTGGGTGGGAATGACTTGGCTGGCCGGGATCTCGGTCTCCTTGATCAGCCGGAACAGGAACTCCAGCCCTCGGGGCCCGTCTCCCAAGTGGATATGGAGCACGCCGGCCTTTCCACCGAGCATCCCGCCGACGCGGCATTCGGCGGCGAGCCGGGCGATCTCCTCGAAAGTGGGTTGGGAGGAGCGGTGGTCGGAAATCGCGATCTCGCCGGCGCCGATGACTTTGTCGATGAGGACCAGGTCGGAACGGACGCTGCCGGTGATGGTGTTCACGGGAATCTCATACGAGCCGGAATAGATAGAGGTCGTGACGCCCTCGATCTCGAGCGCCCGGGCCTTGGCCAAGAGGGATTCCATATGGCGTGTGATGCCGTCTGTGCCCAGACATCCGATAAGCGTCGTCACGCCGCTGGATATGATGTCCTCGATGGCGATCTCGGGCGTGCGGGTCGACGGCCCTCCCTCTCCGCCGCCGCCTAAAATATGGACGTGGCTATCGATGAGCCCGGGAAGAACGATCTTGTCCCCGGCCTCGATGGCCCGGACTTCGACCCCCTGGATCTTTATCGAGTCGGGCTCGGCGACGGCGGCGACTTTCTCTCCCGAGAGCAGGATATCTTTTTTCCCGAGAGGCTGGGGCGAAAAAACCGATCCCTGTCGGATGAGCGTGATCACGACTTCCTCCTTCCAAAAAAACGTTTAGGGGTAAGTTATCATGACTGTTTTCCCTTGACAAGGACTTAGGAGCCCGAGGTCGGGGAACTGTCACGTAGGTAGCTCCGTTTGGATATTTTCGAAGAGGCGTGGGAATCCCCCCCGGCCCCCATAGCGGAGGGGGGCCCCGACGGCTTTTCGACGGGGGGAACCGACGGGACTGGTTCCCTAGGGGGCCGGGGGGGATTCCCACGCCTCTTCGAAATCATGTATATGGTGATACGTCCAGCTTTCACCGAAATTTCCCTTGATCGGGGCATGTCTAGAAATATTCCGGGCTTTAGGATAAAATGAGATCTGCCATGGCCAGCTATGAAGAAGAGCTCAAAAAATACGAGCCGTTCGCCCGGAAAACCAGCACCGTCGCCCTGCTCGGCAAAAAATTGCTGGTCTACGGACGGGACAATTTCGTCAAAAAAGGTCCCGCCATAATCGTCGGGAATCATTGCGGGACCTACAAGGATGTCGCCGTCGTTTGCAAGGTCGTGCCCTGGCCGTTTTTTTTCACGGCCAACAGGGAAATCTTCTCAAAAAGGGAATTCAACTATCTCGTCCGGAAACACCTCCAGCGCTATCTCGGGAATTTCGGCCTTCTTCTCAATTTTTTTCTGAATCCCTATAAATCGCTCTTTGTCCAGTACATCTCCTCAAATATCGCGAAAGTCGGGACGATTCCCGTGGATATCTACGTCCATGGAAAGCGCGAGGCGATCGAGCGCTGCCAGGAATACCTCAAAAAAGGCCGGGTCCTCATCGCCCTTCAGGGGCATGGACGGATTGTGGCCAGGAACCCGAACCCGTACGTCACGCCTTTCGGCCGGGGGATTTCGATCATCTCCTACAACATGGTCAAACAAGAAGGGATCGCCGTTCCCGTCACTCCCATGGCCATGTTTGGGACGCAGCGTCCTTTTATCACCCCGGCCAAGATCCATGTGAATGTCGGCCGGCCCATGTCGATCACCGATTATTGGCTGGACGGCTTCGACGAGACAGTCGAGCGTTTCAAAAACGCTCTGGAGGCCAAGGTCAACGAGCTTTTTTTGGAGCTGATCCGAAAATAAGGTTTGTCCTCTCCACAATCCCTTCCCAGGCGCTTCGGACGCCGCCAGGCAACATCCGCGCCCCCCATCTCCTATCTTCATCATGGACAGGAAGATCCCGGTTTCCAAAACGGGAAAAAATTGCATTCTTAAGGTTTCCTCAATAGAATAATGCCAGGGAGTGAAGGCGCTATGAAACATAAGCATATCTGGATCGTCTTTTTGATTTTAGTGATTCCTGCGTCCTGTGCCCGGACGGACAAGGGTCCGGCCATCTATCTTTCGAAAAGCGCCTCCACGTTTGAATCGATCGGGGCCGCCGAGTTGCGTCGGTATCTCTATCTCTTGACCGGCCGGCTTGCGCCATTGATAAACATCGATTCCCTGGCCGAGCTCAAAGATCCCGGCATAATTGTTAACCAGAAAGGAGAACTCCTCCACCAAGCCGGAGAAAAGGCAGGTTCGGTCGAGAAAGTCCCCCTCGCAAAATTCCCAGCGCTTGATCCTGAAGATTATTGGCTGAAGACTTTCCATTCAGGCAAGACGGCTCATTTAATGATCGCCGGTGGCGACGGGCCGGGCATCCTCTATGGAACATATGCCTTTATCGAAAAGCTTGGGGTCAGGTTCACCCTCGATGGAGACATTATTCCCGAGGAAAAAATCGAGTTCAAAATTCCCGCTCTGGACGAGACCGGACGCCCGCTGTTCAAGCTGAGAGGCATCCAGCCCTTCCATGATTTTGCCGAGGGCCCCGACTGGTGGAATGAGGAGACGTATAAGGCGATCCTTGGCCAGCTGCCAAAGCTCGGCCTGAATTTCTTCGGCCTCCACACATATCCGGAGGGAGGGCCGAACGCGGAGCCGACGGTCTGGATCGGACTTCCGGACGACCTGAATAAGGACGGCCGCGTCAACAACAGCTATCCCTCGAGCTATCAGAACACGCTAAGGGTCAATCCGGGGTCGCACAACTGGGGCTACCAGGCAAAAAAAACCAGCGATTTTCATTTTGGCGCCTCCGAGCTTTTCGAGCGGGACGACTACGGCGTGGATATCATGGCAGGCCTGATGCCGGAGCCGAAGACGCCCGAGCAGTCGAACGAGCTGTTCAACCGGACGGCGGCGATGCTTCGCGGCGCCTTTTCTTTCGCCAAGTTCCTGGGAGTCCAGACCTGCGTCGGGACAGAAACGCCTCTGACCATTCCTGCCCTTGTCCAGGAGCGCCTGAAAAAGATGGGAAAGAATCCCAAGGATCCGCGGGTCGTCCAGGAGCTTTATAAGGGGATCTTCCAGAGGATCGCCAGCGCCTACCCCGTCGATTATTACTGGTTCTGGACCAACGAAGGATGGACATGGTCCGACGCCGGGAGCGAAGCAGTCAAGGCTGTGACAACAGACCTGGAAATGGCCGTCCGGGCGGCTGAAGACCTGGGCAATCCTTTCAAATTGGCGACGTGCGGCTGGGTGCTGGGCCCGCCGAGCAACCGGACCCTATTCGATCAGGTTCTGCCGAAAAACGTGGCGGCCAGCTGCATCAACCGGGAAGTCGGGAAAGCGCCTGTCGATCCCAATTTTGCCCGGATCGACGGCCGCTCCAGATGGGCGATTCCCTGGCTCGAGGATGATCCGTCGCTTACGTCACCCCAGCTCTGGGTGGGACGGATGCGCCGCGATGCCGTGGATGCGCTTCAATACGGCTGTGATGGCTTGCTGGGGATCCACTGGCGGACGCGGATTTTGTCGGCGAACACGCTGGCCCTGGCCAAGGCCGCCTGGGACCAGAGCTGGAACACGAAGCCGGCCCGTTTGTCCGACCTGGTCGGCCCCCTGAACGGCCAGTATCTGACCTTTGCGGACAAGCCGATTGCCGGAACGAATGAAGAGGCCATTTACAAAGACATCCGGGACCGGGTCTATGCCTATCACTTTCCCGTTCCAGACGGGACTTACGTGGTCACCCTGAAATTCTGCGAGGGGGAATTCGAAAGGAAAGGCGCCCGTCTGTTCGACATCCTGATCCAGGGGAGCAAGGCGGCCGAAAAAGTGGACATTTATGAACGAGCAGGCAGATACAAAGCGCTGGACCTCTCATTCAAGAACATCAAAGTGGCCGGCGGTAAAATGTTCATCGATTTCGGCGACCGTATCCATTATCCTTCGGTCGCGGGAATCGTGATCGAAGGGACGACGGGGGCAGGCGAGAAATTCGTCAAGAAGATCAACTGCGGCGGCCCCAAAGTCCTTGATTATGAGGCCGACTGGCCCGAGACGCCGCGCCATCTCACCAGCCTCGATTTTTATCAGGACTGGGCCAAGAACCAGTTCGGGATGGCGGCCGCTAAGGAGATCGCGGAGGTTTTTAGCAAAATGGATGGAAAGCTCCCGATTCCTGTCAACTGGACCAACGGGCCCGGCGGCATTGTCCCCGATAAAAGGCCGTGGCGGGAAGTCCAGAAAAATTACGGGTTTGTCGATGAGCTGGCCGCCTTAAAACCCCGGATCACGGGCAAAGGTTACGGAGAGCGCTTTGACTACTGGCTGAGGAATTTCGAGTATATGCGGGAGATCGCCCACTTCAGCTGCCTCTGGGCGGAATACAACCAGGCCTGGGAGAAAGCCAAGGGCCTGGCCAATGACGCCGAGAAGGCCAAAGCCGCCAGGGAAAGCTTGCTGCCGCTCAGGACGCAGATGGTGAATTCGCTGAAGGCCATATTCGGCCATCTGCTGGCCACGGTCAGCAACTCGGGAGAGCTGGGGACGATCGCCAACTGGGAACAGCACCTGCTTCCGGATTCGATGGAAAAACCGGGCGACGAACTCAAAAAGCTGCTCGGCGCTGAGCTTCCGGCCGAGGCTCAGCTTTCGAAAACCTTTGACGGCCCGGCCAGAATGATCGTGCCTACCGTCAGGACGAGCCTCCAGGTCGGTGAACATTCCAAACTGAAAGTCATCATCCTCGCTCAGAATCCCCCTCAAGAAGCATTCTTCTATTGGCGGGAGCTTGGCCAAGGGAATTTTAAAGCCGTCCCTCTGCGGAAACTGGCCCGAAGCGTCTACACGGTGGATATTCCCGCGATGATGACGGATATTGAATACTATCTCAAAGCGCGAGTCGGCGAGCAAGAGATCCTCTTCCCTTCGACCGCCCCGGAACTGAACCAGACGATCGTCGTCATCCAAAGAATAAATGATAAGGAGATGGTTCTCTGATTTGAATCCAGGGAACCGTCCCCTCGCCTGATCAAATGTTTGCCTATCTCGCGATCATCACTCTTATAGGCAATGTGGCGTCCGTTGTCCTGGCAGTCTGGGCCGCCTATGAGGCTGAAGGCGCGGGCCGACTGATCATCATTGCCTTGCTCGTCCTGACATTCCTGATTCCGGCCCTCTGGTCGGCTTCTCTCGTGAGTCTCGTCTGCTTTATCGGAAGAATAGTCCTTGGTCTCGGCTGCTTTATTTATCTCAAGTGGCAGCGGGTTTTTTAGCTCTTATTTTTTTAGCCATTGGCGCTCGATGTCCTCCAGGGTCTTGCCCTTGGTCTCCGGCAGCACGATGAGCATGAAGAAAAAATCGATGATGCACATCGCGGCATAGAGCCAGAAGGCCGAAGATTCATTGAACCGGTCGGCGATCACCGGAAACGTCAGCGAGACGAGGAAGTCCGAAAACCAGAGGATGACCGTGGCGATGGCCATGGCCCGGCCGCGAAGGCGCGTCGGAAAAATCTCGGCCATGACCACCCAGACGATCGGCCCCATGGCCATGGCGAAGAAGGCCACGTAGAGCAGGGTAAAAAGAAGAACCAGGCCGCCGGTAAAGAGCTCGAATTTGAAGGCGACGCCGAGAAGAATGAAGGACATCCCCATTCCCGCCGCGGCCGTGAGCAACAGCGGCTTTCGGCCGACGCGGTCGACGAGGACGATGGCGATGACGGTGAACAGCATGTTGACAAGGCCGACGATAGTGGATTGCCCGATGGCCGACATGCGCTCGAATCCGGCGGTCTCAAAAATCCGCGGGGCGTAATACAGCACGGCGTTGATGCCGGTGATCTGCTGGAAAATGGCCAGGACGACGCCGATGAGCAGGGCCGTCCGGAATCCCGGCCGGAAAAGCTCGGACAGGGCCCCTTTCTCCAGAGCCAAAGTTTCCTTGATGCTGGCAATCTCGGCTGAAGCGGCCTCGGCATCGTCGACCCGGGTGAGAATGACATGGGCCTCGTCCTCCCGGCCCTGCTTGACCAGCCAGCGAGGGCTTTCGGGTACCCTGAGAACCAGGATAAAGAAGATGATCGAAGGCAAAGCCCCGCTGGCGAACATCCACCGCCAGTTGGAGGGGCCGATGCCGGCGAAGATCCAATTGACGAAATAGGCGAGCAGGATCCCCGTGACAATGGCCATCTGATTGACCGAGACGAGTGCCCCTCGGATCTTCGCTGGTGCGATCTCGGAGATGTAGAGCGGGGAGAGGATGGACGCCGAGCCTATGCCCAGCCCGCCGATGAAGCGAAAAATGAGAAATTCGGCCATGGTCCGAGGAATGGCGCAGCCGATCCCGGAGATGAAGAAGAGAACCGCCGATATGAGCAAGAACCGCTTGCGGCCGATCCTGTCGCTCGCCGTGCCCGCGATCCCGGCCCCGAACATGCATCCGATCAAGACGATGCTGACGGCCAGCCCCTCCCCGAAAGCGGTCAGCGAGAACTGGTCTTTCAGGTAGCGGGTGGCGCCGGCGACGATGGCCGTGTCAAAGCCAAAAAGCAGGCCGCCGATGGCCGCCACGACCGATACAAATATGACATACCCTTTGCTTTTTTTCATATTTTCCTTTCCGACCTTCGAGGACCCACACGGCCTCATCGATTTCCGTTGATTTCTTTGAGCGACTCGAACATGGTCACCACATTTTTCAGGGGAACGTTGGCCTGGATGTTGTGGACGGCGTTGAAGATGAATCCGCCGCCCTGGCCCAAGACCTCAGAGCGCCGGAGGACCTCTTCGCGGACGGCTGCGGGCGTGCCGAACATCAGCGTTTTCTGGGTATCCACACCGCCGCCCCAGAAGACGATGTCGCCTCCGTATTTTTTTTTGAGCTTCTCGGGCTCCATGCCGGCCGCCGAGCACTGGACGGGATTGAGGATATCGAAGCCGGCTTCGATGATGGACGGAAGAAGCGTTTCCACCGCCCCGCAGGAATGCTTGAAGGTTTTCCAGGAGGTGTTCCGATGGATCCAGTCGTTGACTTTTTTGTAATAGGGGAAATACAGAGAGCGGAATATTCCAGCCGAACAAAACGTGGACTGCTGGGTGCCGAAGTCCGTGCCGCAGATGAATG
>Ga0299912_10005885_pt1 | contig 10074 bp, 10 predicted proteins | sample RVTome_2_FD_207667 | JGI IMG/M metagenome (GOLD analysis project Ga0299912, IMG submission 207667) | Soil microbial communities from uranium-contaminated site in the Upper Colorado River Basin, Wyoming, United States - RVT95D214 (version 2) ...
GGACGCCGCCGAGCAGCTCCCGGTTCGCACCTACGACGGCGATACCCCCTCTTCCGAACGGCCGGCCATCCGTGAATCGGCCCGCATCCTGATCAGCAATCCCGACATGCTGCACACCGGCATCCTGCCCCACCACCCGCGTTGGGCCTCGCTGTTCGCCAACCTGCGCTGGGTCGTGCTGGACGAGCTGCATGTCTACCGGGGGGTGTTCGGCTCCAACGTGGCCAACCTGTTGCGCCGGCTGAAGCGCATCTGTGCGTTCTACGAGGCCGAGCCGCGCTTCGCCCTGACCTCCGCCACCATCGCCAACCCCAAGGAGCTGGCCGAGAAACTGATCGAGGCGCCGGTCCGCCTGATCTCCCCCGACCTGGACGGCTCGCCCCGGGCCGAGAAGCACGTGATCCTATACAACCCGCCGGTGATCGAGCCCAAGCTGGGCATCCGCCGCGCCTACACACTGGAGGCCGCCCGCATCGCCGAACGCTTTCTGCAGGCCGGCGTACAGACCGCAGTGTTCGCCCGGGCCCGGGTGACGACCGAGCTGCTCTTGGGGTACGTGCGCGACGGCCACCAGAGCGGCGGCGGGGACCCGAGGGCGATCCGCGGCTACCGCGGCGGCTACTTGCCGCTGGAGCGCCGCGAGATCGAGCGCGGCTTGCGGGCCGGCGAGGTGCTGGGGGTGGTGGCCACCAACGCGCTGGAGCTGGGGGTGGACATTGGGCAGTTGGGGGCGGCGGTGATCGCCGGCTACCCCGGCACCATCGCCAGCCTGTGGCAGCAGGCCGGCCGGGCCGGGCGGCGCAGCGAGGCCTCGGCGGCGATTCTGGTGGCCTCGGCCGCGCCGCTGGACCAGTTCGTGGCCGCCAATCCGCGCTACCTCTTCGAGCAACCGCCGGAGCACGGGCTGATCAATCCCGACAACCTGGCCATCCTGGTGCGGCACCTGCGCTGTGCCGCCTTCGAGCTACCCTTCCAGCAGGGGGAGCCGTTCGGCACCTACACCCGCGCCCAGGAATTGCTGGATGTCCTGGCCGAGCAGGGGGAGCTGCACGCCTCCGGCGGATCCTACCGCTGGGTATCCGACGTCTACCCGGCGGAGGGCGTCTCGCTGCGCGCCAGCAGCGACGACACCGTGGTGATCCAGGACGTCAGCCAGGGCAAGCCGGTGGTCATCGGTGAGGTCGACCGCGCCACCGCCCCGATCCTGCTGCACGAGGGAGCGGTCTACACCCACGAGGGCCGGGCCCACATCGTCTCCCGACTGGATTGGGAGCAGGCGGTGGCCGAGGTGGAGCCGGCCGAGTTGGACTATTACACCGACGCCTCCGAAAGCGTGGACCTGGAAATCCTGCAGGTCTACGATGCCGAGGAGGTCCGGGAGGCCCGGCGGGCCCACGGCTGGGTGCAGATCACGTCCCAGGCGGCCTCCTACCGCAAGGTGAAGCGCTACACCCACGAGACGCTGGGTTACGGGCCGATCGAGCTGCCCCCGCGGCAGTTCGAGACCACCGCCTACTGGACCTGGATTGCGCCCGAGACCGCCGCCCGGCTGGAAGCGGAGGGGGTGCTGCTGGCCCCCAACGACTACGGCCCGGATTGGCCGCGGGCCAAGGAGGCGGCGCTGGCGCGCGACGGCCGCCGCTGCAAACAGTGCGGCGCGCCCGAGCGGGACGGCCGTTCCCACGACGTGCACCACATTCGGCCCTTTCGCGAGTTCGGTTACCTCCCCGGGGAGAACCGCAACGACCAGCTGGCCAACCAGCTCGACAACCTGATCACCTTGTGCCCGGCCTGCCACCACCGGGCCGAAGCGGCCCGCGGCACCCGCAGCGCGCTGGGCGGCCTGGCCTACGCCCTGGGGAACATCGCCCCGCTCTTCCTCATGTGCGACCCACGCGACCTGGGCAGCATGGTGGAGCCGCGGTCCAAGGAAACCGGCGGCCCGACCATCACCCTCTACGATCGGGTTCCGGAGGGGTTGGGCCTCTCGGAACGGCTCTACGAGCTGCACCCGCAGCTGCTGGAAGGAGCCCTCAGCCTGGTGCAGCGCTGCGGCTGCCAGGACGGCTGCCCGGCCTGCGTGGGACCGGTCGGTCCCGGCGGCCGGGAGGTCAAGGCTTTGACCGAGCGGCTGCTGCAGGCCCTGCTCGGTAAAGAGGCCGGAGCGTGAGGCGAGCTGCGCGGAAGCGCCCGCCTCGCTCCTGAGGAGTCGGAGCCCATCCCGCTGTCGCCCTTCCTCGAAGGTGTGCTGGCCGGCTACGGGATTGCCATCCCGGTGGGTGCCATTGCGGTGCTTATCCTGGAAACCGGCATGCGCCGCGGCTTTCGGCCGGCCTTCGCCGCCGGCGCAGGCGCGGCCGCAGCCGACCTGACCTATGCCGCCCTGGCGGCCCTGGCCGGGCCGCCCATCGCGGCGGCCCTGAGCTCCTTCACCCTGGCGCTGCAGCTGGGGAGCGCAGCCCTGCTGCTGGCCATCGGCCTCCACGGGCTGTGGGCCGCCAAAAGGAACGCGGCCGGCCTGCCAGTCGGCAGCAAACTTGAGCGCGGCGCGCTGCGGACATTCTGGCAATTCCTGGGGCTGACCTTGCTCAACCCGCTGACGGTGGCCTACTTCGCCGCGCTGGTGCTCGGGCGGGGGCCAGAGAACAGCCTGTCTCCTGCCGGGCGGCTGGCTTTCGTGGCCGGCGCCTGGCTGGCTTCCTGGTCCTGGCAAACGCTGCTGGCGACGAGCGGGGCACTGGCGCAGCGGCTGCTGTCGCGCCGCGCCCGCCAGCTCACCTCCGTGGCCGGCAGCCTGGTGGTGATCGGCTTCGGCTTGCGCATCCTGGCCGGGTTGTTTGTCTGATTGCCGCGCCCAGGACATCCCGCAATTGACAGCGGTCTGAATCTGCCGTAGAGTGAAAATGTCCCACCGCAGCTCTCGACGTATCCGGAAACCTAGATCGGTGTTTAGAGGATAGACCCCCCTAGGGCCATGGTGAGGGGACCCTGGCGGGCAGGGCAGCTCGATTCTACGGATGCGAGCAGATCGGGTGGTCTGGTTTCCAGTTGGTTTCAGGTTTGCCTGGGGTGACGGCTTCAGGCGAAATATCGCGGGGCGCCTTGAGTAGAACCAACTCGAGGCGCTCTTTCTTATCGGGCAAGGGGAGCGGGGAAAGGAGGCGCACATCGGACAGCGGTGACCGAGGTATAGGCTAACCCGTAAGCACTTGAGCGGGATGGAAGGTGTGGCCAGCTGGGCGACCTTCCGTCCACCATGAAGTCATGCAAGGAGGTTATCCGCTATGGCTCTTGCAGCCCTGGTCTTTACCTTAGTGGTCGTCATCCTGGGCTATCGGTTCTACGCAGTTCGCGTGGATCGCGACATCCTCCAGGCGGACCCCAACCGAGCCACCCCGGCGACGATGTACAAAGATGGGGTGGACTTCATGCCGGCGAGCTCGAGCGTGCTCTTCGGCTACCAGTTCAAATCGATCGCCGCGCTGGGACCCATTGTCGGCCCCATCACGGCCGCGCAGTTTGGCTGGCTGCCCGCCATCCTGTGGCTGGTCCTGGGCGTCTTCTTCATCGGATGGGTCCAGGACTACGCCTCCTCGATGTTGGCCATGCGGAACGAGGGCATGACCATGGGCGGCCTGTCCTACAAGCTGATCTCGCCCCGCGCCCGCACCCTGCTGCTTTCCTTCCTCTACATCTACTTGCTGCTGATCATGGGCGCCTTCGGTGCGATTGTGGCCCCGCTGCTTGCCGGCAAGACAGTCGCAGTGGGCTTCATCGTCCTGACCCTGGCGGGTGTGCTCGCCGGGCAGATGACCTACCGTTGGAGGCAGGATCTGCTGCTCACCACGGTGGTGACGGTAGCCATCGCCATGTTTGGCATCTGGTTTGGGACCACCACCGTCGCCCAGAACATCGTGGGTTGGTTCAACGGTCTGGCCGGCGCTCCTGAGACCGGCGTGTTCTTCACCCGGCCCCTCGGCTATGGTGACCTGACCTGGGCCAACTTCTTCTGGGCCATCGTCATGCTGGGGTTCTGCTACCTGGGCTCGGTGCTGCCGATCTGGCGCTTCGCCCAGCCGGTGAACTACACCAGCTTCTGGTTCGTCTTCCTGGGGATCGTCGGCTCCATCGTCGGCATTGCCATCGCCACCTTCACCGGAACGGTGAACACCAGCTTTGAACTGCCGGCCTTCGTGACCGCCTTCCAACCACATCTGGGGCCGATCTGGCCGATCCTGTTCGTCACGATCGCCTGCGGCGCCATCTCCGGCTGGCACTCGCTGGTGTCGACCTCCGGCACCGCCCGGCAACTGGAGAAGGAAACGGATGCCCTGCCGGTGGGCGCCGGCGCGATGTTCACCGAGGCAATCCTGGCGGTGCTGGCCGTGGTGTTCGCGGCCACAGCCCTGGTCCGGGCGGACGGCACGGTGATCTTCGATGCCGGCCGCAACTACTTTCTGGCACTGGGGGCCGGCGGAGTCTTCGCCGGCGGCATGGCGCGGTTCCTCAGTGTGCTCGGGATCCCCGTTGCGCTGGGCGGTGCGGTCGGCTCGGTCTTCCTGACGGTGATGGCGCTGACCGTGATGCAGCTGGTGCTGCGCTTCATGCGCGTCGCCAGCGCCGAATTGCTGGGCGACAAGATGCCCATCTTCAAGAACGCGCACTTCGGCACCGTAATCGCGCTGCTGCTCACCCTGTTCCTGATCGTCTTTGGCTTCTGGCAGTGGATCTGGGTTCTGTTCGGCGGATCCAACCAGCTCTTCGCCGGCCTGGCGCTGCTGCTGATCGCGATCTGGCTTGCGCAGCAGGGCAAATCGTACAACTGGGCCTTCTGGCCAGGGATTTTCATGTACGTCACCACGGTGGCGGCACTCCTCTGGGTCTCGGTCCGCAACGCCCTGTGGATGGGGGTTTTCAATGCGGGTCCGGATGCCAGTCTCGGCTTCATCGTGGGCAACCTGATCTCAGCCGCCTTTGGCCTGTACATGGTCGTGGCGGCCGTGATCCTGTTCTTCGATGGGCTGGCCGCCTTCAATCGGGCGAGAGCCATCACAACGGCTCCTGCCCCAGCGGGCGACTGAGTTCCCCCTGCCCGAATGCCGTTCGAGAGGAGGGCCGGATTGACGCGGCCCTCCTCTCCATTACCATTCGTGGCGGGCCAAAGATCCTCGGGTGAATTGAAGCAGGTGCATGCGGGAGCAGGAGGGATGGCTGAACCATTGCTACAGGTAGAGGTGGTCGCGCATGTCCTCGGCAGCATGGATCACTGCACCCACTGCCAGGTATTTCTCGACGGAGTGGGGGTGGGCGACACGGTCCACCAGCAGGATCTCGACACGTACCCGAAGGAGTGGATCGACGACTGGAAGCGGCTCTCCGACCTGATCTTCAGCCTCACCGAGAACCACCCCGGCCAATTGGCGGTGAAGATCACCGACGCCCAGAGCCCCCAAGGTCTGTGGGCGGCTATTCGCAAAGGGGTGCGCAAGTACCCCACCTTCATCCTGGGCGGAGAGAAATACACCGGGTTCGATGAAGGGGCGGTGCGGGGCCTGATTGCCCGCCACCTTCCCCAGGGCGGGTGAGTCCCTCCTTTCTACTCGATGGCAGAGGTGCTCACGATTACGATAGTGTCTCCCAGCAATGCCAGTGTCGGTGCCGCCCCCGGCGGCATTGGCTACCTGGCAGAGATGCTGGAGGCCGGCAACATCCGGGACGAATTGAGCGTCCGGCAACTGCCGGATGGCTGGCTGTTCCCCAGTCTGGCCAAGCTCCGGCGGCGGTATCGCGGGCGGCTGCGCACGCGCTGGGTGAATCCGTATTCCTTGCTGGGACTCTATCTGGCGGCTCGCTTCCGCATCCGCTCATATCCGACTATCATGATAGGCAGCGAAATCCTCGATTCCGTGGGGGGCGCCTCGGAGTTTGAAGAGATCGTCGTTGCCCGACTCGCGGCGACCGGGACCTGAGACACCCATCCACGACCGGAGGCACCACATGACTGAAGGCGAGAAACCGCGTTCTTTCTTCTCGCGCGCGCTGCAGAGCTTCTTCGACTACATCTATGGCATGGCCTCCCACGAGCAGACTCGCTTCGCCCTCAAGACCCGCGGCAGCATGGAGCACTTGTTCATCCTGATCACCATGGGTGATCTCCTGGGTGTCCCGATCTTGCCACCCTACTACTCGCTGCGGCTGCTGCCGTATGTCGTGCCGCAGATCGCAACCTGGAAGCGCCGGATGCTGCGTGAGAAGGACCTGACCGATGCGTTGGCTTGAGGAGTCTGCCCATGTCGTTGATTAGCGCCATTCGCGATCACCCGGAACGCCGCTACATCATGTTTGGCGGCAAAGGTGGACTGGGCAAGACCACCTTCTCCGCCGCGACGGCCTACTGGCTGGCCAAGCAGGGCCACCGGGTACTGGTCTTTTCGGTGGATCCGCAAGCCTCGCTTTCCGACATCTTCGAGCGAGACATCTTCGGACAGGGACCGGTCGAGATTGTCCCCAACCTGTACGCCCAGGAAATCGACGCCGACAGCCACATCAAGGCCTACCAGGAGCAGATCCGCAAGAAGATCCTCGACATGTACGGCCTGGATCAGATTCCGGAAGAGGTGGAGTCCTACATCCAGGCTGCGGCCGCCGAGCCGGCCATGGAGGAGAGCGCCATCTTCGACCAGGTCGTGGACATCGTCGTGGCCGGCGGCTACGACTACTACATCTACGACCTGGTGCCGCTCGGGCATGCCCTGTATTACTTGAGCATGGCGAGCGTTTACGACCAGTGGATCAGCAAGATCACCGAACTGCGTGAGCAGATGCGCGACTATGAGCAAATGGCGGCCCGCATCCAGCGCAAGAAGCAACTGGATGAGGACCTGATCCTGGGCGAGCTGCAGGACATCAAGTACCGTATCCAGACCTCCTCCGGCATCCTGACCGACAAAGAGAAGACCGCCTTCTTCTTCGTGCTGGTCCCGGAGGAGATGATCCTGATCGACACGCAGAATGCGGCCGAGCTCTTCCGCAAGTTCGAAGTCCCGATCAGCGGCTATATCGTCAACCGGGTGCTGCCCGAGCACCTGATGGAAACCCCCTCCCTGCCGCAGTATTTGCGCAATCGCTACGAGATGCAGCAGACCTATCTGCGCAAGATCGACGACCTGTTCGGCGGAGAGGTGTTAGCCCAGGTGGAAGAGATGGAGCGGGACGTCACCGGCCTGCCGATGATCGAGCGCTTGGCGGCGGCGATGTTCGGCAATGGAGCGAGGCCGTGAAGACAAATCTGGTCAAACAGTCCATGCGGGATTTCGCCCAGACCCACCCGGATCAGAAGTATCTCTTCTTCGGCGGCAAAGGCGGGGTGGGCAAGACGGTCCTGGCGGGGGCGGCGGCCGTGGGGCTGGCCCGGATGGGCAAGCAGACCTTGCTGGCCTCCACCAACCCGGTCCACAGCCTCTCGGGGATGCTGGACCAGGATGTCTTTGGGCGGCCGGTGCCGGTCACGGGAGTGGCCAACCTCACCGCGTTGGAGATCGATACCAAGGACACGATTGAGCGCTCCAAGGTGGAGATCCGCGAGAAGATCGACTGGTTCCTCAAGTTCGCCGAGATCCGGGGCAAGGCCGATGAGTTCATCGAGACGGCCACCATGAATCCGGCCTTCGAAGAGTCGGCCATGTTTGAAAACATGATCGACCTGATCTTCGAGGACAAGTACCAGGCCTACGTCTTCGACACCGCCCCAACGGCCAATGCCCGGCGGCTGCTGGGCATGTCTTCCGTGTACTCGCTGTGGGTCAACAAGATGATGGAGAGCCGGAAGGAAGCCCAGGTCACTCGCCTGCGCCTGTCGTACAGCAAGAAGCAAGAGAAGGACCCCCTGATGGACTACTTGATCTCCTTCCGCGAGCGGATGGGGAATGCCAAGAAGATCCTCACCGATCCGGAGAAGACCGCCTTTTACTTTGTGACCCTGCCGGAAGCGCTGCCGATCGCGGTCATTCGGCGTTTCATCGGGTGGTTCCGCGACTTTGGCGTGCCGATCGGCGGAGTGGTGGTGAACATGGTGATCGACGCCGACCAGGTGGCCAAGGATGCGGATGAATTCGTCCGCAACCGGGTGGCGATGCAGGCCGGCTACCTGGAGCAGATCGAGAAGGAATTCGACGGAAGTGTGCGGGCCGTGCTGCCCCTCTTTGAGACTGAGATCCGGGGAGTCGACATGCTGGTTCGCACGGCCGATTTGCTCTTCGCCTGAGCGCGGGTCATCGCCCGGCGGATCCCACCTGGCCGGGCGGGTGCGGGGGTAGACGGTGGAGCACGTCATCGAGGCCAAGAACATCGTCTTCGGGAACCTGCGGTTCCTGGCCCTGGAATTGCCGGACCCTTGGGAGATCGCCCCGGGCGTCGGCCGGCCGGAGATCAACGCCACCCATGAGCGAGGCTCCGTGCGTTGGGTGGTGAACGGCGACTTCTGGTACGTGCTTTTCCAACGCGAGCTCGGCTGGGCCATGGAGGTCAGCGGCCGAGTGCGCCCATTGGGCCGCTCGGTCCCGGGTGCCGGAGAGGTAGTCTCGGTCGGGGGCCATCCGGCGAGAGCGAATTGGACAAGCCGCAAGCGCGGCCTGCCGTGGAGAAGACACGAGGTGCGCTTCCTGAAGGTGGATTTCGAGTGTGTTTCCAGCGAACGGCGGGTCACGCTGGAGTTCAGCGGCTGGTGCCCCCAGGAGGGTTTTCGGGAGGTGCTGGAGGCCCTGGGGAAGCTCAAGTGCCACTGACATGCTAGCTGTCGGCCGACTCCAGGTTTCCGCCGAAGGCCTTGGTGAGCAGATTGAAGAACCGCTCGGAAGGCTCGGATCTCAACTGGGCAATTTTCATGTCCAGGATCAGGTGCGGGGCGGTGCGGGCCAGCGAGAGACGGCGGATGCCCGGGCCCACCTCGTTGAGAAGCGCCTTGGCCGACTCCAGCATGTTGTCCGTGTTGCGCCCTCGCGCCGCGGCCTGCAGTCCGGCTGGGAGCTCCCGATCCAGCATGGCCCACGGGTTCTGCTTGGACTCGGTCAGCAGATCGCCAAATCGGGAGTGCCCCTGAGGCAGGATTTCTAGTTCGCCCTGAGGCACCGAGCGGAGCTGGGCCCGGACGACCAGGGAGTCCCGTATCCCGCGCAGGCGGTTGAGCAGCCAGAGGGGCAGCAGCTCGCGAGTCTCCAGGAGAAACGCCACTTCGGCCTGGCGGAACGGGTGTTTGGCCTGGGCCACCCCGATCCGGGCGCCGGAGCCGGAGGACCCCAGCCACTTGGCTTGGGTGATCTTGCCCAGTGTGGCCACACCCGGCTGAAGCCAGCGATAGGTGCGAATGCCCAGCCGGCGATTGTAGATCAAGGCAACCGCGTACCAGAGTATGAGGAAGATCCCCAGGTAGACGACGATCGTTTGGCCGAGGTCCATGCTAGGCTCCCAGCGGGGCTTCGACCTCCAGTCTATACGTGGGATCGGGCCCTGTCAAAAGGAGATCGAATTGCGGTTCTGGCTGCAAAGCCGGAGTGAACGGCTGCTGGCGTTGGGTCGGTGGCTGGCCGGGGTGTTCTACGGCATGTTCTTCTACGATGCCGTGATCATGTTCCGGCGCCAGCGAGCTGACCTGGAACATCTCTTCGTTCTCATCAGCTTCGGCGATCTACTCGGGGTGCCCATCCTGCCGCCGTACTACAACCTGCGCCTGTTGCCCTACGTCACACCACTGATCCAGGGCTGGCGGCGGCGCATGCTGCGTGAGAAGGATCTCACCGACCTGGTGAGTTAGACGGACGAGAGGAGGAAGTATGGACCTGGGGATCGAGGGACAAGTCGCGTTGGTCACTGCGGCATCCAAAGGGCTGGGCAAGGCCGCCGCAATGGCCTTGGCTGCGGAAGGGACGAAGGTAGCCATCTGCGCCCGCAGCGAGTTGCTCGAGAAGACCGCCGAGGAGATCCGGGCCGCCACCGGTGCCGAAGTCTTGGCGGTGCGGGCCGATGTGACCGACCAGGCCCAGGTGCAGGATCTGGTGCGCCGGACACTGGATCGGTTCG